>JADKLW010000154.1_pt1 | contig 37757 bp, 20 predicted proteins | sample 8641881 | NCBI WGS metagenome assembly JADKLW01 (sample SAMN16272185, study PRJNA661076) | feces metagenome | isolation source: fecal sample from diarrhoea affected cattle B | host: Bos taurus | place: South Africa: Lokaleng Village, Mahikeng | collected 2019-09 | reverse complement strand
TATCTCACAGCCATGGCGGTCAATTATGCGGCTACCGGCAATGAAGTGTGCAGAGAACGAATGGACTATATGCTGACGGAGCTTCGGGAGTGCCTGGAGGCAAACGGGATCAACAATGCGGAATGGGGCATCGGTTACATAGGCGGTTTTCCCAACAGTGCGGTATTGTGGTCAGCTTTCAAAAAAGGCGATTTCAGCATTTACCTGTCGGCCTGGGCACCTTTTTACAACCTGCATAAGATGTATGCAGGTCTGAGGGATGCCTGGCTCTATGGTGACAGCGATGAGGCCAAAGTGCTGTTCCTGCAGTTTTGTGACTGGGGCATCGGCATCACTTCTGCCTTAAACGATGAGCAGATGCAGACGATGCTCAATATGGAACATGGTGGTATGAACGAGATCTTTGCCGATGCTTACCAGATCACCGACAATGAGAAATACCTGAAAGCAGCCCGGAGATATTCACATAAGTTGTTTCTTGAACCCTTGTCAAAAGGGATTGACAATCTTGATAACTGGCACGCCAACACGCAGATACCCAAGTTTATCGGCTTCACTAGGATTGCCGAACTGAGTGGCGACAGAGCATATGAAGAAGCAGGGCGCTTTTCCTGGGAGACCATTGTGCAAAACCGCACACTCGCTTTCGGAGGAAATAGCCGCCGGGAGCACTTCCCCGGTGTGGCTTCATCCGGCGACTATATCAATGATGTGGACGGTCCCGAGACCTGCAACTCCTACAACATGCTAAAGCTTACGGAGGATCTGTTTCGCATGCAACCATCGGCACAATACGCCGACTACTATGAACGTACGCTGTTCAACCATATCCTCTCCACCCAGCACCCGGAACATGGAGGATATGTATATTTCACCACTGCACGTCCCCGGCACTACCGGGTCTATTCCACACCCAACAACGCCATGTGGTGCTGCGTGGGCACTGGCATGGAGAACCACAGCAAATACAACCAGTTTATCTACACCCATGCCGGCGATACACTCTTTCTGAACCTCTTTATTGCCTCTGAACTCAACTGGAGGGATAAGAAAGTCAGGATCAGACAGGAAACCAATTTCCCATACGAAGAGGGTGCAAAGCTTACCATTACGGAAGGATCTTCACACTTTCCATTAATGGTGCGTTATCCAGAATGGGTTCAGGCAGGAGCACTTAAAATCAGCGTAAATGAGACAGAGATTGATTATACAACGCTCCCTTCGTCCTATATCTGCATTGACAGGAAATGGGAAAAAGGTGATGTGATCAAAATGGAATTGCCGATGCACAACAGGGTCGAACAGCTGCCCAACCTGAAGAACTACATCGCTTTCATGCACGGTCCCATCCTGCTGGGTGCCAAAACAGGTAACGACGATTTAAGAGGACTACTTGCCGACGATGGGCGATGGGCACAATACCCTGGTGGGAAGATGTTGCCTGTTGACCAGGCTCCGATACTGGTGGAGGATGATATAGAACATATTGCTGATAAACTGATACCGATAAAGAATCAGCCATTGCGGTTCAAGCTGAATGTAAAAATGGAGAATCCAATGGATGTGACACTGGAGCCATTTGCAAAAATACACGATGCAAGGTATATGATTTACTGGCTGTCACTTACAGACGATGAATACAGCGCATACAAAGATTCTCTGACGGCGATCGAAAACGAAATAATTGCTATTGAAAATCGCACCATCGATTTTGTGGCCACGGGTGAACAACAACCCGAGACAGACCATGACATGCAAACAGCACTTTCATCATCGGGCAACAGTAACAACCAGTTCTACCGTGATGCATGCAGTGATGGCTATTTCAGTTACGAGATGAAGACCAATTCAGAAACCAACCTCAGCCTCATGGTTCGCTATTGGGGTGCTGAGTGGGGAGGTCGCAAATTTGAAATATTCATTGAGGATGAGAAACTGCTGACCGAAGAGAATACCGGACGCTGGAACCAATCAAGATTCTTTGATGTGGAATATGACATCCCCGACAGGATGGTGAAAGGAAAGGATAAAATCAGGGTGAGGTTTCAGTCACTGCCGGGTAATACCGCCGGAGCAGTCTACTTTATCCGCTTGCTCAGACAATGACCAATCAATAAAATAATATTTCCCGCCAATTATAAACATTAAATGAATAAGTATATGAAGAATCTCGTCATTTTTTTTCAGGTCTCCCTGTTGGTCCTGGTGTTACATGGAACAGGACTTCAGAACACACTCTCGGCTCAGCCCGCTAATCATTCCGGGATTCAGGCAACAAGAGTTGTTGAGGATGGGGGTAGCGGTGCTTATAAAGCGATCATGTACACCGATGGTTCTTTGCAGACACATACCATCTTCCGGCCCAATGAGCTGAGCGTTTTCGGAGAAAACAACAAGCTCCCTATTATTGCCTGGGGCAATGGCGCATGTGCCAATTCTCCCTGGGAGCATATCAACTTCCTGTCGGAAGTGGCCTCCCATGGCTTTCTTGTGATTGCCATCGGTCCCATGCCGGAGGAGGGTGAGCGCGGCGGTGGCAGATCTTCCGCCTCGCAGCTGCTGGATGCGGTGGACTGGGCCATCGCGCAGAACAGTGATCAGTCAAGTCCGTTGTACAACAAAATTGATATCACAGAAATTGCGGTCAGCGGCATGTCCTGTGGCGGCCTGCAAACGCTTGAAGTGGCGCCCGATCCGCGTGTTACCACCGCCGTGATCTGCAACAGTGGCATCATAGGCAATGGTGGTGGTATGCCGGGTATGCCCGCTCTCACCAAGGATCATCTGGAAAAACTGCATACCCCCACCCTTTACCTGCTGGGGGGAGAGACAGATATCGCCTACAACAATGGCATGGATGATTATAACCGGATCAATCATGTTCCTGTGTTTGTGGCCAATATGGATGTGGGACATGGCGGTACGTACCGTCAGCCCCATGGCGGTGAGTTTGCCGTTGTGGCCACTGCCTGGTACAAATGGCAGTTGAAAGGGGATCAGGAGGCCGGGAAGCTGTTCTCCGGCGACCCCTCCGGACTATCCGGTTCAAGTGTATGGACTGTTGAGAAGAAAAATATGCCATAATGAAACAACAGACAATAACCATATTTCTACTACTGTTCTTTTCTATCTTAATCGGATACGCTCAGAACAGTATACCACCCCAGCGTCCCATCATCCAGACAAAGTACACTGCCGACCCTGCTCCGCTGGTTTATAACGATACAGTGTTTCTTTACACAAGCCACGACGAGGATGATGCCATGGGCTTTAAGATGCAGGACTGGCTGCTTTACTCATCCACCGATATGGTGAACTGGAGGGAGCACGGTGCTGTTGCTTCATTGATGGACTTTGACTGGGTGCCCTATGATAACGGTGCCTGGGCGGTACAGTGCATTGAGAGAAACGGGAGGTTTTATCTCTACTGTCCCATGCCCGGCGGTGTTGGTATTGGTGTCCTGGTTGCCGATTCACCCTATGGCCCTTTCAGGGACCCGCTGGGAGGACCGCTGATCAGAAACAGTGATCATGACATTGACCCGACCATTATGATTGACGATGATGGCCAGGCATACATGTACTGGGGAAACCCCAAAGTCTATTATGTCAGGCTGAATGAGGATATGATCTCCTATTCCGGAGAGATCATGCAGGATCCGACCACACCCGGGAATTACCAGGAAGGGCCCTGGGTCTGGAAACGCAATGACTTTTACTATATGGCATATGCTTCCACATGCTGTCCCGAAGGTATCGGCTATGCCATGAGCACGGAGCCCACCGGAGCCTGGGAATACAAAGGCATGATCATCGATGCCTCGGAAAAGTCTCGCGGCAATCACCCGGGCATCATTGCGTTTAAAGGAAAATCCTATGTTTTTGGGCACAGTTATGATCTGCTGAAACAGATCACCCCCAAGTTTTATGAGCGGCGGTCGGTGGATATGGACGAGATGGTCTATAACCCTGATGGCACCATTCAAAACCGCTCCTATTTTTCGGTTGAGGGACCACAGCAGGTGGGCACTCTCAATCCTTTTATCCGCGTTGAGGCAGTGACCATGGCCTGGAGCGAAGGGGTAAAAACAAGGTCTGAAACAGAGTGGGAAGGAGATTTCGACTGGGCCAGAGGTAAAAAGATTGCCGACCGCCTGTTTCTAACCTCCATTCAGAATGGAGACTATATCATGGTACAGGGTGTTGATTTTGCAACTGGCGCAACATCGGTAGAGGTCAGTGTATCCCCCATTTATGGTGGTAAGATTGAAATCCATGTCGGTGAGATTGATGGACCGCTTATCGCAACGGTTGACATAAACAGTTCTCGCGAATCCGGTATGTGGAGAACGTTCACTGCTCCTCTGAAAAGTGTTGAAGGAGTCAATGATTTGTACTTTGTCTTCAGTGGAGAAAAGGAACTGTTCGACTTCGACTGGTGGCAGTTTTCAAAATAATAATGGATTAACAGATATTTCATGAAGAGAATATTTCATTTGTTAGGCTTTTTGTTTTTTATAACAAGCCTTCAGGCACAGGACCGACCTCCACATCCTGAGTTGGAGAATCCGGCAATACAGGGTATCAATAAAGAGTTACCGCGTGCTTCCTTTATAAGCTACGACAGCAGGGAAGCGGCCTTGCGGAACGACCAGTCAACCTCTTCCAGGATCCTGTCACTGAACGGTACCTGGAGGTTCAGGTTCATTACCGGAGTGTCGGACCGTATCGGGGATTTTGCTGCTCCCAACCTCGACCTTTCTAATTGGGACGAGACCACCGTGCCCTCCAATATGGAGATTCAAGGTTATGGTATTCCCATTTACACAAATGTCGGATATGAATTCTATCCACAATGGAATTTCAAGCCTCCTTACATCAATGATCTGGAGAAGAACAATATCGGCTATTACCGCCGTGAAATTGATATACCTCAATCATGGGAGGGAGAGCAGATTTTTGTCTCTTTTGGCTCCATCAAATCGGTTGGATTTGTATGGGTGAACGGGCAAAAAGTGGGTATGAGCAAAGACAGTAAGACACCGCAGGAATTTGACATCACCCCATACATCACACCCGGAAAGAACACCCTCGCCGTGGAGGTCTTCCGCTGGAGTGATGCAGCCTATCTCGAGTGTCAGGACTTCTGGCGTTTGAGCGGCCTACCACGTGATGTCTGTCTATTTGCCCAACCCAAGGTGCGATTGCGTGATTTCTTCGCACAGGGCACCCTCGATGAGAGTTATACCCATGGTCTTTTCGACTTGGATGTGGAGATGAAAAACCATACCGGTAAAAAAACGACTCACTCGGTGGGTTATGAGATCATTGATGATTCCGGCAATGCAATCTCTTCGGGAAACAAAACGGTTGAATTAAGCGATTCTATCGGGACAGTGAATTTCGAAGCAGTCATATCCGATGTAAAAGCCTGGAGTGCTGAAATCCCTAACCTCTACACACTACTGCTAACCATGAAAGATGACTCCGGGAAAACGACGGAGGTGACATCGATAAAAATTGGTTTCCGGACCAGCGAAATAAAGAACGGGCAATTCATGGTCAATGGCCAGCCCGTATTGCTTAAGGGGGTGAATCTCCATGAGTTTAACCAAATCACCGGACAGGTGGTCAGTGAGACCGATGTGCTGCTCGATATGGAGCGAATGAAGCAGCTCAACGTGAATGCCATCCGCCTGAGTCACTATCCTCAGCCGGCATTCTTTTATGAACTGGCTGACAGGTATGGCTTTTATATTGTGGATGAAGCCAATATCGAATCGCATGGTATGGGTTACGATCGCGCCAGGGGTAAAAGTCTGGCCAACAACCTTGACTGGACAGAGGCACACCTGTTCCGTACACGCAATATGTTCGAGAGGGACAAAAACCATCCGTCGGTGGTGATCTGGTCCCTGGGTAACGAGGCCGGAAACGGGTATAACTTCTACCAGACCTATCTCTTTATCCGCAGCCGTGACAAGATGCGTCCCATTCAATATGAGCAGTCGGGCCACGAGTGGAATACCGATATTGTATGCCCTATGTACGCCAGGCCTCAGCATATTGAGCATTATGCGAAGAGCTATACCGACAGACCCCTGATTCTTTGTGAGTATGCACATGCCATGGGTAACAGCATTGGCAATTTAAAGGATTACTGGGAGATAATTGAGAAATATCCCAATCTGCAGGGTGGTTTTATCTGGGACTGGGTGGACCAGGGCCTGGTCAATAACAACGAAAAGGGTGAGTTCTGGGCCTATGGCGGTGACTATGGCCCTCCGGGAACGCCATCCGATGGTAATTTCCTGATCAACGGTGTTGTCTATCCTGACAGGAGTCTCAAGCCACACAGTTATGAGGTGAAGCATGTATATCAGAATATTGGTTTCGAGGCTGAAAACCTGGAGAAGGGACAGGTGCAGATAACGAATAAGTACTTTTTTGTCAATCTTTCCAACTATGATTTCAGCTACCGGATCACAGCCAACGGGAAGGTGGTAAAAAGCGGGAAATTGCCTGATTTGGATATTGCTCCCCGGCAATCCATGCTGGTCGATATTGATTTGGGTGGCATTTCTGCAGAGCCGGGCATCGAGTATTTTGTGACCTTCTCTGCCACGACCAGGACGGCAGAGAACCTGCTACCTAAGGGTTGGGAGATAGCATCGGCGCAAATAAAACTACCCGTTGAAGCATCCAAACCACCTTTTGACAGCTTAAAAGCCGGCAAGGCGACCTACACTGAAGGAAGCAGCATTGATATCAAAGGGAAGGGATTCACTTTGACCATTGACAGGGAATCGGGTGTGATAACCTCTTACAAAGCCAAAGGTCAGGAGCTGTTGCTGAACGGTTTCGGACCGCGACCGGCCTTCTGGCGCGGCACTACCGACAATGATTATGGCTGGCGCATGCCCCGCGCAGCCCGTCTTTGGAAAAAAGCCTCAGAGCAAGAGCCAGTGGCGGCCAGTGTGAAAACAACCCAGGAGGGAAACAGTGTACAGATTGAGGTTGTTTACAACCTTGACTCTTTGCGATCAACATGGAAAACCCTGTATACCGTTATGGGAAATGGCATGATAAAGGTGGACAATATGCTCAGGACAACCGGCGATGATGTTTCGGTAATCCCCCGTGTAGGCATGAAGATGCAGCTGCCTTCAACACTTTCCAGGGTTGAATATTTTGGTCGCGGACCATGGGAGAACTACTCCGACCGCAACGCTTCAACATTCGTGGGACGTTTTAAAACATCGGTATCCGATATGTATGTGCCCTATATCCGGCCACAGGAAAACGGGCACCGCACCGATGTCCGCTGGTTGGCACTTAGTCGCGCCGATGGAAGCGGGTTGTTGGTCGTTGCCGATTCACTCATCGAATTTAACGCCTCACATAACAGGGTGGAGGAGTTTGATGCAGGCCCGGATAAGGACACAAACCTGCGCCATGCGAATGATATTCAACCACGCGATCTGGTAGAGCTGCATATTGATTACCGCATGATGGGCGTTGGCGGTGATGACAGCTGGGGAGCCATGCCCCATGAGCCCTATCTTGTGAAGCCGGATGCTGACGGACATACCTACGGTTTTGTGCTGATGCCTTATTCCTCTGCCAGGGAGATGGAGTCGTTACTTTTGCAGTGAACAAAAACTTTTAAATGATGAAAAAGAAAGGATATGCGATAGGTATGCTGATGCTGCTCTCAGTTGCGGTATTTGCTCAATCGTATCAAAAGACCGAACTGGGTGTTAAGGCCCAAATCAATTCGATGGATATAGCGATTCAGTTCTATGGACCATCCATCGTACGGATTGTGAAATCACCCGAAGGAAACAGCTTTGAGAAAGAGAGTTTGTCTGTAGTTAAAACACCGGAGGATGGGGCTTTTACCCTGAGACGAACAGGAGAGATGCTTCTGTTGAAAAACAAAAGCATCGGAGTGGCATTGAACCTCAATAGCGGCACAGTCTCTTTCCGCGGCGCAGAGGGTCAGACACTGCTGACTGAAAAGGAGGGCAGTGCTGCATTCACCGATTTTGACGATGCGGGGGTAACAACCTATAACGTGAGCCAGTCCTATATGCTGGATCAGGACGAACCCATATATGGTCTTGGCATTCTCCAGAATGGAAAAATGTCACAACGTAACCAGGAGGTGCATATGGTTCAGAACAACACCTGGGATTTCGTGACCTTTTTTCAGTCTGTGAAAGGTTACGGGTTGTTCTGGGACAATTATTCACCCACCACCTTTAAAGACACGCCGGGTGAAACATCTTTCAGTTCTGAAGTGGGTGAATGCATCGATTACTATTTCATGTACGGAGGTGATGCCGATGGGGTTATTGCTGAGATGCGTGATCTTACCGGCGAGGTGCCTATGTTCCCATTGTGGAGCTATGGCTTTTGGCAAAGCAAGGAACGCTATAAGAGCCAGCACGAGACAGTGGGTGTTGTGAAGAAACACCGCGAGCTGGGAGTGCCGATTGATGGAATTATTCAGGATTGGCAATACTGGGGCAGTAATTATCTGTGGAATGCGATGGAATTCCTCAACGAAGAATTTCCCAACCCCCGGGCAATGGTGGATGAAATTCATGCAATGAATGCACATATGATCATCTCTGTCTGGTCCTCATTTGGCCCTGCCACCAGGCAGTATCGTGAATTGGAAAAAATAGGGGCTCTTTACAATTTCAGCACCTGGCCCGAATCAGGTCTTACCAGCTGGCCTCCCAATATGGACTATCCCTCCGGAGTACGTGTTTACGATGCCTTTAACCCTGAAGCGAGGGATATTTACTGGAAACACCTGAACGAGGGGCTGTTTAAGCTTGGCATTGACGGATGGTGGATGGATTCAACAGAACCGGACCATTTGAGTATGCAACCGGAGGACATGGATACCCCAACAGCCGTGGGTTCATTCCGGAAGGTAAGGAATGCCTATCCCCTGGTTACGGTCGGTGGTGTGTACGACAATCAGCGGGCGCTCACCTCAGACAAAAGAGTGTTTATTCTCACGCGGTCGGGCTTTGCCGGTCAGCAGCGCTATGGCGCCAATGTATGGTCGGGTGATGTCTTTTCATCGTGGGAGAACTTCCGCAAGCAGATACCTGCTGGGCTGAATTTCTCAATGTGTGGTATCCCGCACTGGAACAGCGATATTGGCGGTTTTTTCGCAGGTGAATACAATCGTTCCTGGAACGACGGTTCCGCTTCAAAAAACCCGATGTTTCAGGAGCTCTATGTACGTTGGCTGCAATTCGGTGCATTCAATCCAATGATGCGCTCACACGGCACCGATCTATCAAGGGAGATTTATCATTTTGGACAAAAGGGAGAGCCCATTTACGATGCCATTGAGCGTACTATTCATCTGCGCTATTCGCTATTGCCTTATATCTATTCCACCTCGTGGGAGGTGACGGATAAGCAGTCGAGTTTTATGCGGGCCCTTGTGATGGACTTTGCAAAGGATAAGCATGTTTGGGACATCAACGATCAGTTCATGTTCGGCAAATCCATCCTGGTTGCTCCGGTCGTACATGCGCAGTACACCCCGGAGAAAATGATTGAAGGCGCCGAAGAAGAGGGGTGGTCACGGGCAGATGGAGACGCTGCAGACAAGAGGTCAGGGGTTGATTTCAGCCGGAAGGAAACCACAAAGGTTTATCTTCCTGCAGGTTGCAGATGGTATGACTTCTGGACAAATGAAACATTTGACGGTGGTAAAGAGATCTTAAAAGAAACAGGGATCGATATCATCCCCTTATACATTAAAGCCGGAACCATTCTCCCTATAGGGCCTGAGGTGCAATATGCAACCGAGAAAAGCTGGGACAACCTGGCGCTGAGGATCTACGAAGGTGCTGATGGGGTGTTCACCCTGTATGAGGATGAAAATGACAGCTATAACTATGAAAAAGGAATTTATTCTACCATCACCTTCACCTGGAATGATGCGAAGGAAACGCTTACAATCAGTGATCGCAAGGGTTCATTTCCTGGTATGCTGACACAGCGGAAGTTTAATATTGTGCGTGTCGGAAAAAACAAAGCGAACGGGATGGAAACGGTGGAGAGATTTGACCAGGTTGTCCATTACACCGGGAAAAAGGTTGAAGTTAAGTTTTAGTATCCTTACACTCACCGAAGGTTCTGATTAACCTGAAAGAGTGGAAAGGGTGAATCTTTAAATTATTTAATTATGCAATTGAGAAACTATTTTTTGTTGTCAGCCTTATCGTGCGTGATGGCTTTAAACGCCCAGAATCCAATAGTACAGACCTTCTTCACCGCCGATCCGGCACCCATGGTACATGACGGCACGGTTTACCTGTACACCTCTCACGACGAGGACGAAACTGTAGATAACTTTTTCACCATGTATGACTGGCGTTGCTACTCATCGAAGGACATGGTAAACTGGACCGGCCACGGTGTGGTGGCTTCATTGAAAAACTTCACCTGGATGGACAAAACAAATGGCGCCTGGGCTCCTCAATGTATAGAGCGCAACGGCAAGTTCTACCTCTATGTTCCCATTCATGGTGAGGGTATAGCGGTGCTGGTTTCCGATTCACCCACCGGTCCATTCAGCGACCCCCTTGGCAAACGCCTGATAGAGAGCGACCATATCTGGCAGGACATAGACCCTACTGTAGCCATTGACGACGATGGACAGGCTTTGTTGTATTGGGGAAACCCACAATTATGGTACGTCAAACTAAATGAGGATATGATCTCATATGACCGGACTGTTGGTCAGAATGGGATCGTTACCGTAGAGATGACTGCGGCGGCATTTGGTTCAAAAGAGGGACGCGACGGAAAAAAGGGAACCACCTATACCGAAGGACCCTGGTTCTACAAACGCAATGATATTTATTACATGGTCTACGCCGCAGAGGGTATTCCGGAGTACATCTCCTATTCCACGGCACCCTCGGCCGAGGGCCCCTGGACTTACCGGGGCATCATCATGGAACGTGCTCCGCAGCTGGCCTTTACCAACCATGCGGGTATCATCGACTTCAGCGGTAACTCCTACATCTTTTATCACGATCAGGATCTGTCGGAAGGAGAGGGCTTTAAGCGATCAGTAAGTGTGGAGCAGTTCAGCTACAATGACGACGGCAGCATCCCGCTCATCACACCAACAAAAGAAGGGGTAAAGGAAAGCGTTGCCCATTTGAATCCATTCAGAAAGGTTGAAGCAGAGACCATTGCCTGGAGTGAGGGTTTGAAGACAATGAGAGATAACAAAACAGGAGTTTATCTATCCAATATTGACAATGGCGAATTCATCAAGGTGCGTAGTGTTGATTTTGGCAAGGGTGCAAGGAGATTCAAAGCCGGTGTAGCCACCGCTTCGACGGGTGGAAAAATTGAAATTCGCCTGGGTGCTGTCGATGGCGAGCTATTGGGTGTTTGTGAAGTGACAAACACGGGAGGTTGGCAAAACTGGGTTGTGCAATCATGCAAAGTGAAGAAAATGAAAGGCGTCCACGATCTCTTTTTCGTTTTCAGGGGTACGGAAGACACACTGTTCAATTTTGACTGGTGGCAATTTAAATAAAGGGTATTCACGAGCTGGTCGGTTACAAAAGAATCATTCTACAACCCGAAAACTGAAAACATCACTTTCTGTTAAAATTTGACCCAATGAGAACAAATTATTACTCCTCAGCTGCCATTCTATTATGGATCATATGGTTCAATGTGATGCCGGTGAGAGCACAGGAGGCACCTCTGGTCTATGATGCCGAAAATTCGGTTGCCCCTTTTAAAGTTTCACTCCCCTCATTTGAAGAGCTGCCCGTGATTGAAACGCTACCCGATCCTTTTGCCTGGTCCGACGGCAGCGGACGATCCACCCGGTTTGCGGACTGGGGCCGCAGACGGATGGAGATAGGCGCGGAGATCCAGCATTACGAAATCGGCAGGAAGCCGGAACGCCCTGATTCCATCACCGCCGTCTACGTGAATGATACGTTGAAAGTACGTATCACCGTGAATGGGGAGACGCTGACGCTCACCTCCCATGTGATCCTGCCCGAAGGTGAGGGCCCGTTTCCTGCCGTGATTGGTATCGGCAGAGGCTCCGGCAGCCTCTCCCCCGACCTCTTCACCTCCCGCGACATCGCACAGATCAGCTTCAACTTCACGGAGGTGATGGCCTGGCAACAGAAAAGAGGCGAAGAACCGATCAACCGGCTCTACCCCGAACTGATTCACATGGGTGCTTACAGCGCCTGGTCCTGGGGCGTCAGCCGCCTGATTGACGGTCTTGAACTCGTCAGGGATGTATTGCCTGTCGACTTAAGCCACCTCGCCATCACCGGCTGCTCCTTCGCAGGAAAAATGGCACTATATGCAGCTGCCTTTGACGAACGGATCGCCCTGACCATCGCGCAGGAATCAGGTGGCGGCGGTGCGGCTGCCTGGAGGGTCTCCGAAACTCTGGGTGAGGTGGAGACACTGGCCAGGACCAGCCACGTATGGTTTATGGAGAAGATGTTCCGTTTCTCAGAAGCTGTGAACAAGCTCCCCTTCGACCACCATGAACTGATGGCGATGGTCGCACCACGTGCTTTGCTCTGCCTGGGCAACCCCGACTACGAATGGCTGGCGGATGAATCGGGTTACGTCTCCTGCAAGGCGGCACAGCGGGTCTGGGAATCATTCGGGATAACAGACCGGTTCGGATTCTCCATCGTGGCAGATCATGGCCATTGCATGCTGCCTGATGTACAACGACCGGAGGTGGAAGCATTTCTGGACAGATTCCTTCTGAGTGATACCTCTGTAAATACAAATGTGGAGGTTCACCCATATCCGGATACAGACTACCAAAGATGGATAAGCTGGTAAAAATTCCATGCAGAAGCAAGGATCAACCATAGTTATAAATTTATTTGATAGCTGTTATGTATTCTTTCAATGAAGATTTTCTCTCAATATTCATTAAAACAACTCCAGATAACATATCTTTGCATTGATGATTCTTATTAAAATTTAGGCAAATAAGCTGTAAAAAGCTGAAAGACTGCAGTTATCAGACATCAGGATCACTTAATTTATGAAGTGGAGTACGTAAGATCAATCAGGAATTATTGTTTTTAATGTGTTGTGTACGTACACAACCGCCTGTTTTTATCTATTTTTTAACATTCTAACGTAGAGTTCATTGTATCGGATTACCCTTATTATTCATCAAAAACTGGGAATAACAGAAATATGATCATTAAACACAATTAAACTGAAAAAAAAGTGCGGCTCTTTGGTTATTGTGTACGTACACAATAACATCTCTTCCGAAAAGGGACCACAATATAGCAGTATGAAAGTTGTCGCATCTTGAATTAATCAAATAAAAAGTAGAAAACTATATTGTAGAAGAAGTAGTAGTAATACCAGTTATGTTGTATAAAAACATCCGATACCACATTAGAAAACAAAATTTCCGCAAACATTGAACTGGTGAATGACACAATGATCAACGCGAAAGACTTTATTTAATTATTAATCTAAACAAATCAGAGAATGAAAAGAAAAAGTTCAAATCTATTAAGAGGATTCTTGCTCACATTGTTGAGTACAGTTTCCATCTGTCTGTTTGCTCAGAACGTGACGCTGAGAGGGACGGTTGCCGATACAGGGGGAGAACCGCTGATTGGTGTCACAGTCCAGGTACAGGGAACAACCATCGGCACTGTTACAGATATCGATGGTAATTTCACCCTTTTAAATGTGCCATCCGATGCTACGATTGAGGTATCATACGTCGGGATGCGTCCGCGGACAATTTCACTGAATGGAAGAACAACAATAGCTGTTGTCCTGGAAGAAGACACAGAGCTATTGGATGAGTTGGTAGTGGTCGGTTACGGTACCATGCGCCGTGAAGCTGTAACCGGCTCGGTATCCTCCATGCAGGGAGATGTTTTGCGTGACATCCCCACGGGCAATGTAACCACAGCCCTGCAGGGACGCTTACCCGGTGTACAGATGCAACAAAGCAGCTCCAAACCGGGAGCAGATATGCAGATTCGCATCCGCGGTACCCGTTCACTCAATGCAGAGAACGATCCGTTGGTGGTGCTTGACGGGATCCCGTTTGCCGGAACACTTTCCGACATCAATCCCAACGATATAAAGAGCATTGATATCCTGAAGGATGCCTCATCTACTGCAATTTACGGATCAAGAGGTGCCAACGGGGTGATCATGATCAGCACCTTCAAAGGCATGGCTGGTCAGAAGCCCAGAGTAAGCTACAATGCTTATTACGGAGCAAAGACACTCTTCAATCGTTATCCGATGATGAGTGGCGAAGAGCTCTATGAATTGCGTCATATCGCCGGCATCTACAGGGAGGACCTGGGTAACGGCAACAGTCGCCCCACCATGGGAAGTGATGAAGTGGAAGGTGTCAACACCGACTGGCAGGATCTGATGTTTGAATCAGGCATGGTGATGAGCCATGACATCGGTGTATCCGGTGGTACGGCAGGGGGCAGCTACACCTTTGGTGCCGGTTATTATGAAGATAAATCACTGATGCCCGGACAGGATTATAACCGCATCAACCTGCGGGCCAATATCGACCAGAGTGTCGGTAAATACCTTCGTTTCGGACTTACCTCCAACAACAACTATAATGTGACCAACGCATCAAACCTGGGGATGTACAATGTACTGGCTACCTCCCCGCTGATTGACCCCTACGCTGAAGATGGGACGGTGAAACCGATCATACACTCTATCGCTGACAACTACTGGACCTTCACCCGTGACAGAGTGCTTGATCTGGGTGAGAGATATGCCGACAACCGGAAAGGTTATGGTTCCTATAACTCACTTTATGGTGAGGTGAAGATACCGGGTATTGAAGGACTCAGCTACCGCATTAATCTGGGGCTGAACCTGAGGGGCTTTAACAGAGGACAGTACCAGGGTATGGGCGTTTTCAGCGACACCCCTTCTGCAGCCTCTACCGGATCGCTCGAGAAATCACAAACTTACCAGTGGGTGGTGGAGAATGTGGTCACTTACGATAAATACTTCGACAAGCATCATTTCAACTTCACGGGACTCTATTCAGAAGAATCCACCCATTACGATCGTTCGCTCGTGAGTGCACTCAACATCCCCTCCGACCATTTCCAGTACTGGAACCTGGGACAGGCTTCAAAGGATGATGTGACCGTCGACCCTAACGACCAGCATTACGAAGAGTGGGGACTGAAATCATGGATGGGTCGTGTGATGTATGACTATGACAACCGCTATATGCTCTCTGTTGCCTTGCGTTCAGATGGCTCCTCCCGTCTTTCACCGGGATACAAATGGCACACCTACCCCGCCATCTCTGCCGGCTGGAATATTGCAAGGGAGGCGTTTATGGAGAATATCACCACCGTGGACAACCTGAAGCTGCGTCTCGGATGGGGACAGACCTCCAACCAGGCTGTCACCCCCTATGCCACACTCGGCAGGCTCTCCCTGCGGCCCTATAACTTTGGCAGCACCACCACCACCGGTGCGTATGTATCTGAAGTGCCCAACCCGGAACTGGGATGGGAGTTCTCCAGCACCTACAATGTCGGGGTCGACTTCTCTCTGTGGAACAGCAGACTGCGCGGTTCAGCCGATTATTATATTGTCAATACCAATGATCTGCTGATGAAGGTAAACCTTCCCTCCACATCGGGTGTAGGCAGTTTCTGGGGTAACATCGGCAAGTCGAGGAACAAAGGGTTTGAACTGGCACTTTCCGGTACCATTATCGATGACAAGAATGGCTGGAGCTGGGATGCCGGTCTCAACTTCTACTCCAACCGCAATGAGATCGTCGAACTAGTGTCGGCACAGGATAGTGGCGATACGAAAGGGAAAGAGCGTGATGTAATCAACTCCTGGTTTGAAGGTTATCCCATCAACTCCATTTTCGATTTTGAAAAGATCGGTCTATGGCAGGAAGGTGATCCCTATCTCGATATCCTGGAACCGGGAGGAAACGTGGGAATGATCAAGGTGAAATATGATGGTGAATATGGCACGAACGGCGAACCGGTACGTCAGATTGGCGCAGATGACCGACAGATCATGAGCGCAGACCCCGATTGGTTGGGTGGCTTCAACACACGGGTAGCCTACAAAAATTGGGACCTCAATGTGATCGGAACCTATCAGCATGGTGGCATCCTGGTGAGCTCACTACATGCCGCCAATGGTTACCTGAATATGCTCTCCGGTCGCCGCGGTAACGTGAAAGTAGACTACTGGACACCCGATAACACCGATGCCAAGTACCCGATGCCGGGTGGTATTCAGAGTGGTGACAACCCGAAATATGGCAGCACACTCGGTTATTTCGATGCTTCCTACTTCAAGGTGGGCCAGATCACACTTGGTTACAACTTTGACCCGCAGACCGATTGGTTCCGTAATTCCGGTATCACCAATGCACGTCTCTACTTTAGCATCCAAAACGCTTTCGTGCTCTTCTCCCCTTACAACAAAGAATCGGGACTGGATCCGGTAACCAACTCCTTCGGCAATCAAAACGCTGCGGTAACAACAAGTCTGCCCTACAACGCTAGCAACATGCTGACAGTGGGGACAAACAGCCCGCAAACACGTAACTATTTGGTTGGAATCAACCTGACATTCTAAAAATCATGCAATATTATTAATAATGACAACATTAGATATGAAAAAAATAAATTACAAGCATATATTGGGAATGATCGTAGTGGCATTTATGGCATTCGGTTGTTCCAATGATATCCTGGAGGAAAAACCCCGCTCCATCTATGAGCCCGGATTCTTCAAGACCGAACAGGGTATACAGTACGGATTGACCTCTCTCTATGCACACACCCGTTACTTCCTGGGACAGTACTACTATGCCGCGTCTCAGAATGGAACCGACGAGTACACCTATGCACAGAGTGCCGATAACAACTTCAAGGATACCGATATGTCAGGTGTGGGTTCACTGAACCCCTCGAGCAGTCGTTCAGACGCACTCTGGGGTACTGTCTATTCCAACATCAACACCGCCAGTGGCATCATCGAGAATGCCAGCGAAGTGGGACTGTCGGAAGAGTTGATCTCCGAAGCACGTTTCTGGCGTGCGTTTGACTACTTCCTCCTGGTACAGACTTTTGGTGGTGTACCTCTCGATTTAGGATCCGGTGAGCTGATGTTCAACACATCACCCTCCCGTGTTTCGGTCCGCAATACCGTACCTGAAGTATATACGAAAGCAGTCTTTCCTGATCTCAAGACAGCGATAAGCAATCTGCCCGAGACGGGACGCCTGACCGGGACAGTGACAAAAACAGCTGCCCGTCTGTTCCTGGCAAAAGCTTATCTGACCTATGCCTGGTGGCTGGAGAACCCGAACGGTATCCCTACCTATCCGGAGACACCGCGGGTGGACCCCGACGGACATGACGCTGCCTGGTATTTCCAGGAAGCCTATAATCTGTCGCTGGAGGGTATCAATAACCCCGGTGAGTTCGGACTGCTCGATCATTTTTATGATGTACACCTGGGCAATAACGACCGCAACAAGGAGATTGTACTTTATTCCGATCACATTGAAGATGAGTATTACAATGTTGCAAGTCTTTCATGGTCCAACGGTACAGCTCCGGAAAACTATGCTGTCTGGTATGTCACAAGCAACTATGGTAATATCCGCAGCTCTGCCGATGGAAGCACATACGACGTATCATCGGTGCAACGCGACGCCGTGCAGTGGGGCGGACGTCCCTGGACACGTATGGCTCCCACTATTGAAGCTTACACTGAGACATTTACCGATAAAGACATTGACAGCCGCTTTGACGGCACCTTTGCTACTGTTTATTACGGTAACTGGGGAAAAGCAGGTATTGCAAATGAGGTCCTTTATAATGCGAATGGACTTCCGGTCAATAACGGTGATCCCGTACTAACCTTCCTCGATGAAGAACCGGCTATTGCCGTTACTTATCCTGCAGGAGCAGGACAAAGCAATGTGGGTGCCGGCACCCTGCCCGGCAGGGCCGACTGGGTGATCGCGCCGAGTGGCATCAGCCGCATCTACTATCCGGGTTTATGGAAGCTGGGGACTTATCGTACCGATAACGGAACCGGACTGGGACAACCCAATGGTGCCATCACACGACCATGGAACATTGCCAAGTTCTCCGAATTCTACCTTATCGCCGCCGAGGCTGCCGTAAAAGGTGCTTCCGGATCGATGACAGCCCGCGAGCTGGTGAACGTACTGCGTGCACGTGCCGGTAAATGGCGCTGGAAAAACAATGGCAACTACGAGAAGGTGGAAGACAACAGTGCCGCCATGGTGGCTGCCACCCCTGCTGTGATTGATATCAACTACATACTTGCGGAACGCAGCCGTGAATTGTTCGGTGAAGGCCATCGCTGGAATGACCTGGTGCGTACACAGAAATGGGCTGAGCTGGCAGGCTCCTATACCATTTCCGGCTCAGCTGCCGGTGATCATACACCCGTGGTATACACCCGGACCATTGAACCATTTCATTATCTGCGTCCTATCCCGCAGGGACAGATTGATGGTATGACGATGACCGAGGAGGAAAAGAAAGCCTATCAGAACCCGGGTTATTAACTATCTGTAATTTAAACAGGTAATACAAAGTGAGTAAAATGCTCATTTTGTATTACCTTTTAATTATTATGAGTATATTTAAAAATTAATCTGTATCAGGCTGTGCTTAACCCTTTTGATGAGGTGTTAAGTAATCCACCTCAAAACCCGAAAAATATTTTAAGATGAATAGAACGGTAATTGCATCAATCAAATGAACAGCAATTGCCGGGTTTAAAATCGATAAAGAGAAAAAACTCTATGAGAGCGAAGATATACATCACACTCTGTGTTTTAGCTATTTGCATTTCATCCTATTCAGAGGCTTCCGAACGCTTCGTACTATACGAGGGGGAGGGTGGTTTTCACTGGATTCACCAGGGGGAAGCCCACCCTCTTCTTATTGATGAAGAGGAAGATGGAGCAGTGCTCCGCGCTGTAAAGGACCTGCAGTCAGATGCACAAAAAGTGACCGGTATCCTGCCAGGAATGATCCATTCTCCCGGCACGGCTGAGGTAATCATCATTGGTTCCATGCAGCAGAGCCGCTGGATCAAACAGTTGATTGATGATGGAAAAATAGATGGCGAACAATTAAAGGGTAAGAGAGAGAAATTTCTTATCACCACGGTGAAAAACCCATTGCCGGGAGTGAAGGAGGCAGTGGTGATTGCCGGCAGCGACAGACGGGGAACCATTTATGGAATTTATGAACTCTCCCGGCAGATAGGCGTATCACCATGGTACTGGTGGGCCGATGTGCCTGTCGAAAAGAGAGCGGCCATCAGCATCAGAGAGGGTCTCTTTACAGATGGGGAACCGGCTGTGGAATATAGGGGCATCTTCCTCAACGATGAAGCACCGGCACTGAGCGGATGGGCTCACGAGACCTTCGGGGGATTTAACCTCCTGTTTTACGAGAGAGTGTTCGAGCTGATTCTTCGCCTGAAGGGTAACTTCATCTGGCCGGCCATGTGGGGCAATGCCTTTTATGATGACGACCCCACCAACGGGCAGCTTGCCGACGAGATGGGTATCGTTGTCGGCACCTCCCACCACGAACCGATGGGACGGGCACACGACGAATGGCGCCGTTATGGCCGTGGTGACTGGAACTACCAGACCAATGCACCTGCATTGCATGATTTCTGGAAAGAGAGCATGGAGCGGATGAAAGAGCATGAGACACTGGTCACCGTGGGTATGCGTGGCGACGGTGATGAGCCGATGAGTGAGGAGAGCAACATCTCACTGCTGGAAGAGATCATTGATGGTCAGCGGAACATCATATCGGATGTGACCGGCAGAAAAGCAGAGGAGACTCCTCAGGTGTGGGCTCTCTACAAGGAGGTGCAGGACTATTACGACAAGGGTATGCGGGTGCCGGACGATGTGACACTGCTGTTGTGTGACGACAACTGGGGGAATGTCAGGAAGCTGCCACTCCCCGATGAGCCGGAACGTGCCGGCGGCTATGGAATGTACTATCATTTTGACTACGTGGGTGGACCCCGTAATTATAAATGGATCAATGTGACGCAGGTACAACGGATGTGGGAGCAGATGAACCTCACCTACAGCCACGGTGTGGACAGGATTTGGGTGGTCAATGTGGGAGATCTGAAACCGATGGAGTATCCCATTAGTTTCTTTCTCGATATGGCATGGAACCCGAACCAGTTCAACGCAACCAACCTGTTACATCATACCGAGAGATGGAGTGCCCAGCAGTTTGGTGAAAAGTACGCAAAAGAATCGGCCCGTCTGATCAATCTTTATACCCAATATAACCGTCGCGTCACACCCGAGTTACTCAATGATACGATCTACAGCCTGAAAAACTACAATGAGTTTGAACGGGTGGTGGATGATTACCGCAATCTGGTCATCGACGCCATGCGCCTCTATTATCTTCTGCCCGCCGAATATAAAGATGCGTTTGATCAGCTGGTACTCTTCCCGGTCAATGCAAGCTCCAATCTCTATGAGATGTATTACGCCGTGGCAAAGAACAGGTGGTATGCAAAAAAAGGTAACCCTGAAGCCAACAGATGGGCTGACAGGGTACAAGCATGTTTCGAGCGCGACTCGCTGCTGACAAACCATTACAACAACATCATCGCTGATGGGAAATGGGCACATATGATGGATCAGGTGCGCATAGGGTACACCTACTGGCAGCAGCCGGAGAAGAGTGTGATGCCTGAGGTGACCCGGCTGCAGGAGCCTGACCTACAAAAAGAGAGCGTTTTTTTGGAAAAAGATGGTTATATCTCCATTGAAGCGGAGAACTTTGCCCGGGCACAAGGTACGGAGATGGTGCAGTGGGAAGTGATTCCTTACCTCGGGAAAACAGTATCCGGCGTGACTACCTTTCCTCAGAACATCCATCCCGCAGACGGCGAACAGATTTATCTCGAATATGACATTGAGACCCTGTCGGCAGGTGAAGTAGAACTGCACATACTGCTCTCTCCGACCCTCAACTTTAATCAGAACAGGGGTTTGCGTTACGCCGTTTCATTCAATGGCGGCGAGGAGACGATTGTCAACTTCAACCGTGATTACGACGTCAGACAGATGGAGCAGTGGCAGGCAAACAGTATCAATGAAACCATTACCACACACACAATCAAAGAGCCGGGAAAGCAAACACTTCGTTTCAGGGTCCTTGATCCCGGAATTGTATTACAAAAGATATTGATTAATCTGGGGGGACTGAAAGAGAGCTATCTGGGTCCGCCGCAAAGTGAAACAAGATGAAAAAGATAATGCTGAAACTCATTTTCTTTCTGCTCGGTTTTTTACTCGCACAGATCAGCGAAGCGAAAATAAAACTGCCGGTGCTGATCTCTGACGGGATGGTGCTCCAGCGCGATCAGGATATCACCATCTGGGGTAGTGCCGATGCAGGAGAAGAGGTCATCATCCACTTTCTGAGCAAGAGATATATCACCGTTGCCGATAGTGATGGGTACTGGCAGGTAGTGCTTCCTCCGCAGAAAGCGGGAGGCCCTTATCTTATGACCATCAATGAACAGAATGTGAACAACATCCTGATTGGTGATGTATGGCTGGGATCAGGCCAGTCGAACATGGAGCTGCCTGTGAGCAGGGTGATGGATCTCTACCGGAAAGAGGTGGAGAGCTACACCAACCCGATGATCCGTTATCTGAAGGTGCCACTCTCATACAACTTTCATCAACCCCTCGATGATATCAAACCGGTAACCTGGAAGGAGCTGACAACGGAAAATGTGCATTCCTTCGGGGCGCTTGCCTACTTTTTCGCCAGGGAGATGTACGAGAGAACAGAGGTGCCGGTAGGTGTGATCAATTCGAGTGTGGGTGGCTCACCTGCTGAGGCATGGATCAGTGAGGAGGGATTGAAGCACTTCCCTGCTCATCTGAACGACAGGGATATATACCTTTCCGACAGTCACATTTCGAACATACAGAGTCTCGATCGTGAACGACGGAACCTGTGGAACAGCGTCCTCTTCCGGAAGGACAGGGGTCTGAACGAGACCATACCATGGTTCGCATCTGATTATGATGATGTTCACTGGGAAGAGGCGGATCTCTTCGACAAGAAGTGGGGAAGTGACGGGTTGAACCCTGTGAATGGCACCCATTGGTTCCGGAAGGAGTTCACGCTCCCGGCACATCTGACAGGTGAGCATGCGCTGCTGCGGATGGGCTGCATCGTGGATGCCGACTCGGTGTTTGTCAATGGTCACTTTGTGGGTACAACAGCCTATCAATACCCACCCCGTATATATCCCATTCCTCCCGGCTTGCTCAAACAGGGAAAGAACAACATCACCGTTCGCCTGATCAGCTATTCAGGCAACCCCGGCTTTGTGGAGGATAAACCCTATAAGATACTCTTCGGGAAAGAGGAGGAGATCAGCCTGGAAGGAATGTGGAAGTACAGGCAAGGCACAAGGATGCCTGCGCTTGCGGGGGAGACCTTTTTCCAGTACAAACCCACGGGGCTGTTCAATGCGATGATTCATCCCCTGAAAAGATGGGGTCTGAAAGGAGTACTCTGGTACCAGGGTGAATCGAACACGGGGAGGTACAACGAATATGATGACCTGATGACAGCACTGGTCTGTGAATGGAGATCTCTCTGGCAACGACATGATCTCCCCTTTCTGATGGTGCAGCTACCCAATTTCATGCTGGACCCGCCCTACCCTGCCGAAAGCAACTGGGCTGAGATGAGAGAGGTGCAGCTACAGCTATCAAAAACGATCCCCCACACAGGATTGGCCGTAACGATAGATGTAGGTGAATGGAACGATATCCATCCTCTAAATAAGAAAGTGGTGGGTGAAAGGCTTGCCCTGCAGGCAGTGCGTGTTGCTTACGGAGAGAAAGATGTGATCAGTGACGGTCCCCTCTTTCACTCCTTGTCATCCGAGGGTAACAAGCTGATTATCTCGTTTAAGGAGGGAACCAATAACCTTCTTCCGGTCGGTAAGCTCAGGGGATTCTCTCTGCAGGGCGCTGATGGTAGGGTTGAATGGGCCGAAGCCCTTATCGAAGGGAACAGGGTGATTGTCTGGAACGATAAGATCTCCGAGCCGGTCAAAGTGAGATACGCATGGGGCAACAATCCCGAAGGAGCGAACCTGAGAAACAGGGAAGGGTTGCCTGCATCACCTTTTCAGGCATCCCTGACGAATCAGTAGTAAATCAAATTAGCAACAAGCAAAGTATCGTTAACTGAAAAATAAATCATTAACCAAATAGCAAATATAAAAAAAATGGAATTACAGTCACAGACCAAGGGTGAAACGAAAGGCTTTTACAAGCTTTCTATGACGCAACGGCTCGGCTTCGGTTCAGGAGATCTGGCACAGAACCTGATCTACCAGACCATCTCGATGTACCTGCTTATCTTCTATACCAACGTGTTTGGAATACCTGCAGCTACTGCAGCGGTGATGTTTCTCATTGTCCGCCTTATCGATGTGGTGTGGGATCCTATTGTAGGAGCCTTCGTAGACAAGCACAACCCGAAGATGGGGAAATACCGCTCCTACCTTATCCTGGGAGGGATACCGCTCACCGGTTTTGCCATCCTCTGTTTCTGGAACGGGTTCTCAGGTTCATTGCTCTATGCCTATATTACCTATGTGGGCATGTCAATGTTATATACCCTTGTGAATGTGCCTTATGGCGCATTGAATGCCTCCCTCACACGTGATACAGATGAGATCACCAAGCTGACGGCGGCACGTATGTTTATGGCGAATCTGGGGGGACTGGCTGTTGCCTATGGGATACCCATCATCGTGAAGACACTCTCTCCTGACGGGAAAATCAACTCACCAGAGTCAGGCAATGCCTGGTTTATCACCATGACCATCTACGCCCTGGCCGGGCTGGCACTGTTGATCTTCTGCTACACCCAGACAAAGGAAAGGGTGGTGATGGATGACAAAGATATGGCACTGGTAAAGGTGTCGGACCTCTGGACAGAGTTCAAACGCAACCGCCCACTGAGGGTGCTTGCGTTCTTCTTTATCACTGCCTTTGCCATGATGGCCATCGGTAACTCGGCAGGCTCCTATTATATGATCTACAACGTGCATGCACCCGACATGTTGCCCTACTTCATGGCCCTCGGTTCAATACCAGCATTTATCTTTATGCCCCTGGTGCCGGCCATCAAAAGAGCGATTGGGAAGAAACAGATGTTTTACGTTTTTCTCTCAATAGCCATTATAGGGATGGCGATACTCTATGTGGTGTCAGTGGTTCCCGCATTGAAAACACAGGTGTGGCTGGTGCTGACTGCTCAGTTTATCAAATCAACGGGTGTGATCGTTGCCACCGGATATATGTGGGCGCTGGTGCCGGAGGTGATCTCTTATGGAGAGCATACCACCGGCAAACGAATCTCGGGTATTGTCAATGCGCTCACAGGGATCTTTTTTAAGGCAGGGATGGCACTGGGTGGTGTTGTACCCGGTTTTGTGCTGGCATTCGTGGGATTCGACGAGAAAAATGCGGTCACTCAGTCACCCCTGACAGAACAGGGTATCCTGTGGCTCGTGGCAGTCATCCCCGCAATCCTGTTGATTGTGGCAATGTTCATCATATCCAAGTATGAACTGGAAGATGATGTGATCGACAAGATTAACATCGAGATTGAAGCAAGACAGTAAGAAGAATAATCAAAGTTATTACAAAAAATACCAGTATTATGAAGACAAACAGATGGAAAAGTAAAATGTGGTTCATCGCAATGCTGCTGACTGTAGCACTGACGAGTTGCAACAGCACTGTAACAGAACAGACACCCACGCTGAAGGATGCCTACCAGGGTATGTTCGTAATAGGAACAGCACTGAACAAGGGACATAATTACGGCACTGACACCCTCGGGATCAACCTTATCAAGCAGCATTTCAATTCAATCGTTGCGGAGAACTGTATGAAAAGCATGCATATCCAACCTACCGAAGGGGTATTCTTCTTTGATGAAGCCGACAAGTTCGTTGAATTCGGAGAGGCAAACAATATGAATATCATCGGCCACACACTGATCTGGCATTCACAGGCACCCGACTGGTTCTTCGTTGATGAAGATGGTGCAGATGTTACCCGTGAAGTGATGATCGAGAGAATGAGAAACCATATCCATACCGTGGTGGGTCGCTACAAGGGACGTGTAGACGGATGGGATGTGGTGAACGAAGCATTCATGGACGACGGTTCATGGCGTAACACTAAGTTTTACGAGATCATAGGCGGAGAGTATATCAAGCTGGCGTTTCAATTTGCGAACGAGGCTGATCCGGATGCTGAGCTCTACTACAACGACTATGCCATGTCAGCTGAAGGCAAAAGGAATGGTGTGGTGGAGCTGGTGAAGCAGCTGCAGGCTGCAGGAGTACGGGTTGACGGCATAGGCATGCAGGGGCATATGGGAATGGATTACCCCGATATCAGTGAGTTTGAGAAGAGTATCAAGGCATTTGCCGCCCTTGACGTGAATGTGATGATTACAGAGATGGATATCACTCTTCTTCCCTTCCCCGGTGATGAGACAGCGGAGGTTTCACTGAGTGCAGAATACCAGGAAAAGATGAACCCCTACGCAGCAGGGTTGCCCGACAATATCAATGCTGCATGGGAACAAAGATATATCGACTATTTTCAACTTTTTCTCAATTACAGTGACAACATCAGTCGTGTCACACTCTGGGGTCTTACTGATGCAGATACATGGAGAAACAACTGGCCCATAGAAGGAAGGACCGATTATCCGCTGCTCTTCGGCAGAGATTATCAGGCAAAACCGGTGGTAGAAAAACTTATTGAATTAACCAATAACAACGAATAAATAAACTGAAAGAAGCATATGAAAGAAGCAAGATACCTGGTACCCGGCGATTATATGGCCGACCCGGCAGTACACCTGTTTAACGGCAGGCTCTATATCTACCCCTCTCACGACTGGGAGAGCGGCATCCCGGAAAACGACAACGGGGATCATTTCAACATGAAAGATTACCATGTTTTCTCTATGGATGATGTGGAGCACGGCGAAGTAACTGATCACGGTGTGGTGCTGAGAACTGAAGATATACCCTGGGCAGGACGACAACTGTGGGATAGTGATGTGGCCTTCAGAAACGGTAAATATTACATGTACTTCCCACTGAAAGATCAGAATGATATCTTCCGTATCGGCGTAGCCATCAGCGACAAGCCCGAGGGACCCTTTATCCCGCGGGAGAACCCGATAAAGGGTAGTTACAGCATCGACCCCTCTCTCTGGAAGGATGCAGATGGTGACTACTATATGTACTTCGGCGGACTGTGGGGTGGACAACTACAGCGTTACCGCAACAATAAGGCGCTGGAGTGTGCCTGCCTGCCTGAAGGAGAAGAGCCGGCGCTCTCTCCCAAAGTTGTGAGGATGAGAAAAGATATGCTCGAATTTGCAGAAGAACCACGTGATCTGCTTATCCTGGATGAAAACGGCAAACCCCTTACTGCAGGTGATACGGAACGTCGTTTCTTTGAAGCTGCATGGATGCATATGTACAACGGAAAATACTACTTCTCCTACTCCACCGGTGACACGCACCGACTATGCTATGCTATCGGTGACAACCCTCTGGGACCCTTTATATACCAGGGTGTAATACTTACTCCCGTGGTAGGATGGACCACCCATCACTCCATCGTGGAGTTCAAAGGAAAATGGTATCTGTTCCACCACGATTGTGTGCCTTCGGAAGGCAGGACCTGGCTGAGAAGTCTGAAAGTGGTTGAACTGAAGTACAATGCTGACGGAACCATCCGTACGATAGAAGGAACAAAATCAACGAAATGAAGATAAAGCTATACCTACTGTTATTCTGTTTAGTTCTTACTTTTCAGCTTAAAGCGGAGGACGGAAGCCGGCTCTGGCTCCGTTTTCAGCCGCGGCAAGTGAGTGAGACACCTCCCTTTACCGGGTTGAAGAACAGCAGCTCCTCAGTCGCAGCAGAAGAGTTTCAGCGGGCATGGAGTGAGATGACCGGTAGCCCTCTCACTGTGACGAAAAAGGTAAAAAATAATACATTGCTGCTGGGCACAATCAAAGAGAGGGATATCCACAGGCTGAACATCGGCAGTGAACTGCTGGCGGCAGGTCCTGAAGGTTATATCATCCGCTCTGTGCGGCGGGGGAACAACAACATCACGGTGGTGGCCTCAGCAGATGAGCAGGGGTTACTCTATGGTGTGTATCATCTGCTGAGGATGATACAGACAGGTCAGCCAACCGACAACCTCGATATTACAGAGAAGCCGCGCTATGATATCCGTATCCTGAACCACTGGGATAACCTCGATGGCACTGTCGAAAGGGGTTATGCCGGTTATTCGGTATGGAAATGGGGTGAGCTGCCCGGAACAATCTCACCCCGTTATCAGGAGTATGCACGAGCCAACGCTTCCATAGGTATCAACGCGACGGTGCTCAACAATGTGAATGCCACGCCCGCGATACTCACAGAAGAGTACCTGGAGAAGGTGAAGGTGATTGCCAGTCAGCTGCAACCTTATCATATCAAAGTCTATCTCTCCATCAACTTCTCATCACCCGCCGAGCTGGGGGGACTGGAGAACTCCGATCCGCTTAATCCGGAGGTACAGCAGTGGTGGCACACCAAGGTGAATGAGATATACCGTCTGATACCCGATTTCGGAGGGTTCCTGGTGAAAGCCAATTCGGAGGGACTCCCCGGACCGCAGGATTACGGCCGTAGCCATGCCGAGGGTGCCAATATGCTGGCTGATGCTTTGAAGCCACATGGGGGCATCGTGATGTGGAGGGCATTTGTCTACAATCCCAGCGGTGAAGATCGTGCCAAACAGGCCTATGATGAGTTTATGCCACTGGAGGGACAATTCCGTGAGAATGTGATCATTCAGGTGAAGAACGGGCCTGTAGATTTCCAGCCGCGAGAGCCCTTCAGCCCTCTGTTTGGCTCCATGAAGGAGACAGCTGTGATGCCCGAGTTGCAGATTACACAGGAGTACCTTGGCTTCTCGAACCATCTGGTATATCTGGGCACACAATGGAAAGAGTTCCTTGAAAGCGACACCTACTGCCGCGGAGAAAACAGTACAGTTGCCAAAACTACCGATGGGACTATCTATCCCCACCCGATCAGCGCTATCGCAGGTGTGGCCAATATAGGAGAGGATGTCAACTGGAGCGGACACCATTTCGCACAGGCCAACTGGTATGCATTCGGACGTCTGGCATGGGACCATACACTATCGGCAGATGTGATCGCTGACGAGTGGCTCCGCATGTCTTTTACCCAGGAAAATGGGTTCGTGGAACCGGTGAAAGAGATGATGCTCAACTCATGGGAGACAACAGTCGATTACATGATGCCGCTGGGGCTGCACCATATCTTTGCCTGGGATCATCACTATGGTCCCGAGCCATGGTGTGATATCCCCGATGCACGACCCGATTGGCTCCCTCCCTACTACCATAATGCCAGCGAGAAAGGGATTGGCTTCGACCGTACAGCAAACGGCAGCGATGCTGTCTCACAATACTGCTCTCCGGTAGATGAGATATACAACAATATCGAAACCTGTCCCGAAGAGCTGCTGCTCTGGTTTCATCATGTCCCCTGGGATCACAGGATGAAGAACGGGAGAATATTATGGGATGAACTGAGCTACCGCTACGATGCCGGCGTGCAGCAGGTACGTGAGTTTCAAAAAACATGGGACCGGATGGAATCGTTTGTCGATGCGGATCGTTTCAGTCATGTGCAGTCCAGGCTGAAGATACAGTCGCGGGATGCCGTCTGGTGGAAAGATGCCTGTCTGCTCTATTTCCAGACCCACTCGGGCAGACCCATCCCTTATGCTATTGAACGACCGGTACATGAGCTGGAAGCGTTGAAAAAGATAAAGCTGGATCTGAAACATCATAATTGATCTGCTACGTTCATCGTTTGATGTTTGAAGATAAAAAATTAATTGATTGATAGGTTACTGAGTTATTACGTGAAAGCTGAAAGCTGACCACTGATAACTGAGTGCTGAATAACAGGAAAATCAAATGGAGAAAACCTGGCGATGGTTTGGGGAAAATGATTGTATAACGCTGGAGATGCTGCGTCAGATTGGCGTGGAAGGCATCGTCACGGCTCTCTACGATCAACCACCCGGTGAGGTATGGAGTGAGGAAGCTGTCAACGCCCTGAACAGCTTTATAAAAAATGCCGGGTTACACTGGTCTGTGGCTGAAAGCCTTCCTGTGGCAGAAGAGATAAAGTATGGGGGTGCTGACCGTGACCAACTGATTGAGAACTACAAAATCAGCCTGATCAATCTGGCTAAAGCGGGAGTGAAGACGATCTGCTACAATTTCATGCCGGCCATCGACTGGGTTCGCACCGATTTAGACAGAAAGTTGCCGGATGGTACTACCACCCTCTACTTCGACAAGATCCGCTTTGCCTATTTCGATTGCAGGATACTACAGCGTGAAGGGGCTGAAGCTGACTATAGTGAAGAAGAAAAAGAGAAAATAAAAAAGCTCGACAGCATCATAACCGATGCGGAAAAAGCAGCACTGATCGATACGATCATTGTCAAGACACAAGGCTTCATCCACCGGAAGCTCAGAGAAGGAGCCGACCCTGTGGAGGAATTCAGGAAGCAGTTACAGAATTATCAGGGAATAGACAAGCACCTTCTCCGGGAAAACCTGCACTACTTCCTGAAGAAGGTGATTCCGGTTGCCGAAGAGCAGGGGGTTACGCTCTGTATCCATCCGGACGATCCTCCCTTTTCAGTGTTTGGGTTACCTCGTATCGTTACCGGAGAGGAAGATATTGCATGGATAATGAATCTGCTGAAGAGCAAGCATAACGGGCTCACCTTTTGTGCAGGTTCATTAAGTGCCGGTGTGCAGAATGACGCACCTCATCTGGCCCGAACTTTTGCAGAAAGGATCGGTTTTGCTCACCTCAGGAGCACTGAATTACTTCCCGACGGTAATTTTGTGGAAGCATCTCATCTCGGCGGGAACGGCAAACTGATAGAGGTGATACGCATTCTGGAAAAAGAGCAACCCTGCATCCCCATGCGGGTTGATCACGGCAGAGTGATGCTTGATGATGCCCGTAACAATCATAATCCCGGCTATTCATTCTACGGACGCATGTTTGCGCTGGCACAGGTAGAAGGGATGATGGCCGTAGTGCGTAATGAGATAGACTCGTTTCAATGAGGAAACATATAATATAACTATGGGAAATTTATTCAGTATAAAAGAGAAAGTAATCGTCATCACAGGCGGCACAGGTGTTTTGGGAGGTGTAATCGCCTCCTACCTGGCCGGTGAAGGTGCCAGGGTAGTCCTCCTGGGTCGCAGTGAAGAAGCAGGCAGAGCGATTGTCAATAAGATTAAAGAGAGAGGTAAGGAGGCGCTGTTCCTGAAGACCGATGTGATGGATGAAACATTTCTTACACAAAACAGAGAGGAGATATTAACCCGTTATGGCCGCATTGACGTACTGCTGAATGCAGCCGGCGGGAATATGGCCGGTGCCAATATCACTCCATCACAGACATTTTTTGATCTGAATATGGATGCGTTTGACAAGGTGGTGCGGCTCAACCTTACCGGTAGTGTGTTACCTGCGCAGGTTTTTTTAAAGCCGATGGTGGCCAGGAAGAGCGGGATCATCATCAATTTCTCCTCAATGGCTGCCTTCCGTCCGATGACGCGTGTAGCAGGTTATGCAGCTGCAAAAGCAGCCATCACCAATTTCACCCAGTTCCTTGCCAGTGAGGTGGCATCCAAGTTTGGTGAAGGAATAAGGGTGAATGCCATAGCGCCCGGTTTTTTTATCACTGAACAAAACAAGGATCTCCTTACCAATCCCGATGGTTCCTATACGCAACGTGGCGAGGCTGTGATCCGCCAGACACCCTTCAAACGGATGGGTACACCTGATGAGTTATGCGGCACCATACACTATCTCATAAGTGATGCCTCATCTTTCGTTACAGGTTCCACGATTACTGTTGACGGAGGGTTCAACTGTTTTGCCATGTAACCATTTTTCAGTAGCTTTACACCGTGATTATCAAGAGTCTCAAGAGTATAAAAAACTCAGAAATAGAACCAAATAATTAATTGAATCATGTATTTACTTGGATATGATATCGGGAGTTCATCCGTCAAAGCAGCAATTGTAGAGGTGGAAACAGGGAGAACAGTCGCTTCAGACTTCTTCCCAAAAATTGAGATGCCCATGCATGCCGAAAAGGCTGGCTGGGCTGAGCAGGATCCGGAGATGTGGTGGACCAATCTCAAGCTGGCCAATGCCTCGGTACTGGCACAATCAAAAATTGACCCAAAGGATATCAAAGCGATAGGTATCTCATGGCAGATGCACGGTCTTGTGCTCGTCGACAGTGATCAGCAGGTAATACGTCCCTCCATCATCTGGTGTGACAGCCGTGCTGTACCTTATGGTGAGAAAGCATTTCAGACGATAGGTGAAAAGAAGGTGCTGTCACATCTGCTTAACTCTCCCGGTAACTTCACCGCTTCCAAGCTGGCCTGGGTGAAAGAAAATGAACCGGCAACCTATGCAAGAATAAATAAGATTATGCTGCCGGGTGATTACATCGCCATGAAGCTGACAGGTGAGATCTCTGTCACCGTTGAAGGGTTGTCGGAAGGGATGTTCTGGGATTTCAGGGAGAACCGGTTGTCGCAGGAGATTCTCGATTATTTCGGATTCGATAAAGAGTTGATTCCGGAGGTGACTCCCATTTTCGGTGTTCAGGGCAACGTCTCCGCCTCAGTGGCACAGGAGCTTGGATTGCATCCCGGCACACCTGTCACCTACCGTGCAGGTGACCAGCCCAACAATGCCGTTTCACTCAATGTGTTCAATCCCGGAGAGATCGCCTCTACTGCCGGCACCTCTGGCGTGGTCTATGGTGTGCTGGGTGAGGTGAAATATGACCCCCTGTCGAGAGTAAACATATTTGCCCATGTCAATCATCAGCCTGATCAGACGCGATTGGGTGTACTTCTGTGCATCAACGGAACTGGCATTCTCAATTCATGGATCAGGAAGAACATGGTCCCCGGGGAGATGAGTTATCATGATATGAACATGCTTGCAGCCCAATCACCCATAGGCGCAAGGGGTATATCAGTGATTCCGTTCGGCAATGGCACTGAGAGGGTGCTGGAAAATAGGAATGTAGATTGCTCCTTTCACGGCATCAACTTTAATATTCACTCATCCTCCGATATCATCCGTGCAGCCCAGGAGGGAATTGTTTTCTCCTTCCAGTACGGCATGGAGGTGATGCAGGAGATAGGGATGGATATCAGGGTGATACGGGCAGGCAATGCGAACATGTTTTTGAGCCCGCTCTTTCGTGAGACACTTGCCTCTGTAAGTGGTGCCCTCATTGAGCTGTTTGATACCGACGGTGCTGCCGGTGCTGCCAAGGCTGCCGGCATGGGTGCCGGCATCTACACCTCAAGTGAGGAAGCCTTCACCACCTTAAAGAAGATCACCATCGTGGAACCCGATAAGAAGAATAGCAGCCAGTATCAGGATGCTTACCAGCGCTGGAAATCACACATTTAATATATACAATTATTTATCAACACTTTATTAATTCAATTTATGGAAAAAGAAAACAAAACAATGGAGTTTTTCCCGGGTATAGGAAAAATTAATTTTGAGGGTAAAGAAAGCCGTAACCCGCTGGCTTTCCGCTACTACGATGCTGAGAAAGTTGTTTACGGTCGTAAGATGAAAGATTGGTTCAAATTCTCAATGGCTTACTGGCACACACTATGTGCCGAGTCGGACGATCCGTTTGGTGATTATTCTAAAGATTTTGAGTGGAACAACGGCAACGGCATCATTGAAAGAGCCAGGAAGAGAGTAGATGCCGGTTTCGAGTTTATGCAGAAGGTAGGTATCGACTATTTCTGTTTTCACGATGTGGATCTGGTAGAGGAAGGTAATTCACTGGAAGAGTATGAAGCCAACCTGAAATCCATTGTGGCATATATTAAGGAGAAGATGGCAGCCACAGGAATCAAGTTGCTCTGGGGTACCGCCAATGTTTTCGGACACAAGCGTTATATGAACGGTGCTGCCACCAACCCCAATTTCGACAGTGTTGCTTATGCAGGTACACAGATTAAGAATGCACTTGATGCAACAATCGAACTGGGAGGTGAGAACTATGTGTTCTGGGGAGGCCGTGAAGGTTATATGAGCCTGCTGAATACCGATATGAAGCGTGAGAAAGAGCATCTGGCCATGATGCTGACCAAAGCACGTGATTATGCCAGAGCAAAAGGATTTAAAGGCACCTTCTTTATTGAGCCCAAGCCGATGGAACCGACGAAACATCAGTACGATGTAGATGCTGAGACAGTGATTGGCTTCCTCCGTGCCCACAACCTCGACAAGGATTTCAAGCTGAACATTGAGGTGAACCATGCTACCCTGGCAGGACACACCTTTGAGCACGATCTGCAATGTGCAGTAGATGCCGGTATGCTGGGCTCCATTGATGCCAACAGGGGTGACTATCAGAATGGATGGGACACCGATCAGTTTCCTATCGACATTTATGAACTGACACAGGCTATGCTGGTGATCCTTCAGGGCGGTGGCATGCAGGGCGGTGGAACTAACTTCGATGCAAAAACCCGCAGAAACTCTACCGATCTGGAAGATATCTTCATCGCACATATCGCCGGCATGGATATTTTCGCACGTGCCCTGGAGACAGCGGCAGCCATACTGGAAGAATCGCCCTATATCAGGATGAGAGAGGAGAGATATGCCTCCTTCGACGATGGTAAGGGGAAATCGTTTGAAGATGGTCAACTCTCACTGGAGGATCTGCGTGCCTATGCACTTGCCCTTGGTAAAGAGCCTGATCAGGTCAGCGGTAAGCAGGAGCTTTACGAAGCGATTGTCAACATGTATATCTAACGTAGGAAATAAATTTCCTCAATAAGTTAATGGCTGTCTCATTCAATGTTGAGACAGCCATTCTTTTTGATATTTAATCCTTTTCCGTTGTCAATAGTAATGCCCTCACTTCACATTGAATGCAATCCTCAGCTCTTCGATCTCCTCCTCTCCCATAGGCTGCAGTGGGCCTATTGAGGCGGCCATCACCAGGGAGTTGGCTGAGAACTCAGCCACCTCAAGATAGTCAAACGTGTTCAGCAGCTTGTCGCCTGTGATGAAAACACTGTCGTTCTCTACCATGATCACTCTGTTCTTGTTGAACATCTTCGCCACACTATCCACATCATTGTATATCAAGCCAAAAGGTATGGAGGGTACATCCTGCAGGAAGATCCAGCTCTCGGGGATGGTGCGTACATCAAATTTTGATCCGCTCACTGCATGGGCCATCAGGTTGACCGGCTGTGTACATATGATGGAGTTGATGTGCGGGTTCAACTGATAGATCCGCTGGTGCAATGCCACCGACCTGCTTGGTATCTTTCCCGCTTCAGCCATTCCATTTTTTATCTGCACAAGATCGCCAGGCACAATATCCCAGCGAGCTATGTTGCTTGGTGTGATCAGGAAATCATTCTCTCTCCATCGTACCGAGACAGTGCCATAGGTAGAGATCATCAGCCCCTGGTTACATGCCCTACGGATAATATCTACCATCTCCTTGCGGATGGCTCTCTCTTCTGAGGGATGATCGATATCCATAAAATGAGATACATAGGTAGGCAGGTGATGTACATATTGCGACACCTGCTCATCAGACAAATAGCTTACATTTCCCAGCCTTCTGGCATTGATGATTGTTCGGCAACAGAACTCCAGCGTTTCAAAACGCTGGTAGGCATCCATCAAATCGGTACCGCCCAGCACCACTCCGTGATTCTCCATGATCACCGCCTTGTAACGACCCTCTCTGAATTCAAACGCAATCTTCTCACCCAGATCCTCGCTCCCCGGTGTACCATAAGGTGCAAAACCAATATCACCACAAATATTATGCGCCTGAGGAACAATTTTAGTATCGGGAACAATACCGGCAATACTGAAAGCCACCAAAGCGGGTGGGTGTGCGTGAATAATAGCGGTCAACTCGGGACGGGCCTCAAATATTGCCTTGTGAAAAGGGAACTCTGAGGAAGGTTTATGCGGACCGATCACAGTACCATCTTTTTTCACCTGCATGATATCTTTCACGGTGAGGGACCCTTTGTCTACCCCCGAGGGTGTAATCCATATATCACCATTCTTATCCCTGATTGATATGTTCCCACCTGAGGTGGTCGTCATGCCACTCTTATAGATCCTTCCGATGATCACATTGATCTGCTCCACCGGGTGCATTAAGTTTACATCTAATTGTTTCATATTTATTATAGCGATCAGCTGTCAGCGTTCAGCTTTTTTGGTGCAAGCTTGAGCAGACAGCGGTTTGTATTTTAGCGGTCAGCTATCGGTTGTCAGCTGTCGGCTGTCAATTGTCAGTTTCAGCTCTCAGCTTTTAATTAGTAATTTTTAATTTTTCACTTTTAAAATGATTGAGCAGATATGATTCCGCTTCCACACTCCATAATCCCTTGTGTCTGCTACAGATATCAGCCAGTTCTCTGAAGAGATCACTGGTCTCACCCAATTTCTCAAAGTCGGCAATAGGGGTCAGAGGTATTCTTAAATGTGTATATATCAACTTCTTCCCTCCGGGGATATCGGGGAGGTTGTTAGTGGCATCAGCTACTGCATCCAGTCCCCCGATATGCGTGATCAGGCCGGCCGGATCAAGTCCCCTGCTCATAATATCTATCGCCTCCACCATATCATCGTTGTTTCCGCCACTGGTACCGGTGATATGGGTATAGGCGTAATGTACGTTATAGAAATTGAGCATCGCACTGAAGTTTGGATCACCCGGACCGGCGAAAAAGTTGAGACAGCCGTCAAAGGCAAGAAGTGCATCCCCCTGCTCCACCACCGGCTTCACAGGTGCAAAGACAAACACATCGTCATACCCCGTATCACCACTCAACGTTTTCAGCTCCTTCACCGGATCAACCATCTGCCCGGTGTTGATATAATGAAGTTCAATACCTACCGAAGCAGCAGATTCAACAGTATAAATGGCCGCTGCCCGATCAAGTCGTGTCTGATCCACATCGGTCACCACCAACAGTGATGGTCTGCGATCTTCACGACGCAGTACGTAATTGATAGCTGCAAGACCCATGGGACCCACGCCGGCCAGGATAGCCATCTTCCCACCATCCACGATCTCCATCCTGTGCTCATAGCTACCCGGAGTGGTGTGGTAGTTGGCATGCATGGCACCAATCACACAGGAGAGGGGTTCAGCCAGCGATGCAGGGTAATACCCCACACCATGATAGGTGAGCAGACAATCCTGTTCCATCACCTCATTGGGAATGATCACATAGGTGGCATCACCGCCAATGTATTTGTAACTGTAGCCGGGAGCACTCAGTATGCCTACCGGACCATCCTCATAATAGAGTGCAGGTTGAATAGAGAACTTATCACCCGCTTTGAACTTACCTGCCCATTTGGCACCCACCTCCAGCAGCTCACCGGCAAACTCATGTCCGATAATGATGGGGTTCTCCGCCACATCATCGGGGATACGTTTATGCTCGGTACCCTGTGATGATGCCTTGTGGGATGACATACAGATCGAATCAGAGACTACTTTGGCCAGTATCTCATCCTCTCTGATGGGTGGTAACTCAAACTCCTCTAACCGAAGATCTTTCTTACCATATAGTCGTACTGCTCTTGTTTTCATATTGTATGTGATTTTAATTCAACATTACCTGCCCGCCGGTAATCGGCAAAGCTTGTCCCGTCTCACCACACTGATCCATCAGATAGAGTACTCCTTTGGTGACATCTTCAGGTGTACATCCCTTTCGCATAGGAACCTTGGAGAGATAGAACGCTTTTACATCCTCAATGGTTTTGGCACCGGGCACCTTGCCCGCCTGCAGGTATTGTACGAAAAGACCCAGTTCAGGATCACTCCATAGTGGTCCTTCATAAAAGTTGCCGGGACAGACGGCGTTCACCTTTATACGAAAGGGTGCCAGCTCCAGTGCGAAGGATTGCGTGAGGCCTACGCCTCCGAACTTACCACCCGCATAGGCGAAATTGGCTTTGCTCCCCTCCAGGCCTGATTTGGAATTGATCTGGATGATATCGGCATAATAATCATCATTTGCATATTTAGTCTGTAATTTCATTAGCCCACTGACTACTTTTGTACAATAAAAATAGGCACTGTAGTTGATTTTCGTGACAAAGTCGAAGTTCTCAGGAGTCATATCCTCCAGATCACCGGCACGCAAAACACCGGCATTACTGATAAAACAGTCGACTGCCCCGAACTGACAAACGGTCTCATATATCAGGTTCTCCAGACTTGCCATATCAGCCACATTCGTCTTTACAAAACAGGCCCGGTTGTTCTTGGCAATTTTATTGAAATGGTCAGCTGTTGCCCTGCCGGCCTCCTCATTCAGATCGGC
>JADKLW010000152.1_pt1 | contig 38219 bp, 42 predicted proteins | sample 8641881 | NCBI WGS metagenome assembly JADKLW01 (sample SAMN16272185, study PRJNA661076) | feces metagenome | isolation source: fecal sample from diarrhoea affected cattle B | host: Bos taurus | place: South Africa: Lokaleng Village, Mahikeng | collected 2019-09 | reverse complement strand
TCTAGAGGCCTAGGACACCACCCTTTCACGGTGGGTACAGGGGTTCGAATCCCCTAGGGGACGCCAGTTATCGCTGCGGAGCGGTAGTTCAGTTGGTTAGAATACCGGCCTGTCACGCCGGGGGTCGCGGGTTCGAGTCCCGTCCGCTCCGCCAAAAAATTCGAAAATCAAGCGCTTACGAAGTAGGCGCTTTTTTTTCGTCCCGATTTATATTCCGACGCCGGGGGTAGTGACGGGAACGATCTAACCTCAGACCCTACCGCTCAACGTCGCCCCACAGCTACGAGATCCATCCAGACGGTCCGGCTTGCCATAACATACAAAATATTGTATAAATCACGCATGCCGCCGCTTAAGCCTGTCGAGTTCCTCGGAAGTTCACTTGATGATCTTCGTGCCTTCCCGCCCTCTGCCAAGCGCGAAGCGGGTTATCAGATCGATCAGGTGCAGAACGGTTTTGATCCGGATGACTGGAAGCCTATGAACGTAGTGGGCCAAGGTGTCAGAGAAATCCGCGTTCGCGATGGTGCCGGCGCCTTCAGGGTCATCTACATTGCCAAGTTCGCCGATGCCGTCTATGTGATCCACTGCTTCCAGAAAAAGACAGAGAAAACCAACAAGGCGGATATAGATCTGGCCTCGAAACGCTATCGGGACCTACTGCAGGAGCCAAGTAAATGAAAAACGAACGATTTACCAGCATCTGGGATGCCATCGAAGACACCCACGAAGAAGCAGAAAACATGAAGCTTCGTTCAGTCCTCATGACGGCGCTGAAGCAGCACATAGTTCGCGTCAAGATGAGCCAGGCCGAAGCCGCCAAGCTTTTTGGCGTAACCCAGCCTCGCGTCTCTGACCTGATGCGCGGAAAAATCAACGTTTTCGGTCTTGATGCACTGGTAAATATGACCGCTGCCGCTGGACTGCACATTGAGATGCGCGTCCTTGAACCTGCCTAAGGTGAGGCATAGACTTTCGAATCCCTATACAACGTCGCATCTAGCGCTCAGACCTTGCAGGGCCAAATCACTCAAGGCTTTGGCGGGTGCGGCGCAGCCTTTGGCGATGATATGGACTTTCATGTCGCTGGCTTGCGGAGACAGTGCAGTATGCGTCACACAGTGCTGAGTCATCATGCCGGTAAGATAAATGTCGGTGATGCCAGCGTCGCGCACGATTTGCTCCAAGCTTGTTTTGAAGAAACTGTCGGCCTCGCTTTTTACAACAATGGGCGCATCACCCAACGCGGTGGCAATGGTGCTGTGGATTGCCACGCCTTCCGTGTTGGGCTTGAAAGCGGGGCCATCGGGTGAACCGACATGCTGCACCCCCACAACCAGCCATCCATCGCGCTTCGCTTGCTCAATGGCTTCCACAGCGCCTTTGCGAGCTTCGTCGGCATTTTCCAGTGTGAATGCACCGCCAGGAAAGTAGTCGTTCTGAACATCGATAACGATAAGTGCTTTATTCATTGAGTTTCCTTTGTAGCGTTAAAGAAACTGCCTAAACGTTTAGGCAGCTTTATTTCATCAGAACTCCATGGCGCGGTCGGATTTCAAACCCTACTTCGCTGCGTCAGCACTTCAAGCGCAGAAACCAGGTAAGTCCCAGAGAGTGGAGACGAACCTTTGGATGCGGCTGAACATCCCATAACGCGTGAATGGACTGATAGACATTGCACCCGGTACGGTGGACATTATGCGTCTAGTCAAATATCTATGCTATTAATAAAAGATTAGTCGCACGCGATTGGATTGCAATGCCTTCAGCCATTGTCCTGCACCGAGCCGGCCCCCCTGGGAACCTGAAATTTGAGCAGCTCAACGTTCGAGGCCCCTTGCCTGGGGAGATTCGGCTTCGGCATACCGCCGTCGGCGTGAATTTCCACGATACTTACGTCCGTTCAGGTCTGTATCAGACGCTGGCTCTACCAGGGATTCCGGGTATCGAAGGGGTCGGAGTCGTCACTGAGCTGGGAAGCGAAGTCAAGCACTTGGACGTTGGCGACCGTGTCGCCTACATTTACCTAGGCTACGGCGCTTATTCGGAAGAACGAACGTTGCCCGCCGAGGCAGCGATTCGGCTACCTGCTGGCATTGACGACCACCTTGTCGCTGCCACCGTGCTCAAGGGCCTCACCGCGCAGGTTCTAGTGCACGAGGTTTACGTCGTTAAGCCGGGTGACTGGATACTGGTCCACGCGGCTGCGGGGGGTGTTGGCTCCTTGCTAAGCCAGTGGGCCAGCCACTTGGGCGCCCGGGTCATTGGCACGGTTGGGGCAGAACATAAAGTGGAGCTCGCGCAGCGCTACGGATGCAGTCATGTTATTCAGTATAGGCAAGAGGATTTTGTCGCCCGGGTTAAAGACATTACGGGCGGCGAAGGCGTCCAGGTAGCGTACGACGCCGTTGGCAAGGACACTTTTTCAGGGTCACTGGCTTGCTTGGCGCCGTGTGGTCATTTGGCCAATTATGGACAAGCGTCGGGCGTCGTGCCGCCGTTTGAAGTATCGGCCTTATTCGCTCGGTCCAACTCGCTGTCCCGACCGAACGTATTCCAGCACCTGCGGACTACCGAGAAACTGCACGCCGCAGCAGCGACGCTTTTCAAAGCGTTGAACGATCAGATTTTGCAGCCGGGCCACATCACCACGTTCGACCTCGCCGATGCAGCGCAAGCGCATCGTGAAATGGAATCCCGGTTCCGACTAGGGTCTGTGATACTCACGATATAGAGGAAGACCAGGGACTTCAAGTCGGCGCGGCACACTTTTCCGATAGATCGGGGCCGCATTCGCTGGATGGGCTGTCAGCGTGCGTAAACATGGCAGCTACGGCCGGGCCGCGTATTGAAATGCGCATGGTCTTCTGGAGTTTCACAATGGCAAGATCGTCAAGAAGGACTCGTACTGGAAAATAATCGAGAAATGAACCAAGGCCGCGGCGCAAGATGCAGCCGCTGACTACTCCCGACGGCCGATACATCGTTGTTCGCGGACGCCTTTGGCGCGCAAGCAACCCGAATCTGTCCGACGCCGAACGCAGTGCACTGGTGCATGCGCTGTCAAGCGCTCGGCGCGACGTGAAAGCAGCCCAGCGTCAGCATGACCGGGCAAGCCTTGCCGCCGCTCGAAACGCCGTCCACCAAGCGAAAGTTGCGCTCGGCGAGCGTGGCGCGCCGTGGTGGAAAGATGGTGCCAAGGACTTCAACCGACACATGATCAAGAACAGCCCCTATGCGCAGTGGTATGAAGAAGTAACAGCAGCCAGTTAAATCGCTTGCCTGATTGCTTCTTATGCGGCAACGGCGTAACAATGCAATATTGCGCACAACCGTTCCGATGACATCAAGTCAGCCAAGGAGCATACCGTGAAATACATACCCACAATACCAGGCATCTTGTCCGCTGCCGCCGCAGTGCTGCTCATCCCCATTGCGCTCGCACAAGATGCCACCCAGACAGATGGAGATAAGTACAAGGTCGTGCTGGAAAACGAATGCGTCAGAGTGTTGGAGTATCGCGATCAGCCGGGCGACAAGACACAACAGCACCGTCATCCAGCGTTCGTTCTATACGCTCTAAGCCCGTTCGAACGGACATTGACCCTTCCCGATGGCAAGGTGCTGCGACGCCAGTTCAAGGCGGGCGAGGTCATGTGGTCGGAGGCGCAAACACATATTGGAGCAAATGTTGGCCAAACAGCCACACATGTTCTCATTACTGAATTGAAGAGCAGCCCTCAAGGCGACCAGGGGTGCACCAAACAGTGACGGGAAGGCGCCCAGCTTAAGCGCCGTTCTGCTGAACCTCTCTGTTGGCGTCGATAACAGTCAGCGCGGCCATATCGATAATGCGCCGCACCGACGAACTTGTTGTCACGATATGCACAGGCGCATTGGCGCCCAGCAGGAAGGGTCCCACAGCCACATTGGCGCCAGCCGTGGTCTTGAGCAGGTTGTAGGCGATATTGCCGGCGTCCACGTTGGGACAAACAAGCAGGTTGGCCGAACCGGTCAAGCGCGAATTGGGCAGAATGCGCCGACGCAAGGCTTCGTCCAGTGCGCAGTCGCCGTGCATTTCGCCATCGATCTCCAGGTCGGGCGCCTGCTCCAACACCAGCTCCATCGCCCTGCGCATTTTCTCGCCCGATGCCGAACTGCCTGAACCAAAATTGGATCGCGACAGCATCGCGACCTTGGGCACAAGATTGAGCCAGGAGATCTGCTGGGCCGCAGCCAAGGTGAACTCTGCGATCTGCTCCGCCGTGGGGTGATCATTGACGTGGGTGTCGACCAGCGCCACGGTTCTTTCGTCCAGCAGCAGAATGTTCATGCCAGCGTATGTCTGCGCACCAGGTTTGCGCCCGATGACTTCATCGACGTATCGCAAGTGATCGTGATAGCCGCCCACGGTGCCACAGATCATGCCGTCGGCATCGCCCAGGTGCACCATCATGGCGCCGATCAAAGTCAGACGACGGCGCATTTCGACGCGCGCCATTTCCTTGGTTACGCCGTGCCGACAGCGCAGCTCCCAGTAGGTGGTCCAGTATTGGTGGAAGCGATCGTCGTATTCGGGGTTGGTAACCTCAACGTCCTGGCCCAGACGCAACCGTAAGCCGTATTTCTCGATGCGGGACTGCAGCACCTGCGGGCGCCCGACCAGTATGGGACGGGCCAGCTTTTCGTCGACGATAACCTGCACGGCGCGCAGCACGCGCTCTTCTTCGCCTTCGGAGAAGACGATGCGCGACTTGCCGCCCTCGCGCACCATCTTTCTGGCGGCGGTGAACAGCGGTTTCATGAACGCGCCGGAGTGGTACACAAACTGCTGCAATTGATCGGCGTAGGCCTGCAGGTCGGCCAGAGGCCGCGTGGCAACGCCGCTTTCCATGGCTGCCTGGGCGACCGCCGGCGCGATGCGCACGATAAGGCGCGGGTCAAACGGTTTGGGAATCAGGTATTCGGCACCAAACGAAATATCGTAGGTGCCGTAAGCGGCAGCCACCACTTCGTTCTGCTCTTCTTCAGCCAGGCCGGCAATGGCGAGCACGGCCGCCTTCTCCATCTCTCGCGTGATGGTGGTGGCGCCGACATCCAGCGCGCCGCGGAAAATGTACGGAAAGCACAGAACGTTGTTGACCTGATTGGGATAGTCGGAGCGGCCGGTGGCCATGACGACGTCGTCGCGCACCGCATGGGCGTCTTCAGGGAGGATCTCGGGGTGGGGGTTGGCCAGCGCCAGTATCAAGGGCTTGTCAGCCATGCGGGCCACCATGTCGGGCTTCAGCACGCCGCCAGCGGAAAGGCCCAGGAAGGCATCCGCGCCGTCTATCACTTCGCCCAGCGTGCGCAGGGCGGTATCTTGCGCGTAGCGTTCTTTCTTGGGGTCCATCAGCACCGTGCGCCCCGTGTAGACCACGCCTTCAATGTCCGCTACCCAAATGTTTTTCAGTTGCACGCCCAGATCGACCAATAGGTCCAGGCACGCCAGGGCCGCGGCGCCTGCGCCCGACACGACCAGTTTGATATCGGCAATGTCTTTGCCCACCACCTTCAGGCCGTTGATGAAGGCAGCCGAGACCGTGATGGCCGTGCCGTGCTGGTCGTCGTGGAATACGGGAATGTTCAGCCGCTCGCGCAGCTTGCGCTCGACCGTAAAGCACTCGGGCGCCTTAATGTCTTCCAGGTTGATGCCGCCGAACGTGGGCTCCAGCCCGGCAATGATCTCGACCAGCTTGTCCGGATCGGTTTCATTGATCTCGATGTCGAACACATCGATGCCGGCAAACTTCTTGAACAGCACCGCCTTGCCTTCCATCACCGGCTTGGAAGCCAGCGCGCCTATATTGCCCAAGCCCAACACTGCCGTGCCGTTGGTGATCACCCCAACCAGGTTGCCGCGCCCGGTATAGCGAAAGGCATTCATGGGATCAGCCGCGATTTCTTCACAAGCCGCCGCCACCCCCGGCGTATAGGCCAGCCCGAGATCGTGCTGTGTTACCAACGGCTTGCTCGCGGTAACGGAGATCTTCCCGGGGTGAGGAAATTCGTGGTAGTCCAGGGCTGCCTGGCGATCGGTCGTGGCGCTCATGTGTGTCTCGAAGGTAAGGGGCTGGGGAGGTTGAGGCTATTCTAGCAAGCATCCATAACCTAAATATTCTTGTTCACTATCGCTGAATAACCCTATAGTTATAATGCGCCATGGAAACCTTGAATCCACAGGCCACCATACATCGGCTGACTCAGCGCCTGAAGATGCGTCACCTGGTGCTGCTGCTCCGCATCCAGCAGCACGGCTCGCTTACGCGTGTTGCCGACTTCATGGCTACCAGCCAGCCAGCCGTCACCAAAGCGCTGGCTGAACTGGAAGCAATGTTCGGCGCACCGCTATTCGACCGCTCGTCGCGGGGGATGACGCCTACCGCACTGGGACGCGTGGCCTTGAAGCGAGCCGAAGCCATGCTGCACGATCTGGATCACCTGGCGCGCGACATGCAGGCGGTGGCCTCCGGCCATCACGCCCACTTGAATGTCGGTGTAACGCCCTTTCTGTCGGGCAGCATCCTGGGCTCCGCAGTGCGCAATGCGGTCAGCGACCCTCTCGAACCCTTGATGCTGACGCTGCATGAGGGCAGCAGCGAGTACCTGCTGCAGCGCCTGCGCGACCACAGCCTTGATGTCGCGATCTGCCGCGCCTCGGCGGCGGTCGACATTGAAGGCCTGGCCTTCGAGGTATTGTTGCACCAGCAGCCTCGGCTGCTGGCCAGCCGGCGCCTGGCCGCGCAACTGGCGCGCCGCCAACTTAGTTGGCCAGCCTTGCGCGACCTGCAATGGATACTGGGCACGGAAGGCACCTCGGTCAGGCAGCAAGTCAGTAACATCTTTCTGCAAGAGGGAATCACGCCACCCCTGCCTGTGGTCGAAAGCGACTCGACCATGATCGTCGGCGAGATCCTCGTCGCCAATGAAAATGCCATATCCATCATGCCCTCGGACATTGCCGCTGAACTGGTGCGCATTGCCGGGGTAGCCATAGTCCCCTACACCTTTTACTGGACCTTGCCACCTATCGCCCTCTACACCCGGCTGGAAGATCCGCAAAGGGAAGCCGGCACGCGGTTTGCCCAAGCTCTGCGCAAGGCCTTCCCCGGAGGCCATCAACGCGAGGCCGGCCATGGGCGCTGATCGACAAGACGAACTGGAAGTTGTCTTTAATAATGCGATCTATATCGTTTATGCCCCGGAGGGTGAGCTACGCTTGCGGATAGGCGAGGACGCCCCAGCGCTGCGCCAACTATTGCACAAGCACGGAACAAACAGGGCGGCGATTATCACTGCTCATAACCCCGGGGCTCGTAGGCAAGGCGCGGCCGCCAACCAGGCCGCTCAAGCTCGGCTGCTGCACCAGGCGGAGGAACTGCAACTGCCCTTGCTACATGGGCACAATCGCGCCGAACAGGGGGATGGCCCGGTAGAACCGACAGTTGTCATACTGGGAATTGAGCACCAGGATGCCTGCAAACTCGCACGCGACTTTGATCAGGTGGCGCTGGTATACATTGGCGAGCACGCCCCCGAAGTCGTTTGGCTCTAGCGCCGTTACTTCTGCTAACCATAATTCTGTCTGCAGAGTTACTTCGTCCAGCGGGTGCATTTTTCGCAAATAACGCAATATTAGAAGACGTTGACGAAACTTCCGAGATTTTAGAACCGTTTTAGCCAAACCGCATCCTTGCCTTGCGCGCTTACGCTCTCTACCATTCCCGAGCTACTGCAACAAAGAGGAATGGAAATGATTGCAACCAACGTCGCCCGTATGCGGGACAAAGACCAATGGAATATAGAAGATATCCTGGCGCTATATGACTTGCCGCTGATGGACTTGCTATTGCGGGCGCAAACCACGCACCGCGCCCACCATGCGCCTAACGCGGTGCAACTTTCCAGCCTGCTTTCGATCAAGACCGGCGCCTGTCCGGAAGACTGTTCCTACTGTCCACAATCGTCGCGCTACGACACTCCGGTCCGCGATGAGCCACTGATGCCTTTGGACGAGGTGCTGGCAGCAGCAAAAAAAGCAAAAGACAGCGGCGCGCAGCGTTTCTGCATGGGCGCAGCCTGGCGGTCTCCTACAGCCCGGCAATTGGACCATGTGATAGAAATGGTGTCGGCCGTGAAAGAGATGGGCTTGGAAACCTGTGTCACGCTGGGCATGCTCAAGGCCGGGCAAGCCGAGCGCCTGCGGGTGGCCGGCCTAGACTACTACAACCATAACCTGGACACTGCCCCCGAGTTCTACGGCAACATTATTTCCTCGCGCAGCTATCAAGACAGGCTGGACACCCTCGATCGAGTCAGGTCTGCAGGCATCAAGGTTTGCTGCGGCGGAATTGTTGGCCTGGGCGAATCGCGGCGACATCGCGCCGGCTTGCTGGCACAGTTGGCCAGCCTGTCGCCCCAGCCCGAGTCGGTACCCATCAACAATCTTGTGAAAGTCGCCGGCACTCCCCTGGAAAACGAAGCCGATATCCCGACGTTTGAGTTTGTGCGCACCGTTGCCGTCGCTCGTATCGTGATGCCTAAAGCGGTTGTGCGCCTGTCCGCCGGACGCGAAAGCATGAGCGACGAGACGCAGGCCTTGTGCTTCATGGCCGGTGCCAACTCCGTCTTTTATGGCGATCACTTGCTCACCACCGGCAACCCACAAGTCGAGCATGACCGCATGCTGTTCGACACCCTGGGCCTGACTCACTAGTACGACTTCCTTTCCCTACCGGACCTTGAACCTGCCATGTATACCCTAGTGATCAGCATTGCCTGCAGTGTCGCCGTATCGATACTGCTCAAGATCGCGCGCCGCCAACAAATTCAGGTTGACCAGGCCATTGCGGTCAATTATGTGGTCGCTGCCGCATTATGCGTGGCCATTTTGCAGCCGCAGCCGTCCGCCCTGCTCGCCCCCGGTACGCCATGGGGCGTGCTGATTGCCTTGGGGGTATTGCTGCCCACCATCTTCCTGGCCATGGCGGCTGCAGTGCGCCATGCCGGCATCGTACTGAGCGATGCCGCACAACGCCTGTCCTTGTTTCTGCCGCTGATTGCAGCCTTTGTGCTGTTCAGCGAGACGGTATCAAGCAGCAAACTGACCGGTATCGCTGTTGCCCTGGTGGCACTGGGCTGCCTGCTCTACCGTCCGCGCCCGCAGGATGCCGGTGCAACGACCGGTAAGACAGTGGGGTTCCTGCTGGCGGTCTGGTTGGGTTACGGCACCATAGACATTCTGTTCAAGCAGCTGGCCAAAAGCGGGGCCGGCTTCACCAACAGCTTGCTGGTGTCCTTCGTGCTGGCCGGGATCGTTATCTTTACCTACCTGATTGCCCGACGCAGCGTATGGACCAGGCGTAATGTCGTGGCAGGCGTCGTACTGGGCCTGCTGAACTTCAGCAATATCTATTTTTATATACGGGCCCACCAGGTGTTTCCGGAGAACCCCACGCTGGTATTTTCGGCCATGAACATCGGCGTGATTTCGCTGGGCACATTGGTGGGCGCAGGCTTCTTCCGCGAAAAGCTATCCTGGGTCAACGCGGCGGGTATCGCCCTGGCCATTACTGCCATCGTCATACTGATCCCCCGATAGGCTCGCTTCAGCAGCAACCGGTGCCGCCTCAGGGTCGTCTTCTTGCGCTAGCGGCGCCACCTCTTCGACCGGCTCGAAAGAGACGTCATGCTCGACATCGACACGCGGGTCCAAGGCAGCCACCACGTTGGAGCTTTGCAGGCCGTCGGACATGGCCACGAAGTGGGTCGGGGCATCTTCAGTCAGGTTGGCACCCGTAACACGCTGCGGCCGTATGACCAGCACCAGGATGGCTCCGCAAACCGATACAAAAACAAAATACATGCTGGCGTCGAGTTCGCGCATCAGCAGGCCAGCCACCAGCGGGCCGACACAGGCGCCCAAGCCATAGACCATGTACAGGATAGCGCTTAGCCCGACGCGCCGTTCCTGTTCGACGTTATCGTTGGCGAAGGCGGCGCCCAAGGGATAAAGCGTGAACTGCAAGGCCCCAAAGGCACACGAAAAAGCCAACAGGGCCGTGAAGGAGAATGTCCAGCCCCAGCCCCACAAGGGCACGGCCAGCAGCACCAGCACCATTGCGCTGATGCGGATCATGAGCACACGGTTCATGCGGTCGGCAAGCCAGCCCAGCGGCCATTGCGCCACCAGCCCGGCCGCTACGGAGGCAGCCAGAAAGACCGCCACCTGGCTATTGCTTAAACCTTGATGCAGCGCATAGACGGGCGCCAGGCCATAGAAGGCGCCGGTCAGCGTCCCGGCAATGAACAGCACGGTCAAGGACAGCGGGACCCTGGCCATGTAGTATTTCACCTGCAAGGGAGCAGGCAGTTGCAGGGCCGGGTGCAAGCGCCGCGTAAGCGCAATGGGCACCAGGCATAGCGCCGAGCACATCGCGGCGAAGATCAACGGCTGGAAATCCAGCGTCGGAAACAAGGTAAGCGATAACTGGCCGAGCACGGTGCCACAACTGGAAAACACCATGTAAAACGCGAAAACACGGCCACGCTGATGGTTTTCGGTTTGCTCGTTCAGCCAGCTTTCCAGCACCATGAATTGCGTCACCATTGCGATGCCGGCAATAAATCGAAAGCCCAGCCATGTCCAGAGATTGTCCACCAGGGCCAGCACCAGGACGGTGATGGTAACAATGGCAGCCGTCGCGGCATACGCACGTATATGCCCGACCCGGACGATGATCTTGTGGCCAATGCGGGCCCCGAACACCAGCCCGAGGTAATACACCGCGATCAGGCCGCCCACCCAAACCTCGGACACGGCCTGCGACGTCAGCCGCAGGCCCATGTAGGTATTGAACAGCCCGGAACCTGCCAGTAACAATAGGGTAGCGAGGTAAAGCGAAAAAAACGCGCCTATCATTTGCGCCATGGCTGGTACCCGGGTAAAGACATAAAAAAAGCTCAGGAATCCAATTGCGTCAACATGGTCTGCGCGTCGCTGACCTCGAACTGCCCGGGCTTCTCGACATTCAGCATCTTTACGACGCCATTGTCAATCAGTGCAGAATAGCGCTGCGAACGCACGCCCATGCCGCGCGCAGACAGGTCCAGCTCCAGGCCCAGCTTGCGTGTCCACTCGGCACTGCCATCGGCCAGCATGCGCACCCGTCCGTTCACATTCAGATCGCGCCCCCAGGCGCCCATGACGAAAGGATCGTTGACCGACACGCAGCAGATTTCGTCAACGCCGGCGGCCTTGAGCGCCTCGTACTGCTCTACATAGCCGGGCACGTGCTTGGCGGAACACGTAGGGGTGAAGGCCCCGGGCACCGCAAATAGCGCCACTTTCTTGCCGCGGAACAGCTCGGCAAGCGACACATTGGTCGGACCCACCGGGCACGACTCAGTAGCTGTGTCGATGTACTCGCTCAGGGTGCCGTCCGGCATTTGATCACCGATTTTTATGGACATCGTGCTCTCCAGGTAGAAAAGTCAATAAAGGCGCCGCGAACGGCGCCAGGAAACCCTAATCATACGACTATCAGACTACACCACCGCGACCAGGGTTCGTGTCAGCGCAGGCGCATTGCGTATATGATAGTTAATCACCTGCCCAGCAATTGTTTCCACATGAGCAACACCACTATGGACAACCCCGTACTCACGCACATTGACGAATCCGGCCAGGCCCGCATGGTGGATGTCAGCAATAAAGCGGCCACGCCCCGTACGGCGGTTGCTGAAGGACGCGTCCGCATGAGCGGTCCGGCCTATGCCCTGCTGTCTGCTCAGCAAAACGCCAAAGGCGACGTGCTGAACACCGCGCGTATTGCCGGCGTGCTCGCTGCCAAGCGCTGCGCCGACCTTATTCCCTTGTGCCACAGTTTGCCGCTCAGTTTCGTGGGCATCGAATTTTTCACCAGCGACGCCGACCACACCATCACGGTGCGTGCCACCTGTCGCACCGATTACAAAACCGGTGTTGAAATGGAAGCCATGACTGCGTGCAGCATCGCGGCGCTTACCATCTACGATATGTGCAAGGCGGCCGACAAGGGCATCGTGCTCGAGCAGATAAAGCTACGGTATAAATCAGGAGGTAAAAGCGGTGAATGGCGCAACGACGATTAAGGTCAGGTACTTCGCCCAGGTGGCAGAGCTCACGCAGGTCCGCGAAGAAGACTGGCCCTTGCCGCAAGCAATCAGCGGCACGCAATGGCTGGCCGCACTGGCGCAGCGCTATCCACAGCTCGGTTCGGTCAGTCGCCTGAAACTTGCCATCAATCAATTTCATGTAGCGCAAGACACCGTCATACAGCCGGGCGATGAAGTCGCCGTGTTCGAACCCGTTACCGGGGGCTAAGACATGGTCATTGTGCAGGAAGACGACTTCGACACAGCTTCATTGCTGGAAGAATTGCGGCAGCGTGGCGCCGGCAAGGCCGGTGCGGTGGTTAGCTTTACGGGCTATGTTCGCGACTACGCCGAAGACACCCCTACCCAGTCGCTGTTCCTGGAGCACTACCCCGGCATGTGTGAGCGCGAAATCGAAGCCCTGTGCGCCACGGCTCAATCGCGCTGGAACATCCACGAGTACCTGGTGGTGCATCGCGTGGGCGAACTGCATAATGCCGACCAGATCGTCTTCGTGGGCGTAGCAAGCGCCCACCGGACAGATGCCTTCCGCGCTTGCGAGTACATCATCGACGCCCTGAAGACGCGGGCGCCCTTCTGGAAGCGCGAAACCCTCGCCAGCGGCGAACGATTTTGGGTACAACAGCGCGACGCCGACGCGCAAAAGACCAGCCTATGGGATGAACCCCAGGAGCCAAAACAATCATGAGTAAAGCCAGGACCGATGCGCCCGCCATCGCATTGCGATGTGCCGTGCTGACCATATCAGACACGCGTACGGCGGATAACGACAGTTCGGGCGACTATCTTGCAGCATCGCTGGCTGCGGCCGGCCACCAATGCACCGCCCGCGCCATCGTCCCCGGCAACCTTTACGGCATTCGAAAAATCATCAGCGACTGGATAGCCGACGATGCCGTGCAAGTGATCCTGACCAACGGCGGCACTGGCTACTCGCATCAAAAGTCCACGGTAGCCGCCATCACGCCGCTGCTGGACCAGCTTATTACCGGCTTTGGCGAGCTTTTCCGGCAGTTGTCCTATCGGGACATCGGCAGCTCGGCATTGCAATCCGAGGCCTTCGCAGGCGTTGCCAACGAGACCCTGGTCTTCTGCATGCCCGGGTCCACGTCAGCCTGCAAGACGGCCTGGGAAGGCATACTCCGGGAACAACTCGACAGCACCCACCGACCCTGCAACTTCGCCAGTGATTACCACCATGCTTGATTTCGACGTCGCCCAGTCGCGCCTGGCTGCAGCCGGCAAACCGCCCAGCATCACCGAAGCCTGTTCCTTGAACGACGCCTACGGACGCGTACTTGGACAAACTCTATTCGCCACACAAGACCTCCCACCGGCGGACAACAGCGCCATGGACGGCTATGCGTTACGGTATGCCGACTACGCCCCAGAATGCGTTCTGCCTGTGCAGCAGCGCTGTTACGCGGGCGAGCTTCCAGAGGCGCTACAAGCTGGAAAAACCATCAGGCTGTTTACCGGCAGCCTCATGCCGGAAGGCGCCGACACGGTCGTCATGCAGGAAGACACGGTCGAAGCCGATAACATGCTGCAGTTCCGGCACATTCCGGTGCGCGGTGCCCATGTGCGATTGCGCGGCGAAGACGTACGCGCCGGCGACCAGCTTTTCGCCAAAGGCACCGTACTGGGCGCAGCACAAATAGCCCTGCTGGCATCGCAAGGCTACGCCGAGGTCACCGTTTATGCGCCGCTTAACATCGGCATATTAACCACTGGCGACGAACTGGTACCGGCCGGCCAGCCGCGCAGCGAAGAACAAATCTATAACGCCAACGGCCCCATGCTGGCCGCACTGGCCCAAGCCATGGGCGTGCGGGTTCGGCACGTGTTGCACGCTCAGGACACCATGGAATCGCTTGAATCCGCGTTCTCGACGCTGCTGGCGGAATGCGACCTGGTGCTGACGGTAGGTGGCGTCTCTGTCGGCGACAAAGATCTCGTCAAACCGGCCATCGAGCAACTGGGCGGTACATTGGACTTATGGCGGGTATGCATGAAGCCGGGCAAACCAGTGGCACTGGCCACGGCACAAGAAAAGACCATCGTCTGCCTGCCGGGCAATCCGGTGTCGGCATTTGCCGTCTTCACCTTGCTGGTCACACCGCTGATCCGCCAGATGCAGGGGCGTTCGAACATCATGCCTGCGGTTCAATACGGACGCATCGTCACCCCCGATCCCCTGTACGAAAAGCGCGAAGAGTTTTTGCGTGTACAGGCAGCCCACGACCGCGCCGGACTGCCCGCTTTGACGCCGCATCCCCAACAAGGCTCCGGCATCATGAGCTCGCTGCCCTGGGCGACCGGTCTGGCCCGCATACCGCCCGCCACCCAAATCAATGACGGCGACGTGGTCGCCTACTACGACTTGCAAAGCTGGTTGGCGTAAGCCAGGTCGTCCGGCGTGTTGATGTTGAAGAATGCGTGGGCGTCATCGGGAAACAGGACGGGGACCGCCTGATGGCGTGATTGCCACAGGCCCACCTTGCGATCACCGCCTCTCAGGAAGTCGCCCAGCGATGACATCAGGCTGGCGTGGACGACCATGCATAAGGGATGGCCGCGAGTAGCGGTTGTCGCATACGCAATAAGCGCAGCGGACTGATCAAGTGCCTGCGCCAGGCGGCCGATCAGGTCGGGTGGTAAACGAATCACATCCACAGGAAGCACGACTATCCACGGCGTGTCGATGTGGCGCAGCGCCGTAGCGACACCGACCAAAGGCCCCGCATCGTCGCCCCAGCTCTGGTCGTCGCTGATAACCTTGCCATAAGCTGCATAGCGCTCCTGATGACGGTTTGCGCTAACCAGCACGGTACCCACGCAAGGCGCCAGGAAACGATGCGCATGTGCGACCAGCGGCTCTCCGTTCAGCATCAGCAAGCCTTTTTCTTCGGCCGTACCGGCTCCGGCAAGAAGGGAGGATTGCATCCGCCGCGCGCGCCCGCCGGCGAGTATCAGACCGGTAGCGACAGCAGGGTCAATCATCCGCCGATATAGCTCATTTCGATCTTCTTGCGCGCGACCGTTGCGCGCCCCCGAATCTCGGAATAGTTGTCATCGCGAACCGACCAGATGCCGGCCATGCGCGCCGCGATGTCCTGATCGGAAGCGCCGCTGCGTATCAGGCCTCGAAGATCATGGCCTTGCGTGGCAAACAGGCACAGGAACAACCGGCCTTCCGGCGACAGGCGTGCGCGGGTACAGTCGCCGCAGAAGGGCTGGGACACACTGGTGATCACACCGACCTCGCCGCCGCCGTCTTCATAGCGCCAGCGCGCTGCCACCTCGCCACGGTAGTCGGCCTGCAAAGACACGACGGGGAACTCGGCGTGGATGCGCTGCAGTATTTCGGCGCCTGTAATGACTTCATCCATGTTCCAGCCGTTGGTGCTGCCTACATCCATGAACTCAATGAAGCGCAGCACGTGGCCGGAATGGCGAAAGCGCCGCGCCATGGGGATGATCTGCTGGTCGTTCAAACCTTTGCGCACGACCATGTTGACTTTGACTGGTGCCAAGCCCGCCTCGGCCGCCGCCTCGATGCCATGCAGCACCGTGGCGGGGCTGACCTGGCTGTCGCTCATGCGGGCGAACAACGCGTCGTCCAGGGAGTCCAGGCTGACAGTGACGCGGCTTAGGCCGGCCTCTTTCAATGCCCTGGCTTTCTTGGCCAGCAAGGTGCCGTTGGTGGTGAGCGTAATATCAAGCGGCATGCCATCAGGCGTACGCAATTGCGCCAGCATGGCGATCAGCGTCTCGATGTTCTTGCGCAGCAAGGGCTCGCCTCCGGTCAGACGAAGCTTGCGCACGCCCAACTGGGCCGCCACACCTGCGACCCGCGTGATCTCTTCAAAGCTTAACAAGGCCGAATGCGGCATGAAACTGTAGTTGGCGTCGAACACCTCGCGCGGCATGCAATAGGTGCATCGGAAATTGCAGCGATCGGTGACCGAGATGCGCAAGTCATGCAGCGGACGCCCGCGCGTATCTTTCGCTGGGCCCAAGGGGCGAGACGCCCCCGGCTGCGCGTCGGGTCCGGACCCTGCGGTATGGAAAATGACTTTGCTCATGACCTTATCTTAATCTTTCAGCGTCCAGCTCGGAGCGCCCGGGCGAAATCTGGCCCGAATGCCTCTTCCAGGGTTTCGACGCGGCCCATCAACGTAGCGTCGTAACCCACCAACTGCGATACATAGCCTTGATACTCTACCCCGTTCATCAAGTCCAGCAAACGCCTCATGTGCGGGGTGTCCAGGTTGTCCCGATGCACGGCCAGGAAATAGCGTTCCTTGGCAAGCGGTATGAAAGCCAGGCCACAACGCCAGGCCGCCGTCTCGACACCGATGCCGACATCGGCCATGCCGCTGGCAATGTGGGCGGCAATCGCCATATGGGTGAACTCGCTGGTGTCGAATCCCTGCACCCTGCTGGTGTCGATATTAAGCTGTTCCAGCATCAGCCCAACCAGGAAGCGCGTACTGGAGCCGATCTGCCGGTTGACGAAGCGCACGTCCTGATTGACCAGGTCGGCCACGGAGGTGATGTGCTTGGGGTTGTCGCGCTTGACGAACATGCCGGTATTGCGCACGGCAAGATTGATCAATCTGTGTCGGGTCGGATCCAGCCACTCGCCGTAGCGCTTCAGGATAGGCAGCTCGAACTCGCCGACCGGCACCTGGAAGCCGGCCAGGTCGCATTCGCCTCTATCCAGCGATGCCAGGGCTTCGATGGCAGTTCGGTAGCGTAGCTCCAGCGGCGACATATCCATGCCATTGGCCAACTGCATCAGGCCTTCCACCGCAAAACCATGGCTGGCGTGCAAGCGCAAGCGCGGCTGGCTTTCCGGGTATAGCCGCTCGAGTTCTTCCTGCAACTCGGAGGCCATGCTTTCCAGTGTCGGCATGAGCCGCGCGTCCAGCCGCCTGTTGGCCCAGATAAGGTGTTGGCCGAAATTGGTCAGTTTGGTGCCCTGCCGTCGCGAGGTCTCGATCAGTGCCATCTCGAATTCTTTCTCTGCATGGCGCAACAAGCCCCAGGCATGCCGATACGACATGCCGCAGGCGCGGGATGCGCCCGAGATATTACCTGTGGCATCGACCGCTGCCAGCACGCGCAACACTTCGCTAAGAGGCAGGACCGTACCGGACGGTTTCTCCAGTACCCACTCGGAACTCAATCGGGCCTTGAATTTGTATGTCATGGCTTCCCTGGCGGTGGCGCCGCGCATATATGCAGAACAGTTCCTATTGAATGATACGCGCTGGCCGAGTAGATTAGCTCAAACTGACAACAAGTATATATGCAGACAGTTGCATGTTTGCGACAGAATAGTCCTGATCCCACCAAAGGAAGCGTCATGCATACGCCCCCAGACCCCAGCCAGTTCCATCCATCGGACGATAGCGTGCGTGCTGTTGCATGCCAGGCCATCGAGCAATATCGCGACCAGCCCGGCAACCTGCTGCCCATACTCCATGCCGTGCAGCACGCCCTGGGTTGTATACCGGCCGGCGCCGTCCCGGTGCTGGCCGAGGGGCTGCAGTTATCGCGCGCCGAAATCCACGGCGTCATCAGCTTTTATCCGCACTTGCGCAGTACACCGGCTGGCACAGTATTGCTGGAAGTGTGCCGGGCCGAGGCCTGCCAGGCGATGGGCGGCGAGAAGCTGGCCGATCATGCCCAACAACGCCTGGGTTGCAGCTTCCATGCAACGACAGCCGACGGCGCGATCACGCTCGAGCCGGTCTACTGCCTGGGGCTTTGTGCACAATCGCCCGCCGTGATGATCAACGGACAGCCACACGCCCGCATGACGGCCGGCAAACTCGATCGGCTGCTGCAAGCCGAAGGGGTATAGGCATGGGCACTCAGCGCATCTTCATCCCCCGCGACAGCGCGGCCATTGCCGTTGGGGCTGACGCCGTCGCCCGCGCGGTCGCTCATGAAGCCGAGGCACGCGGGCTACAGCTAGAAATCGTCCGCAACGGATCGCGCGGCTTGCTCTGGCTGGAAACCTTCGTCGAAGTGGAAACGCCGGCGGGACGATACGCGTACGGACCGGTCGAGACCGACGATGTAGCAAGCCTGTTCGATGCCGGCTGGCTGCAAGGTGGCGCGCACCGCCTGGCTCATGGCTTGACCGAAGACATCCCCTATTTGAAGCACCAAGAGCGGCTGACCTTCGCACGCACCGGCATCACCGACCCACTGTCCCTGACCGACTATCAAAAGCACGGCGGCCTGGAAGGATTGCGACAGGCCCTGGCCATGACGCCGGAAGCCATCGTTGAACAAATCACGGCATCGGGCTTGCGCGGTCGCGGCGGCGCGGCTTTCCCCACCGGTGTCAAGTGGAAGACCGTCCTGGCAGCCGGTGACGACCAAAAATACATCGTCTGCAATGCCGATGAAGGCGACTCGGGTACTTTTTCTGATCGCATGCTGATGGAAGGAGACCCCTACACGCTTATCGAAGGCATGGCCATTGCGGGCCTGGCGGTTCAAGCCACCTACGGTTATATCTATGTGCGGTCCGAATACCCCTACGCTATTGCGACGCTGCAAGCAGCCATTGCCTCGGCCCGCAGCGCCGGCTGGCTGGGCAGCCAGATTCTTGGCAGTGATCGCGCTTTCGACCTGGAAGTGCGCGTCGGTGCAGGCGCCTACATATGTGGCGAAGAAACATCCTTGCTGGAAAGCCTGGAAGGCAAGCGCGGCCTGGTGCGCGCCAAACCTCCACTGCCGGCCATCAAGGGCTTGTTCGGCCGTCCCACAGTCGTTAACAACGTGATCTCGCTGGCGTCCGTACCGATTATTATGGCGCGCGGCGCGGCTTTCTATCGCGACTATGGTGTGGGCCGATCCACCGGCACGCTGGCCTTTCAACTGGCCGGCAATATCAAGCAAGGGGGCCTGGTCGAGAAGGCCTTCGGGGTGACCCTGCGCGAACTGCTTTATGACTTCGGCGGCGGCAGCGCCAGTGGCCGACCGCTGCGCGCCGTTCAGGTGGGCGGGCCGCTGGGCGCTTACTTGCCCGAGTCACAGTGGGATGTTCCGCTGGATTACGAAGCTTATATGGCCATCTCGGCGATGATAGGCCACGGTGGCCTGGTCGCCTTCGATGACAGCGTCGACATGGCCAAGATGGCCGGCTACGCCATGGAGTTCTGTGCGGTGGAGTCCTGCGGCAAATGCACCCCCTGTCGCATCGGTGCCGTACGCGGCACCGAGGTCATACATAACATTCGCAACAACCAGCAGCGCGAACAGCAAGTCGTGCTGCTGCGCGATCTGTGCGACACCATGCTGGCCGGATCGCTATGCGCACTGGGCGGCATGACGCCCTACCCCGTCCTGTCGGCGCTGGAGCACTTTCCGGAAGACTTCGGCCTGCCCGCCATCCAGCCCGCCAACGCGCCAGCCGCCTGAGGATACCCACATGCTAGAGACCATCATTCAACGCGAACGCGATTTCGGCACACCGCCCTCCACCAGTACCCAGATGCTGCGCGTTACGGTAGACGGAACAGAAATGACCGTGCCGTCAGGCACTTCGGTGATGCGCGCCGCCGCCCAAGCCGGTATCAATATCCCCAAGCTTTGTGCGTCGGACAACCTGGAAGCCTTCGGATCCTGCCGCCTATGCCTGGTACAGATCGAAGGCCGACGCGGCTATCCGGCGTCCTGCACCACGCCAGTGGAAGAAGGCATGGTCATCTGGACGGAAACACCCAAGTTGCACGAGCTGCGGCGCGGCGTAATGGAACTGTATATTTCGGACCACCCACTGGACTGCCTGACCTGCCCGGCCAACGGCGATTGCGAGCTACAGGACATGGCCGGCGTCGTAGGCCTGCGCAATGTGCGCTATGGTCAGGACGGCGCCAATCACTTGTCCGATCCCATCGACGAGTCCAATCCCTATTTTGCCTACGACCCCTCCAAGTGCATTGTTTGCAGCCGCTGTGTAAGGGCTTGCGACGAGGTACAAGGCACCTTCGCGCTGACGGTCGACGGCCGCGGCTTCGAGTCGCGCATCACGGCTGGCCAGAACGATAGTTTTCTGGAAAGCGACTGCGTTTCCTGCGGCGCCTGTGTGCAGGCTTGTCCGACTTCTTCGCTGATCGAGAAATCGGTAATCGATATGGGGCAAGCCGAGCATTCCGTGATCACGACCTGCGCCTATTGCGGCGTAGGCTGCGCCTTCAAGGCCGAGATGAAAGGCCAGGAAGTCGTGCGCATGGTGCCCTGGAAAGACGGCCAGGCCAATCGCGGCCACTCCTGTGTGAAGGGGCGGTTTGCCTGGGGTTACGCCACGCACCAGGACCGCATGCTCAAGCCCATGATACGCAGCGACATCTCGCAACCATGGCGTGAAGTCAGTTGGGACGAGGCCATAGGCTATGCAGCATCCGAGCTGCGCCGCATCCAGAACAAATATGGCCGCGACTCGGTCGGCGGCATTACATCCTCGCGTTGCACCAACGAAGAAACCTATCTTGTCCAGAAGCTCGTGCGCGCGGCCTTCGGCACGAATAATGTGGATACCTGTGCTCGCGTGTGCCACTCGCCCACCGGTTATGGCCTGAAGACCACACTGGGCGAATCGGCCGGCACGCAAACCTTCGACTCGGTCATGTTCACCGACGTCGTCATCTTGATGGGCGCAAACCCCAGCGCTGCCCATCCCGTGTTTGCTTCCCGCCTGAAGCGGCGACTGCGTGAAGGCGCCAAGCTTATTGTGATAGACCCGCGCCAGATCGAATTGGTTGACGGCCCCCACGTAAAGGCCGATTTCCATCTGCCCGTGCGGCCCGGCACCAACACCGCACTGCTCACCTCCATGGCCCATGTCATCGCCACCGAAGGCCTGATCGACGAGGCCTTTGTGGCGGAACGGTGCGAGCCTGTCGCCTTCGAACAATGGCGTGACTTCGTATCGCTGCCGGAAAACTCCCCCGAGGCCATGGAAGCCGAAACCGGCGTTTCGGCGGCAGCACTGCGCGGCGCCGCCCGCCTGTTCGCCACTGGGGGCAACGGCTCTATTTATTACGGCCTGGGCGTTACCGAACACAGCCAGGGCTCGACCACAGTCATGGCCATCGCCAACCTGGCCATGGCTACCGGCAACCTGGGCCGCGAGGGGGTTGGCGTCAACCCGCTACGCGGGCAGAACAACGTCCAGGGCTCCTGCGATATGGGCTCTTTCCCGCACGAGCTGCCAGGCTACCGACACATCTCGGACGACAAGGTACGACAGCAATTCGAACAGGACTGGGGCGTTACGCTGCAACCCGAGCCCGGCCTGCGTATTCCCAATATGTTTGACGCCGCCATCAGCGGCTCGTTCAAGGGCCTTTATTGCCAGGGCGAAGACATCGTGCAGTCGGACCCGAACACGCAACACGTGGCCCAGGCGCTGGCGGCTATGGAGTGCATCATCGTGCAGGACATCTTCTTGAACGAAACGGCCAAGTACGCTCACGTGTTCTTGCCTGGCTCGTCCTTCCTGGAAAAAGATGGCACCTTCACCAACGCAGAACGGCGCGTGTCGCGGGTGCGCAAGGTAATGGAGCCCAAGGCCGGCAAGGCCGACTGGGAGGCCACCTGTGCCCTGTCCAATGCTCTGGGCTATCCCATGAACTACAGCCATCCGTCCCAGATCATGGACGAGATCGCACGGCTGACGCCCACCTTCGCGGGGGTGTCTTTCGACAAGATCGACGAACTGGGCGGCAGCGTGCAGTGGCCATGCAACGAGCAGGCGCCCGATGGCACGCCCACCATGCACGTGGACGAGTTCGTGCGCGGCAAGGGCCGCTTCATGATCACCAAATATGTGCCCAGCGAAGAGCGCAGCACACGCAAGTATCCGCTGCTGCTGACCACCGGTCGCATTCTGTCCCAGTACAACGTCGGGGCGCAAACCCGCCGCACGCCCAATGTGGTTTGGCACAGCGAAGACCTGCTGGAGATTCATCCTCAAGACGCCGAAGACCGCGGCATCCGGCACGGCGACATGGTGGCGGTAGCCAGCCGTGCCGGAGAAACCGTCTTGCGCGCCGACGTCACCGAGCGAGTGCAGCCCGGCGTGCTGTACACCACCTTCCACTTCCCCGAGTCCGGCGCCAACGTGGTCACCACCGACAGCACCGACTGGGCGACGGACTGCCCCGAGTACAAGGTCACAGCCGTACAGGCCAGGCTGGTGACGGAACCCTCTCAGTGGCAGGCGCGGTGGTCGCGCTTCAGCGACATCCAGCTGGGTTTGCTGGCGCAACGCCAAGGCCAGCAGGACGGCCTGGCAGCCGACCCTACACCGGCATCGGTTCCGCAGACAGCGCCTACCCCGCAGCCAGTGGTAGCGGCATCGCAAGATTGAGACCAAGCCATGACGCCTAACAGGCCCCAGCGCTCCGACAACGATGCCGTCCTACCCGGCCTGTGCACCCGGTCGGTGTGGCGCAGCGGCCGCGCTACGCGGGGCTATGCCCAGACCGACACCCTGGCGGAAGAAGTGCCGGTTGCGCTGCAGTTCAATGGCATCAGCCACGCGACCTTACTGGCCACGCCCGCCGACCTGCTGGATTTGGCCTATGGCTTTTCCTTTACGGAAGGCATTATCCGCAAGGCCGGCGATATCTATGACGCTGATGTCGTGACCAGCCCGCAAGGCATCACACTAGAGCTGACCATAGCCAGCGCCTGCCTGCACGAATTGAAGCTGCGCCGACGCAGCCTGGCCGGACGCACCGGCTGCGGCTTATGCGGCATAGAGAGCCTGGACGAGGTGCGGCGCGAACTTGGCCCCCTGACGCCTAGGCCCGCGGCGTTTTCTACAGATGCCATCGCGACAGCGGTTGAACAGCTGCGCGCACGTCAACCTATGCACCTGGCCAGCGGCGCCACCCATGCCGCCGGCTGGGCCGACGCCTCGGGCACCATACAGCATGTACGTGAAGATGTCGGCCGCCACAATGCCCTGGACAAACTGATAGGACATTTGCTGCGCCAGACTGTCGACCCGGCCCCTGGCATTGCAGTGATTTCAAGCCGGGCCAGTTTTGAAATGGTGCAGAAGGCTGCTGCAGCCGGCATATCTGCCGTCGTGGCGGTGTCGGCGCCCACCAGCTATGCAGCGGACCTTGCCGACGAACTGAATGTGATGCTTGCCGGCTTCGCACGCGAGCAACTCTTTACCATTTACAGCCACCCCGAATTTCTGGGCGGCGCCGGGAGCCTTGTTTGAAAAACATCGACCACCTCATCAAGCTTGCCAACCGCATCGGCTATTTTTTCGAGGCGATGCCCGACCGCGCTGAGGGGCTGGAAGGCATTGCCAACCACATCCAGAAGCTCTGGGAGCCGCGCATGCGTATTGCGATCCTGGCGTTTCTGGAGCAGCATCCCGATGGAAAATCAGGCGACGTCGCACTTAGCGAAGTCGCCCGCATAGCCATTATGCAGAACAAGGAACGTTTGACACCCGCCCCGAGGAACGCTGCTGTTTAAGTGGCTTCTTTCACCCGATAAACGAGCACTGCGGTTCTGGCCAGGCTGAGCACCTTGATGGTGACGCTGCCCAGCAGCAAACGTGACAGACCGCTGCGGCCGTGACTGCCAATGAAGATAAGGTCGCAGCCTTCTTCTTCGGCGGCTTGCACCAGGCCATCGGCCACATTGAAATTGGATACCGCCCTGCCGCGCGCTGGCACACCGGCGGTGGCGGCGCGATCGAGCACGGACTTAAGGTATTTTTGCGCTTGCTCTTGTGCCGTCTTGTCGTAGTCTTCGTCAGTAATGGCATAAGCTGCCGCCATGCCATCGAAGCCCACCGTAGCCGCAAATGGCTGGGTGACGTACAGCGCTACGATCTCGGCACCGATCTCGCGGGCAAAACATACGCCCTTGTTGGCGGCCTGCGCCGACAATGCGGAACCATCAGTTGGTATAAGTATTTTTTTAAACATGATATAGCCCCCATGAGTATCGAATGCCCATCAGCTTAACCTGTGCACCCTGCAAAACATAGCTGGTGAATACACTGGTTTTGATCTGGATCAAGAAGTGCCCGCTGCCTGGAACAAATGCGTGCAACGCGTGCCCGTACGGCAATAAGCCAGCACGGGCTGAGGCAAGGTCTGCAGCAGTTCGCTAAACCGCTGCACATCCTCTTGCGTCATCGCACCGCTGACGACGGGCTGATAAACAGCCTGCAGCCCGGCATCCCGCGCCGCAGCCATGACATCAATGGAGCTGGGCTGGTCAGGACCGCCTTCCAGATCCGGCCGATTGATGATGACGCTTTTGAAGCCCGCATCGGCGACGGCTTGCATATCCTGGGGGGACAACTGAGGCGCCACCGCGAAATTATCGGTCAGCGCATTGAATGGTAGGGACATATCGGACTCCTGGTTTTGTGCTTGTGAATCAGCTTGGAATCGATAGTATGTCCGGCACCGGCAGCGCGCAAGCCCTGATGCCCGCCCCTTGCGCTTAACTTAGCACCACGCCGTACTGCTGCATCCATTGACCCGCCACCGCACTTTGCAGCACCTGGAACTCGGCCACCCGTTGCGGACCAAGCCCATCAGTCGGATAAGCATCGGCGGCGGGATGACACATGATCACATCCCCATCGCGCGCGTGCTTGAACCACTGCTGCAGCAGCGCGGCATAAACCGACTGTCCACCCTGAAAGTCATACACGCCAAGAAACCGTCGGTTCAGCGGCAAACCACGGCGCTGTGCCGCTCGCGCAAACTGACGCGCACCCAGCGCCTCTATGGTCCAGGCCTTCAGTTGCAAAGACCACGGCATGCCCGGCATGGCGGCCGCCTGCGTACACCGCAGCCACGGTGGGTTTTTTGCATAGCGTCGTTGCACCTGGTCCAGCAAGGCGCTGCGTATTTGAGGGAACTGATGGATATGCTGATGCCCGTCTATGAAGTCGGGCGCGCGGCCAAGCAGGGACTCGAAGGCGTCCAATTGCCTGGCGATCTGCCGCGCTACCGCCTGGGCATCCAGGCGACGCAGCCAGGCATGCATGATCAAGGACGACACCGGCAAATATAGCCCCGCCTGCTGCAGCGATTCGGTGAAGTTCAGGTGCAGGCCAAGCTGCAGGCCGGATTGCGTCAGCGCCTGGGCACCCGCAGCAAGGCTGGGGCCTTCCACCAGGCAACTGGTGGCATTTAGCCGCCCAAGCTCGGCCAGATGCAAGATACCCGCATCCACGGCAGGATTCATGCCAAAATCGTCCGCGCAGATCACGATCTGCTTTTTACCTGCTTCGGCCACACGCCTACTCCGGAAAACAACAACAATGCAGAAACTGGTACGCCAATTGGCTTGCTTTATTGCAGTGGGCAGCGCTGCCGCCGCGACACACTGGTTGGTAGTGGTCCTGGCGGTCTCGCTGGGCGGACTGCCGCCGCTGATAGCCAACATCGCCGGCTGGCTGGTCGCTTTTGGCGTTTCGTTTGCCGGCCACTTCCGCCTGACCTTTCGGCATCAGCACGCCCCCATGGGGCTAGCGGCGCGCCGCTTCTTTGCCGTCTCGTCCCTGGGTTTTGGCGTAAACGAACTGTCATACGCCTGGTTGCTGCATGCTACCGACCTTCCTTACGACCTGTTGCTGGCCCTGATTTTAATTGCCATTGCAGGTATGACCTTTATTCTTGGACGTCTTTGGGCATTTCGGCGCAAAACGTAAGTGGGGCGCCAGCCGGCACATGCCATACACGCAGTTTCCCGTCTTGCAGATCGGGCACCCAACCTTGCAAGTAGGGATAGCGGGTGGGGCTATCGTGTTGCCCCATCAGCCATAGGTCAACGACGCGGTCATTGCACAGTTTGCGCAGTAGCCCCTGCTTGTTGATCAGCAGATTTGCGGCGGCAACGGGATCAAACCTTCCGGCATCGTAAAGCTCTCGCCGCCAGTTGTCGGTACTCTGCAATTCGGGATCGTCCCAGTCCGACACCACAAAAATGGACTTGCCCGCACCAAGATAAAACGGCAAGTCATAGCGATACCGCTCAAGCATGACGATCTTGTCGGAGGGCCCATAGTAGGATTTCAGGTTCAGTGCCAGCGCTTTGGTGCCCGGTTGCGGCCAGGCCACCATCACCATCGCCGCTGCAATGCAGATAGACAGCGATATGGCCAGAAAGCTGCCCAGCATGCGTAAAGAGCGAGCCCCGCTGGTGCCTGCCAACCGGGGCGCCCAGGCCTCGGCGACAAAATAGGCGAAAGGCGCGATGGCCGGCAAGATATAACCGACCAACTTGGAATTGGGCAGCGAGAAAAACACCAGCACGAACAGCAGCCAGATCAGCATGAGACTGCGTATGCGTTGGTGTTGGAGATTGCGCCAATATGCCCTGTCGGCCAGGCGCCACAGCTTCAGCGACCAGGGCAGCATCAACCCCAGCAGCACGGGCGCATAGAACCAGACTGCTTGGGCGTTATTGAAACTATTCCCGGTAAATCGCTGAAGATGCTGATTGACGATGAAATAGTCGAAGAAGCCTCCGTAGCGCTGCTGCATGGCGTACATCCATGGCAGCGCCAACAACAGAAAGATGGCAATACCCGGCAGCCACAGCAAGCGGCGCATCGTGTCGTAGCGGCGCCGCCAAAGCAGCCAGAAAAAAATCACACCACCGGGGATGACAATACCAATGAGGCCTTTGGTGAGGAAGGCGGCAGCGGCAACAGCGTATGCCGTCAGCAAAGCCGTCCGGTACTGTCCATGTTGCTCGTAACCAAGAGCGGCAACCGCCAAGGCTACGATGGTAGCGGTAACCAAGCCACCCACCGTCATGTCCATATTGGCGTAATGAGACGCGCCGAACAGCAAGGGCGAACTCATCAGGATGAGGGCAGCCAGCAGTGCGATCCGCGTATTCACATAGTTTTTAAGAAACCAGAACAACACCGTAATCGTAAGGACTGCGCCGCCCACCGAAACCAGGCGCGCCGCCCATTCGTTGACGCCAAACACTGACAGGGACAGTGCGGTCAGCCAGTAAAACAGCGGGGGCTTGTGAAAGAACGGAAGGCCGTCCAGCATGGGCACGGCATACTGACCCGTACTGAGCATATGCCAGGCTATGCCGACATAGCGGCCTTCGTCGGGCAATAACAAGGGATACAGGCCGGTAGTCGCCGAAAGCCATAGCAAGCTGACTGCCGCTACCAGCCATGTGGACTGCACATCCAGGACATTGGTCAGCGTCGTTGCCAGACGCGGCTTGGGTAGTGGCGCGATGCACGCCGACTCTATCGAGCTTGCTTCAGAGGAGTGTTGCATAGAAAGTTGCGAATCAACTGACTTCTTCGGGAAGCTCGGATAGCAGCACGGATGGTATGCCCGGTTCTTGCTGCGGCGCTGCTGCTGCCCGGGTGCGAGCCGTCATGCCCTGCCCTTGTCGCTGACGCACCAGGTATACGGGACGCCGTTTGACCTCGTCGAAGACCCGGGAGATGTACTCGCCCACCACGCCCACGGAAATAAGCTGCACGCCAGCAAAGAAGAGGACCACAGTCATCAGCGTGACCCAACCCTGCACCGGATCGCCAAACAGCATGTAACGCCCCACAATGAATGCACCGTAGGAAAAAGACAGCAGCGACAGCAAAATGCCGAACAAGCTGAGCATGCGCAAGGGCCAGGTTGTAAAGGCCGTCAGCCCATCGATGGCAAAGCGAAATAGCTTGAAAGGCTTGAAGCAGCTTGAACCGTGCAAGCGCGGCGGCGGCCAATACGCCATGGGCTCGGCCTTAAAACCCACCCACGCGAACAAGCCTTTCATGTAGCGGTTGCGCTCAGGGAGCATCAGCAAGGCATCTACCACGGCACGATCCATCAAGCGGAAGTCACCGGCATTTTCGGGCACTATCAGGCCGTCCGATGTGCGCATGAGCTTGTAAAACAAACGGGTGCCCCAGCGTTTGAAGGTGGCTTCGTCTTCGCGCGTCGCACGCACGGCATAGACCATTTCGATCCCAGCACGCCAACGGTCCAGCATTTTCGGTATGAGCGCGGGAGGATGTTGCAGATCGGCGTCCATGCAAATGACTACTTCTCCGCGCGCGGCCTCCAGCCCAGCCGTAAGCGCCGCCTCTTTGCCGAAGTTGCGGCTAAGCTGCAAATACAAGATGCGGGGATGACGCTGCACCCAATCGTGCATGCTGTCTGGCGTGCCGTCGGTGCTGCCGTCGTCAACCACGATGATTTCAAACTTGCGGGCAAGCGGCTTCAGCACGGCGAGCAATGCGGGCAGCAGCACGTCGAGATTGGCGCGCTCGTTAAGGCACGGAATGACGCAAGTCAGCGTTGCTGGCTGTCGCATGGCAATAGGCGTTACGGAAGTAATTGGAAGTTCTTGTGATCGTCTACGGCACGCGCACAGCGTTAACAGTGGGTGACATGCCCGAATGTTAGCCGATAAGTGTAAGTTTGTGTAGCTTTACGTCAGTTTGAAACAAGGCGTTGTTGACGGCCTACAAAAAAATTTATAAGATACCTTCCATATACATCTTATGGCCGCAAGGCTTCAACAGCTCCGCACGCCCGCAGGACCTCCCACATGGCTAGACCCGACTTTTGCACCGAAGAAGACATCACCGCCCTGGTTCATGGGTTTTATGGCCGTGTACGCGCCGACGCCATGCTGGCGCCCGTGTTCGACGCCCAAATACAAGACTGGGATAAGCATCTGGCCATCATGTGCCGATTCTGGTCGTCGCTGCTTCGCGGCAGCGGCACGTATACCGGTACACCCATGCCCAAGCACGTGGCCCTACCGGGCCTGACGGCCGACATGTTCCACCAATGGCTGTCGCTGTTTCGCGAGACCACCCAGCAGTTTTCAAATCCCGAGTTCGCCGAGCGCGCCCAGGACTTCGCTGAACGCATCGCGCGCAGCCTGTGGTTCGGCTACCAGATCAATAACGAACCCGAACGCCTGCCCACCGAGCTGGCCCATGACTGACCTTACCCAAGCCCGCACGCCGCAAACTGCCGCCGGCGCGGCGCCTGATCTGCAGGCCTTCCTCAGCTTGGGATTCCGCCCCCTCTACATCGCCGGCTGCGCCTGGGCGCTGATCGCGATTGCCCTCTGGATCTTCGCACCTCAGTGGCTGGGACAACCGCTGGGAGGCGTGGCGTGGCATGCACACGAAATGCTGTGGGGCTTCATCGCAACAATCGCCGTCGGGTTTCTGCTGACCGCAAGCGCCACCTGGACCGGCTTCAATCCGCTCAAGGGGGCCGGCCTGGCCGGGCTGTGCGTCTTATGGCTGGTAGCTCGACTGGGCCTGCTGTTTGGCGGCGAAACCGGCTTTCATATTGCCTGCGCCAGCGTGGCGGCATTTTTTCTGATCAGCGCCGTTTGCCTGCTGCGTGTCATGCTCAAGGGCAACAGCCGCCGCAACTACGGCGTACCCGTGCTGGTGCTGGGCCTGGGCCTGACCGACGTGCTGTTCCTGCGGGCGGCCTTTGCCGGCGACTACATCCTGCTGATGCAGCGCTTCAATCTGGGCTTGATCTGCATGGCAGTCATTGCACTGCTGATTGCACGACGGGTTATTCCTTTCTTCTCGATGCGCATGGTGCCCGGCCTGACCATACCCATGCAGACCCGCAGCGGCCAAGTACAACTGGCACTAAGCGTGCTGGCCATCTTGCTGGGGGCTGTGCAATGGGCCGCCCCTATGGCTGCGGCCCTGGCGGCCACCGGCCTTATCGCCCTGTGGCAAACCATACGTTGGCAGCCGCTGGCTGTGCGCCATAAGCCATTGCTATGGATTCTGTACATCGGCTATGCCGCCATGGGCGTCGGCCTGATCGCCGCCGGAATGCATATCGCCGGTCTGGGTACCGGCGTCTTGCAGCGGTCCGCCGCACATGTGCACATTATTGGCATGGGAGGCTTCGCCGTCCTGATCATCGGCATGGTCACGCGTACCGCGCTGGGCCATCTGGGGCGCCCTCTCGTCCTCGATGGCAGCATGCTGCTTTGCTATTGGCTGATGATCGCCGCTGTCGTACTGCGGCTGGCAGCCTTGTGGCCCTCTGGCGCCAGCCTGACGCTGCTGCAAGCCGCCGCAGTGTGCTGGATGGGCTGCATGGCCTTGTACCTGTGGCGATTTGTGCCGCTGCTGATACGGCCTCGGGCCAAATAGGCGGGCAAGCGCCATGCGACTGACTGCCATGACCGACTACGCCATGCGTCTGCTGATGTACGTTGGACAGCACCCTGACCGCCTCTGCACCATCAATGAGATTGCGGGTGTCTACGCGATTTCCGAGCCGCACCTCATGAAGATCACCCATAGGCTGGCTCAGAAAGGCTGGATAGAAACCATCAGGGGCAAGCATGGCGGCATGCGGCTGGCGCATCCGCCACAAGAAATCAACCTGGGCGCGGTCGTGCGTGACATGGAAAACGACCTGGCCCTGGTCGAATGCTTCGTTACCGGCAATAACTGCACGCTAAGCGGCACCTGTGGGTTGACGGGCATCCTGCAGGGCGCGCTGCAGCAGTTCATGCAGCATCTGGATCGCTACACGCTAGCCGATATCATTCCGCAACCATATCGCAGCGTACTGTGATGGGGTGAGCCCGCAGCACAGATAGCACGGTGTCATCGACTTTGCCTTCGACATCGGAAATCACATAGCCGATCTGGCCGCGTGTCTGCAATTGCTGGCTGACGATGTTCAATCCGTGCTCTGCCATCAGATTGCTAAGCGTACCCATGGCGCCAGGCAGGTTGCGGTGCACATGCAAAATACGCGCAACGCCAGCCGTTTCCTGATACGGAATTTCCGGAAAGTTGACCGCACCCTTGGTGGTGCCGCTAAGCATGAAGCGCAGCAGTTTCTCGGCGACTTCGCGCCCTATGTTCTCTTGCGATTCTTGCGTGCTGCCCCCGATATGCGGGGTCAGGATGACATTGCGCATACCGATAAGCGGGCTGAGCAAGGGCTCGTCGACGCTTTTCGGCTCGGAGGGGAAGACATCCAGCGCCGCACCCGACAAATGACCTGACTTCAAGGCGGCGTGCAGGGCGTCGATGTCGACGACGGTGCCGCGCGAGGCGTTGATAAGGATGGCACCCCGCTTCATGGAACCTATGGTTGTGGCATCCATGATGTTGCGCGTGGCATTGCCGCCCGGCACATGCAAGGTAACGATGTCGGCCTGGCTTAGCAGCTTCTTCAAGGATGAGCAGGCGCGGGCATTGCCCAGCGGCAGCTTGGCTTCCACGTCATGAAAAATAACGCGCATGCCGGCGGCTTCGGCCAGCGTACCTACCTGTGAACCAATATTGCCGTAGCCGATAATGCCCAGCGTCTTGCCGCGTGCCTCGAAGGCGCCGTCGGCGGTCTTGTCCCAGTGCCCTTGATGAACGCGATCGTTCTTTTCGGGGATGCGGCGCAACAGCAAAATCGCTTCGCCCAATACCATTTCAGCAACGGAGCGGGTATTGGAAAACGGCGCATTGAATACCGGCACGCCGCGCAGCATGGCGGCTTCCAGGTCGACCTGATTGGTGCCTATGCAAAAGCAGCCGATGGCCCGCAGGTCAGGAGCACCCGCCAACACGGTGGCATCCAGATGGGTACGCGAACGGATGCCGACCAGCTCGGCGCCAGCCAATGCATCACGCAATGCATCGGGAGGCAGGGAAGACGCATGGGTGACGACATCTGTGAGGCCGGCCGAGGTAAATACTTCCTTGGCGCTAGGGTGGATGTTTTCGAATAAAACAATACGAGTCATGAATATCCCGGCAGACAATGTTAAAGATCTATTGTGGACGATTTGGTCCGTTCAACGGCAGGTGCCCCCTGGGCGTAAAGGGCTTTGTGCAGACTTAGAAGCCTACCGCCTGACCGTCGCGCCGGCCGTCGCTGGCCGCCACATAACCATGATCGCCATCGGATTCGGACAAACGCCAGATGAACTGGCCCGCGCCGAAATCCATATAGGGATCGTCGACGGCCTTCAGGCGATGGCCCAGGGCTTCCAACCCGCGTATGACGTCGGGGTTCATGCTGGACTCGACATCCAGCGTGAAGTCGCGGTTGACCTTCCAGCGCGGCGCGCAGCATGCCGCTTGCGGTTGCTGGTCGTAATCGATCATGCGGATAAGCGTTTGCATATGGCCTTGCGGCTGCATGTCGCCCCCCATGACGCCAAAGCTCATTACTGGCTTGCCGTCGCGGCTGAGAAAGCCTGGAATAATGGTGTGGAAAGGACGCTTGCCGCCTTCCACCACATTGGGCGATTGCGGATCCATCGAAAAGCCCACGCCCCGATTCTGCAGGCTGATCGCCGTGTCGGGCACAACCACGCCTGATCCGAAACCCATGTAGTTCGATTGTATGAAAGACACCATCATGCCGTTCTCGTCGGCCGCGGTCAGGTAGATCGTGCCGCCAGCATGTGGGCGACCGGCTTCGTGATGCATGGCCTTGTCCAGGCTTATGAGGCGCGCGCGGCTATCCAGATAGCTGTCGTCCAGCATTTGCTCGGGCGTCACTGTCATGCTGCCAGGATCGGACACATAGCGGTACAGATCGGCGAAGGCCAGCTTCATGGCTTCGATCTGAATGTGCTGCGACTGCACGGAGTCGACCGGCATATTGCGCAGATTGAAGCGCTCCACGATGCCCAAGGCAATTAAAGCGGCTATGCCCTGCCCGTTAGGGGGGATCTCGCTGACGGTGTAGCCATGATAGTTCTTGGAGATGGGCTCGACCCATTCGGGCTGATAATTGCGCAGGTCGTCCAGGCTGAGCGCCGCGCCATTTTCGCGACTGTAAGCCGCAATTTGTTCAGCCAGTTCGCCTTCGTAGAAGTCGCGTCCGTATGATTTGGCAATGCGCTGCAAGGTGCGCACGGCGCCCGGATGACGGAAATTCTCGCCGACCTTGGGGGCACGCCCACCCGGCATGAATCCCTGCGCAAAGCCCGGCTGATCATGCAGTTCTTCGGCAGCCTTGGCCCACTTGGCCGCCACGACCGGCGGCACGACAAAGCCACGCTCGGCGATTTCGAGCGCGGGCTCGAACAAGTCTTCAAACGGGAGTTTGCCGAACTTCTTGTGCAACGCCGCCCAGCCGGCGACCACACCGGGCACAGTGACGGTATCCCAGCCTCGCTTGGGCTGCTTGGCCAGGCCAGCCGCATCCGTGCCGTACTTGCGCTTGAAGTAGTCCACGTTCCAGTTTGCTGGCGCGGTGCCGGAAGAATTCAACCCGTGCAGCTTCTTGCCGTCCCACAAAATGGCGAAGCAGTCGCCGCCTATGCCGCAGGACACCGGCTCGACCAGCGTGATGGCCACCGCGCCGGCGATGGCGGCGTCGACGGCGTTGCCGCCCTTGAGCATCATGCGCAAGCCGGCCTGGGCCGCCAGCGGGTGCGAGGTCGAGACCACGTTGCGGGCAAACAGCGGAATGCGCACGGACGGATAAGGGTTGATCCAGTCGAATTCTTTCATGATGAACAGCTACCTAATCAAACATTGAACAGGAAGTTAAGCACATCGCCATCCTTGACCACGTACTCTTTCCCTTCGGCGCGCATCTTGCCGGCTTCTTTCGCGCCTTGCTCGCCCTTGCAGGCGACGAAATCTTCAAAGGCTATTGTCTGGGCACGTATGAAGCCACGCTCGAAGTCGGTATGTATTACGCCAGCGGCCTGCGGCGCGGTGTCGCCTATCTCGATCGTCCAGGCGCGCACTTCCTTCACGCCTGCTGTAAAGTAGGTTTGCAAGCCCAACAAGCTATAAGCGGCGCGGATCACGCGGTTCAAACCCGGCTCGTCCATGCCCAGATCGGCCAGGAAAACGTTACGGTCTTCGTCGTCCAGCTCGCCGATCTCGGCCTCGACCGCCGCGCACACCGCCACGACGGGTGCATTCTCGGCTTCTGCGTATTTCTGTACGGCCTGCAAATGCGGATTGCCTTCGAAGCCGTCTTCTTTCACGTTGGCCACATACATGCAGCGCTTGGCGGTAATGAAACAGAACTGCTTGATCAGCGCCGTTTCGTCTTCATCCAGTCCCAGCGACCGGATGGGCCGCGCCTCGTTCAGCACAGGGATGATTTTTTCCAGCAGCGCCACCAGCTTGATGGCTTCCTTGTCGCCGGCACGCGCCGTCTTCTGGTTGCGCTGCAAGGCTTTCTCGGCCGTGGCCAGGTCGGCTAGGGCCAGCTCGGTATTGATGACCTCGATGTCGGAAATCGGATCAATGCGCCCGGCCACGTGGACGACGTTCTCGTCTTCGAAGCAACGCACCACATGGACGATGGCATCGGTCTCGCGGATGTTCGCCAGGAACTGATTACCCAGGCCTTCCCCTTTGGATGCTCCCGCCACCAGTCCCGCGATATCGACAAACTCGACCACCGCAGGCAGCACACGCTCGGGCTTGACGATGTCGGCCAGTGCCGACAAGCGGCTGTCGGGCACCTCAACGACGCCCACATTGGGCTCGATGGTGCAGAAGGGGTAGTTCTCGGCGGCAATGCCAGCCTTGGTCAACGCATTGAATAGGGTTGATTTTCCGACGTTGGGTAAACCAACAATGCCACATTGCAAAGCCATGAGTGTCCTGAAAGATAAAGAAGTAAAGCGGGAAAGAGACTATTGTAGTGTTTGTCGGCGTGCCGGTCCGGCGCCGGCGGCCGCCCGATCCTAGACCGCCAGTTCGGGCGCCATGCGCAATACCAGCCACACAACCAGCAAAGGCCCACCGTTAAAGATGCCATGCAGCAGTATCGAGGCGCCTATGCCCAGCCTCACGCGGTGCCATCCCAGAACCAGCCCCGTCAGCCATTGCGGCAATACCAGCAAGGGCAGCAACCAAAGCGGCGTCTGATGCAAATTGAAGTTGTACAAGTGCACCGCGGCGAAAGCCACCGAAGTCAGGTGGAATACCCATGGAAAACCGCGCCGATAAGCCTTGCGCACACGCCAGGGCAAGTCACGACGCGCAAACGGCATGTTCAGTAAGTAAGGCAGCCAGCACAGCAACAGAATGCCGGTAACCAGCAAAATACCCGGCCACTTGGCTCCCATCAACATGGCAGCGACTGCGCCGGGCACCAGCCACCATGCCGGTGCAGGCCGACGCAAGGCATAGCGGAACACCAGCTCTTCGACCACCGGCGCCCACAACAAGGCATGCAGCCACGGAATATTGTGAATATTCAGCCGGTGGGTCGCCCCGCCGGCTCCGGCGGCGGCGACGGCGATGGGCCCCAGGAACACCAGGTTGATGGCCCACAGGAATAGCGCCCACTTCAGCAGGCGGCCTACCGAGACGGTCGGAAACCAATCCTCCCACCATCCATCGCCAGCGCGCCGGCCGGGTAACCTGGGAGCCAGCCGGGGACGCCTGACAAAAGAGAAGAAGTCGCGCAGCTCGTCCCGAAAACGCAGCCGGCCAACAGCCGGCGACCGGCTGCTGCCGGCTTCAAGCACGATTGGCCTCGTGCAACTGGCTGGTGGCTTGTTGAAACTCGCCGCGCAACAAGGCGGGCGCCACCGCCCTGCATCGGTCGATGACCTGCACTATCCCATCGAGTTCGTCCTTGCGCGGGGAATTCAGCACGAAGGCCGCCACGTCCTGAGCCAGCCCCAACGTACGCGGATGGCCTATGCCGATGCGCAAGCGCCAAAAATCCGGACTGGAAAACGCGGCCTGTATGTCGCGTAAGCCGTTATGGCCGGCGTGCCCGCCACCTTGCTTCAGCTTGACCTGCCCCGGCATGAGATCGAGCTCGTCATGCAGGACCAGTACCTGTTCGGGCAGGAGCTTATAAAAACGCATCAGCGCGCCGGCCGCCTGCCCCGAGCGGTTCATGAACGTGCTGGGCTTGGCCACGATGATCGCTTCGCCATCGAACCGGCCCTTGGCTACCCAGGCAGAAAACGCCTTGTCCAGCGAAAAGCCCGCCTTCAGGTCGTCGGCCAAATGATCGGCCAGCCAGAACCCGGCGTTATGCCGCGTGGTTTCGTATTGAGGACCTGGATTGCCCAGGCCGATAATGAGGCGAATTGCAGGTGAAGTCATAGTGGCAAAGTCTACACAAGAAAAACCCCTGCCGGCGCGAGGCGGGCAGGGGTTGTGCCGGATAAGGCGCGTGCTTATTCGGCAGGCGTTTCGGCTTCGCCGTCGGCTGCAGCGGCGTCTGCGACATCGGCACCCGGCTTGCTAAGCGCAGCGGCCAGCACGAGCTCGTTTTCCGGGCCCTTGAAGGTGTGGACCACGCCCTTGGGCATAGTGACATCCGACAAGTAGACGTTGGCGCCGCCCACCAGCATGGCCAGGTCGACCTGGATGAACTGAGGCAGGTTGGCAGGCAGGCAAGTGACTTCAAGCTCGGTTACGACGTGGCTGATGATCTGGCCGCTAAGCTTGACGGCAGGAGAGGTCTCGCCGTTGATGAAGTGCAGGGGAACCTTCGTGGTGATCGAATGCGAAGCATCGATGCGCTGAAAGTCCACGTGCTGCACTTGCTGCTTGTACGGGTGCCATTGCACGGCACGCAGCAGAACCTGACCGCCTGCCTTGCCATCCAGTTGGATATCGAGGATGGAGGCGTGGAACTCTTCTTTGCGCAGCGCGTGGAAGATTTCGTTGTGGTCGAGCTCGATGCTGACGGGATCGGCATTGCCGCCGTAGACGATGCCCGGGACACGGCCAGCGTGGCGCAGGCGGCGGCTCGCACTCGTACCCTTATCGCTACGCGAAGTGGCGTTGAATTTCATGGATAACTCCAAATACTAAAGGCTGTTACAGCCTTGTGGGTAATCGCAGCACCAGTGTGCTGCGAATGACTGCTGCCCGCCGCGACCAGCGGACAGCAACATGCTTAATCGACGAACAGTGAACTGACTGATTCGGCGTTTGATATACGTAATATGGTCTCGCCCAATAGCGAGGCACACGATAGCTGGCGGATCTTGGGGCAATCGCGGGCCTCGTCCGACAAGGGAATGGTGTCGGTCACAACCAATTCGTCGAGCTCGGACTCGGCAATGCGCTGCACTGCACTGCCCGACAATACCGGGTGCGTGCAATAGGCATACACCATGATGGCGCCACGTTCTTTAAGCGCCTGCGCAGCCTTGCACAGCGTACCGGCGGTGTCGACCATGTCGTCCATGATGATGCAGGTACGGCCGTCGACTTCGCCAATAATGTTCATGACTTCGGACACATTGGCGCGTGGACGACGCTTGTCGATAATGGCAAGGTCGGCCTCGAGTTGCTTGGCCAGCGCACGGGCGCGGACCACACCACCGATGTCGGGTGAAACCACGACCAGATCCTGGTAGTTGCGGCGCCAGATGTCGCCCAACAAAATAGGACCGGCATAAATATTGTCGACGGGTATGTCGAAGAAACCTTGTATCTGGTCGGCATGCAGATCCATGGTCATGACGCGGTCAACGCCCACGACCTGCAGCATGTTGGCAACAACCTTGGCCGAGATGGATACTCGCGCCGAGCGCGGGCGACGGTCTTGGCGGGCGTAGCCGAAATACGGGATGGCAGCGGTGATCTTGCCGGCCGAAGCACGGCGCAGGGCATCGACCATTACCATGATTTCCATCAGGTTGTCGTTGGTCGGCGCGCACGTGGGCTGCAGCACGAAGACATCTTTACCACGGACGTTTTCGTTGATCTCAACCATGACCTCGCCGTCTGAAAAGCGGCCGACAGTCATTTTCCCCAACGACATATCAAGGTGATTTGCGACATCCACCGCTAACCGTGTGTTAGCTGTGCCGGTAAAAATCATGAATCTGTCGTGTGCCATGGCGGAGGGTTGATTGCGTTGCGTTAAACAACAAAGCTGTTGACCAGCACCGCCGTATGGGGCCGACTCAACAGCTTGACGTTAACGACAAGCCCTAGGGCTTGAAAAAGTGGCTGGGGAAGAAGGATTCGAACCTTCGCATGCTGGAATCAA
>JADKLW010000151.1_pt1 | contig 38340 bp, 38 predicted proteins | sample 8641881 | NCBI WGS metagenome assembly JADKLW01 (sample SAMN16272185, study PRJNA661076) | feces metagenome | isolation source: fecal sample from diarrhoea affected cattle B | host: Bos taurus | place: South Africa: Lokaleng Village, Mahikeng | collected 2019-09 | reverse complement strand
AAAAGTACAAAAAAATGAGGCATTCTGATAAAAAGAAAAACGGATGCACTCATAAGGAGCCCATCCGATTCACATTCAAAAGAGTATATCTTTTTCACGGAAGAACTTTTGTCACCAGTAGTGATACGGCTCTTCACGTTTCAAAAATATTTCATTAGAGGAATGATCCGTTATGATCAGTTCTCTTTTAATTTATCAATAAACTGCTCTGCATCATTATATGCAGCGCTCATAACTTCCTGCACCACACCTCCTGCCTGCGCTGCAATCATCGTTGGATTCAACCGTGACAGATAGGTATTACCGTCTGTTTTCTTGTATACAGAGATACGGCAGGGAAGCATATTGGAATAGATACGCAATTCATCGTCAGAGAGTAACCTGTAAGCATAATCCGGCTTACATAGTTCTATCACATTCACGGAAATGATATCTTTTCCGTTTTTCTTCATTATCTCCTGCAGATCGTGCTGATGGAGTATTTTCCATCCGCCCTCCAGAATGATCACGTTGAGCTTACTCACCGTCTCATCAAAACTGTATCTGCTTTTACTTTCCAGAAATAGCTGATCCATCATGTTTTTTTTTAAGATTTCTTTAATAATACCTCTTCAATCGCCTGCTTGAACGCATCTTTGGGTAATGCACCCTGCGCCATCTGCGGAGCCTCATTCATCGGGCAGAAAAGGATCGAGGGAATGCTTCTGATACCAAAATCGGCTGCCAACTGTTGTTCTGCTTCTGTATCTACTTTGTAGATGTATATTTCACCTTCATATTCAGCTGCCAGTTCCTCAAGAATGGGTGCAACCATCTTACAGGGACCACACCAGTCTGCATAAAAATCGATGATACAGGGTTTGTCCCCGAGATATTCCCATTTTTCGGGATTTGTTTCGTAGTTTGCCACTTTAGCCAAGAAATCGGCTCTCGTTAAATGAATTGTTTTTGCCATATTATTATCTGTTTTTGTAATGTTTGTATTCTGTTTGGAATCCGTGTGAGCGGACGTATTCTTTTTATTACTGTTATCGCATGAAACCAATGTGAACATCAGCGCTGCAGCTATTAAAATTGAAACTCTTTTCATTATTCTATCTCTTTATCATTATTATTCACAATCTCTTTGTTATTCTTCCCGGTTGCATCTTTCGAAAAGATATCGAACAACAGATACCCCATTACAGCTCCGTATAGCATCATTTTGTATGGATTGGATGTGATGGGACATGTACCGCTCAAACATCCTACATAATAATAATAGAGCCAACCGCCCAGTAATCCAGTCGCAACCCCGGCAAATCTAAGCCAATGTTTTAATAAAAAATCTTTCATTCGATTATAGTTTATATTCTTTCAATTTGTCTCATAGGGGTATCAGATCTGCTTCTCTTCACAACTCATAAGACACTTCAATACACTTGTAAATCTGTTGTCACTCAGTGAGTAAAAACTGTTCTTCCCACTTCTCCTGCAGTTGAGAATCCCTTTAGCACGCATATCTGTCAGATGATGAGAGAGTAATGACTGCTCACAATCCATGTTATCCATCAATTCCGTGACAGATTTTTCACCTGCCCTGGAGAGCTGCATAACCACGCACAGACGCGTCTCATTGGCCATCGCCTTTAAAATGTAGGCAGCCTCCTCAAATTGAGAGCGGTCAATTTTTATCTTTTCAATCTCAAATGCTGCTTCATTCATCTCATTCATTTATTAAATCAATATATGAACATACATTCATGTATTTTTGTTCAAAAGTACAATAGTTTTTTTATTCTGCAAAAAAAAATCAGTTAATTTTCAAATAATAGGTAAGTTTTGCCTCAATCAAACGATGGGCAGAACGGGTAAAATAGGCGTTATCGCTACGGCGGCTGTTGAAAACGTCCCCCAATCCAAAATAATATCGTCCCTCCAGGTCAATATCGCCGATAGCAGTTTTCAGTTCCATCCCAACACCGCCAACCAATCCATAATCAATGCGTCTCATTTCATCTGTGTGACCGTACTGGACACCGATGGGTGCATCCGGGTCTGCAGCCTGACGAGTAGCAACATCATCGGCCAGGGCTTTACTCATCTCCTCTTTATCGCCCAGCAGCATGCTAATTTGTGGCCCGGCATTAATGATAAAGCGGGTTTTATTTCCAAAATAGATATGGGTCATAATAGGAATCTCAATGTAGTTCAGGGTTCTTATATATGAGAAATCGGTTGAGGGGTCATATTCCTCTTCCCAGCCTCGTTGTGCGAAATTTACCTCGCCCACCAATCCCAGATATTTTTCAGAAATATATTTTACTGCAATCCCACCAAAAATACCTGTGTTGAGCAGTTGAGGTATACGTGGCATAAAATCAACACTGCGTGACATAACTCCACCTCCGGCACCAAGATACAATTCATGATTGAAAGGCTGTTTCTGTGCCAAAGCAGCGATCTGCAAGGTTAACAGAAAAAGAAGAAGGGAAAAAAAACGTTTCATCTGCTTTTGTCTGTTTTGGTTATTTGCCCGTTTTGGTCGTAATGAACAAGGAATAATCCATTGTTTATAAGGCCTCCCCAGTTATTAAGGCGTTCAAAATGAAAAGCGAACTGGAGAGATCTGACACGGATACGCTGAATATTTTGCTCAAAATGTGTTCCGTTACGACTCAAAGCTGTAAGGAAGAACAACCCGGTATCATAACCCCACATCCCGTAGCTGGGATAGGTTTCCATCAGTTTACGGTTGTACCATTTGCGGAAATTTTCGCGGAACTGTTTCGATTCTGCATCCATCTCATCGATAAAAAATGGAGTATAAATATAGGTGCCAAACAGATGATAATCATCCACCAGGTTCGCATAGGTTTGCCATTCAGGATGTCCGAAAAGAGGTGTAACATAGCCGGGATTAGATTCATGTACCTTCTTCAGCTCTTCAAGAATCACCCTCAATGTGTTGGCATCACCGCTGGCTGGAATGATGACATTCTCTTTACTTTTGCTCAATAAAGGGATGATAGATGTGCTGAGTGAAGCGGTGGAGGTAATGGTCTCATACTTGATATTGTTCTTCCTGAGATTGAGCTGTATCTCAGACAGAAGATCCATTTTATTGTTTTGCCCCCCATGTACAAAAACAATGTTTGCATTGCGGAATGTTTGAAGGAAGAGTGCTGACGCTTTCGTATGGGTAGCACTCGTGAGGGGGTTCACCTGAAAGATATTTCCATTGTTGAGTACCTCATCATTTGTCTGTGAGAAAGGAACTACATATTTTATGTTGTTTGCTTTTGAGAAGTCTGAGATGACTCTTATCTGTTCATCGTTGACGCCACCAATAATGAAGTGGAGAGATTTCATCTCCAATGTTCCCAGCAGACTTTCCAGCTTCTGTGTGTTTTTTCCCTTGCCAATCTCAAAGACATACAGCTCCAGATTGGCACCTTCGTTCTTCAATTTCTCCACAGCAAGCAGGAACCCTTCATAGTACTCCTGCAATCGCAGGTGTCCCCTACCCGCTTCATCCAGAAATGGCAGGAGAAGACCCACTTTCATAATATCCACACTTCTTGAAGGGGTATTAAGTGAGAGTAAACGGTTTGCCTCATTTTCTATTGAACGGGTATCACCTTCAATCTCACTTCTCTTCACAGGAATAATCAACTGCATATTGGTTTTTAATCCCCCGGAGAGCATAGGATTCATGCGCTCTATTTCACTCACCTCCACATTATAATTGCGGGCGATGTTGTAGAGTGTTTCCCCTCTGAGAACATGGTGGTTGATATTGGTAGTTTGATTCTCGTAGGGAGTGATTACTTCATATGACTCAAAGAAAGGTACACGGATAGTTTTTCCGATGCTGAAGGTCTCTACGGATAAACCGGGGTTCGCTCTCATCACATCTTCCGGTTGCAGTTGGTACGTTTTTGAAACAGAATAGAGGGTCTCTTTTGGCAGGATGGTATGATAACGATAGTTTTCCTCTTTAACTTCACTGATCACACGTCTTTGAGGAATGGTGAGAATCTGACCTTCGAAAATTCCGTCACTGGCACCCGGGTTGTATCGGGAGATCTCATTGACAGTTGTGTGATACATCTTTGAAAGGCTATAAACCGTTTCACCCTTTACAACAGTATGTTTAAAGGTGCTGTTTTGATCAACAGGTGAAGACTGGGAAACAGATAAGGAGGCTGCGTCAGAGGGACTCCTTTCAGCTTTCTCCCCTGTAAAAGGGATAAGTAGTTCTTGTCCGTTTTTTAAACCACTGTTAGATCCGGGATTATGACGCAGAATCTCAGCAACTGATACTGAGAAAGTTTTGGAGATGCCGTACAATCCTTCACCCGGTTTCACAGTGTACTTATAGTAAGTCTGTCCGTTTAAAGTAACAGTTTCGTAGGGCATATCCTGTGCCTGAAGAAGACTGAACCCAATGTTCAGCATGAACATGAAAACAAATATTTTACTCAACCGAATGGGGTTACACATCTTTGTATCCAATTTAAATTTGAGGCTGCATGTACAACTTTTAACCTACAAAAATAGGAAAATTAATTCATATAGTTCCTTTTCATGTGAAGTGTTACTTATTGTTTTACAGTTATTAAAACTATTTAAACACAATTAGGCTTATTCAGTGGAAAACATTTCTTATCGCAGGATTACTCATACATATGACTGTTCAGGGGTGAAAATCAATTGTCTAAAATGGCAATGGATCCTTGTTCTGTGAAATGAAATCAGAAGAGGAGTGTGACGGATCATCGGATGCATTGGCCGTTTTATGATTATTGTTCATTCTTGAAGGTCTTTCCACATACTTCTGTCCCACAGCATAGTCGTCGAGATTCTGGAAACGGGCATATTCATTGTCGAAGCGCATATTGGCAATACCGGTGGGACCGTTACGATGCTTTGCCACAATAATTTCGGCAATACCGACCAGTGAATTCCCCTTTTCATCTTCTGTGATACGGTAATATTCGGGACGGTGAATGAAGCAGACAATATCTGCATCCTGTTCAATTGCACCTGATTCACGCAGGTCGGCCAATTGCGGTCGCTTCCCCTCATTACCCTGACGGTTCTCAACGCCACGGTTTAACTGCGACAATGCAATCACGGGAATATTGAGCTCTTTGGCCAGCCCCTTCAGTGAGCGGGAGATCATACTCACTTCCTGCTCACGGCTCCCAAAACTCATCCCACTGGCATTCATCAACTGAAGATAATCGATGATCAATATCTTCACCCCATGCTCCCTGACCAGTCGTCGTGCTTTTGTGCGCAATTCGAACACTGACAGACTGGGAGTATCATCGATATAAATGGGAGCATTATAGAGAAACTTATGGTTTTTGTCCAGCCGTTCCCATTCATCGTCTGTGAGACGACCACTTTTAATGCTTTCACCTTTGATCTGACACACGTTCACAATCAGACGGTTCACCAGCTGCACGTTCGACATCTCAAGGGAGAAGACTCCAACTGGCAGCTCATAGTCGAGCGCCATATTTTTAGCCATCGTCAGCACAAAAGCCGTTTTCCCCATCGCAGGACGAGCAGCAATGATCACAAGATCGGACCGCTGCCATCCGGAAGTCAACTTGTCTATTTCCTTAAAGCCTGTAGGCAGACCACTCATACCATCCTTCCGGTTTGCAGCCAGCTGAATGTTATGCATCGCCTCCTTGATAACAGGATTGATCTGGATGACATCCTTCTTCACGTTTCTCTGAGAGATCTCAAAGAGTCGCCCCTCAGTCTCCTGCATCAGATCATCGACATCCACCGTCTCATCAAAGGCCTGTTGAGAGACCTCAGAAGAGAATGATATAAGCTCTCTTGCCAGATATTTCTGGGAAATGATGCGGGCATGATACTCAACATGTGCGGCAGAGGCTACCTTCTCCGATAACTCAGCCACATAAACTGCACCGCCTGCGGTCTCCAGCTCACCTCTACGCTTCAGCTCCTCCACAACCGTAAGTACATCTACCGGCTTCTGCTGCATGGCCAGTCCCTGAATCGATCCGTAGATCAGCTGATGAGTAGGATCATAGAAACTTTCTGCTTTCAGTATTTCACTCACAATGGAATAAGCGTCCTTCTCTAACATGAGCGCTCCTAAAACAGCTTCCTCCAGTTCCCTTGCCTGAGGGGGTAGTTTCCCCATCTCGGGTGTGAACACAGTTTTCTCCACCACTTTGACGGAAGGTTTTCTTTTCTGCTTTTCCATTACATACTATTTTTTCTAAAAGATTGTAAAGTTAGGGAGATATTTACATTAAGGGGAATTTTGTTGTTCATACTTGCGCAAAAGTTATTAACAAATGTTGTTGAAAACTATGCTACCCGTTGACCTGTCAGTAGATTCAATCAATCCCGAACAGCATTGGGGTGAACAGCCTCAACAGAAGCAGAAACTGGATGCTGCAATAGTCAGAAAAAATATAAATACGATTAAACTTTTGTCTGGAGAACTTGTTTTAAAGAAGAACCATTCCTATTTAAATTTTATTACATATTGAAATCACCAGGTTCCGCACCGAAAAAGATGCTGCATGCTACGACGGCATTCTTTCCAATCACCATCATCTCTACAGCAGTAAAAATGATAGAATAGATGATTTTGAAAACGAGGAGCTGGATCGGTTGCTCATCAATTTTTTCGCAAAAAAACAGTATTTCCGGTTTTGAAATAGAGTCTATACAACTACAGATAAATGGAAAATTCCTCAACAAGTAAGAAACCTTTAAACTTTAACGTATGAATGCAGAAGAATTAAAAAAACAGCAAGACAAGGAGAACCGGAAGAAGATGACCACCGTCGCGGGAGCACCCGTGGGCAACAATCAGGATGCGATGACGGCCGGACCGCGCGGACCGATGATGTTGCAGGATGTATGGTTCCTGGAGAAACTGGCCCATTTCGATCGGGAGGTGATCCCTGAGAGACGCATGCATGCCAAGGGATCAGGTGCATTTGGCACCTTCACTGTCACCGACGACATCACGCAGTACACTACAGCGAAAATCTTCTCGCAGGTAGGGAAAAAGACAGAGCTGTTTGTCCGCTTCTCCACCGTGGCAGGTGAACGCGGGGCAGCTGATGCCGAGAGAGACATCCGCGGTTTCGCAATGAAATTCTACACCGACGAGGGCAACTGGGACCTGGTGGGCAACAACACACCCGTATTCTTTTTTCGCGACCCGCTCAAATTCCCCGACCTGAACCATGCAGTAAAAAGAGACCCCCACACCAACCTGCGCAGTCCGAACAACAACTGGGATTTCTGGAGCAGCCTGCCCGAGGCACTGCATCAGGTGACCATCACCATGAGTGACAGGGGCATACCCCGCAGCTTCCGCCATATGCACGGTTTTGGCAGCCACACCTATAGCTTCATCAACGCCGACCACAGACGTCACTGGGTGAAGTTTCATTTCGTCACACAGCAGGGGATTGAAAACCTCACCGATGAAGAGGCTGAGGCAGTGGTTGGCAAAGATCGTGAAAGCAATCAGCGCGACCTGTTTGAAGCGATCGGCAATGGTGATTTCCCGAGGTGGAAGATGTACATTCAGATCATGAGCGAGGAGCAGGCAGAACAGATGCCTTACAATCCGTTCGACCTGACCAAGGTGTGGTACAAGGGCGACTTCCCGCTGATCCCGGTGGGTGAGTTTGAGCTGAACCGCAACCCCGACAACTACTTCCAGGATGTGGAACAGGCAGCCTTCAATCCGGCCAATGTGGTTCCGGGAATCGGCTTCTCACCCGACAGGATGCTGCAGGGCCGTCTCTTCTCCTACGGTGATGCGCAACGCTACCGCCTGGGTGTGAACCATCATCAGATACCGGTGAATCAACCCAGGGGCGCTAAAGAGCAGTACAACTCCTTTCACCGCGACGGACAGATGCGCATCGATGGCAACCAGGGTGCTGCCCTCCATTATGAGCCCAACAGCTACGGGATGTGGCAGGAGCAGCCGGAGCATGACGAACCGCTGCAGAAGGTGAGCGGCGACATCAAACGGTGGAACTTCCGCGAAGATGACGACAACTACTACGAACAGCCGGGCAAGCTGTTCCGACTGATGAAACCGGACGAGCAACAGCGGCTGTTTGAGAACACCGCCCGTAACATGGGCTGCAGTGATGAGATCATCAAGATCCGCCATATAGGCAACTGCTATAAGGCAGATCCTGCATATGGACGGGGTGTAGCGGATGCACTGGGGATCTCTTACGAAAAAGCAGGAATTCAGTAAGCTACTCTTCCCATCTTCTGAACCGGGGGTTATGATGCAATACTCCATGATGCCCCCCTATATGCTCCCTTGCATTCTCATGCAGGGGCCACACAGCTACCAGCCCGGGGTGCGGCTCATCTATGTTCTCATACATGGTGCGTCTGATCTCGGGCTGGGTGCGTACAATATCCCAAAGGCGGAACTCAGCAAGGCCGGTGTTGGCAGCCACATGTTTTGCCAGGGAGAGCGCTGCGGGGCTGGCATCCACAATACCGCCGTTTTCCGCAAACTCACCTGCCAGCTTTCCGTTGATATAATGCCGCCTTTGGTTCCCATCAGAGGTGACCGCCCAATGGACCCAGGCTTGAATAGGAATGCTGCCTCCATATCGTTCAGATGACGGATACCCCATGTAGGAATAGAGTAGTATCTCTCCATCCCTCTCACGCATATCAACCGAATAGCCCTCCTGCTTATAAGCCTGTTTTTTGATCACAAGCATATTGGTTGCAGCACTGTTATCGAGGCGTACCCACCCCTCGAGGGTGATCTCTCCGGCAGGGTTGAGTGTTTCGCGGTGGGGAATCTCCACATAACTGTTGTAACCTGTCAACAGATAACGGCTATAGGGGAGGAGATGATCCTCCTCCTCAACCCCCTTCTCTTCGCTGCAGGCTGTCCATAACATCGTTGAGAGCAACAGTCCCGCAATACCGTTAACAGAAGATGCGAATAGATGCTTCATATAGATATTTTTGTGAATGTATGTTGCCGTTAATTGAAAAGTTGTTTGATCTCCTCTCCCTCTTTCTCCAGGGTGTTGTTGTGTTGATTCGCATCATCGTTATGCGGATTGCCGTCGATATAGAGATCCGGGTCGAAACTGATCCGCAGGATATAATCGGGGGGGAACTCCTGTGACGAGCGCCACTTCTGAACCTGATAAGTGATTTCGAGGGTCTCGCCGGCATCCAGATCCTTGAAATCCTTGCTTATCAGCGTGACAGGGTCACCCGCAGCCGGTTTTTCAATGAGAAAGAGGGTCTGTTGTCCTTCGCTGGAGTGGTAAGGATCCCCGATGTTTTTTACAATGCCGGTGATGGTGACGTTGCCCACGAATGGCTCTGTCTGCTCCAGAGAAAATTCAAGTGACTCCGCGGCCAGATCGATATGAGGTTCTGCCTCCGGTGTTTCACTGTCGCAACTACCCAGCGAGATAAGCAACCAGAGGGATAAAAAATAAAAATTCTTCATCTTATTCCATTTTTAATAATTAGACATGTTGTTTCATTTCAGATAATCTTCACTCTGCCTTCACATATTGCAGACGAAAGGATTGACTCGTTGAACCGGTCTCCACACGATAGGATTCCAGATAACCTTCGCTGTTATACCGGTTATGGTAAATGCTTTCAGAGATCAACTCCCCCGAAGGTTTATACCTTTTTGCGCTCACCGGCTGGTTTCCGGAGACCGGCATCTCCGCATAACCGGGGATATTCCGTTCAATCATATATTCGTAAGATATACCCTGGTCATGTTGATATGTTGTATAACTATCCTGCACAGGCCGGCCAATCACCCTTCTTTCTACCTTCAGCAGTTTACCCGTCTCCGAAAAGGTGTGCCTGTGCAGGTAACTGACAATGTCAGGGTGACTATCTGAATAGAGCAGGTCTTCGATGACATGCTCCTTCGGGTATCTCCACTCCCGCCTGATGGAGCGCGATGGGGTGCCGTCGGCAAACTCATAGAGCGTCACATCACTCACCTTCTTCTCACCATCATAGGTGAGCGTACGGGTAGCTGTGTAATGTCCAAAGTCCATGACCACCGACTTCACTCGTCCCTTTGCATCCAGCGCTATCTCACGCTGTGACTTTTTCATTCCATCCAGATAGGAATCGATCCGGCGGATGGAGTATTGCTCATCATAAAATATTTCTAGATAGAGCGCATCATCCATAAACACTTTTTCCAGTAGAAGCCTCTTTTCTCCGGGTATGTCTTGATCGCTTCCGGCACAGGAGAGCACCAGCATGGATGCGCAAAAGACCCGGAAGAAATTGATGAGTAAGGGTGTGAACTGTTTCATGTCAACTTTTTGCAGAGGGTTTTTCAAAGAGCACGATCATGCCGCTGTCAACTTCAATCTCCAGGCTATTTTCATCTAAAGTAAGAATATTGATCAGGATGGTGGAACCATCTGAAGCGGTGACCACCAACATCTTACCATCTGAGGTCAGGGAATAGTCAAACCTGCTGAACATACTTTTACACTCATCTCCATCCAGCACATACGTTACATCCTGCAAAGTTCCATCCGCACTGAATTCGTAGTAGGTCTGTCTCTCACAATCGTTATCAGGCTGACTCATGCTCCCATCAGTCAGGGTTAACCGTTTGAAGTACCATTTCCCGATAATCAGGTCTTCTGCCGTGGCTTCGGGGATTGGATCACTCTTACTACAGGAAATCACCCATAGAGAGAAGAAGAAAAATATGAATATCCGTTTCATTTTTGTTGTGTTTATGTTCATTGTTTTATATCTCGCATGTTATCTATTGAACTGAACTCCCGACTGAACATCTGAAAGCTCACCGGTTGATCCATTCATTTACTCTCCTGTTCTCAAATAGTCACAAAGGAGAGGATGTTGAATTGTTTGCCTAGGCTGCCACATAAAGCGTGATCACCACCGCCTCTGCGACCTGGTCTCCCGGGGGTGCCAGATCAATGGTGTATCCCTTTTCAATATTCAGGTAGATCACCGAGAGTGTCTCCCCTGCCCCTGTCTCCGTACGCGACCAGTGGCTGCCGGAGGAGTAGTCATCATAAAAAGTGATCATCTCCTGATGTCTTTCGGCGGGATACTTCACTGTCCGATGGCCAGCTACGCCGTCCCACTCGTCGGTGATCACCTCCCCACCCTCGGGATAGGGTATCGGGAAATCACCTGATTCAGCCTCCTTGCTATCATCGGCGCAGGAGAGGATTACCGCAAAGAGGCACAAAGCCACGATCCATAAAAGTCGTTTCATTTTCATATGATTAAAATTAATAATTTTTAATGGGTGCATATGGAACTCGCTTTATTGACTACGTTGATTGCAAAGCAATTCATACACTTATGTGAAATTGATCATCCTGCTCGTTTCATATCCATGTTTTTATCCCATTATACATTGACCACAAAGAGCCATTCAAAACTGTGATGATCGATGTAATCAAAAGTTTTGACAAAAATAGGGGGGATGTGCAGCTGAAAAATAGGAAAAAAAGGACAAAATAAATGATTGCGCAGCAAATCAGTTTTTTTTGTTTTTAAGGTAGAGGGAGGGAGACAATCCTGCAAATCGCCTGAACTCAGCGGTAAAATGGGAGCTGTCGTAATAACCGCATTGATGTGCAAGCGAGGTCAGGCTTTGCGTTAACACACCCTGGTCGATGATCTCTTTTGCCACATTGAATCGTACAATGCGGGCAAAAAGCTTGGGTTTGAGTCCCAGGTAATGCAAGAAAGCCCTCTCCAGTGTTTTACGGGTGGTATTGGTCTGTTCCTGGAGGTCTTTCACACTCATGCTTCCATCGGTTTTTGTGAGGAGAGCGATCGCATTTTGTGCACTCTCCACCCGGTAATGCAGTGAGGTGTGCATATATTTATCGATCAGGAATTTTTCAAGTACCGCGATCATTCCCAATAGGCTGCCGGCCGACTGCATCTCGTCACAGAGAAGCTCCAGCTCCCATCCCCAGACATCCTCTGCAGGAATGATACTGTTGGCAACATGTTGCATGTTGATGCCGGTGACTCTGGTAATTCCCAACGGTTTGAACTTCACACCTATAATGTCAATCCCCTTTTCACTTGATTTGACAATCCTGGAACCGAGTGGCTGACCGCAGAGGTACGCCTGTTTATCCAGCGTGACAGAATGATCATCGTAGGTATGATGCTCTGGTTGTCTCTTGAAATTAAAGACCAGCCCCTGCAACAATGGCGTTGCATAATGCTGTATAACCGGGGTGGTAAGGTCTACCTTTGAATACCAGTAGGATTCTACCACCTCAGCTAAAAATGGAGTTGGGGGAAAGAATAGGTTTACCATAATTTCAGACGATCTACCTCTATCACGGTGAGGCAGAATGATGTGCGAAAAATGATTGACAGCTGTCTTTAAACTTGTTAAACAAAAAAAAGTATATCATTGAAGATACCTTACAGAGGCATAAAAGTAAAATATTTATTTGTACCTGTCAATAAACAGGCAAAAAAAATAAAAAAAAGAATCAATCCATAAAGGAGCTAAGTTAGAGTGCAGGCATTAAACAGCTCTTCACACCTTTAACTGTTAAGATCTCTGTAATTTGGCTAATGAATGTAATTATCAGCAGTAAACATAAAATTCATTATCTTTGCATTTAAAAATTTACAATCACAGAAGTATGGATATGAAAAAACGAATCATCTTCCTCACGCTATTTATCTTCAGCCTGACCCTTCTATCGGCACAGGATGAGATGGTGTGGAACTTTACACTCGAAGACAGGGGTAACGGCGAAATAGAACTGGTGGCCGATGTAAAGATTAAACAGGGATGGTACGTCTACGACACGCAGATACCCGATGGCGGGCCAACACCTACCCAGATCAGTTTCGACCGGATGACCGGTGCTGAACCTGTAGGTACTTTTCACGCAGCGGGCAAAGAGGCCAAAGTGAAATATGATGAGATCTTCCAGATGACCATCGGCACCTTTCAGAATAGTGCCCGTTTTGTACAGCGATTAAAAGTCACCGACAAGAGTGCCTTCTCCGTTGAGGGGGACGTACGTGCACAGGCGTGTGACGATCAGAGTTGTACACCGCCACTACCCAACGACTTCTCGTTCGATTCCGCTGACCTGCCGACAACGGTTATTGAAAGCGCAGCTTCTCCCGCGGGAACGACAGAGACTATAGCATCACCCATGGTGTTGCAGCAGGCACAGATAGGCGATAACAATCAGTCACAACGCACAGCTGTACAGCCAGCAGTCTCTCCCGCTGTGATCGACAGTGAGCTGCTCTGGACACCGGTGATTGAAGAGCTTCAGGCATATGGGATGAAAGGTAGCACGGCAGGGATGTCAATGCTGTGGATTCTTATCTCCGGTTTTATAGGCGGGCTGATAGCGCTGGTCACACCCTGTGTATGGCCCATGATCCCGATGACCGTCAGCTTCTTCCTGAAACGAAATAAGACAGCGAAAAAGAAAGCCATCACAGAAGCGTTGGTCTACGGTGCCGCCATCATCGTTATATATGTGTTGCTGGGACTCCTTATCACCGCCATCTTCGGTGCCAGTGCACTGAATAACCTGGCCACCAGCGCACTGTTCAATCTCATCTTCTTTGCCCTGCTGGTGGTGTTCGCCATTGCCTTTTTCGGCGGGTTTGAGATGGTGCTGCCATCGAAATGGACCAACAAGATGGATGAGAAAGCGGATAAGACCTCCGGTGCACTAAGCATCTTCTTTATGGCCTTCACGCTGGTGCTGGTCTCCTTCTCCTGTACCGGACCCATTATTGGGACACTGCTGGTGGAGGCTGCATCGGCAAGCAGCATCCTGGCGCCTGCAATAGGCATGCTGGGCTTCGCTATTGCCCTGGCGATCCCCTTTGTACTCTTTGCCGTCTTCCCCTCCTGGCTCGCCGGCATGCCCAAATCGGGCGGATGGCTCAATTCGGTGAAGGTGGTGCTGGGTTTCCTCGAGCTGGCGCTGGCCCTCAAGTTCCTCTCTGTTGCCGACCTGGCTTACGGATGGGGTATCCTCGACAGAGAGGTGTTCCTGGTATTGTGGATCATCATATTTGCCCTGTTGGGTATTTATCTGCTGGGGAAAATAAAGTTCCCCGGTGACAGTGACCTGCCGCATATCACCATCCCCCGCCTCTTCCTCTCCATCATCTCACTGGCTTTTGCCATCTATATGATTCCCGGATTGTGGGGAGCACCGCTGAAAGCAATCAGTGCCTTCTCTCCTCCCCTGTTCACGCAGGATTTTAACCTCTACGACGGAGAGGTGCATGCCAAGACACTCGACTATGAGACCGGCATCGCCATGGCACAACAGCAAAACAAACCGGTGCTGATTGACTTCTCCGGCTACGGATGCGTCAACTGCCGCAAGATGGAAGCATCGGTATGGACCGATCCGCGCGTAAAAGATCTTCTCGACAATGAATATATCCTGATCACCCTGATGGTGGATGACAAGAGCCGTCTTCCGGAAATCATCGAGGTGGAGGAGAACGGCAGAACGACCCGCCTGAAGACCATCGGCGACAAATGGAGTTACCTGCAGCGCCATAAGTTTGGCGCAAATGCGCAACCCTACTACATCGCACTGGATCATGACGGCAAACCACTGAGCCCCTCCTATGCCTACGACGAGAATGTGGAACGGTACATTGAGTTCCTGCAGACAGGATTGAACAATTTTAAACAATAAACCTGCAGAGAGGTCGTTACGGCCTCTTTGTCCTTTTACATATGAACAAAAGAGAACAAAAGCTGGAGGCTTTCGGGCGGCTGCTCGACATCATGGATGAGCTGCGTGAGAAATGCCCCTGGGATAACGTACAGACCAACGAGAGCCTGAGGGCAAACACGATTGAGGAGACCTATGAGCTGGCTGAGGCGATCATCAACAACGACAATGCCGAGATAAAGAAAGAGCTGGGCGACCTGTTGCTTCACGTGGTCTTCTACGCAAAAATAGGGGAAGAGAAGCAGGCTTTCGATATCGCCGATGTATGCAACGCCATCTGCGACAAGCTGATCTTTCGACACCCTCACGTCTTCGGCGATCAGAACGCCGACTCTGCGAGCATGGTGGAGAAATCGTGGGAGCAGATTAAACTGAAAGAAAAAGGAGGAAACAAAACCGTACTTGAAGGAGTGCCCTCTTCACTCCCCTCCATGGTGAAGGCGTACCGTATTCAGGACAAGGCCCGCAACTCCGGCTTCGACTGGAACGAACGCCACGATGTGTGGGATAAAGTGAGAGAGGAGCTGGGTGAGCTGGAGGCAGAGATTGAGAAGATGGATGCCGACAGGACAGAAGCTGAATTTGGGGATATGCTCTTCAGCATCATCAATGCCGCACGCTTGTATAAGGTGAACCCCGACAATGCACTGGAGCGTACCAACAAAAAGTTCACCTACCGTTTCAACTATATGGAGAAGAAGATCAGTGAAAAAGGCCGTTCACTGAAGGAGATGACACTTGATGAGATGGAGCAGATCTGGCAGGAAGCGAAAAAAAATGACCCTCTATGAAGAATCTATTATGTCCGCAATGTAAGATACGTCGTTTCTACCTGCTCAATGCTGCAGGTGAACGACTGGTGGTAACGGTCTCGGAAGACAAGCAGATCCACCCCATTCACGAAAACGAATCAACAGATGGATTTGACACCTCTCTGTTGCACTGCCTGGGCTGCTCCTGGAAAGGAACTGTCAATAATCTGACCTGAACTACTTCCCTACGCGCCAGCGTGACAGGATATTTCTCCGTTTCGGGAAGATACCGTTCTGTTTTGTGCGTATATCTTCTACGACGTAGAAGATATTGCTGTCGAACGCATTCAGTAATCGCTCCAGTTTTTTCATCTCCTTGCGGTCTACCACTGTCTCAATGATATCTACCGCATTGGTGGATCCCGTACCATGCGTCATGGTGGCTCCGAAATTCATGCTGTTGAGCTTTTTGATCAGGTCCAGCCCGTTTTTTTGCGTATATATACGGCACAAGACAACACCATATGCAATCTGTTTCTCAATCAGGATGCCCACATAGTTCCCCGCGGCATAGCCTCCCGCATAGGATAGATAAGCCACCATATCACTTGCCCGGGAGAGGATCTGTGAGATGATCACAATCCAGATAAAGACCTCGAAAAAGCCGATGAGCGGTGCTTTGTACTTTTCTCCTTTCGATACGAAGATGATGCGCAGCGTGCCCAGCGTCACATCGATAATACGGCCGAAAAAAATAATGAAAGGCAAAAGCCAGGGATAAACATCTAGAAAATCAAACATTGAAAATTAGGTTATAGGAAGAAGCTGGTCCGGAATCTCGCAACTTAAAAAGGCGAATGATCCCTTTAAAATCTCTTCCGGTTAATCTGTAAGTTGTTTTAAATATGCAATAAAATTGCGGATGTCTTCATCCGTGGTATCCCACGAGCAGACCAGGCGCATCTCGTTGCGGCTCTCGTCCCAGTCGTAGAAAAAATAGCGTTCACGCAGCCTGTCAGTCACTTCTTTTGGAAGTATAAAGAAAAGCGCATTCGATTGTACCGGCTGTGTGATCTCAATTCCTCTTACAGGACGCATCGCAATATACAGTTTTTGTGCTGCCGCATTCGAACGGCTGGCGTTCTCCAGCCATAATCCCTCATTCAGATAAGGAATAAACTGGGCAGAGAGAAAACGCATCTTAGAATACAATTGGGTAGTCTGCTTGCGGTAATATTTGATGTGCTCAGCCAGCTCCTTACGCAGCGGAACAAGTGCTTCACCAAACATCAGACCGTTCTTCGTACCACCCAGCGTAAAAATATCCACCCCGCAGTCGGTGGTGATCTCCTTCAGCGTAACCTCCAGAAAAGCACAGGCGTTGGCGATACGTGTACCGTCCACAAAGAGATACATGTCGTGCGCATGTGCCAGATCGGCCAGCGCCCTCACTTCGTCGGTCGTATAACAGGTACCCAGCTCCGTAGTCTGCGAGATGACAATCACCTTGGGCTGTGAGTGATGTTCAAAACCGAACCCGTGCAGATGTGGCAGCACCAGTGCAGGTGTGAGCTTACCGTCGGGGGTATTGATCTCTTTGAGTGCAGCACCTGTCAGTTTCACCGGAGCACCACACTCGTCCACGGCGATATGTGCCGTGGAAGCACATAGGATGGAATGAAAAGGCAGCGTGCATGCCTGCAGGGCCACCACATTCGCACCGGTACCGTTAAAGAGGAACCATGGCTCTATGCCGCTGTCATTAAGCAATACGCGGATAGCCTCTTCTGCCTCCCTCGTCCATTGATCATCACCATAAGCAATGGTATGGTCGTTGTTCGCCTCCGCGATGGCCTTTAAAATACGCGGGTGAACACCTGAATTGTTGTCACTTCCGAAACTTCGCATCTATCGTTGATTTAGCGTACAAAGATATAAATTTAAGCCAGATTCGCCAGCAGGAATTTCCTTATCTCACCGGGATCTTTCTGCTTGCGTTGTGCATAATCGGCCACCTGCTCTTCAGAGATCTCACCGATGGCGAAATACTTCGATTGAGGATGTGCAAACAGTAGACCACTTACAGAAGCATTGGGATACATCACTCCATTTTCGGTAAGTGAGATCCCTATCTCTTCCGAGGAAAGCAGATTGTGCAGAAGAAAGTTAGTCGTCTGGTCAGGAATAGAGGGGTACCCTACTGCCGGGCGTATCCCCTCATACTTCACAGCGAACATCTCTGCGATGGTGAGATCCTCTTCCGGCGCGTGGCCCCAGTATTCGCGGCGTATCTTCGCATGCAACCATTCGGTGGCAGCCTCTGCCAGGCGGTCGAGCAACGATTTCATCAGCAGGGAAGCAAATTCATCTCCTTCAGCTTCATACCTGCGTAATTGTTCATCAGCACCTGTGCCGGCAGTGACAGCGAAAGCTCCCACATAATCGGTGACTCCCGATGCCCGGGGAGCAGTAAAATCACTCAGACAGAAGTACTCATTCTTTTCAGTTTTCTTCTGCTGACGCAGGAAGGGAAATGATGTTCCACCCAGATAGAGTGTGTCATTCTCGCTATAGGCTTCATAGATCCCGAATATCGCTTTGATGTACGCCACATCCTCACGTACAAACTGCTGCAGCATCTCCTGTGCATCGTCGTAGAGCCTGGCTGCTTCCCTTGCTTTTTCATGCTCTTCTTCGCGATAGGTGGCAATCCATTCGGCGCGGCATTTCTCACATGGGTCAATTCTTGTGACCGTATGAAATTTAGCCGAGAGCTCCCATGCATGGAAAAAGAATTTCCAATCGATATAAGGAATAATCTCAGTAATCTTGATTTCATCGAGCAGTATCCGTCCCTTCTGGCGAGGAATTACCGGCTCGAAGGCGTTCCAGTCGATCCTGAAAGGATTGTCACGTGCCTCCTGCAACGAAACAAGTTCTGTTTTCTTTTGCAACCGGTTTTCACGCAGTTGTGCATACTCTCCCCTTAATTGAGCCGTGAAAGCCGTTTTGTTTTCTGCACTCATAAGATTAGCCACAGCTGTGGGGCTCTGCGATGCATCTTTTACATAGACTACTGCCCCATTACTGTATCGCGGCTCAATTTTAAGTGCGGTATGCAGCTTCGAAGTGGTGGCGCCACCTATCAGCAGCGGCAGGCTGAACCCTCCCTTCTCCAACTCTTCGGCCACGAGTGCCATCTCTTCGAGTGAGGGTGTGATCAGTCCGCTTAATCCCACAATATCGGGTTGCTCCTTTCTGATTGTTTCAAGTATCTTTTCTGGCGGCACCATCACCCCCAGATCGATGATCTCGTAATTGTTGCAGGCCAGCACGATGGAGACGATGTTTTTGCCGATGTCGTGCACATCTCCCTTCACCGTGGCAAGTAATATCTTCCCTGCCTTCTGTGAACCGCCGCCTGTCGATTTCTCAGCTTCGATGGTAGGCTGCAGAATGGCCACAGCCTTCTTCATCGTGCGTGCCGCCTTCACCACCTGGGGAAGGAACATCTTACCCGATCCGAAGAGATCTCCCACCCTGTTCATACCGGCCATCAGTGGCCCATCGATGATATCCACCGCCCGCGGGTAGGCTTCTAAAGCCTCGCCCAGATCTTCTTCCATGAAATCACCTATACCCTTTACCAGTGAATGGCTCAGTCGCTCTTCAAGTGACATGGTACGCCACTCCTGCATTTTTGTCTGCTCTGCTTCAGGTGTTTTGTCACCCTTGAGCTTTTCCGCCAGGGCCATCAGCCGTTCGGTTGCATCCTCGCGCCGGTTCAGCACTGCATCCTCAATAATCTCTTTCATATCGGAAGGGATATCTTCATAGATAACCGACTGGGCGGGATTCACAATGCCCATATCCATGCCTGCCTGTATGGCATAGTAGAGAAAGACCGAATGCATCATCTCCCTTACTGACTCGTTCCCCCGGAAGGAGAAAGAGAGATTGCTCACGCCGCCGCTCACCTTTACGTGTGGGAGGTTCTCCTTGATCCAGCCTACAGTTTTGATAAAATCGACCGCATAGTTCTTGTGCTCTTCCAGTCCTGTGGCAATGGCCAGCACGTTGGGATCGATAATGATATCTTTTGGATCGAACCCGTTCTCTGTGAGCAGCCTGTACGCTCTTTCACAAATGGCGATGCGTCGTTCATATGTATCGGCCTGTCCTGTCTCATCAAACGCCATCACCACCACAGCTGCACCGTAACTTTGTGCAAGCTTCGCCTGATGCAGAAAATCAGCCTCACCATTCTTCATCGAGATGGAGTTGACAATCGATTTCCCTTGTACACATTTCAGTCCTGCCTCCAGCACTTCCCACTTCGACGAGTCAATCATGATAGGTACACGCGACACATCGGGATCGGAAGCAAGCAGATTAAGGAAACTGGTCATCTCCTCCGCTCCTTCAAGCAGTCCGTCATCCATGTTGATGTCGAGCACCTGCGCACCATCCTCCACCTGTTTACGGGCTATATCGAGCGCTTCTTCATATTTTTTCTCCTGGATCAACCGGAGGAACCTGCGCGAGCCGGCCACGTTGCAACGCTCACCAATGTTCAGGAAATTTATCAAAGGCGACACCTCCAGCAGTTCCAGTCCTGATAATTGCAGATAAGCCGGAGGGCTGGACTTCTGGTGTGGTACTGCATTCTCTACCATATGGACATACCGGGTTATATGATCGGGTGTAGTGCCGCAACATCCGCCGATGATATTCACCAGGCTTTCATCAATAAACTCTTTCATTTGCAGCGCCATCTTCTCCGGTGTCTCATCATATTCACCCAGCTGGTTGGGCAGCCCCGCGTTGGGATAAGCACTGATGAAAAAAGGAGCAATCTTTCCCAGCTCTTTCACGTAGGGCTTGAGCTCTTCAGCACCAAAGGAGCAATTTAGTCCTATCGCCAATGGCCGGGCATGGCTCACAGATGCAACAAAAGCACTTAGTGTCTGCCCTGAAAGGGTTCTTCCGGCTTTGTCGGAAATGGTTACAGAAAGGATGACTGGAATGTGAATGTCCTTTTCGGCAGACACCTCCCTGGAAGCAAAGATCGCAGCCTTGGCGTTGAGCGTATCGAAGATGGTTTCTATAAGAAGCAAATCAACCCCTCCCTCAACCAAAGCGACAATCTGTTCTTTGTAAGCGGCCTTGAAGTCGTCAAACGTAGCAGCCCGATACATCGGATCTTCCACGCGGGGGCTCATGGAGGCTGTTTTGTTGGTCGGCCCCACCGATCCTGCTACAAAACGGGGCTTCCCGGGTGTCAGGCGTGTATATTCATCGGCTGCCTCCCGTGCCAACTTTGCTGCCGCGAGATTGATCTCCGTGGCCAGGTGACTCATCCCATAATCCTGCATCGAGATGGCTGTGGCGTTGAAGCTATTCGTTTCGATGATATCGGCACCGGCAGCAAGGTACTCCCGGTGTATCTGCCCGATCACATCGGGTTGGGTGAGCGACAACAGATCGTTGTTGCCTTTGAGCAGCCGATCAGAATCCTTGAAGCGCTCACCGCGAAAATCAGCTTCACTAAGCTTGTGGCGCTGTATCATTGTTCCCATGGCACCATCGAGGATGAGGATGCGCCGGGATAAAACTGTTTCAATATTCATAAAACATTCTCTTTACTTTATTTTGACCAAAAATAGGCATAAAAATTGATTTATAAGCATCTTCTGGTTAGAAGCTGGCGTTGGCCATCTTCAGCTTTAATACAAATCTCCTTATCCAAACAACAGCCCAGGCCAGCACAAACCGTACACCAAGGATCCACCAGATGGAGACACCCAGTGCCACAAACAGCAGATTGTCTTCTAAAACCGAATGGGAAACAGCAAGGTGATAATTCAATAAACCGGCATCCGTCCTGCTTACTTTCCCATCCTTCATCTGATCCATCAACATCGCTCCGCCATATGCCAGGCCGACAATATAACCGATAAGCCACAGGAATCCGGTGGCGGGGGGTAATCCGAACAATTTGAGAAGAGGTGCAATCCCTTTGCTTAACTGAGGGATGAACTTGTACTTCTCAAGCAGGTTATACAACATATTCAACAGGAAAACGATCACAACAATCAGTAAAGTTATCTGCAGTGAACTTTTAAGCCACACAATAAAGAGGTCCTTAACAGTGTTGATGGCAGCCATATCTGTTTGCACGAAAACAGGCATCCCCATATTCAGCGGCAGGATGAGGTTCAGTGTGAGACCTACGACAATGCTCATTGAGATTCTCAAAAGTGTCATCGCCCAGAAGGAAGTACCTGTCTTTGCCTGGATAGCGCTTTCAACAGGTAGGTTGTGCGAAATCTGACACATCAGCGCCAGGATGGTCAGTTCACGCAAGGTGATGGACATCGAGGTGATGATAGCCAGTGGGGCATATAGCGGGAGGAAGATACTTGTCATGAAGACAATGGCCGTACTTCCCGGCAGTCCCATGTAGACAAAGACGGGATTGAGGAATTCGGCCATATAGGTAAGGATACCGTAAAAGTCCAAAAAACGCACAAGCAATGATATGGGCAGTATAATCCGGAGGAGCCACACGGTGGTGTACGCCGACTTTGACAAAGCACGAAAGATAATGTTTTTTCGAAATTCCATTTGAATAAGTGAATAAAATGGAAATAAAGATGATAAAGATAACCCTACACAAATGAATCCTACGAGGATATAAACAACTACTGCTTAAACATCCTGTCCATATCTCTTTTGTCTTCTTTCTCTTTCAGTGACTGGCGCTTATCGTACTGTTTCTTCCCTTTCGCCACTGCTATAACCAGTTTGGCCAGACCCTTCTCATTGAGAAACAAACGTACAGGTATAATTGTGAATCCGGTCTCTTTGGTCAATCGGGCCAGCTTCTGCAGTTCTTTTTTATTGAGCAGCAGCTTGCGGTCGCGGCGTGCAACATGATTGTTGTATGAACCATAAAAATATTCAGCAATATGCATGTTTCGTACCCACATCTCTCCCCGTTCTATAAGACAGTAGGTATCCACAAGACTTGCTTTTCCCAGCCGGATGGATTTTATTTCGGTACCTGTGAGTACCATACCGGCAGTAAAGACTTCAACCAGTTCATAGTCGAAGGTAGCACGTTTATTTTTTATATTGACGGGTATCTGTTTCATTATTGTATCATAAGTGAGAAAATAGACTGAATGAGTACTGGCGTAAAGACTACCAATGCTGAAACCAGAAGTACAAAATTCACACGCCCCTTCTCAGGCACTCGTATGAAGAACTTCGCTCCCATATTTACCAAATGGATAGTATATAGAACAAGTATCCAAAGTATAAAAAAATCAGACAGAAAGGGTATAATCACATATAAGGCATAGAGTACAACCGACGCATAACCCACAAATTGCTGAAAGCGGGGCAGGTTTTTCTCCAATCCAAAGCGATATGCCAGTTCATTCATTACATAGGAGGCAATAAAATAACCGCCATACACTGCTACAACAGTGATGATGGTGCTTTTTAATGCGCTCTCCAGATCGCCCTCCCGCGTAAACCATAACCCACCGATGAAGGTGGCCAGTGCTATGATGCCAAACAACGGATGAAGAAAATGAGAGAGAAAGTCACTCTCAGTTTTCTCTTCCTTCTTCAATTCTTTCCATGCCCTCGGAGACGCAACAATCAACTGTGCAACAGTTACAAACAGATCTCTCCACATTCCTTTCTGATTTTGGTCTGCAAAGGTAACGAAATAGTGTTAATAAAGAGAACCTGAGAGAGATAAAAAAACAGCAACACTTTGTAAAAAGGTTGCTGTCTTAACAGATCAAATAAAAAATACTAATCTCCGGCAACAGTCATCGCGTAAGATTGTGATTTAATTGGTTCTTCCTGTCCTTTCAAATAGTATTGAAATTTTATTTTCAGTTCTTTGGTTGAAGTCTGGCTGGAGCCCTCATATTCAGCACGCAGGGGAGTCATGTTCAATGCAATTATATCTGTTTTGGTGGTGGTTGATGAACCAGCTTCAGGTGAGCCTGTAAATGTCAGCTGAATGTCGATATTGATCTCATCTTCATTTGCTTCAGGATCATCAGTAACATAATACTGTATAACTGCTGTTTCCCCTTTTTGGGATTCGTAGGCATACTGAAAAAGCCAGTAATCACCCAGATAGAACTTGTCTCTCGCATAAAAGGGAGGATCTATGCCCACAAACTTACGTGGTTCTTCCTGTACGGGACCTTCACTCATATTGACTGTGGTACGGCTCACATCGATAGGGTCACCGCTGATAATCACATTGTCGGCCAGGATTTCACCAATGGGTGTGGTACCATCCTCTTCATTCCATGTGTAAGTAAAAAACTTAAATGTGCCTGCCTGCATCAGTTGAATCTCATTGGAAATAATTGTTTTTCCTGTCAATGTTCTTCCAAAGGTTTTGCCCGAAAAATCATCCATGGCAATATAAGTAACAGACGATTCAGAATAGTTCCTACTTCCTTCACCAAGACATGAAGACATTAAAACACTTACACCAAGAAGAGCAAAGAGTAAAATTTTACTTTTCATTTTCATCATTCTATTTCAAATTATTGTGGTTATTAAAATTCATACCTCAATCCAACATTCAGATCCATCACGATCTTCCTGTCGGAATAGATTGTTTTATACTCATTGTTGGCATCAAAATAATAGGCGCCGCCAATTTTACCATACATCTTCAATCCGTTATAGATCGGATAAGAGAGACCCAGACCTGCATTCACTGAGAGCTGCGGATTACGTTGTGAGATCCTGGTGATTTCCTCCTCCTCAGAAGAACTGTTGAACTCCTCTGTTTGACCTTCTCCTACCTTTCTGTATTCACCATACAGATCTTTCTCCAGCATACCTCCAACAGAAGCATAAACATTCAGTTTGTTGAGTGAGAAGAGGTTGTAATTAACATTTAACGGGATTCCCAGATAATGAAGACGTTGTGTTTCATTAACCTGGAAATTGGTATTGGTGTTTCTTACTTTTGAGGCAAGATAGGTATATACCAGTCCTGTTTCAATGTAAAGATCGTCGAAAAGTGATTTAGACAACGTAAAACCAAATGATACAGGTTGATCATGCTCCATTTCAGAAACATTGCCGGCGCTGTTGTTTGCAGTCAGTACTGTCTTATTAGGCTCCCCGCCATATTGATTTTGATCATCAAGCGTCGCACTACGTAAGGTCATGGGTGAATTCACCGTTTGCTGGAACGAGGTCAGTCCGCCCCTGCCGTTTAAAGCAAGTATAATCCGTTCTCCTTGATTTCGTTGTGATTCGTTTTCATAAAAAAAGCCATCACGATTGCTTCCGACAGTAATAAATTCCTCCCTGTCTGCCTCCTTCGCCGTTTTCTTATTCAATGCAGTCATCTTATCATGGAGTAGATCATGATCTATTATGCGATTTGCACCAATCGCCTCCTTTCGGTAACGGTTCAACCATGCTTCTACAATTGCAGTAGGATTTGAAGAGGAAATGACTTTTTCTCTTTGTGCATACCGGGCTCTTGAAGCAAACAGTTGCTTACTCCCCCTGACCCGGGTCACAGGCTGCATGGAAGCCTCTGGCTCCGGTGACACCACACCCTTGTTCTCAGGGGATATCTTCGTTACGGATGCTGGTGATGCTGATTCAGCAATCAAGGGCTCAGACTCAACAGCCCTGTCACGGAAAAACAATATGCTCCCAATGAGCATGACCATCATAGCAACTGCGGAACCGGCATACCACCGGCGACGGGTTATCACCCTGGTTGCCCTGGCTGCTCTCATCGATTGTTCTATCCGCTCCCAGCCATCTGCCGGAAGGGGCGCTTTGTAATCGCCGAACATCGACTGAAACTCCCTTCTAATATCGTTATCTTTGTTCATTATATTTTCTGTTGCTTTGGTTAAGAATGGCAGTTATTTTTTTTTGTAAAATACTCTTAGCCCGAAAAAACTGAGATCGTGACGCTGCTTCATTGATTCCCAATAGTTGAGCAATCTCCCTGTGCGACATATCTTCGAATATAAACAGGTTAAACACCGTTCTGTAACCCGGAGGCAGATCTCTGATCATCTCAAGCACCTCCTTACGGGGGATGTTTTCAATATCTAATATATCATCCTCCAGGGTTTCTGTTGAATTAGCATGCAAGAACCCATACTCTTCCAGGAACCTGTTTTTTTGCTTTTCTTTCCTGTAATTCTCCAGCGCCAGATTGACAAAAATCCGTCTAATCCATCCTTCAAAAGAACCCTTGCCCTTATACGAGCTTATCTGCGTGAGAACACGGATGAATCCATCGTGTAACAGGTCGCGGGCAGTCTCTTCATCTCTGCAATAGCGTATACATACAGCCATCATCAAAGGAGCATACCGATCATATAATGCCTTTTGAGCATTACGGTCCTGTTTCTTACACGCTATTATCAATTGCGAATCATCCATTCTTATCGCAGTTCATACTATAGATGGGGAAAAAGAAAAAAAGCTGCATGCACACGCTTCTTTTTTCGTCTATTTATCTTTTTTTAAGAAATGACTCTCTTCTATTCTTTCGAAGAGATACTTTTATAAACATCAAATATACTATCAGCCTTAAAACAAAGCAAGTGAATTTAATTAAGAATATGTAAATTAATATTGCAGTGTAACTCTTTTTTCTCTATTTTTGCCTTATATATCAACTAATACTCTTTATATGAAGGATTTTTTAAAAATCATGCTGGCATCCGCGTTAGGTTTCATTATCGCGAATATAATTTTTTATTTAATTGCAATGATCATCTTTGTAGGTGCGATGGGATCTATGGTTGGATCTTTTTCTTCAGAAAAGTTCACACTACAGGATAATTCTGTGCTGAATCTCAGGTTGAACGGCCCTATCACAGAGCGTACTGCCGAAGAAGACCCTTTTACCTCACTGTTAGGTTCTGACCTGCTTACTCCCATGGGACTGAATGATATAGTGAGTGCGATTAGAAAGGCAAAAAATAACGATAAAATTAAGGGCATTTATCTCGATTCCCGTGCTGTGTCTGCATCTATGGCCACCCTGGCAGAGATACGCAGGGAACTGGAAAGCTTCAGAGAGAGTGGGAAATTTATCGTTTCGTATGCTGACACTTACTCACAAACAGGCTATTACCTGGCCTCACTGGCCGACAAGGTTGTCATCAACCCGGAAGGCAATCTCGATCTGCATGGACTTGCCTCGATGCCTATCTTCTTTAAAGATGCACTGGACAAACTGGGTATCGAGATGCAGATATTTAAGGTTGGCACATACAAATCGGCAGTAGAGCCCTTCACCCAGAATGAGATGAGCGAAGCCAACAGAGAACAGGTGAACTCCTACCTGCATGATGCCTGGAGTTTCCTCCGAAGCGATATAGCCGCATCACGCACGCTCACTCCCGCGGATATAGATATGCTGGCCAATCAAATGCCTTTGATGCAAACCACGGATTTTCTTCTCTCAGCAAACCTCGTGGATACGCTGCTCTATGAGACAGAAATGAAAGATTATTTGCGTTCACTGCTCGAATTGGAGGAAGATAAGAAAATTCCTTCGGTCACCGTTGCCAACATGAAGTCGGTCACAACGAAGACAGTCAAGAAAACAAACAACACCATCGCCATCCTTTATGCATCGGGTAATATCGTTTCAGGTTCAGGATCAGCCAATATCCAGGATAAATATATGGTGAATCAGATCGAGAAGCTGAAAGATGATAAAGAGATCAAAGCTGTTGTTTTCCGTGTCAACTCAGGTGGAGGCAGCGCTTATGCCTCGGAGCAGATCTGGAAAGCGATTACCGACCTGAAGGCTGAGAAACCGGTAGTGGTCTCTATGGGAGACCTGGCTGCTTCCGGAGGTTATTATATTGCATGTAATGCCGATAAGATTGTGGCTCAACCCACCACACTTACCGGGTCAATAGGTATTTTCGGCGTGATACCCAACTTTGAGGGTCTCACCAATAAGCTAGGTGTACATACCGATGTGGTGAAAACAAATGAATTTTCCGATTTCGGTAACATGACACGCCCCTTCAATGATCAGGAGAGCCAGTTGTTGCAGAATATGATAGACAGAGGCTATGATCTTTTCCTCACCCGTTGTGCCGAAGGGCGCAATATGCCGAAAGATTCTCTGGCACTTTATGCCGAAGGGCGTGTATGGACAGGTAATCAGGCAAAAGAGATCGGTCTGGTGGATGAGTTGGGAGGCATAGAAAAAGCCATTGAGATCGCAGCAGAGATGGCCAATCTGGGGAAGAGCTACGTGATTTTTGAATATCCCAGGATGCGTTCCATGATAGATGAATTACTCAACCCGGTGAAAGAAGATCTGGCAGCCAGAACGCTGAAAGAATACCTGGGAGAGAGCTATGAGCTTTTTATGATTTTGAAAGATATTAAAGAACAGGATTATATACAGGCACGTATTCCTTTTGATCTGAATATTCACTAACCCGAATGGACAATCCTTCCATTGAACCACGACGATCCCTGCAACCTTTATCATGGCTGTACGGTATTGGTGTGAATTTACGGAATGCCCTGTTCGACAGGAAAATATTAAAGCAACACACTTTCAACATCCCTGTCATTTGTGTTGGGAACCTCACTGTTGGTGGAACAGGAAAAACGCCCCATATTGAGTATCTTATCAGGTTATTGACCCCCGACTACAAAGTGGCGGTATTGAGCAGGGGTTACAAACGCAAGAGCAAGGGTTTTCACATTGTGGACACTGACTCTAAAGTGAGTGATGTGGGAGATGAGCCTTTACAGATAAAGCAAAAGTTCCCGGAAATACTGGTGGTGGTGGATAAAAACAGGGTGAGTGCCATAGAAAAGATCCTCACCATAGAGAAAGATGAACGCCCTGATGTTATTCTGCTGGACGACGGTTTTCAGCATCGCCACGTGCAGCCTTCGCTTTCTATTCTATTGGTTGACAGCAATCGCCCGGTATATGAAGACTTCCTGCTGCCTGCAGGATCCCTTCGTGAGCCTTTGAAAGGAAAAGAGAGAGCGTCCATCGTACTGGTAACAAAATGCAATCCCGATATGCAACCGATTGATTTTCGGATCTACACGAACGGGCTGAATCTGTTTGCTTTTCAGGAGTTGTATTTCACATCGGTCAATTACGGAATGGTGAAGCCTGTTTTCCCGGATTACCAGCAAGAACGCTTTGTGATGGATGACCTTCGCAAGAAGCATGTGTTTTTAATTACCGGTATAGCCACCCCTCAGCCACTGGTGGAGAAGCTGGAGCATAAAACATACAACCTCTACCCCAAATTCTTCCCCGATCACCATCAGTTCACTGAAGAAGATATTGCCTCCATTCGTGAACTGATTCAGTCGGTGGATGATGACGATAAAATCATCCTCACCACTGAGAAAGATGCTGTAAGGTTCAGATCATTGCCTTCACTTGACGAGGAATTGAAAAAAATGCTCTACTATATACCCATTCGCATTGCATTCACTGATGAGAAAGAAAAAGAATCATTCAACAATAAAATTATAGAACATGTTAGAGAATATCAAACAAACAGCAAATTATCTGAGAGATAAAATCGGCGAAATACCCAATACGGCCATCATACTTGGTACCGGCCTGGGTGAGCTGGTACATGAGATCGAAGATAAAAACGAAATATCCTACACCGAAATACCCAATTTCCCTGTCTCCACCGTGGAGGGACACAGTGGCAAACTGATCATCGGCACCCTGGGAGGAAAGAAAGTACTGGCAATGCAGGGTCGTTTTCACTATTACGAAGGGTACGACATGAAACAGGTTACCTTCCCCATCCGTGTTTTCAAGGCACTGGGTATTGAGTATCTGTTTGTGTCGAATGCTGCCGGTGGGATGAACCCCAGTTTCGATATCGGTGACATCATGCTCATTGAGGATCATATCAACATGTTTCCCGAGCATCCCCTTCATGGGAAGAACCATAACGAACTGGGTACCCGCTTTCCCGATATGAGTGAAGCATACAACAGAGAGTTGCGCCTGAAGGCGATGGAGATAGCAGTGGAAAAGAATATCAAGCTGCAGCACGGAGTATATGTTGGCGTTTCCGGCCCCACCTTTGAGACACCAGCCGAGTACAACTATTTCCGTGTTATAGGAGGTGATGCGGTAGGTATGTCCACCGTACCTGAAGTGATCGTGGCCAATCATGCCGGGATGAAGGTGCTCGCCTTCTCTATCATCACCGACCTGGGTGTGATAGGTAAGATTGTGGAGGTCTCACACGAGGATGTACAGGAAGCAGCCAAGATTGCTCAGCCTAAGATGGCAGAGATCATGCGTACGATAATTCAGAAGATTTGATGAGCAGCACAGAGATAGCCACGCTGGGGGAATTCGGTCTGATCGATCATCTGACCAAAGATATTCAACTCAGACATGAGTCATCGGTCAAGGGTGTGGGTGATGATGCCGCCATCCTTGATAATGGCACCAGTAGGACACTTGTAACGACCGATCTTCTGCTCGAAGGGATTCATTTCGATCTGATCTATGTCCCGCTGAAACATCTTGGATACAAGGCGGCAGTAGTCAACTTCTCCGACATCTATGCGATGAACGGTAAGCCACAGCAGATCACAGTGTCGTTGGGAATATCGAAACGCTTCTCGGTGGAGGATCTTGAAACGTTTTATGAGGGGGTGAAGCTGGCCTGTGATATCTATGAGGTAGATATCGTGGGAGGTGACACCACCTCCTCCCTCACCGGATTCACCATCAGTATCACCTGCATCGGAACGGTCAACGCGGAGAGTGTCGTCTGCCGTAGCGGAGCTAATGATACCGACCTGATCTATGTTTCGGGTGACCTGGGTGCCTCCTACATGGGTCTGCAGCTACTGGAAAGAGAAAAGACGGCCTTTGACGGTTCCGGCGACTTCAAACCTGATTTCTCGGGGAAAGAATACCTGCTGGAGCGACAGCTTAAGCCGGAAGCGAGGAAAGATATTGTCAAATCACTGGAAGAGAACGGGATCATCCCCACCTCCATGATTGATCTGTCAGACGGGTTGTCGTCTGATATGCTTCATATCTGCAAACAGAGCAACGTAGGCTGTCAGATTTTTGAAGAACGGCTGCCTATAGACTATCAGACTGCCATGATGGCCGAGACATTCAATATGAACGTGACCACAGTGGCGCTGAATGGCGGTGAGGATTACGAGCTGCTCTTTACCGTACCACTACATCTACACGATCAGATGGAGCACATCAAGGGAGTGCACCTGATAGGTCATGCCTCGAAGCCTGAAACAGGATGTTACCTGGTTACACGTGACGGTCAGGAGATGCAGCTCCGCGCACAGGGATGGAATCCCATTGCCGACGAATAAAATTGTGACATTTTTATGCACAAATTTTGCAAATCCCGAAAATGCGCTTATCTTTGCACTCGCAATTTAAGCAATGTTGGTGCCATAGCTCAGTCGGTAGAGCAACGGACTGAAAATCCGTGTGTCCCCGGTTCGATTCCTGGTGGCACCACATTAAGAAAAAGGTAAATAGTTGAAATAATACTGTTTACCTTTTTCTTTGATTTGATTTATACAAATAATGCAGAAGTAGTAATACTGCCGATTATTCGGGTATGGTCAATCAATTACCTCGAATGTTAATTTTACGTTTACCCGAAATTCCTGAATCTTACCATCGCGTACGGTAGCAGATTGCTCTTTAACGTAAACAGAACGGATTCCTTTCAGTGTTTCGCTTGCTTTTTCAACTGCTTTTTTTGTTGCATCTTCCCAGCTCTCAGATGAAGAAGAAAGAATTTCCACGACTTTTAATACAGACATAATAATAGTTTTAAAAAGGTGAATAAATAATGAAGTTAATAGTTTAGGTTATACTAAAAACGTTATATCATAACAATAGTTCAGTCAAAATTTCAAATACAATTCTTTTCATTTTGGCATTCTATTCATACATGGGGCTCTACATGGCTGGAATTGTAATTGTCTGAATAAAAAGACTTAAGATACTTATCAATGTAAAGTTCTTTTTCTTTCGACCGGTATTGCTGAATATAGCGTGGATGCTCGAGGACGGTCAATTTGTCGAACAACCTCTCCTCTGCATTGAGTTTGCCGATGAAGTCTCCGTTTTTTTTGCCGAGGATAAACACCTCTGAAGTGTCCAGGCCCATATTAATATGTTTCTTCAGGGAGTCGGTCATGAACCCCTTCACGGCCTCAAAGAGTGCCGGATCATCGTAATAGTTCGCATTAAGCCAGCTGCCTCCTGCTGATTTTCGGATGATTGCCAGTGGAAAGGGAGAGTTGATATAAAAATCACTGTAAAAACGTGCTGTACCTCCATATGCTTCAATCATGTCGTAGACAAAGAGGGAGGAGACCTCGTGGGTGTGTGCCGAATGCATGGTGATGCCGCAGGCACTCTCCAGTCGCTTGGTATCGGTGAAGGGAATGCCGGTCACCCCTGCCCCATGCCTGCCCGGGTTGATCCCTATCAGAAATCTCCTTTTCTGGTTGTCGTCGTAATACTTCCGGTAGAAAATCTGCATCACCTCTATCGTCTCCGGGTTGTCGAGGAATGGGTTAATCACCTGAAACCCTTCCGGCAAATCTCCTGCATAGCCTAGCCGGCGGTTAAATTCAATTGCCTTATCTGCAAATGTCTGCATGATCAGAAAATAATCATTTTTGAATTTAATAAAAACGCCAAAATATACGAGCACCAAACAAAAAGACAGTGATACAAATCAATTATACCAATCACAAACAACCCCAAAGATAACCAAAATGGAGAAACGAACTAAATAATAGCGAATAACGTTCTATCCAATATACATGTTTAGGAAAAATTCCAGCAGATGGAAAGGGATTCATTGATTCAAGATATATCTCCCCAAAAACTGGCAGTGATAGGCAACGATCCGGCTAAAACTGCCAAAGCGATAAAACTTTTATATGTATCGGACAGTGATATTCCCGGCATTAACCGTAAAAAACGGGGTAAGAAGTTTCGTTATTTTTACAAAGGTGCAGAGGTGACTGATACGCTTGTGTTGGAGAGGATCTGGCAACTGGTTATTCCTCCTGCATGGGAAGAGGTATGGATTTGTCCGGTGGAGAACGGACATCTGCAGGCTACAGGGATGGATACAAAACAGCGTAAACAATATCTTTATCACCCTGCATGGGTTGCTTCAAGAAACCAGGGTAAATATTACCGGATGATTCAGTTTGCCCGTGCACTGCCGACGATCAGGTTACACCTCGAGCATGATCTTGCCCGCAAAGGCCTACCGAGTGAGAAGGTGCTTGCACTGGTTGTCAGTCTGATGGAAAAAACGAACATCAGGGTGGGCAACGAAGTATATGAAAAAGTGTACGGTTCATTCGGCATCACTACACTAAAGGACAAGCATATAGAAGTGAAAGGAAGCAGTATCAGATTCTACTTCAATGGAAAAAAAGGAGTCTACCATGACATAAAACTGAAAAACCCGAAGCTGGCACGTATGGTGCAGCGATGCAAAGAGATTCCGGGGAAAGAGCTTTTTCAGTACTATGATGATGAGGGTAAGCGACAGTCGGTGGACTCAGGAATGGTGAATGATTATATCAGGGATATCAGCGGGGAGGATTACACCTCGAAAGATTTCAGGACCTGGGCCGGTACAGTGAACACATTCCTGGCATTAAGAGAACTGGGAACAGCTGAGACGGAGACGGACAAGAAGAAAAAAATAGTGGAGGCTGTTGACAGGGTGGCAGCTCAATTGGGAAACACACGCGCCGTATGTAAGAAATATTATGTGCACCCGCTCATTTTCACCCTTTATGAAAACGGATCCATACAGCGATACTACGATAAGCTGGATCATATTGAGAAGAACACTGGCTTGTCCGGTCTAACCAAAGAAGAGAAAATCATCCTTTCCATATTGGAAAAAGGTTCATAGATCTTGCTTTTTTATTTAATAGGTTGTATCGGTACAATTAACCAAAGTAAATTAATTCCGAAACAGAGAATTCAGTTTCGAAACTCATCCGCATATTACTAGAACATATTCTGCAATGCTCTCCTGTCCATGATTTCAATCTCACGACCCTTGACATCTATAATACCTTCCCCGACCATCTCCATCATCACCTTCACCAGCGCGGGACGGGATACACTAAACAGGCGAGCTATATCCTCCTTTGATATTTTCAACCGAAAGGCACTCTCTCCTGCCGACTCCTTCAGCAGATAATAGGCCAGTTTGGCTCGGATGCTCCGCAGTGAGACAAGACGTAGTTTTTCGGAAAGAAATGATACTTTATTAGAGATGTAGGCCAGGAAGGCCATCATGAACTCTTCATATTTGCGCATCAGAAAATAGACATTCTCCTTCGGGATCACCACCAGCGTACAGGGAATACTGCAAATGGCGGAGACGGGGGAACGGTTGTCAGTGGAGAAGAGAAAACCTGTCGCCATGGGATTGGGTGCCCTGAGTTGCTCTACCTGCATGAAATCACCTTTCTCGTCGGCCATCTCAGTCACTATCTCTCCCCTGATCAGGATATAGAGCGATTCATAACGCGATCCCTGTGTCACCACAACATCTCCCTTTTCATATGTCCGCAGTGAAAAACGCACATCACCCAGAAACTCCTCCTGCCGTTCTTCGGGCACGGAGCTGCAAAGGGGACATTGAAAGATGATCGTGGAGTGATCGTGATTGGGATAAAAATTGTTCATAAAAGCTCGTTTTGTCGGTCAGGACGCATGCTCATTTGCTGCGAGAAATCATCATCTCCTATTCCAAAAACGAAAAATAGTCATATTTTAGCAAACGTCATAATTATTACACTTTTATTACTTGTTTATCTCTTTCTTTGTTGATAGTAAAAGTTTATAAAGTGTGCTGCCATGAACAAACTGCGAAATATATGGGATGAAATCAGACCTCGCGGTGGATGGAAATATCCGGCGATCATTATCAGTGGCGCTTTCGTGGGATTGTTTATCTATACGTTTTTTACTTCCCGCGCATACAGCTATCTCTCCAACGACCCGGCCACCTGTGTCAACTGCCATATCATGGGACCTTATTATGCTACCTGGATGCACAGCTCCCACGGCAGGAACACCACCTGCAACGACTGCCACGTACCGCAGGACAGCAAGGTGAGAGGATACTACTTCAAAGCGATGGACGGTCTGCGTCATTCTGCCGTATTCACCATCCGCGGCGAGGCTCAGGCATTGCAGGCGATTCCTGCCAGCTCGGAGGTGATCATGGAGAATTGCGTACGATGCCACACACAACTCAATACGGAGTTTATCAGGAACGGACGCATGGGCTTCAAGGAGATGAAAGAGATGGGGGGACATGCCTGTTGGGACTGCCATAGAGATGTGCCGCACACCAGCAGCCGATCACTCTCCTCCACGCCTAATGCCCGCATCCCGATGCCGGAGAGCAACGTGCCCCAATGGCTTCAGAAACTGGTCAACGAAGAGAAAGAATGAATGGCAGATTGAAACCAAAAACAGCCGCGAAGCGGCAAAGCTGAAAGCTTATCGCTAACAGCTAAACAACAAAATAATATCACTATGAGCAGGAATAGAAACAACAACAGGATGAAGCCATGGGTTGGCTGGTTACTGTTTTTCGTTACAATAGGAGTCGTTTTTCTCCTGGGGATGCTGGCAGCATCCATCACGCAGAGGAGGGCCGAAATAGCGAGCGTGATGAACAACAGAAAAATCGAGATCACCGGCATCGAGTCGCGCAACGAGATCTTCGCGGAGAACTACCCCCGTGAGTACGAGACCTGGACAAAGACGGCCGATACCACCTTCAGCAGCGAGTTCAACGGCAGCAGCGTGGTCGATGTGCTGGAACAACGCCCTGAGATGGTGATCCTGTGGGCAGGATATGCTTTCTCGAAGGATTACGGCACCCCGAGGGGACATATGCATGCCGTAGAGGATATACGCCACACCCTGCGTACCGGCGCACCGATGACCCCTGAGGAAAACCCGCAACCCGCCACCTGCTGGACCTGTAAGAGCCCCGATGTACCCCGACTGATGGACTCCGTAGGGATAGCCGAATTCTACAACAAGCCCTGGTCACACTGGGGCCATGAGATCGTGAACCCCATCGGCTGCGCCGACTGCCACGAGGCAGAGACGATGAACCTGAAGATCAGCCGCCCCGCCCTTATGGAGGGATTCCAGGCGATGGGTATGGATATCCGGGAGGCGTCACACCAGGAGATGCGTACCCTGGCTTGCGCACAGTGTCACGTGGAATATTACTTCACCCCCGAAGGCAAGTACCTCACCTTCCCCTGGCACAACGGCACCACCATGGAGGGGGCTGAGCAGTATTACGACAGCATCCGGTTCGCCGATTACACCCATGCGCTGAGCAAGACACCCATTATCAAAGCACAGCATCCCGATTACGAAATATTCAAAACAGGTATTCATGCACAGCGCGGTGTATCATGTGCCGATTGTCATATGCCCTACATCTCGGAGGGAGGCGTGAAGTACAGCAGCCACCACAAAAGAAGCCCGCTGGCCAGCATCAACAACACCTGTCAGGTATGTCACAGGGAGACTGAGGAGGACCTGCGCAATGCCGTCTACGAAAGGCAGCGCAGTGCTGATCAGATCCGCAACCTGGTGGAGGAGGAGCTGGCGAAAGCACACCTGGAGGCACAGTTTGCCTGGGAGAAAGGGGCTACAGAAGCGCAGATGGATGACGCCCTGCAGCTGATCCGCCAGTCGCAATGGCGCTGGGATTACGCCGTGGCATCGCACGGAGGATCCTTCCACTCACCCGTTGAGTTCCAGCGCATTCTGGCACTGAGCCTCGACAGGGCACACAAGGCACGTTTCGAGCTATCGAAGGTGCTCGCCATGAATGGCTTCACCGGAAGCGTACCACTGCCTGACCTCTCCACGAAGGAGAAAGCACAGGCTTATATCGGCCTGGACATTGAACAGGAGAGAGCCAACAAGAAAACATTCCGGGAGACAGTCGTTCCCCAGTGGCTCGAGAGTGCCCGGTCGAACAACAGACTGGTAAGCCTGAAGTAAGCATATTAAAGATTACATCTGAATGGAGCATTCTTCCCGCAAGATCTGGGAACAGCCATGGGGTTACACAGAAGGTTTTCTGTTTGCCATTGCTATCGGCCTCGCGGGTATCATCCTGCAACTAAGTACAGGTCAAATTGAACCGGTACTGTTTGCATTTCCGGTCAACAGTATCATCGGAGCCCTGTTTCTGACAGGGCTTCTTGCTGTGCACTTGCTGGCAGGAAAGAAAAGCATGGTCAGGTGGCTCTCAGGCGTCTATGCCACCATCCCGGCGCTGGTGCTGCTGCTGGTCCTCAGCATGATCCTGGGACTGATCCCGCAGCAGCCGCAGGGAACAGCAAAAGATCTGTTACCACCCAATCTGTTCGGCAGGCTGGGATGGTACCGGATGACCACCTCCTGGCCATTCGTCCTGCTCTGTTTTTATACACTGGTGATCCTGGGACTGACCACCCTCAGAAGAACAGCGCAGAAACAGAGATGGCGCGATATCGGCTTCTACCTGAATCATCTCGGTCTCTTCATCGCCCTTTTAGGTGGTCTGCTCGGCAGTGCCGATATGGTAAGGGTGACGATGAGTGTGCAGGAGGGTGCAGTGGAATGGCGCTCCAACAACAGTTCAGGAGAGACAATGGAGTTATCGCTGGCTATTCAGCTCGACAGTTTTCTGATTGAAGAGTACCCCCCGAAGCTGGTGATCATAGAGCATGAAACAGGAAAAATGCTTCCCGCATCAAGACCCGGAAGTTATATGTTCGATGGTGTGGGCAAGACGACCCAACTGGCCGGATACAGGGTAGAGATCATCGAATATCTGCCGCATGCCGCTGTTTTCCGAGACTCATCCTTCACCAATGTGGTGCCCATGATGATGGAGGGTGCCGCAGAGGCAATCAGGGTGAAGGTAAGCAAGCCGGGGCTTTCACAACCGAAAGAGGGATGGGTCAGCAACGGCAGCTACCTCTTTCCCCACAGCGTGCTGCAGATCGATGATGCCATCAGCGTAGCCATGCCACAACAGGAGGTAAAGAGATACAGCTCCCATGTAACGGTTTACACTGAAGAGGGAACAACCAGACAAGCCGTGATTGAAGTAAATAAACCATTATCGGTGGAGGAGTGGATGATATACCAGTACAGCTATGATGATGCAAAGGGGAAATATTCCGACACCTCGCTTTTCGAGCTGGTGCGTGACCCGTGGCTGAAGGTGGTATACACCGGGATTATTATGCTGCTGGCAGGTGCACTGTTCCTTTTTATTGCCGGACCAAAAAAGAGACGATCATGACCTGGGATGCATTTTTCTATTTTGCCATCGGAGCCATACTGCTGTGGGGTGCAGGAGCAGCACTCGCACTGAAGCACTATGCGAAGAGACTCCCTGCCATCCTTACGCTGGCAGGATTGGTGGTTTTCTTCTTTTTTATCGCTACCCTCTGGAGCTCACTGGAGCGCCCCCCCCTGCGCACCATGGGCGAAACCCGTCTCTGGTACTCCTTCTTTCTTCCGGTAGCAGGTCTGCTCACCTATCTCCGGTGGAACTACCGGTGGATCCTCTCCTTCACCACCATCCTCTCCGCTGTTTTCATCTTCGTCAATATACTGAAACCTGATATACACAACAAGGTGCTGATGCCGGCAC
>JADKLW010000031.1_pt1 | contig 38358 bp, 33 predicted proteins | sample 8641881 | NCBI WGS metagenome assembly JADKLW01 (sample SAMN16272185, study PRJNA661076) | feces metagenome | isolation source: fecal sample from diarrhoea affected cattle B | host: Bos taurus | place: South Africa: Lokaleng Village, Mahikeng | collected 2019-09 | reverse complement strand
TCCTTCGATGCGCTCAATAAAGAAAGGGCGGAGCAGGAAGAACCGCTGTTCGCCAACCCGAGAAATGCGGCATCAGGCACCCTGAAGATGCAGGATTCACGTGTGGTGGCCGCCCGCAAGCTGGAGTCATATATATACGCTATGCTGGGTGATTCATTGCCCACGGGCAGTCACTACGACAACATGACCCTGGCAAGAGCGTGGGGTGTGAATGTTTCCGGGTCAATGAAGAGATGCAGCACACCTGAGGAGATTTTCGATTATCTGAAATACTGGGACAGTGAGCGCAGGAACCTGCCGGTGACCACCGACGGGGTGGTGCTGAAGGTGGACTCACTCTCACAGCAGCGTAACCTTGGCGCCACCTCCAAATTCCCGCGATGGTCCATCGCCTATAAGTTCAACGCTGAGCAGGCGGTCACCCGTCTTGATTCGGTCACCTACCAGGTGGGGCGCACAGGTGCTGTCACGCCCGTGGCCAATCTGGAGCCTGTACTTCTTTCCGGTACGACCGTGAAAAGGGCATCACTCTACAATGAGGATGCCATCAACGCACTCGACCTGCATATCGGTGACAGGGTATACGTGGAGAAGGGGGGTGAGATTATCCCCAAGATCACCGGCGTGGAGAAAGAAACGCGCTTCATGATAGGCGACAAGGTGACGTTTGCCCGCGCCTGTCCTGATTGTGGTACACCGCTTGTACGCTTAGGCGAAGAGGCGGCACACTACTGCCCCAATCAGGAGGGATGCCCCACACAGATCAAAGGGCGCATCGAACATTTTGTCACCCGCAAGGCGATGAATATCACCATGGGTCCCGAGACCATCACCCTGCTCTACGATAAGGGGCTTATACGTGATGCAGCCGACCTCTACTCTTTGCAGTATGATGATCTGCTGCGTCTCGACCGCTGGGGTGAGACCAGCGCAACAAACCTGCTGAAGAGCATTGAGCAATCGAAGCGCGTGCCCTATGAGCGGGTGCTCTATGCCCTGGGTATCCGCTTCGTGGGGGAGACGGTAGCACAGAAGCTGGCACACGCCTTCCCGTCAATTGATCTGCTGGCACAGGCATCACATGAACAATTGATCGCCGTGGAGGAGATAGGCGACCGCATCGCGCAGAGTGTCATCGACTTCTTCGCAAGGCCTACATTCGTTGAGTTCCTCCATCGTCTTCAAACGAACGGTTTACAGTTCTCACTGAGCGATGAGGTGCTGGCTGCAAAAACCGACAAGCTGCAAGGACTGACATTCGTCATCAGTGGCACCTTCACACTGCACTCGCGCGATGAGTATAAAGTGATGATCCTTCAGCACGGAGGGAAGAACAGCGGGTCGGTGTCGAAAAAGACCGATTATATCCTTGCAGGAGAGAATATGGGACCGGCAAAGCTGGAGAAGGCAACGAAGCTGGGGGTGAAGCTGATAGACGAGCATGCATTCCTGGAGATGCTTCAACAGGAATAAAGAATAATCAGGAATAATGGAACTGAGCTTATTTGCTTTCATTTTATTGTAACTTCGCAAAATAAATAGCCAATCGCATCCCAGATGACAACAACTCTTATTATCCTCGTCGTTACAGCTGTCTTTTTTGTATGGGGGAAGATTCGCTCTGATATAGTGGCGCTCTCTTCATTGCTTGCGCTTGTGCTCACCGGCATTCTCACACCCGAGGAGGCGCTCTCGGGATTCTCCAACTCGGTGGTCATCATGATCGCCGCACTCTTTATCGTGGGAGGGGCCATTTTTCAAACAGGCATTGCCGGCACACTGAGTGCCCGTCTTCTGCATTTTGCGGGAAAGAGCAACTATAAACTGTTCCTGCTGTTGATGCTGGTCACCTCGCTGATAGGTTCGTTCCTTAGCAACACCGGTACGGTGGCGCTGCTGATGCCCATCGTGGTGACGATGGCCTCAACCTCAGCATTGAACGTGAGAAGGTTGTTGATGCCGATGGCTTTTGCCAGCAGCATTGGCGGCATGATGACGCTCATTGGTACCCCGCCGGTGCTGATCGTTCATGGTGCACTCATTGAATCGGGACAGGAGGGTTTGTCGTTTTTCACCACGCTACCGGTGGGGATGATACTTTTAGTGATCTCAATCCTCCTGCTGTGGCCTCTCACCAAAATATTGGATAAAAAAGGAAAGAAAGAGATCGGCGACAACCGTTCCACGGTGAAATCGCCGGGACAGCTGGCGTCGGAATACAGGCTGTCGGAAAACATGTACCGTGTGGAGGTGAAGAGGCCCTCACCCATGATCGGTAAGACAATCGCTGCACTCGACATCACAAAAAGATTTGCTGTCACCATCGTCGAGATAAGACGACGGTCGGCCTCCCCGCTGATCAAGACCATCACCCAGGAGCTGCCTGAGGCAGGGAGGGTGATGGCCGAAGGGGATATCCTCTATCTGATCGGTGATTTTGAAAATGTGCAGACATTTGTTTCAGAGAACGAGCTGACCTTCACAGATCAGATGACGAACGGATCCCTCAACCGTCCCGTCTTTTCCGGGAGGCTTAAGTTTGATGAGATAGGCATGGCGGAGGTGGTGGTGCTGGCCAACTCACAGCTTACCGGCAGGCTGGTGAAGGACTCCGGCTTCCGACAGAACTACGATGTGAACATCATCGGTATACAACGTAAAGACCAGCACCTCCTGCAGGATGTGAAAGATATCAAGATGCAGTCGGGCGACATGCTTCTGGTACAGGGCACATGGGAAGATATTGACCGGTTGAGCCGCCTCGAGGCAGAGGTGGTGGTGATAGGACAGCCGGCCATGGAGGCGTCGAAGGTGACACTGCATCACAAGGCACCGGTGGCAGGTGGCATCATGATCCTGATGGTGCTGGCCATGGTATTCAATATCCTTCCTCCGGTCATCGCCGTCCTTCTAGCTGCAGTGGCAATGATCCTCACCCGCTGTTTCCGTACCGTAGGTGATGCTTATCGAACCATCAGCTGGGAGAGCGTGTTCCTATTTGCTGCCATGATCCCCATGGCTGTAGCCATGGAGAAGACAGGCGTCTCGGCAACCATCGCTGCCGGTATTGTCGGGATGCTGGGTAGCTACGGACCCTATATGGTGCTGGTCGGTATCTACCTGGGTACCTCTCTCCTGACCATGTTCATCAGTAACACCGCCACGGCTGTACTGTTTGTTCCCATCGCCCTGCAGGCTGCCCTCTCATTGGGCGTGAGTCCCTATCCGTTTGTGATCACGGTAGCCATCGCTGCCAGCATGTGCCTGGCCAGCCCCTTCTCAACACCCCCCAATGCGATGGTGATGTCGGTAGGGCGTTACAGCTTTATGGATTATGTGAAGGTAGGCTTACCGCTGCAGCTGATCTACATGGCGGTGATGATCATCGTGCTGCCGCTGCTGTTCCCTTTCTGAGGGTAGCTTCCCGCTTAGCCGCCACGATAGGCTTTCATCAGTTTATCTGTTCTCCCCTGCCTTCTTCTGTTGCGTGCACGTATAGGATCCATATCCATCCCCGATGGAAAGACCAGCTGTCCGGCGGTAGATTCGATCTGTAATTTATTGCCGTTGAGCCAGTATCTCACCGACCCTGCCGGTCGTTGATTGATGGGGGTGCTGTTAGTGGGTTGCAGGTTTATATGAATCAGATATTTCTCAGGCGGATAGAGTATCTGTATCCGGTCGCCTCTTGTGGGTAGTCTGGTCGTGGGTGATACTTTCAGTACCTCCCTGTCTGCCTCGGGCAGGATCTGCGGAGATTGATGAGGCTGTCGCTGCGCAGGTCTCTTTTCAGGCGTGAGAAGCGACCGGCGTAAGTTCTTCTTCAATTCGTCGTTAAAATCCTGTGCATTTGCTTCAGTAGTGAACAATGCAATGATTAATAAGAAAGGAACAAGGACAGAAAGCCCCTTCATCAGCCCGGTGTGTTAAATTCAATAGGAATTGACTTACCGGATAGATGCTTTCAAGCGAAATACGCTGCGGCAAACTAAGTTAAAGAAGCTTATATCAGTGTTAAACAAAAAAAATGAGACACCCTTTTATGCCGGAAATTTGAACATAACTGACAATAGTCGTGTTATAAAATTGGTTTTAACAATATAAAATGAGAAAAAAGATGAAAAAGAAATTATTTACAATAACCGGTACAACGGTTTTGAGCCTGATGGCACTTATGCTGTTCACATCATGTAATGAGCGTAAACAACAGAAAGAAGAGGTCCCTATGGAAGTAACCCGCGACTACGGCGTCTACAGTGATACCATCACAAACTTCGAGGTGTATACCTATGAGGAGAAGAGTGTGGCACTGAGCGAAGCCAACAGGAAACTCGACGAGATGGACCGCAAGATTGAAGAATGGAAAGCCGATGCTGATGCAAAAGCAGGTGAGCTGTCGGCCGATGCGAAGGAAGCCTCTGATAAGGCTATCGCTGATCTCGAAAGAAAAAGAGATGAATTTAAGGCTGAAGTGGATAAGCTGGAGAACAGCACCGAGGATAATTGGGAAGAGGTCAGGAGAGACATCGGCAACAAGTATGATGACGTGAGGAACGATCTGAAACGTGGCTGGGAAAACCTGAAGGAAAATGTAAAAGAGACCGTGGATGAAGCGGAAGAGGTCATTCAGTAAACAGGCCGGAAGCTCTTATTGACAGATTACACTCCGCAGAGATAACCTAACCCGTTATCCTTGCGGAGTGTTTTTTTTGGTTATTCATTCATTGAGAAACTGTGTGAACCTATATGGTGGCCGTCGGCAAAGATGTCAGCCTTGTAGGTGCCGGGCATCAGGAACTCTTCAATATCCCAGTACATGGTCACCGGGATCTCTTCACCGCCGTACTCCACGATACGCATCATCGAGTACTGTAACTCCCTGTTCTCATAAGGGAAGGTGTTGGAGGGGCTTTTAGAAAGCACGCTGCCTCCGGGAGTCATGATGCGCACATAGATTGTTCGTTCGCCGGGTTCCGATGTGATGTTGCGGGCAATGGTAAAAGAGATCACAAACTGAGCACTTCGGCTCAGCCTGGTCTGTTCCCGTCCCCTGTCGTTCACCGCTTTCGCACCTATGTTGGTGGCCACCAGCTGTGCGGCGAGGGTCACTTTTTCAGAAAGCACCTCCCGCTCCTGCGCCACCTGCGTGAGCGTCCTGCTCGTCTCCTTGTATTGTTGTGTGATCTGTCTGTTCTCGGCACGCAGCTCTTCATTCAGCCGGTTAAGTGAATCAATCTGATGGATGTAGGAACGCAGTATCTTACGCAGCGTGGAGAGCTCATCCTTCAGTCTTCTTATCTCAGCCTGATCTGTAGATTTGGTCATACGCAGTTCCTCCTGCAGACGAAGGACTTTAGCCTGTTCATTCTCCAGCTTATAGAGCAGTGAGTCATTCTGAACGCTGAATTTGAACCCTTCATATTGCAGTGAGATGGCTTCATATTCATCTTCCAGCTCCTGTTTGCTCACCGTATACTCCTGCTGTATCTCCTCTATCTGTCTGTTTTTGGTCAGCAGAAACCCTATGACAATGGCCAGCACGATGACCAGCACACCAATAATTGCCGCAAGTTGAGGAGTACGCTCCTTAAAGTCTATCTTCATCTAACTACTTATTTTTCAATTGACGGCAAAATTAAAGGTTTTCAGCCTAATACCCAATGATTGCTCTCTCTTTTTCGTAAATTTAAGATTTGCTGGTGGCGATGTTGCCAAGGCCATGGTACAGTCTCAGTGCAACGCATGTTTCATCAGAAGATCGAAAGCCGTGTTTTTGTGGTGAATTCCTCCAGGAAGAGCATCCCCTTGTGTGAGTTACCCTTCGTGTTGAGGCGGGGGCTCCAGACAGCGATGGCATACTTCTCGGGGTGCAGTGCTACGATGCCGCCACCTACACCGCTCTTGCCGGGTAGTCCCACCTTGAAGGTGAATTGTCCGGCCTCGTCATAAAAGCCACAGGTCTGCATCAGTGCATTGGTGCGTTTGGTACGGCTGGGGGAGAGGATGCGCTCGCCGGACCAGGGGATCACGCCATTATTGGCCAGAAAAAGAAAGGTCCGGGAGAGTTCTTTACAACTCATCTCAATGGAGCAGAGATGAAAGTAGAGGTCCATCACCGTTTCGATATCGTTTCTGATGTTACCGAATGATTTCATCAGGTAGATCATCGCATAATTCCTATTCCCTGCTTTTTTCTCTGAGTGAGCCACAGCGGGATTGAAGCTTATCCTGTTGTTGCCCGACAGCCTGTGGATAAATGCAAGCATATTCTCCTTCGGAGAGGCAAGCTCACTCACAAGAATGTCGCATACTACCAACGCTCCCGCATTGATAAACGGATTTCGTGGAATACCCCTGTCATGCTCGAGCTGCAGCAGGGAGTTGAAGGGGGTACCCGCCGGTTCGAGGTTTGTTCGTTCCCAGATATTGCTTTTTATAGTTGAGTAGGCCATCACAAAAGAGAACACCTTGGCTATACTTTGTACTGAGAACCGTTTTTCTGCATCACCGAATGAATATTCCTCCTGCTCCACCGTCGTCAGATGTACACCGAACTGATCAGGGTCGACCTGTGCCAACTCGGTGATGTAGTCAGCTACATGGCCGCTCTCTTCCACATGCTGCAGGTCATTGTAAATCTCTTCAAACGTTTGTTCGTAATTCATTTTCTTCAGATTTGTGGTTTCACAGTAATTTAATCAGTTGAAATGGTAACCGGCACACGGTCTGTTTTTTATACTGCAAATATAGGCTTAATAAAGCAGGTTGTTGGTGCTTTTTGAGTTTTTTTCTTATCTTTAGCCTCTTAACTAAGAAAACTTGATAATGAATATGTTGAGAAAATCTTACATCCTTCTTACATTTATGCTGGCTGTCATCTTCACCTCCAATGCCGATGAAGGTATGTGGATGCTCCAGCAGCTCAGGCAACAGAAATTGTCAGCAATGCATGAACTGGGTCTTAAACTGGAGGATTATGATATTTACGATCCCGCGGGTACCTCCCTCAAAGATGCTGTCGTGCAATTCGGAAGAGGATGTACGGGTGAAGTGATATCCTCGCAGGGGCTGGTGCTCACCAACCATCATTGCGCTTTCGGACAGATACAACAACACAGCTCACTGGAGAATAATTATCTGGAGGAGGGCTTCTGGGCGATGAGACAGGAGGACGAACTGGTCAATCCGGGACTTACGGTGACCTTTATCGATCAGATCGAGGAGGTGACAGGGTGGGTGAAGGATTGCCTGGTACGTGACAGGGAGAAGGACACGGATGGTCTTTTTTACCTTTCTCCGTCCTATCTTAATGGCATCGCACGTGAGAAGGCGGGAGAGCAGTTTCTGAAGGATCATCCCGGCACAGAGGTGGAGATAAAGCCTTTCTTCGGGGGCAATCAATACTATATGTTCACGAAGAAGATCTATTCCGATGTGCGTCTGGTGGGTGCACCACCAAGTTCCATAGGTAAATTCGGGGCTGACACCGATAACTGGATGTGGCCGCGTCATACGGGCGATTTCTCGCTTTTCCGTATATATGCCGATAAGGAGGGTAATCCGGCTAAGTACTCACCCACGAATGTACCGTTGAAACCTAAACGGTGGCTCACTGTCTCTACGCGGGGGGTGGAAGAGAATGATTTCGCCATGATCCTGGGCTTTCCGGGATCAACACATAAGTATTACACATCATGGGAGGTGGCAGAACGTAGAGATATTGACAACAGTGTCCGAATACAGATGCGGGAGGTGCGACAGCATGCGATGCTGGAGGAGATGCTGGATGATCCGGCAGTGAAGATTCAGTATGCCTCCAAGTACGCCGGTTCTACCAATGCATACAAGAATGCTGTGGGTACCAGCTGGGCAATAGATATGCGTGATTTCGAAGGTCTCAAGCGCGAACAGCAAACGCGACTCATAGAATGGTCCCGCCACAATAAAAAGCCTCAGTACACGGAGGCGTTAAATGAAATCGAGCGTATCGTGAAAGAACGTGCCGGTCTTCGTTACAGAAGCTGGATGCTGAATGAGGCTATTGTGCGGGGTGTTGAGTTTGCCGCGGTGCCCACCGCCGCTGCCGACAGCCTGCTGCAGGCACTTGTGCAGGAGGATCAGGCAGAAGCAGAGAGACAGCTGCAACTGCTTGAGGATGCTTTCCGCCGGTTCACCAACAAAGATTACAACCCTGAAGTGGACAGGAAGGTGGCGAAAGAGATGTTTGATGCCTACATCCAATCGCTTCCGCGGGAGAGCTATCCTGCGGCATTCAATCAGCTATTCACTGATTTTGAGGGCGACATCGGTCGGTATGTAGATCACCTTGTGGACCATTCGCTATTCAGCAGTGAAGAGAACTTCCGCCGCTTTGCTACCGGTAAACCTGATCCTGAAACACTCAGGAATGATCCTCTGTTTCATTTTGCCAGATCGGTAAGAGATGAGGCTGCATCGCTTCGCTCGCAACAAGCCGTTTTCGATGTACCCCTCTCACTTGCGCGACGCATATATATGGAGGGTCTTCTGGCGATGGAGGAGCCATACGCCCTATTTCCCGATGCCAATCTCACCCTTCGTCTCTCCTATGGGCAGGTAAAAGGTTATCAACCGCGCGATGGTGTTGTATACCGTCACCAGACAACGATTGAAGGAGTGATGGAAAAAGAAGACCCCGGTAACTGGGAGTTTGTGGTGCCGGGGAAGTTGAGGAAGCTCTATCGCGAAAAGGATTTCGGACCCTACACCCTGTCCAACGGTAGCCTGCCGGTAGCATTCGCTGCCACTACACATACTACGGGTGGTAATTCGGGCAGCCCCGTGATGAACGGCAATGGAGAGCTGATAGGAATCAATTTCGACCGCAACTGGGAGGGTGTGGGCGGTGATATCCAGTACCTGCCCGATTATCAGCGAAGCATCATTGTTGATATCCGTTATGTGCTCTTTATCATTGATAAGTATGCAGGTGCATCGCACCTGATCAGTGAGATGGAGATAAACTGATCGGTAAGTTAATAATAGAAATTAATTGCAAAAATAAAGGAAAAGTTGCCATAAAAACGTTATACTTGTAGGAGGTATTCATGTAATAAATAATTATTATGAAGGCAACAGTTAGCTATCTATTGTTTATCTGTCTGCTTGCTTTCGCTACGGGATGCGGTGCATCCCAACGTGGTGTAACAGGCAAAAAGACAGAACGTATGATTGGCTTGTGGGAGGTGAAGGCGATTCACAACAGCAATGAATCGGGTTATACGGAAACACCCCACGGAATGTTCAAGATGATTTCATCTGATGGAAAGTTCATGAATTTCATGTCTACTGAGAAGGGTGCAATCATCACGGTTGATGGTACCTATAGGTTGGAGGGTGATATATATACTGAAGAGATTGTGAATTCATTCAACAAAAGTCAGGAGGGAAAACACAATCCTTTGCAGGTAAAGTTATCACAGGAAAATTTCATGTACTTACGCTGGTTTCAACCCATCGATGAATTTGGGATGGTGCAGAACAGATGGATTGAAGAGATCTGGCAGCGTGTCCGCATTGAAGATCTGGAGGAGAGCAATATCAATCTCCGACAGGAGCTCAGGGCGCTGCTCACTAACGAGGAGGTAATCAATCAGGTGATTGATTAACACTGATGGAGCACAAAAAATAAAATGGCGACCCGGTTAAGGCCGCCATTTTGTCTATTCATTGTAATGGTCACAATATTTGTAATGCACCATCGAGATCGGCTTTGATGTCATCGATATGTTCAATGCCCACCGACAAGCGAAGGAGGTTGGGATAAACGCCTGCAGCAAGCTGTGCCTTTTCGGGTAGCTGCTGATGGGTGGTGCTGGCAGGATGGATGATCAGCGTCTTGGCATCACCCACGTTCGCAAGGTGGCTGATCATTGACAGGTTATCGATAACCCTGGCCGTTTGGTCCACATCTCCCCTGACAAAGAAGGAGAGTACACCACCGAAGCCATCGTTTTTGAGGTATTTCTTTGCCAGCGTGTGGTATTCACTACTCTCCAATCCCGGATAACTGACCTTCTCCACCTTGGGGTGCGCTTCCAGCCAGCGTGCCAGCGCCAATGTGTTTGCATTAATGCGTTCGGCACGGAGTGAAAGAGTTTCCAGTCCCTGTAACAGCAGGAAAGAGTTGAAGGGGCTGTTCACCGGGCCAAGATCACGCAGTCCTTCCACGCGACAGCGAATCGCGAAAGCGATGTTCCCGAACGGTGACTTGTCACCGAAGGTATCCCAGAAGTTGAGGCCGTGATAGCCCTCCGATGGTTCGCTGAACATCGGATATTTACCGTTGCCCCAGTTGAAGTTACCCCCGTCGATGATCACACCCCCCATGGAGGTACCGTGACCTCCTATCCACTTTGTTGCTGAGTGTACTACCACGTTGGCACCCCATTCTATCGGGTTGAAGATGTATCCACCCTGTCCGAAGGTGTTATCCACCACCAAAGGGATATCATGCTTGCGTGCCACGGCAACGATCGCTTCCATATCCGGGATGTTGTACTGCGGGTTGCCTATTGTTTCAAGATAGATTGCTTTTGTCTTCTCATTAATCAGCGATTCAATACTGTCTGCATTATCACCATCGGCGAAACGTACTTCAATGCCCATGCGGGCAAAAGCCACTTTAAACTGATTGTAGGTCCCCCCGTAGAGAAACGACGAGGATACGATGTTGTCGCCGGCTTGAGCCAGGTTGTTGATGGCGATGAATTGTGCTGCCTGTCCCGATGAGGTGGCAACAGCTGCTACGCCACCTTCCAGGGCGGCCATTCGTTTTTCGAACACGTCGGTGGTGGGGTTCATCAGCCGGGTATAGATATTCCCGAACTCTTTTAAGCCAAAAAGGTTGGCGCCATGTTCAGCGCTTTTAAATGTGTAAGCTGTGGTTTGATAAATTGGTACTGCTCTGGCACCGGTAAATGGGTCAGGCTCCTGTCCCGCATGAAGCTGCAGGGTTTCAAAATGTTTTTTTCTCATCTTTTTGCAATATTAATATCTCGCAAAAATAGAAGAAATAATGAGAATTTGTTATATAAAAACAAAGATAAGTGATAAGTTAACACTTATTCAGAAAATAATCTGCTTCTGGCTATCATGCAAGCACCTACGATGCCGGCCTTGTTTTTAAGTTTTGATGAGACAATCTGACTATCTTTATTCACCAGGTTAAGTGAATATTTTTTAATGGAACTACGGATTGGCAGCATGATATATCCTTCAGTCTCAGCAACCTGTCCCCCAATAATCACCAGCTCCGGGTTGAAGATGTTGATGAGCCCGGCAATATATTTACCCAGTTTATATCCCACCTCTTCCACAATCTCAATGCAGAGAGGGTCTTCCAGATTGGTGGCGTTGATGATATCGGTAAGGGTGAGTTTTTTAATATCTTTTACCTGTTCTGTGAGTATGGTGCTTTCACCTTTGAGGATGCGTTCAGTCACAATTCTGTGAATGGCCACACCTGAAGTTTCTGTCTCGAGGCAACCTTTCTTGCCGCAATGACAAAGAATCTCATTTTCGAAGATCGGGAAATGACCAAACTCACCTGAGAACCCCGATTTACCGTAATAGGGTTTGCCATCAATGATAATACCTACACCGAGACCCCAGCCTACATTCACAAAAATGACATCTTTCTCATTTTCCACAACACCCTTCATATATTCACCGTAAGCCATGGCACGTGTATCATTGTCGATGCCCACATTGTAGTTGAGCTTGTTCGTCAATGTCTCACTTATAGGGTTCTCGCTGAAATAAAAGCTGCTGTAACTATATCCTGTGTCGGGGTTTACACGTCCTGATATATTAAGATTGATGTTGAATATTTTTTTCTTTAACTCTCCCGTCTTGTCAATAAATTTTTCAATATGGCCGCACAGCAGATCGAATGATTCAGGTGTATTTTCATAGGTGTAGGAGATACTCATTTGGCTATCAACAATCCTTCCCGTGAAATCCATCAAGGCAATATTAAGATGATGCCGGCTCATATCTGCTCCAACAAAATAGGCTGAAGTAGGTTTTAACCCGTATACGCTGGGGTGTCTCCCTCCAGGAGTGTGTATTTTCCCGAATTCATCGATTAATCCCTGATCTGTCAGTTCACCTATAAATTTAGTGACGGTGGGCACACTCAGATCGAGTTCTTTGGACAGTTCAGCAATAGTATCGTTGCCCGAATTGATGAAATGGGAGATAATGTCTTTTTTTATCTGAATATTCTTCGGGCTTTTGTCGCTCTTAAAAAAATGATTCTTTACCATGGTTCTCAATTCATTAATAACATTTGGTTATGGTTGATTGATCGTGTTTGTCTTGTGTTAGTTAAAAAAAGAGATTCATTTCCTGTTTTAGGACGCATGCCTTATTGTCTGATTAACATTGTTATATCATAAAAATGTTTTGCTAAATCTACAAATTTACGAAATATTCTCAATATTCAAAAATAAAACTGTGTTGATGCCTAAAAACTATTTTTTTTCCCTGTTAATTTATTTATTTAACGATTATTTCCGCATATTTGTATATTATTTCGAAATCAGGAGAGTTCATCTGATTGTATCTACTGGAAATTTGGATTATTGTAATAGCATGAAATATTCATTTTAATAACAACAATAAATTAATTACCTGTGAACTACTTTTATCTCGTACCCACAGCCTCAATAGTAGCACTTATCTTTGCCTACTATTTTTTTAAAAGAATGATGAAGGAGAGCGAAGGCACTGAAAAGATGCAAACGATCGCCCGTTATGTACGTGAAGGTGCCATGTCGTACCTGAAACAGCAGTACAAGGTGGTGACCGTAGTGTTTATCATCCTTGCCCTTCTCTTTGGAGTGATGGCCTTTTTTGATCTACAGAACAGATGGGTTCCTTTTGCATTTCTCACCGGTGGATTCTTCTCCGGCCTGGCCGGTTTCTTTGGCATGAAGACAGCCACCTATGCATCGGCTCGGACAGCCAATGCCGTGCAACGTTCGTTGAACAGCGGGCTGCAGATCGCTTTCCGCTCGGGCGCGGTCATGGGCCTGGTTGTTGTGGGGCTGGCACTGCTCGATATCTCTGCCTGGTATCTTATCCTCGATTATTTCGTGGATGATGCCGATGGAGGACATAAACTTATTATGATCACCACCACCATGCTCACCTTCGGCATGGGAGCCTCCACACAGGCACTCTTTGCCCGTGTGGGAGGAGGTATATACACCAAGGCAGCCGATGTGGGTGCCGACCTGGTGGGGAAGGTGGAGGCGGGTATTCCCGAGGATGACCCGCGTAACCCGGCGACCATCGCCGATAATGTGGGTGATAACGTGGGTGATGTGGCCGGTATGGGTGCCGACCTGTACGAGTCCTATTGCGGGTCTATCCTCTCCACGGCAGCGCTGGGTGCTTCGGCTTTTGTGCTGAATCCCTCGATGCAGCAGAACGCCGTCTTTGCGCCCATGATCATCGCTGCTATTGGTGTCTTTCTTTCCATTATAGGTATTTTCATTGTCCGTACGAAAGAGCAGGCAACGGTCAAGCAGCTGATGGATGCACTGAACAGGGGTGTGAATGTGAGTGCCCTATTCATTGCTATCAGCGCTTTTGGTATCTTGTATCTGCTCGGATTCTCCAACTGGGTTGGATTATCTTTCTCCGTGATCTCAGGGTTGCTGGCAGGGATTATCATCGGTCAGGGCACGGAGTACTTCACTTCGCACTCCTACAAGCCTACGCGTATGATTGCCGAGAGTGCGAAGACAGGTCCCGCCACCGTGCTTATCTCCGGTATGGGAACAGGGTTTATCTCCACCGTGATCCCCGTTGTGACCATCGTGATGGCCATCCTGATCTCTTATCTGGCTGCCATCCGGTTCGATGTAACCAATATGATGGCTGCTGAGAACCTTAGCATGGGCCTTTACGGCATCGCTATCGCGGCGGTAGGGATGCTCTCCACGCTGGGTATAACCCTGGCCACCGATGCGTACGGGCCCATCGCTGACAATGCGGGTGGAAACGCCGAGATGAGCGGGCTCGATCCGGAAGTGCGGAAACGCACCGATGCCCTCGATGCACTGGGTAATACCACCGCCGCCACGGGTAAAGGATTCGCCATAGGTTCAGCCGCGCTGACAGCATTGGCCCTGATGGCATCCTATATGGAGGAGATTCGTATCGGCATGCTTCGACTGGGTAGCGATATCCTTCTTTTTCCTGATGGTGAGACCGTGGAGGTGGCTAAAGCCAGCTTTGTAGACTTCATGAGTTATTTCCAGGTGACATTGATGAACCCCAAGGTGCTGGCCGGTATTTTCCTGGGCTCGATGATGGCTTTTCTCTTCTGCGGTTTGACGATGAATGCAGTGGGGAGAGCTGCACAGCGGATGGTGGAGGAGGTGCGCCGCCAGTTCCGTGATATCAAGGGGATCATGACAGGTGAGACCACGCCCGATTATGCACGGTGTGTGGAGATCTCCACCAAGGGTGCACAGCGTGAGATGCTGTTGCCCTCCCTGCTGGCCATCGCTGTTCCCATATTGGTAGGTCTGTTGCTGGGTGTTGCCGGCGTGATGGGCCTGCTGGCCGGTGGGCTGGGTGCCGGGTTCGTGCTGGCTATTTTCATGGCCAACTCGGGAGGTGCCTGGGACAATGCGAAGAAATATATTGAAGAGGGTCATCTGGGCGGTAAGGGCAGCGAAGCGCACAAGGCCACCGTGGTGGGAGACACCGTGGGTGATCCATTCAAGGATACCTCCGGGCCGTCGCTCAATATCCTCGTGAAGCTGATGAGTATGGTCTCCATTGTGATGGCGGGGTTGACGGTCGCCTGGAGTCTGTTGTGAGCATAGGACTGTTTAGAGTTTATTATCATTTTGGATGATTTGTCGTTCAGCTTTTTTTTGTATATTTGATGCCTGAAAAAATCACCTGTTCAAGGAGAATCATCAACAATCAAATACAATAAATTATGAGCTTTTTAACGAACGACAAATTAACAATTGTAGGAGCTGCCGGTATGATCGGTTCCAACATGGCGCAGACTGCTGCCATGATGCGTTTAACACCCAATATCTGTCTTTACGACCCTTTTGCACAAGGTCTTGAAGGAGTAGTGGAAGAGATGCGTCACTGTGGTTTTGAAGGTGTGAACTTCACTTTCTCCACCGATGTGAAAGAAGCCTTCACAGGTTCCAGATACATGATCTCTTCAGGTGGTGCACCCCGTAAAGATGGGATGACACGTGAAGACCTGCTGAAAGGAAACGCTGAGATCGCTGCACAGCTTGGCAAGGATATCAAATCGTACTGCCCCGACCTGCAACATCTCACCATCATCTTCAACCCTGCCGATATCACCGGTCTGGTGGCACTGATCTATTCAGGACTGAAGCCTTCACAGGTGACTACACTGGCAGCACTCGACAGCACCCGTTTGCAGAGCGAGCTGGCTAAAAACTTCGGTGTAGAGCAGAGCAAGGTGACCGGTGCCCGCACCTATGGCGGACATGGAGAGCAGATGGCCGTGTTTGCCTCTACCGCGAAGGTAGACGGTAAGCCCTTATCCGACCTTATCGGCACAGCCGCACTGACCAACGAAGCATGGGCAGAGCTGAAACAACGTGTCACCAAGGGTGGTGCTGCCATCATCAAGCTACGTGGTCGTTCGTCTTTCCAGAGTCCTGCATACACCTCCGTTGAGATGATTCGTGCTGCCATGGGCGGTGAAAGCTTCCGCTGGCCTTCAGGATGCTATGTGAACAGCCAGGGCTTTGGGCATATTATGATGGCGATGGAGACCACGCTCGATAAGAATGGTGTCTCCTTTGGTGAGGTGAAAGGTACCGATGCTGAGATCGCCGAGCTGCAACAGAGCTACGGACATCTGGTGAAACTGCGTGACGAGGTGATCGCCATGGGGATCATTCCTGCCACCGACAAGTGGAGCAGTGTGAACCCGAACTTATAATTTACAATATTCCATTCAAAAAAAAGAGACAGCTTTTGGCCGTCTCTTTTTTTTGAACTATCGCTCCACGAAGGTCCTGACAAGCCCCTCCTCGGGTGCTGGCATGGTCACTCTGAACCCTCTCTGCTGTAACAGTGTGATGAGCGGAGCCGGCGGAAAGGGTGAGATCAGCTCCATGCATTCACCGGGTAGCAACTTATCGGCTTCTGTAAGTACGATCTCTTTGGGGTGATCGCCTTCTTCAATGATCGGACGTACATCCAATATAAATGTAACAGGAGTTTTAGTTGTTTCCATAGAGACAGGAACAGGGTTCTCTTCTCCTTCAGGACAGAAACCTGCACCCAATTCAGCCATTCCTGTCTCTTTTCGCAAAACGTTCACCATCTCCACAACGGGGACGTTTCCTACCTTTGCTGCCTGCTGCAACGAGGTTACACGCGCCACGGTTTTTCGCAGCACAGGGTTCTTCAGGGCGGCGAATGCAGGGGAGAATTGCAGGAGCGTCTCCTCCAGTGCCGGGTAATCGCGCAGCAGGTCGGCCACGCTGGTGCCGGGTGTGATGTCGCCCTTATCTCTGCTCATACGACAACAACCGTTGATCCCCTTCCAGCTTGCGCAGTTGGGTGATATCCTGTGTCACCTCCACCACGCCGAGGTACTCTCCTTCCTTGCCGCGCACGGCGGAATATTCGATATAGACAAAGCGTGATTTCATAAATGATGACATCCAGAAGACCGCCTTGTTCTCTTTGCCGCTCTTGAAATCAGTGAGTATCTGCTCCACGATATGGACGCTGCCCGGAGGGTGGCACATCCGCACATCGCGGCCGATGATCGATCTGTTGCGCTCGAAGACGCGGTTAGGGCTGTGGGAGAAGAAACGTACCTTATCGTTCTTATCCACGAAGGTGATATCGATGGGGAGATGCAGGAAGAGCGCCTCCAGCTCATCCAGATTGAAGGCACCTGAGGAGAGGCGGATGGCGTCGGCCGTCACATACGCCTGCTTCTCCGCCCTCATGCCTGCCGGCTTCCACTCCTCCTCCGGGTCGATCAGGCAGTAGCCGAACTCTCCCGTCTCAGCGTAAACCTTGTACCACTCCTCTTCGGTGAGCGTATCCATCGCCATCGGCAGCAGGATCTCCTCCTCCTTCATGATCATCCCCTCCAGCATCTCAACGGTATGATCGAGCATCAGCTGAATGACCGACCGCAGTTCCTCCGCGCCGGCGATGGGTGAGGAGAGTGCCTCGTGGGCATTTTTCAGCAGCTCGCGTGTCTCGTCGTGCTTGCCCCACATCACCTTGGGAGGCCCTGTGATCAGGTGCTTCTCCAGAAATGGGAAGAGCAGGTACTCCTTCCGCCTGTAGTGCTTGTCGATATCGGAGAAGTTGTTGAAGAGTGTGCGTAGTTGCATCACGTAGCCGGACACCTCGCTGTCGCCGATCTGCCCGATCTTCTCCTTCAGCTGCCTGTAGCTCTCTATCTCCTTCTGTATAGCGATATTCTCTTTCCTGAAGGTATCCACGGGATGTCCCGCAGGAACAGGCGCTGCCCCCTGCAGGTTGATGCTGCCATCGAGCACCGCCGTATGCAGATCGCAGAAGTCGAGGATCTCCTCCTCTGACAGTGCATTGCTGTTGATCAGCTCCTGCTCCACCTCCACCACCTCATTGTAGGGGATGCTTTTCAGCACTTCGATCAGTCGCCGGCGCAATGCCTCGGGGTTATCTCCTTCATGTAGTCTGAGGAGGAGATGACGCAGCGTCTCTTTACGTTGCGTTGAATTATTGATAAGTTCGCTCATAGTTTTTTTGGTTATTCAAGTTTCGTAAGGTATAAAAACAGCTAAATTTTCACAGAAGTCAGACAATTACCATGTTCAATAGAGCAAAAACAAGTTTTATCCCTATGTTCACTTATCGAAATTGTTCGACTGACAAAAACATTTTTAGGTCTCATCTTTAGCTGTAATTATCCTAATTCCTCTCCCCTGATCATGGTGAGTAACATCTTAAACGGCTCTACCGCTGTCAAGGCATGTGGAATGTTCGCAGGCATGATGATGCAGTCGCCCTTTTTCAACAGGTACGGGTTCCCATCGATACGGATCTCAGCCTCACCATCCAGCACCTGCACGAAAGCATCGTAGTTGGCGGTGTGTTCTGTCAGCCCCTGCTCCTTGTCGAAAGAGAAGAGGGTGATGTTCCCTGCTTTGTTCTTCGTCACCTGCTTACTGATCACTCCACCTGAGGTGTAATCGATGGAATCTTCCAGTGCGATCACTTTTGCTTTATCATATGTTGCCATAATTGTACTTTTTAATGAATTATACGCAAATGTATTATTTAGAATGAGTATAAACTGTAACATGGGTTACACTTGTTGCATTTTCCGGGTATTTAACATTTATGCTAACTTACACAATTACGGAGCTTTTACTATTTATAGCCTATCCGTTTAGGAAAGAAGCATTTTGTTGTATCTTTGTTTCTAAACGATACACATGTCAGCATACGATCTCTCATCCTCATCATTGTTTTTTCATCTTTTTCAAAATGAGGCAGATGATATTCTGGAGCGTGCCGTTACTGAGGTGCGCAGGGTGGAAAAAGGCAATTACGTGGCCCGCCAGGGAGAACCCATCAATCATCTCTACCTGCTTATGGAGGGGCTGGTACGCACGGAGATGGTGACCAGGGAAGGGAACGTGCTTGAGATCGAGTTTATTGAGCCTGTGAGGCCGCTGGCACCTGCATTTCTCGTTGCATCCGAGAACCGTTTCCCGGTAGATGTGATCACCACGGAGCGCTCCGTTTTCTACATGATACCCAAATCGTTGTGGTTGAAGGAGCTGATGGCGAACGAGACATTGCTGATCAACTTTATGAAGGTCACCTCCAACATGACCGTCTTCCTCTCCAGGAAGGTGCAGATGATGTCCATCAAGAGCCTGAAAGGGAAGCTCTCTCTCTATATCCTGGAGAATACCACAGCGCAACATGATACATTCTTATTAAAGCGTACCCAGACACAGCTTGCAGAATATTTCGGTGTGCAGCGTCCTTCACTGGCCCGTACCATCGGGGAGATGATCAGGGAAGGATGGATCACTCTTTACAAGAGAGAACTGAAAGTGCTGCAGAGAAGCAAGCTGGAAGAATTGGTGTAGGGAGGGGTAAATTTTAGAAAATTAATCAATTTACCGGTGGAGAATGTAAAAAAAGATAATAAAAAGGGTATATTTGCAACAGGAAAGAGAAAAGTTACCTAATATTAATTTTTATCTAGTCATGAGTAATCAACTAACAAGAAGAAAATTTTTCAAAACTGCTGCTATTGGTGCTGTGGGCGTTGCTGTGTTTCCGCAGTTTCTCGCTTCCTGCAAGCAGAACAAGGCCGGTGCCGCCGATGACGGAATCATCCGTCTTGGCTTTATCGGACTGGGTCAACAGTCAATGTATCTGTTGAGTGGCTACCTGGGTATTGACGGTGTACGTGTCGTTGCCGGCAGTGATGTCTATGGTATTAAGAGAGAGCGCTTTCTGAAGCGTGTGAATGACAAGTATGCTCAGGAAGAGCAGCCTGAAGCGGTGGAGGTGTACGAGAACTACAGGGACCTGCTTGCCCGCGAGGATATCGACGCGGTGGTGATCGCTACGCCTGACCACTGGCATGCTTTTATCGCCATCGAGGCCTGTAAAGCAAAGAAGAATATCTATCTGGAGAAACCGCTGACCTTTACAATTGAAGAGGGACAGAAGCTGGTGAAGGCAGTGCGTGATAATGGTGTAGTCCTGGGTGTGGGCAGCCAGCAGCGTTCCGATGCCAACTTTCAGCATGCAGTGAAGTTGGTGCAGGAGGGAAAGATCGGTAAGATTGAGCGGGTGAATGCCTATGTAGGCGGACCTCCCAAACCTTACGATCTGCCGGAAGAGACATTACCTGCCGACCTGAACTGGCCACTGTGGCTGGGACCGTCTGAATCCCTGCATTACAACTCACAGCTTAATCCACCCATCTCGATCGAACCCGAGCAGAATGAACAGTTCTGGGGTGCCTGGCGCTGGTACAAGGAACTGGGTGGTGGCTTCACCACCGACTGGGGAGCACATATGTTCGACATCGCCCAGTGGGGACTGGGTATGGATGAGAGCGGCCCCGTGGAGATCATCCCCGCCGGTTATGAGGATACAAAATTCCTCACCTTCAAGTATGCCAATGGAGTGGTGATGACTGAAGAACCGTTCAACGAACAGCAGACCAAAGGTGTCAAGTTCTGGGGAGATAAGGGATGGATTGAGGTTTCCCGCGATCATTTCATTGCCTCCGACGAGAGCCTGCTGCCACCGGTAGCGGAAGAGACCGAGGGTGCCTATGAAACGAAGATCCCTCACCTGGAGAACTTCATCAACGCGATGAATACAAAAAGTGATCCGGTGGTTCCCGTGGAGATAGGACATCGTTCCTGCACTGTCTGTACGCTGGGCAACATCGCCTACGATCTGGGTCGCCCCGTGAAGTGGGATCCTGCAGCCGAGAAATTCGTGGATGATGCTGAGGCCGATGGCCACAGGTTGTTCAGCAAGAGCTACACTGAGGGGTATACACTCTGATAAGCGTATCACCCTTGCACACAAAAAGCTGCCCTCGGGCAGCTTTTTGTGTCTATATCAACATCTGCACTGTACTTTGATCCTATCCCTTCACCGGTGAAACTTGTTCAGATCACCGGTACGGAATTTTTTTTACAGCCGTTGTCTGTTTATCCTTTTTTCTCCGGCTTGAGCATGATGCCCAGCTCATCCAGCTGCTCCTGCTCCACGGTGGAGGGAGCGTCGATCATCACATCGCGTCCGGCGTTGTTCTTCGGGAAGGCGATGCAGTCGCGGATGCTGTCGAGCCCGGCGAAGATGGAGACGAAGCGGTCCAGTCCGAAGGCGATGCCGCCGTGGGGTGGGGCACCATACTGGAAGGCGTTCATCAGGAAGCCGAACTGCTGCTGTGCTTTCTCCTCGGTGAAGCCCAGCACGGAGAACATCTTCTTCTGCAGGGCGCTGTCGTGGATACGTATCGACCCACCGCCGATCTCCACGCCGTTGATCACCAGGTCGTAGGCGTTGGCGCGTACCGCACCCGGGTCTGTGTCGAGCAGCGGTATATCCTCCGGCTTGGGGGAGGTGAAGGGATGGTGTTTCGCAAAGTAGCGGTTCAGCTCCTCATCTTTCTCCAGCAGGGGGAAGTCCACCACCCAGAGACATTTATAGTTGGTCTTCTCTCTCAGTCCCAGTCGTGATCCCATCTCCAGGCGGAGTTCGGACAATTGTTTCTGTGTTTTCTCTGTCTCACCTGCCAGCATCAGTATCAGGTCGCCCGGTCCGGCGTTGCACTGTTCAGCCCATTTTCTCAGCACCTCCTCGCCGTAGAACTTGTCCACCGACGATTTCAGCGTTCCATCCCCGTTGTAGCGGACATAGATCAGCCCTTTGGCACCTATCTGCGGACGTTTCACGAAATCGGTCAGCTCATCCAGCTGCTTGCGGGTGTAGACAGCGCATCCTTCGGCGCAGATCGCACCCACATATTCAGCTGCGTCGAACACCACGAAATCGTGTCCCGTGGTCAGCTCCTTCAGCTCATTGAACTGCATCCCGAAGCGTATATCCGGCTTGTCCGATCCGTAGAGTCTCATCGCGTCGGCATAGCTGATACGCGGGAAGTCGGGAATGTCGATCTCCTTGACCGATTTGAAGAGATGCTTCGTCAGCCCTTCGAACGTGCTGAGCACATCCTCCTGGTCCACGAACGACATCTCGCAGTCTATCTGCGTGAACTCCGGCTGGCGGTCGGCACGCAGGTCCTCATCGCGGAAGCATTTCACGATCTGGAAGTAACGATCCAGTCCCGATACCATCAGCAGCTGTTTAAAGAGCTGTGGCGACTGCGGCAGGGCGTAGAACTCACCCTGGTTCATGCGTGAGGGAACGATGAAGTCGCGTGCACCCTCCGGCGTGGACCCTATCAGCACTGGTGTCTCCACCTCCAGGAACGCCCGTTCATCGAGGTAGCGGCGAGTCTCGAACGCCATCCTGTGGCGCAGCTCCAGGTTCCGGCGAACCACGTTGCGGCGTAGGTCGAGGTAGCGGTACTTCATCCGCAGCTCGTCGCCGCCGTCTGTCTCCGTCTCGATGGTGAAAGGAGGAGTTTTGGAAGCATTCAGTACAGTCAGCTCAGAGGTGATGATCTCAATCTCACCGGTGGGGATGTGTGTGTTCTTGCTGGAGCGCTCCTTCACCGTGCCGGTCACCTGTATCACCCACTCGCGTCCCAGCCTGTTGGCCTGTTCGCAAAGGTCGTGGTTCACCTCCTGGTTGAACGAGAGCTGCGTGATGCCGTAGCGGTCGCGCAGATCGATAAAAGTCATGCCGCCCATCTTCCTTATTTTGGATACCCAGCCGGCCAAAGTCACCTCCCTGTTTGCATCGGCCAACCGCAGTTCGCCGCACGTGCTGTTTCTGTACATAAATGATATCTGTTGTTTTACGTTAGTTTTCTGCACTACAAATGTACATAATTCTTGTGTGAAATGGATAGGGAAAGATAATTGAATTTTGGAACTCGACTTTCTTTCAAAATTCAGTTCCTTTGGTATCAGTAACAACTTGACGATCGTTTATAACTAATATTTTTCTCTAGGTACATTTTGAGGTTTGATAGGTTTCTAATGTTAAATAATTATAATAATGACTAGTGAGGTGGACATTTAACTCAAATTGATTTGAATGGTTGTAAAAATACAACTATATTTGAACTGTCAATTAAAGACAATAACTCTATGAAAATTTGGAAAGTGAAAGAAATCATCGCATTTCTCGAAACTGACGGATGGTACCTGCTGAGACAAAAAGGAAGCCACCGACAATATAGACACCTGACAAAAAGAGGTATTGTAACCGTGCCGGGAAAGCTAAGTGATGATCTGCCGCCAAACACGGCGAAAAGTATTTTGAAACAAGCAGGGCTATAAAAGCCCGGCATTTAACAACAAAAACGGAGGACTCTATTATGAAAAAAATAACTGTGAATGTAGAACTTACCGACAATAACTATTCGGCTTATATAGACATACTTCCGGGATGTGTTTCCACCGGAAAGACGTTTGATGATCTGCATAAGAATATGAAAGAAGCTGTGGCTTTTCATTTAGAAACCAGTAGAGAGTTTGGTGATGATATACCAGAAGTATTTAACGGCATTTTTGAACTTGTTTACAAATTTGATGCAGTGAGTCTTTTGCAGCATTACAGAGGAATTTTTACCAATTCTGCATTGGAGCGATTGACTGGCATCAATCAGCGCCAATTGCAACGCTACGCATCCGGAGAAACAAAACCGCGTGATAGACAGGCTAAAAAAATAACAAACGCTTTTAATAAGCTTGGGAAAGAGTTACAGGTTGTAGAGCTTTAGTTTTTAATTGACACTTCAAAGATCAGCCACCAGCCGTCCCGGATATCCGGGACGGCTTTTGTACAAAATAGCTGCATATGGAATTCAGTGCTTTTGGTATCAGTAACAACCATTTGCAAAATATTTGAAAGCAATTCACAATAAGGATTATTCCGCTGTGAAAACATCTAAACCGGCTTATTATGGGTCGCTTTCATTTATTGACCTATCATGAACCTATGTAGATATTAATATTTATAAAAGGTTAGATCTTTTGAGAGTTTCAATTTTTTTTGTACTTTTGCACTCATGTTTTGGAAATGCCTTTAATGTGTATCAGTCCTTTTCGCAATTTTCGTCGTTACGATGTGGGGCTGGAACGTAAACAGGTTATTCGGGGTGTAGCGCAGTCCGGTTAGCGCACCTGCTTTGGGAGCAGGGGGTCGTGGGTTCGAATCCCGCTACCCCGACACCATTAGACACTTATCTGATCACTCAGATAGGTGTTTTTTTTGTTTCAGTAAGTAATTCGTGTTGACTTTAATAATTTCTGCAATAGCAACCCTCCTGTTGACTTAATTATCATTCGCAATAGTATCACTAAAAAATTGACTGTGAATAAATAAACTAACAAAAATGTAGTTTATTAATAATAATTCACTAAACTTGCATGTTGGATTATTTATACTATCTTTTACCAGATTTTTGCCCTGACATGTAGACACAATGTGTATGAATTACACTCACCCAAAATCTGATTCGATCATTTGCTTAGCGTCTTCAATTTTTATATATGCGCAACGATAATTTATATAATCAATATATTTAACTCCTTTGTAATTAATGAATAACATGAATTGATCATACTGTTATTTGGTAAAGACATTCGTTAGCTTCAACACAAAAAAAAGACCAACATGATAATTAAAGTAGATACAGAAATTGAATTAAAACAATTAGAGCCATCGGATTCAGTAGATATTTTTAATACGATTAACAATCAAAGAGATTATTTAGGAAAATGGTTGCCGTTTGTAGCATTTACTATAGACATATCCGATACTGAAAGATTTGTAGATTCTGTAATTAATGGTACTGAAGACAGATTTGAATATGTCTTTACAATCAGAAAAAATAACGAATTTGTAGGATTGATTGGTTTTAAAGACACTGACAAACAAAACAAAAAGACAGAAATTGGATATTGGCTTTCCGAAAAATACCAAAAACAAGGGATTGTAACAAAATCAGTAGATAAGCTTTGTGTTTTTGCATTTAACAACCAGGGAATAAATCGAATTCAAATAAAATGTGCGGTTGAAAACATATCAAGCAAAAATATTCCGAAAAAATTGGGTTTCAAGTTTGAAGGAATTGAACGGCAAGGAGAATTGCTCACAGGTGATTTTTATACAGACCTGGAAATATATAGTAAATTGAGATCGGACAAATAATTTGAAAATGAAGAGACCGGAGAATGAAGAGTCAGAGAACAACCATGGAAACAAAAAGTGATCCGCTTTTTTATAAATTGAGAAATGAAAGAATATAAATTTAAGAAAATAGATGCTTTTGCTACAGTGGAATCTGACGGAAATCCTGCCGGTTACATTCTTTTGGATAAGCTGGAGGATATCCCTGAAAACGAGATGCTACAGATAGCACGAGAGTTGAAAGGATTTGTAAACGAAGTGGGATATGTTGCCAGAAGTGGAAAAAGTGAATTTGATTTGCGATATTATTCATCGGAAAGAGAGGTTGATTTTTGTGGTCATGCTACAATCGCCATTTTGTACGACTTGATAAAAACAGAACAAAGTTTGACAAATATTCCAACATTGACAATTAATACAAACAAAGGCACTTTATTAGTTGAAAACAGATTAAAAGAGTCAGATGCTGTATTTATCATGTCACCTAATCCCGAAACAAGGGAAATTTCCGTAGATGTCAGTGAACTAGCGACCAAACTTAGGGTTGATAATTGTAAGATTGACTTGAATTTTCCAATATCAGTAATAAATGCCGGATTATCAACTTTAATCGTTCCGATAACTGATTTGGATGCTATATTGTCTATTGCTCCCGACCTTGACGAACTGAAAGAATATTGTTTTAGCCGGGGGGTTGATATCATTGAGGTTTTTACATCTGATGTGCAAGATAAAACAAATGATTACAGAACGAGGGTTTTTGCACCTACTTTCGGATACATCGAAGACCCGGCCACAGGTTCGGGAAATTCAGCTTTTGGATACTATTTGATTAACAACAGCTTGTGGACAACTAGCGACTTGTCTATTGAGCAAAACGGGTTGATGGATAATTTCAACATCGTAAGACTTAAAAAACAGATGGATGAAGAGTACAATCAAAGAGTCTGTTTTGGAGGGGGAGCAATAACAAGGATTGATGGTAAATATTTGACATATAATCAGTAAAAAAATTAATACCAGCTGAAATGCAAATACAAACGCAAAGATTAGAACTTTCTGAAATCACATGGGACGACCTGGAAAATATTCATAGACTTCATTCAGTTTTTGAAGTGGATGAATTTAATACTGTTGGAATACCTGTGGACATTGAAGAAACCCGGGTGAATATCAAGCCTTACATTGATGCGAAAGAATGTGTCCCGCAATCAAAGTATACCTGGAATATTGTGCTTAAAGAAACCGGCGAATTTATAGGGTTAGCGGGAATAAAAATATCACTCGACAAATTTCGCATAGGTGAGATATTTTACAAATTATTCCCGGAACATTGGGGAAATGGTTATGCCACGGAGATCTCGAAAAAGATGATTGAAATAGGATTTGACAGATTGAATCTACATCGGATTGAAGCCGGATGTGCCGTTAAAAATTACAGATCGATAAGGGTGCTTGAAAAATCAGGGATGACTCGGGAAGGGATTTACAGGAAGATATTACCGATAAGAGGAGAGTGGGTTGATAGTTATATATATTCGATCATTGAAGACGAAAGAGAAACGTGAACCGCTAATAAATAGTATGGTGGATTAAATTATTTTTTATCATAACGATTCTGCAATAAAATATTTATCTAAATTTATGGGTTTTTCGGGGGGTAATCTGAAATGAAACCCGGATCCTGGCCATCGGGAATATTTATAATATTGCCAGTGCTCTTTTAGGCGGAGCGTGGATGGATTTAGATGTGCTTTCCGGTAATGATGTGTCAATTTAACTCTTTTAAAATTAGGAGGAAATTATGAACAAAAGCTTAATGCGTTTTTCTTATATCTATTTGTTAATAGGAACTGTTTTGCTATTCTTTTTTAACGGGAAATGGATTTTACCGATTGCTGCTTTTCTAGCACCTGTATTTCTAATTCGCTTTCTACGATTCCAAAAACCATTCAATGGATTTCTTTTGATAGTACTTGCTTGTTGGATATCAAATATATTCGTTTGGAAAGGAATGATGCCCATGTCAGGGTTCTTCTATTACTTCGTTGCTCTAATGATGAGTGTTTTTACTTCTTTGACATTTTTGTTAGACCGTATTTATATTCAAAAATTTAAAGGAATTGTTTCGACTCTCATATTTCCTGCCACATATGTAATAATGGAATATATTACCATATCAACCAATCCATCTGGTTCATATGGTACTATCGTTCATACACAATCAGCGTTGGCTTTATTGCAACTAGTCTCAATTACTGGTATATGGGGAGTGACATTTCTTATTATGTGGACAGCATCGATTACAAATTGGCTTTGGGACAATCATTTTGAAAAAAGTAAGGTCTATAGGGTATTTTGGGTATTTGGTGTTCCTTTTCTAACTGTGATTATATGGGGACAGTTTCGATTGTCACATTCCATTGACTCGACTACTGTAAGAATTGCTTCAATCAATAGCACGAATACAGAGTATCATGATGGTATGACAGTGAATAATGATTCATTGGTTGGAAAGCCAGCCGGTGGATTTTTAAGGAATTGTGAAATAGCAGCTTCCTCAGGTGCTAAGTTTGTATTTGGACGAGAAACCATTATCAGTTTACCTTTTGATAATGAGACGAACTTCATCGAAAAAACCAAAGCAGTTGCAATACGTGATAGTATCTACATTGGTATTCCCATCCATGTAGCGCCTAAAGAAAATTCTAACGAAAATCCTGAAAACAAAATAATTTGGATTTCTCCAACAGGAGAAACACTTTTTATATATCATAAGGCAAAGCCTACTTATGCGGGCGAATGTGACAAAGGTGATGGGATCGTAAAATATTTTGACTCTCCATACGGGAGAATAGGTTCAGTAATTTGCTTCGATATGGACTTTCCATCTCTGATTAAGCAAACAGGAAAAATGGATATTGATATTATGTTAGTGCCAGGTAGCGACTGGAAAGAAATATCGCCATATCACACATTTGTAGCATCTGTAAGGGGAATTGAAAATGGGTTTAATATGGTTAGATCAACATTCAATGGGTTTTCGGCCTCCTTTAATTATAAAGGACAACTATTATCTTCAAATGATTTTTTCAAGACCAACGAGGTTATTTTATATTCGGATGTACCGGTAAAAGGTCAAAGAACAGTTTATTCTCTTCTTGGTGATTATTTTGCCTGGCTATGTATTGCTTTCTTTGTTTCAATCAGTGTTCTATTTATAAAAAGGAAACGAATAAAAACATTATAGTTTATCTGATCTGACAAAATGTCCAAGTGATGAGATAAAACTTGATTACATAAACCTGATTTCATTCTTATAGTCAGTCATTTTTTGTTTTGAAAAATCATCGAATATATAAAGAATCATGTACTTTTGTCAAATAGCTCCCCGTGTTTACGGGTTTAGTGCAATAAAAACTATATATCAATTTGGGTTTCGTTGCGGACAAGAAAGTTCGCCGCCTGCAACAAAGGCATCAGGGTTCGACAGGAAAGCAACATGCAATCCCTAACTGCATGTAATTATGAAATTTGTGCACAATCAATAAGACATAACTATCAAAAAAGATATAAAATAATTATGAGATTGAAAACAATTATTCTACTCCTGACTCTGCAATTTTTTACAATAGAAATTTCAGCTCAATCAGATTAACGATAGGTAATAAAGTCCCTTAGCAGCAATTTAACAATGCACATACAGACAATGAAGAGACCTGGCAGACTCACAATTTTATTAATCGTCATTGCTTCACTTTCAGGAAGTGTGAGCAAGGCACAAACAGCAGAAAGTATGACAGCAAAACAAGTCACAATCAGAGATACACAAGTTGAAATCAATTATTATCATCAAGGACAGGGCGAAACAGCACTTCTGTTTTTACACGGTTGGTGTATTGATGGGACTTATTGGGAAAATCAGGTAGAATATTTTTCTGATAATTACAGTGTTTACGCAATTGACCTGCCGGGCTTTGGCAAATCGAAAGCCGGAAGAACCAACTGGACTGTAGAAGAATATGCCAATGATGTATCTGCATTTATTGACACAATGAACCTGAAAAATGTGGTTATCATCGGACATTCAATGGCTGGTGAAATTATGCTGCAAACAGCATTAACCAACAACCCTCACATTGTCGGAATTGTAGGCATTGATAATTTCAAATTTATTGATGTTGCTTTTACTCCTGAGCAGATGAAACAAATGACCGACTTTTTCCCGATGCTGCAAAACGACTTTAAGAATGCCGCACCGATGTATGCAGATATGATGCTTTTTCATCCCACCACTTCAAACGAAGTGAAAGAGAGGGTGAAATCAGATTTTGCAAATTGCGATCCCGTTATAGGCTTTGATGCATTTATGAACCAGATGCAATATGCTTCTACCGATGCACAAAGACTGGAACAGCTTAATTATAAGTTATATTTGATAAACAGTGACAATTTTCCAACAAACGTAAACGGACTGAAAGAGCATTGTAAAAATAGTTTTCAAGTGGAAATGATCGCTGCAACCGGACATTATCCTATGATAGAGAAACCGGCTGAATTCAATATGATCCTGGAAAAGTTATTGACAGGTCTAAAATAAACTGCTGCAAATAAACAGGTTTCTGAGCGGTCGGCACGACGCAGCGATGAGTCGAAGAGTCGGTGTTGAACAACACCCACCGTTTTTTTGTGCCACGTACGTATTACCGCAAACCGTTTTGGACAGTAAAGAGGATAAACAAAATGAGTGCAAAGTTGTTATTTGAACTAATAGCAATGAAGTTCATTCAATAATCCCATACAAACTTTATTATGGCTTGATTAACGGGCAAATGATGTCCGTGGATGAAGAGACATACGTTGTAAAATTAACGATGAAGCATTTCATTGCTATGTGTTAGATGAATAATAGAATAAAAGTTAGATTTATGAATGAGCTGATTATAAAAACTGACCAACAGATTGCCCGATGGATGAAACGCTGGAGTACACCTGCAATAAGAATTTCTTTCGGGATAATTTTTATTTGGTTTGGTATCTTAAAACCGTTTGATGTTTCGTCGGCAGGAAACTTAGTGAAAGCTACTGTAGCCTGGATGCCTGTGGGTACGCCTGAACTGTGGTTAAGCATAATTGGCTGGTGGGAAGTTGCAATTGGCATCACATTCCTTTTTTCCCGCACCACAAAAATAGCCATTGCATTGCTTTTTCTTCAAATGTTTGGGACTTTCATGCCCTTGTTCCTATTGCCGGAGGTAACATTCCAGGACGGAAATATTTTTACTCCAACGCTCGAAGGACAATATATCATCAAGAATGTAATGATTATTTCGGCTGCTCTGGTGCTGGGGGGAAGATATTATACAGCAAGGGTGAAATAACTTCAGGTTTTTTATCTTTTACATAGTTTATTCGTTCATGGATAGGTTTTCAAATATAAACCCGGCGAGAGGAACCTCCTGGTAATATGTTAATAAACAATAAAAATGCATTTACTTGTTGAATGTGGGGATATATTTGTTCTGAGATTGCTACATTTGAATTTCCGTAAAATGAAATTGAGTAGAATCGTATGAAAAAAGGTGTTGCCATACTCCTCACTGCAATAATGCTGCTGACAGTCATCCAGCCGGTATTGTCGCTGCATCTTTGTATGGATACCCTTTTTTCAGTGGGCTTCTTTGTAGAGGCTGACGCCTGCTGCGATGAACCGATGGAGCCCGGCCATCATACCCCTCCCGGAGATGTTAGAAATCAAAAGGGTTCCTCTACCGGTATCAACGTTCATCAAGAGGATTGCTGCGAATTCCGGACTATCGAGATCACCACTGACGAGTTCAGTCGTGATGCGGAACAACAGTCAACACATAACTTAACACAATTAAACGGTGCCACCTGGGCAGTGATTCACTCACTGTTGCACCCGGTCATACCCGATAACGCCCTTAATGTCACACGGCTATTTCCACCTGTCGGTCTGAGCAGGATCACTACCGACCTGCTCACTTTAATCTGCATCTTCCGTATTTGATTTTTACAGGTTGTTGAACCAACCAAACCTCAACCTATCCTCACAAGCATATTTGTAGGGATCACAACTCCCGGGCTATATACAAAATCAAATCATTCCATCATGCTTAACAGAGTCATTCAATACTTGTTGAATAACAGGGTGATAACCATCATGTTGCTCACCGTAATCATTGTGTGGGGTATATCCACTGCCCCCTTTAGCTGGTACAGCGTCCTGCCGCGTAATCCTGTACCGGTGGATGCCATCCCCGACATTGGCGACAACCAGCAGATCGTCGCCACAGAATGGATGGGACGGTCGCCGAAAGATATCCAGGATCAGATCACCTATCCCCTGACCACCTCCCTCCTGGGTATTCCAGGTGTAAAGACCATACGCAGTACATCCATGTTCGGCATGTCATTTATCTATATTATTTTTGATGATGACATCGAGTTCTACTGGAGCCGCTCACGCATACTGGAGAAACTCAACTCTCTTCCTTCGGGTACCCTGCCGGAGGGGGTGCAGCCCAGCCTCGGCCCTGATGCGACGGCACTGGGACAGATCTACTGGTACACCCTGGAGGGGCGTAACCCGGAGAACGGAGAGCCCACAGGAGGATGGGACCCTGACGAATTGAGGACGGTGCAGGACTTCTATGTCAGGTACACCCTCTCCTCTGCCGAAGGTGTAGCTGAGGTGGCTTCTGTCGGCGGCTTCGTGAAAGAGTACCAGGTGGAAATCGACCCGAATGCCATGCGTGCTTACAACCTCTCCATCATGGATGTGATGAGCGCCATTCAAAAGAGCAACCTCGATATTGGCGCCGAGACCGTGGAGATCAACAAAGCGGAATACCTGGTGAGAGGTTTGGGCTACATCAAAAGTGTCGCTGACCTCGAAGAGGCGGTGGTGAGTGTCCGCAATGGTGTGCCGGTGAAAATCAGGGATGTGGCGTTTGTCAATCTCGGCCCTGCCACCAGGCGCGGGGGACTCGACAAGGAAGGGGTGGAAGCTGTGGGTGGTGTGGTGGTGGCACGCTACGGCTCCAACCCGCTGGAGGTCATCAACAACGTGAAGGAGAAGATCACCGAGATGGAGTCGGGGCTGCCGCAGAAAACACTGGCTGACGGCACCGTCTCCAAGGTGACGGTCGTCCCGTTTTATGACAGAACAGGATTGATCCATGAGACCATTGGTACACTCGAGACAGCACTCACACACGAGACGCTCATCGCCATTATCGTGGTCATCGTCATCATCCTGAACCTCAGGGCATCGATCATCATCTCGAGCATATTGCCCGTGGGCGTCCTCTTCACTTTTATCATCATGCGATATATGGGAATAGATGCCAACATTGTCGCGCTCTCGGGTATTGCCATTGCCATTGGTATCATGATCGATATCGGGGTGGTCTTTGTCGAGAATATCATCCGGCACATGGAGATGGAGGAGAACAGGGGTATACGCAAGGGGAAAGCATTTGCCGATCTGATCTACCGGAGTGTGAGTGAGGTATCGGGGGCCGTACTTACGGCCCAGCTCACCACGGTGGTCAGCTTTCTCCCCATTTTCTTCCTGGAGGCACAGGAGGGGAAGCTGTTCAGTCCGCTGGCATACACCAAAACCTTCGCTCTTATCTCGGCATTCCTCCTCGGTATCGCCATCCTGCCCACCCTGGCCTACTATATCTTTTCTATCAGGATCACTTCAGAAAAAGTACGTAAGGGAGCCAATATCCTGTTGATTGCCGTGGGTGTTGCCCTGGCCATCTTCACAGGAACCGGCCTCTATATTGCATTGTCGCTGTTCGGGGTGAACAACCTTTTTGCCCACAGGTGGAATGACCAAAGAGTGCCCGGGTTCCTTAATATCGGCATCGCTCTGCTGGCAGTGGTTTTTTTGCTTACTATGGAGTGGCTGCCCATGGGCACTCAGGGAGGACTGCCCGGCAACCTGCTGTTCGTGATCTTTATCATAGTCCTTATTCTGGGGCTCCTCTGGTTGCTGGTCATCTATTACGAAAAGATCCTGCGGTGGAGCCTTGCCAACAGGTGGAAGTTTATGATCCTGCCCATAGCGACACTACTTTTCGGCCTTGTGATCTGGTTGGGCTTCGATAAAACCTTCGGCATCGTGGCAAAAGGCTTCGAAACGGTGGGATGGAGAAGTTTCCGGCAGACGGCTTTATGGCAGACAGCCAGCAACAGGTTCCCCGGCATTGGGCAGGAGTTTATGCCCAGTCTCAATGAAGGCTCTTTCCTTCTGATGCCTACAAGCATGCCGCATACGGGGGTTGAACAGAACCTGCAATATATCGAAACACTGGATAAACGGATCTCCAATATTCCGGAAGTGGAGATGACCGTAGGCAAATGGGGACGGGTTAATTCGGCACTCGATCCGGCACCGGCGCAGATGTTCGAGAACACCATCAACTACCGACCGGAATATATGCTGGATGAGAACGGGCGCCGGCAGCGATTTAAGGTGAACCGTAAAGGGGCGTTTGTCCTGACCGACAAGTCGACCTACAACCCGGAGGAGGGCTTCAGGCTGGTTCCTGTGGATAGTCTTGTTCCTGACAAACGGGGTGATTATTTCAGGCAGTGGCGTCCGGAGATAAGGAAGGCGGATGATATATGGCAGGAGATCATCAACGTGTCGCACATCCCCGGCCTGACATCCGCCCCGAAGCTGCAGCCTATTGAAGCACGGACGGTGATGTTATCTACCGGCATGCGTGCCCCCATGGGGGTCAAGGTGTCCGGGCCCGACCTCGAGTCAATAGAACAGGGAGGAAAAGCACTGGAGGCGGCATTGAAAGATGTACCCTCGGTACTGCCCTCCACCGTATTTTACGACCGGGCTGTGGGAGCTCCCTATATAGAGATCAGTCTGAACCGTCAGCATATGGCCCGTTACGGGATCACCGTGGCGGACCTGCAGAATGTCATCAGCGCCGCTGTGGGAGGGATGCCGCTAACCACAACCGTGGAGGGGCGTGAACGCTTTCCGGTGCGACTTCGCTATCCGCGTGAGCTGAGAGAGAACCCCGAAGAACTGACGCGGCTGATCGTGCCCACTGCTACAGGGGCACAGATCCCACTGGGAGAGGTGGCTGATATAACGTATACCCGGGGAGCACAGATGATACAAAGCGAGAACACCTTCCTGGTGGGATATGTGATCTTCGACAAGGTCTCGGGCAGGGCCGAGGTGGATGTGGTGAAAGAGGCCGACATGCTGTTGCAGGAGCAACTGCGATCGGGTGAGCTCACGTTACCCCACGGCGTCTCCTACACTTTTGCCGGGAATTATGAACAGCAGGAGCGTGCTTCAAAACGACTGCTGGTCATCATCCCTATCAGCCTGCTCATCATCCTGCTTATACTCTACTTCCAGTTTAAGACGGTGACGGCCTCATTGATTCACTTCTCGGGTGTGTTCGTCGCACTCTCGGGAGGATTTATCCTTTTATGGCTCTACGGCGAACCGTGGTTCATGAATTTCACTGTCGGTGATGTCAATATCCGCGACATGTTTCAGATGCACCCCATCAACCTCAGTATTGCCGTGTGGGTCGGTTTTATCGCTCTCTTCGGGATTGCCACGGACGATGGTGTGCTGATGGGTACATACATTCACGATACTTTTATGGAGAGGGATCCGCAGACAAAAGAGGAGATCAGGGAAGCGGTGGTACATGCCGGGCTTAAAAGGGTGCGTCCGGCAGTGATGACCACCGCCACCACGCTGATAGCCCTGCTGCCGGTACTCACCTCCACAGGTAAGGGCTCGGACATCATGATTCCCATGTCCATACCACTGTTCGGGGGAATGATTATCCAGTCGATGACCATGTTTATCGTACCCATCCTGCAATGCTGGTGGCGGGAAGGCGTCATCCGGAAAAAAGAGAAACAACCAACAAAAACATCAAATTATGAAACCATATAACCTCTTACGCGTTCTCCTGGTTGCCCTGGGACTCATGGGTCTCCACCCTGTTGCGGCGCAAACACCCGATTCTCTCGATCGTTACCTGGAGACAGCGGCGAAGAATAATCCCGGGCTGAATGCCGATTTCCTGGCCTATAAGGCATCACTGGAAAAGGTGCCGCAGGCAGGTGCCCTGCCCGATCCCAGGCTGGACATCGGCTTTTTCCTTAAGCCGATGGACATTGTGGGGGGGCGCCAGATAGCCGATTTTACCCTCATGCAGATGTTTCCCTGGTTCGGCACCAAAAAGGCTGCACAGACAGAAGCCACGCACATGGCAAAAATGGCGTATGCACAATTCACGGAGACAAGAGACAACCTTTACCTCGGGGTTTATACCCAATGGTATCGCCTCTCAACACTGGTACAGCAGCTCCGGAACAACCGTGATAACCTGCAATTGCTGAAGCAGCTTGAAGAGCTGGCGCTGCGTAAGGTCTCCTCACCCTACAGCAGTTCATCATCAGGTTATACTCTGCCTGCCCCATCTCCGGCAACAAAAGGCATTGTCACCTCTTCCACCGGTGGAGCCATGGCGGGCATGGGTTCCAAGGGAGGTGCTGTCACCTCGTCGGGAACCACCTCTTCCTCGGGCATGTCCTCCGGCATGGACCGTTTCGTAGGTGGCATGTCCCCGGGGATGAGCAGCGCTGCACCGGGTATGTCAGACGTACTCAGAGTGCAGCTCGAGATGGCAGAGATCGAAAACAATATAGAGAGCATCCTTTCAGAGATTAAGGCCGAAAAGGCGAAATTCAATGCGTTGTTGAACCGTCCTGCCGACGTGGAAGTGATCCTGCCCGACTCAATCACTATGGTATCCTTTCGGTTCGATGAGGTAGCCGTTATGGGCGAGATTGAACGCCAGAACCCGATGCTGGGTATGCTGGTGGAGGAAGAGCTGGCTTATAGGGCCAGGAGCGAAATGGATAAAAAGATGAGCTACCCGATGATTGGCCTGGGGTTGCAATATATGCTGATTGGCGAGCATGCAGCGTCAACCATGCAACCGGGTACTGACAACACTATGGGCGGCATGGATATGATCATGCCCATGGTTTCCATCTCCCTGCCCATCTTCCGCAATAAATACAGGTCGCAGCAACGGCAGAGCCGTTTTCAGTGGCAATCGGCACAGGAGAAATACAACAACAAACTGAATATGCTTCAGTCCGACCTGTTCAGGCTGAAACACCAGCTTGATGATGCGGAACGGAAGATCGCACTTTATAAAAAACAGGAACAACTGGCACGAACAACCTATCAGTTGGTGGTACAGGAGTTTGTGACGGGCAGGAGTGACCTCACCAACGTGATCCAGGTACAGCGGCAGCTGCTCGATTATCAGTTGCGGGAGGCCGTAGCCATCGCCGAATACAACACCAGGGTGACTTCCATCCGTAAATTGCGCTCTTTCAACACATCAAATAATTAAAACATAGAAATCATTATGGATAAGAAAAGAATACAAGCAGTGACCAATCACCCTTATTTCAGGTACGGGTTGATGCTGATAGCCGGCCTTTTTCTGGGGTGGCTTCTGTTCTCCGGCGGCAACCGGAAGCAATCGTCTCAGCAGACAGCAGACGTGGAAGAAGCACATGATCATGGAGCTGAATCATCCATCTGGACCTGCTCCATGCACCCGCAGATAAGGATGGAGGAACCCGGTGACTGTCCTCTTTGCGGGATGGATCTGATACCCCTCCAGACATCAGGCACGGGAGATGCATCGATTGATCCTGATGCAATTCAGCTCTCTGTGGAAGCAGCAGCACTTGCCAATGTGCAGACGACGGTTGTCAGCCGGCAGAACCCTGTCAAAGATATCCGGCTCTACGGCACCATTCAGGCGGATGAGCGGCTTTCGCAATCGCAGACCTCCCACGTAAGCGGCCGTATTGAGCATCTGCGGGTTAATTTCACCGGTGAGAGCGTGCGGCAGGGAGAGGTCATCGCGACCATCTATTCACCTGAGCTGTTGAACGCACAGCAGGAGCTGATCGAGGCAGTGAAGATGGCAGAGCTGCAGCCGGCGTTGGTGGAGGCGGTAAGAGAGAAGCTGCGTCTCTGGAAACTGACCGGTGAACAGATTGCACGTATCGAACAATCGGGCGAGGTCACTCCGCTGATAGATATCAGGGCAAACAGTAGTGGCATCGTTGTCTCGAAGAATGTGAACCAGGGCGACTATGTCAATACGGGTACAGTATTGTTTCAAATCGCCAACCTGACGCAGATATGGGCTATGTTTGATGCGTACGAGTCCGACCTGCCCTTCCTGAAAAACGGTGATAAAGTGGAATACACTCTTCAGGCGTTGCCGGGCAAGACATTCACCGGAAGGATCTCTTTTATCAACCCCATACTGGATCCTGCAACACGCACGGCCAGGATCCGTGTAGAGACAGCCAATCCGCGTATGGAGCTGAAACCGGAGATGTATGCCAATGCAATGATTAAAGCTTCACTCAAACAATACAATAATGAATTTGTTATACCGAAGTCTGCTGTGCTGTGGACCGGAAAGCGCTCCATCGTCTACGTGAAGCAGCAGGGTACGGAAACGCCCGCTTTCATGCTCAGGGAGATAGAGCTGGGACCCTCGCTGGGTGATTCCTATGTGGTTCTTTCAGGCATTGAAAATGGCGAAGAGATCGTCACGAATGGCGCCTTCACCATCGATGCCAGTGCCCAGCTGGCGGGGAAACGAAGCATGATGAATGATGAAGCAGGCAGGGTCGTCACCGGCCATGAAGGTCATACGATCAATGGCAGCAGCACGGCGAACAGTGCTTCTTCAGGTAGTGAACCCACTGCAGGAAATGAGGGACGTACCATGCAATCACCCGAAACGGGAGGAGAGCATGTGATGCTGACGGTACAGGGATTGTGCGAGATGTGCAAGGAGCGTATCGAGAAAACAGCGAAGGGAGTAAACGGGGTCCACACTGCCAGCTGGGATCTGAAGACCAAACAGCTGCATCTCGGTTTCGATCCGTCCCTCACATCGGCCGATGCCGTCGCCAAAGCAATAGCCAAAGTGGGACATGATACCGATAAATACAAGGCAGACAAGGCTACCTATGATGCGTTGCCCGACTGCTGTAAATACAGAGATTAGTTAATTGAATAATAAAACTTTAAAATGCAACTACAATGAAAAAATTATTTATAGCAACCATGATGTTGGGTGTTTTCCTGTTCACCGCGTGTAACTCAGGCACATCCAACAAGAATCAATCAGAGAGTGGGCACACTGAGATGAATCAGATGACACCGGGTGATTCTCACGATGAAATGGAACATATGCAACAGGGAGCGCAGAACGAAGAGCATGCCATGCTGGGTGTAAAAGGGAGCTGCGAGATGTGCAAGGAGCGCATCGAAAAGGCCGCAAAGAGTGTGGAAGGTGTCTCCTTTGCAAGCTGGGATATGGAAAAGCAGGA
>JADKLW010000150.1_pt1 | contig 38450 bp, 35 predicted proteins | sample 8641881 | NCBI WGS metagenome assembly JADKLW01 (sample SAMN16272185, study PRJNA661076) | feces metagenome | isolation source: fecal sample from diarrhoea affected cattle B | host: Bos taurus | place: South Africa: Lokaleng Village, Mahikeng | collected 2019-09 | reverse complement strand
GATCGTGGCGCCGCAGCTGTACATCGCCGCCGGTATCTCGGGTGCGATCCAGCACTTGGCGGGTATGAAGGACTCCAGGGTGATCGTGGCGATCAACAAGGATGCCGAAGCACCGATTTTCTCGGTGGCTGATTACGGTCTGGAGGCGGACTTGTTTACCGCAGTGCCTGAACTCGCAGGCACGGTCTAAGCACGGAAACCTTGGCACAGCCGCTAAAAAAATGAACGAATCATTAGGTTTTCAACGAAGTATTCAGGCGATTCGTGCAGTCAAAGAGTATGGCTGGACCTATCCATCCAACTATCTGGATATCTACTTCGAAAAAATCAGTCCCCAGGAAAACATTTCCTGGATGGAGGTGGGAGCCCATTGCCTGAGCAGCAACGCAAGCATTTCGATGGCTGCTTTTGCCGTTTTTGCCGACGTGGGTTTGTCCAATGCAGCACGCGCCTCGCTGGGGCAACAAGCCAGTTTGGCCACCATTGCCTTAAGCCTGTCGATCAAAAAGCTGCCAAGTGCGGGCAAGATCAAAGCGGTCAGCAGGATCAAAAATACGGTGGATGATGCGGAGATCGGCGCAGTCTTTACCGAGGTGGAAATCTATTCCGAGCAGGGCGAGCCTCTCGCATCGGGGCATGCGCTGATGGGAATTGCTCCTTTCAAAAATGCACTCAATGTGCAGGCACTGCCCGATGCGCCCAAGCTGTTTGCCGATGCTGCGCAATGTGTGCCTGCTGCGGATTCACGCGACTATCTGATTTACGAGGCCGCTCAGCAAGCGCAAGACTTGGACAACGGCGCTTCGTTCATCGATAAATTTTGGGCGGCCCAAGAGGCCTCAGAGGGATCGTGGTCTGGTTTTAGATTTTTTAAGGGCGAGCAGCTGTCCAACCGCTCCGGCAACGTACACGGCGGCATTCTTTATGGTTTGGCCGCACAGGCAGCCAGCGCTGTCGTACCCGCAGGTTGGCACATTGCAGAAAGCGCTGTGCAATATCTGAATGCGGCGTCCGATATCTATTTTGATATCCACACTGAAATTCTTCGCCAAGGCAGAAATACCGTCGTGGTCGAATGCAAAGTCGTATCGAATGCCGGCAAGAAAATCATCCACGCGCAGTGGACATTTCTCAAGCCTAAGTCGGCGTAAGGCGTGCTTGGTGAGCAGGGATAGAAAAAAGCCCGAGGTGCAATACCCCGGCAAACAGCTCACATTTTTGCAATGTGCTGGCCCATGGCAAGCAAGGCGGCCACATTACGGGCAGTGCTGCGCACGTTGAATTCAGCTTCAGCCATTGCCTCTTCAATGTTGCAGGGGCGGCTCAGCACGCTGGCAATGGCATCAATGCCGTGCCCATGCACCACATGGGCGTTGGTGCCCAGGCTGCCTGCAATACCAATCACCGGCACACCGTGCTGGCGCGCGACGGTGGCCACGCCACAGGGTGTTTTGCCAAAAATGGTTTGCTGGTCAATCCGGCCTTCGCCAGTAATGACCAGGCTGGCGCCTTGCACTGCGGCATCCAGGCCCACTGCCTTGGCGATGATCTCGCAGCCCGGGCGCAACTGGCCGTTGAGAAAAGCCAGCATGGCTGCGCCCATGCCGCCAGCAGCGCCTGCGCCAGCCACTTGGTCCACATCCACACCCAGATCACGCAAGATAATCTGCGCGAAATGCTGGAGGTTGGCATCCAGTGTTTTGACCATGTCAGGTGTTGCACCCTTTTGCGGGCCAAAGATGGCCGAGGCACCGCGTGGGCCAGTCAATGGGTTGTCTACATCGCAGGCCACTTCCATCGTGCATTGCGCCAAGCGGGCGTCGATGTCCGAAGTGTCGACACGCGCCAGCTGGGCCAGCGGCGCGCCGCCACGGGCGATGTCTTGACCGGCCGCGTCCAGAAGCTTGACGCCCAGCGCCTGCAACATGCCAGCGCCACCATCGTTGGTGGCGCTGCCGCCAATGCCCAGGATGAGGTGGCGCGCACCAGCGTTCAGCGCGGACACAATCAGCTCGCCGGTGCCGTAGCTGGTGGTGACTTGTGGGTTGCGCTGGGCAGGAGGCACCAAGGCCAGACCGCTGGCGGCGGCCATCTCGATCATGGCGGTGTGACCATCGCCGGTCAGTGCGTAGAAGCTGGGAATGCGCTGACCCAGCGGGCCGGTCACTTCCACTTCCACGCGGCGGCCTTGCGTGGCTTCGATCATGGCTTGCACGGTGCCTTCACCGCCATCGGCCATCGGCACTTTGACGTATTCAGCATCCGGAAAGACTTCACGGAAACCCAGCTCGATCTGCGTGGCAACCTCCAGCGCAGACAGGCTTTCTTTGTACGAGTCCGGGGCAATAACGATTTTCATGGGGAGCGATCTTTGCAGTCTGTTGCGCGTTTAGAGCATGAACGAGCCAGCCAGCCAGATGCAGGCGAAGCTGACAAAGCCCATTACCGCAGTCGAGGTGGTGAATACGCGCAGGGAGTCTTGCATTTCAATGTTGGAAAACTTGGTGACGACCCAGAAGTACGAGTCATTGGCGTGCGAAGCCACGATAGAGCCCGAACCAATCGCCAATACGGCAAACAGACGGCCCATTTCGGAGTCCAGACCAAAAGTGGTCAAGCTGGGCGAAATGATGGCGGCAGAAGTCAGCGCAGCCACGGTCGACGAACCCTGCGCGGTTTTGAGCAGCGCGGCAATGAGGAAGGGAATCAACAGACCGACCGATGCGCCGCCCAAGGCTTCACCCAGAGCAGAGCCGACGCCGCTTTCTTTGATGACGGCCCCAAACATGCCGCCAGCGCCGGTAATGATCAAAATTGGCCCGGCTTTGACGATGGCTTCTTCCAGCACGTGGGTGAAGTCACCCTTTTGGCCGCCGTTTTTGCTCAGCAACCACAGGCCGCACAGCATGCCCACCAGCAAGGCAATGACCGGGTTGCCCAAGAAGTGGAACCAGTGGGCCACGCCTGTTTTGTAGCCCAAGGTGGTCAGCAAAGTGGAAATGGAGATCAGCACCAAAGGCAGCACGACAGGCAGCAGCGCCTGGGCGAAAGAGGGCAAAGGGCGCTGGGCCAGTTCGGCTTCTTCTAACGTGATTTCGGCGGGGGCGTAACTTTTGCCCTTGCACATAAAGCTGGCCCAGTAGTAGGCCGCCAGCATGCCGGGCATGGCAAAAATCACACCTGCCACCACAAACATGCCCACGTTGGCATTGAGCGTCGACGCAGCCGCCAGCGCGCCAGGGTGCGTGGGCACCAGGCAATGCACGGCATACAGTGAGGTGCCCAGAATGGCTGCCATCAGCGGCATGGGCGTCTTGGAGCTGGCACTCATGCTGCGCGCAATGCCGCTCAGGATGATGTAGCCCGTGTCACAGAAAATGGTCAGGCCAGGAATAAATCCCGTCCAGGCCATGGCGGGCTTGGCGTTGTTTTGGCCTGCGATGCGCATGATGTTGCTGGCAATGCTCAGCGTGCCGCCGCTTTTTTGCATGCAGATGGCAATCGCGGAACCAAAAATAATGATGAAGGAGATGTTGCCCAGCGTGGAGCCAAAGCTGCTTTTGAGCAGATCAACCACTTTCTCTAAAGGCACATTGGTGGCCAAAGCCAATCCAATAGAGACGGCAAACAGTGCGCCGAACACACTGAATTTGACTTTCGCCGTGAGGTAGACGATGACCCCAATACTGAGGGCCACCAAGAGGGAGGAGATAGCGATGCTGCTCATAGGTAATTACCTGATTTTGGAAATCGTGCGCAGAGGTCGGCGTGCGTCTGGACATCAGGATGCGGGCGGGCGCGAAACAGGGCGGGCGGCATCCTGGTAGGTCATGCCATCTCTGCGTGCATGCTCACTATCGACGGGTGATTATAGGAGTGCGCTTGCGCGGTCTAGGGTTTTCCCTTGGTGTGATTTTTGGAGAGCCACGCAGAGTGAAAAACTGCGGAATGCTTCAATTCAGGAGCTGCAAGCCCTGATGAGATAACAGTTTGCAAGCCATAAGGTACTGAAAACAAATAGGGGAGCCGGCATGCCGCTCCCCTATTTGATGCACAGAACTTAAATTGGCGTGCAAAATTTACAGTTTGCGCAGACGCGCCAGGGCAGCGAGCAAAGTCGCATCCTGTTTGGCAAAACAAAAACGCACGACTCGCTGGTCAAAGTGGTCGCCATAGAAGGCCGACAGCGGGATGGCCGCCACGCCCACTTCTTTGACCAGCCATTGGCAAAACGCCGATTCGTCCAAATCCGTTACGGCCGAAATGTCCACGCACTGAAAGTACGTGCCTGCCGTGGGCAGCAATTTGAAGCGCGTTTGCTGCAAGCCATCCACAAACAAATCACGTTTGCGCTGGTAGAAGGCAGGCAGCTCCAGGTACGGTGCAGGGTCGGCCATGTACGTGGCCAAGCCCACCTGCATGGGCGTGTTGACGGTGAAAACGTTGAACTGGTGCACCTTGCGAAACTCTGCCATCAGTGCTGCGGGGGCCGCAACCGTGCCCACCTTCCAGCCCGTGACGTGGAAGGTCTTGCCAAAGCTGGAGACGATGAAGGTGCGCGCTGCCAAGCCCGCAAAACGCGCTGCGCTCTCGTGCTGCGCGCCGTCAAACACCATGTGCTCATACACCTCATCGCTAATCAGCAGCACATTGGTGGGCGCAAGCAAAGCCTCCAGTTGGCGCATTTCGTCGGCCGACCAGATCGTGGCGCTGGGGTTGTGCGGCGTGTTGACGATCAGCAAACGCGTTTTCGGGGTAATGGCAGCGGCAATCTTGGCAAAGTCTGGGCGGAAAGTGCCGGGCGTCAGTGGCACGCGCACACCAACGCCACCTGCCAGTTCAATGTTGGGCGCGTAGCTGTCGTAGCAGGGGTCCAGCACGATGACTTCATCGCCCGCGTGAACGGTGGCCAGAATGACGGTCAAGATGGCTTGTGTGGCACCAGCGGTGATGGTGATCTCACTGTGGGCGTCATAGCGTTTGCCGTGCAGGGCTTCGATCTTGGCAGCCACGGCCTCGCGCAACTGCGGCATGCCGGGCATGGGCGGGTACTGGTTGTGGCCTGCCTGCATGGCGGCAGTGACGGCGTCGGTCAGCTTGGGGTCGCAGCCAAAGTCTGGAAAACCCTGGCCCAGGTTCACAGCCTGGTGCTCGTTGGCCAAGGCAGACATCACCGAGAAAATGGTCGTGCCCACGTTGGGCAACTTGCTGGGAAAGGTGGGAGTTGCAGCAGTCATGGCAAAAATGGGCCCGCGCAGGGCAAAAAAAAGGGTGCCTGCAGGCACCCGGATCAGACAAGGATTTACAGCTCGTAATCGTTCACATGGCCGCTCATGGCGCGCAGCACCAAATCGCGCGAGAGGCGGTCGCTCAGTGTCTCGGCAAAATTGTAGACAAAGTTGCGCAGATAAGCGCCACGCTTGAACGCCACGCGCGCTACGCTTTGGCCAAACAAGTGGCCTACGGGGCGTGACACGAGGTCTTGGCCGGCATCATCGCGCATGGCCATCTCCGCCACAATGCCAATGCCCAGACCCAGGCGCACATAGGTTTTGATGACGTCGGAGTCAATCGCTTCAAGCACAATGCGCGGCGAGATTTTTCGCGTGGCGAAAGCCGCATCAACTTTGCCCCGGCCGGTAAAGGAGGGGTGATAGGTAATCAGCGGTTCATTGGCCAGATCATCCAGACTGATGCGATCTTTGCGTGCCAAGGGGTGGCTACTGGGCACCACCAGTACGTGCTGCCATTCGTAGCAGGGCAGCGTGACCAGCTCGGGATAATCCGCCAGAGACTCGGTAGCCATGCCAATTTCAGCCACTTCATCCAGCACCATGCGCGCCACCTCATGCGGCGTGGCCTGGTGCAGGCTGATGTTGACCTTGGGGTAAGTGCTGCGCAGCTTGGCCACAGCGTTAGGTAGCACATAGCGTGCTTGCGTATGCGTGGTGGCAATGCTGAGCGTGCCACTGTCTTGCGCGCTGAACTGCTCGCCAATGCGCTTGAGGTTGCCGACCTCACGCATGATCAACTCAATGCTTTTGAGGACATGCTGGCCCGGCTCGGTAATGCGCTTGAGCCGCTTGCCGTGGCGGGCAAAGATATCGACGCCCAGCTCCTCTTCCAATTCAATAATGGCTTTGGAGACGCCAGGCTGGGAGGTGTGCAAAGCCTTGGCCGCCTCGGTCAAATTGAGATTGCGCCGTGCGGCTTCTTGGACAAAACGAAATTGGTGAAGATTCATAAGAGCAGGGCTTCAATAGAGCTTTTTCTCATTATGAATGAAATATCTAAAGAATTGTTGCGTTATGCAATATGCTCGCCCGCAATGTCCGCCAACAGTTGGGTAACACGAGGGTCTTCACCCACGGCGGTTGCTATCGTGAAGTGCACATGGGCATGCTGCGAGCGCAAGGATTCCACCAAATGCGGCAGGTCATTGCGTGCATGGCGACCGGTGCCGAGAAACATGGGTAAAACGGTGATGTGCACGCAGCCTGCGTCCACCAGATCTTGGCAAGCGGCGGCAAGGTCGGGATCGTTGAGTTCCAGATAGGCGCAAGCACACAGCGCCTCGGGGTGCTGCTGTTTTAAAACACGCGCCACCGCTTCAATCGGAGCGCGCCATAAAGGGTCGCGTGAACCGTGCGCAAAAAAGACGATGCCGCGTTGCAGCGGCACCGTGGTTAACGGCGTATGACCAGCCAAGCAAATGCTCCTAGTGAAAGTACAGAGTAAATAAGCCCCGGCGCAGCAGCCGTCAGCATGGGCGACCAGTTTTGCAAATTGCCCGCATATCCAAAAACGTTGTTGAGCAAAAAGAAACTGATGCCGGCCATCACGCCGCCAAACACATAGCCTGCAATGCCGCCAGAGCGAAAGTGCAGATAAGCAAAGGGCAAGGCCAACACCACCATTACCAAGCAGCTCAGCGGGTAGAAAACTTTGCGCCAGAACTCAATTTCATACTTCTGCGCCGATTGATCGTTGTTCTTCAAGTGCTGGGTGAACTGAAAGAGTTCCAGGGTCGGCATGCGGTCCGGTTTGTGTACCGAGGCCACCAGCATCTCGCTCGTAATGCCTGTGTTCCATTGCAGCTGGGCATGGTGCTCGCGCTGCATCTCGGTGGTGCTATTGCCTTGTTGGTCGTTGGTGTAGCGAAATGCGGCTTTGCTGGCATTGTTCAGTTGCCAAGCATTGGTGCTTTCCACCACTTGGCCGCTTTCCGCATGGATCTGCAACACCATCCGGCCCTGGGTATCGAATTCGAAGATACGGACACCTGTCAGCGCGCCTTCGGCATTGACGGCGCGAACATTGACTGCCAGCGTACTGCTGGCGCTTTTTTCCTTGAGCCATGCTCCTGTCGATCCCGCCGTGGAAACCTGTCCAAGATATTGGGCCTTGACCACCATGCCGATGCGCTCGGCCGCAGGCGCAACATAATCGCCCACCACGACAGTGAGCACGACAAATCCAAGCCCCAGCGTGAGCATGGTGCGCAAAGCCAGCCAGGGGCCCAGGCCGCTGGTACGCATGATGGTGAATTCAGAGCTTTGCGCAAAGCGTGCCATGACAAAAATACTGCCAATCAGCACTGCAATCGGCAGCAACTCGTACAAGTGCTTGGGCATGCCCAACGCGACAGAAAACAAGGCATGCCACACGCTGTAAGTGACACCGCCGACACTGCGGCCCACGTTGCCCATTTCATCGAGCAAATCGAAGAAGAAAAACAGTGCCAAAAAGGCGATGGTCACAAAGCCAATAGAGCTGATGATGTCGCGGTAGATCAGTTTGCGCAGGGTTCTCATGCTGCAATTCCTCGGCGCTGCACGATGTCTTTCAGGCTCCATCGGTTGTGACGCATGGCCAACCCCAATGCGGCCACGATAAAAATGCTGCCGTGTATGCCCAGCAAGTAACTGAGCAGAGACAGCCGCTCAGACGCCACCCAGCTTTGGCCCACACTCATTAAGTTGTAGTAGATAACAAAGGCAAGCAAGGCAACCACCAAGCTGGTGCTTTGCCCTGCACGGGGGTTCACCAAAGTAATCACCAACGCCACTATCATTAAATTCAGTGCCGCCAGCGGCAGGCCGATACGCCAGCCCAGCTCTGCCAAATTCATGGCCCCGCCAGTCTCAAAAAGCTGGGGGCTGGACAAGGCGCGCGCTGTCAAGCCGGTGGCTGATGCAGCGTCAGTGTCGAGCCGCAATGTGTAGGTAGCAAAGTGCGTGACTTTGGTTTGCCCGGTCACGGTGTCAGTCTCCACGCGTTGCCCTTCTTGCAAGACAGCATTGCGCAGCCCATCCACCGTCTCCACATGCGCCGTTTTTGCGGAGGTCACAAATTCACGGCCTTGGCGTTGCTCGACCAAGAAAATATTGCTGGCGGCTTCCTGGCTGATGCGGTCTTTGTCGATAAAGATCACGCGACTTCCATCGGAGGATTCTTGGAACTCTCCCGGCGCAATGCGGTCAATGTCGCTGCGCTGCTCAAACTGGCTGCGCAGCTCCTGAACTTGCAGATTGCTCCAAGGCCATACCAGCAAAGCCAGTACTGCGATGACTGCCACAATGGGCCAGCTAAAACGCACGATGGGGCGTAGCTGGCTGGCCAGGCCTTGGCCACTGGCAAACCAGATGGCCATTTCGCTGTCGCGGTACATGCGCGATAAGGTGCCCACGATGGCGACGAAGAGGCTGAGCGTCAGGATGGTCGACATTTGCCCGAGCACGGTAAAGCCCATGACCAGCATCACATCCGAGGGGCTGACATTGCCTTTGGATGCCTGACCCAGCGTACGGATCAGCATCATGGTCATGACGACGGTGATGAGTACCACCAAGGTGGCCCCGAAGCTGCGCGCCAGCTCCTTGCGGATAGATGAATCGAATAACATTGGCTCAGAAGGAAAACACCAATTATGAACTTTGAACTGAAGGCTTTGAGCCTAACTGGCGCAGCTGCTGCCAAGTGTGATCTTCTTGTATTGTTGGTGCCAGAGTCATTTGAAGCTGTGCAAGACCCTTTGTCTTCGCTGGTGGATGTGGCGTTGGGCCACGGAGACTGGAGCAAAGCGGCGGGTAAACAGCTGCCTTTGTATAAGGCCGATGGTGTTGCCGCTCGCCGTGTCTTGCTGCTGGGTGCCGGGAGCGGGTCGGTTCGCGATGTCCGTATGGCGTTGAGCGGCGCTGCGTCGGCCCTCAAGGCGGACGGTGTGAAGCATGCAGTGGTGTGTCTCAGTGCCCTGGTGGACAGTGCGTCCATCATGCATGTTGCCGTGCAATGCATCGCCGACGCAGGCTACGCCTACACCCTCACCAAACCCCAGGCCAAGCTTGCTGCCATTGCCAAGGTAAGCATTGGCGTTATAGACAAGCGCGCCAACAGCACACTGTTTGAGCAGGCGGTGGCAATCACTGCGGGCCAAAGTTTGGCCAAAGAGTGGGGCAATCGACCTGCCAACCATGCCACCCCCACCATGCTGGCGCAAGCTGCCAAAGAGCTGGTCAAACACGACAACATCCAATGCAAAGTCCATAGCGCCAAGGATGTCGCCAAACTGGGCATGGGAGCTTTTCTGGCCGTGGCGCAGGGCTCAAGAGAACCCTTGCAATTCATTGAGCTGAGCTACACCGGCGCAACCAATACACAAGCGCCTGTGGTCTTGGTGGGCAAAGGCATTACTTTTGATACCGGCGGTATTTCGCTCAAGCCTGCTGCGGGCATGGATGAGATGAAGTTCGACATGTGCGGCGCGGCCAGCGTGCTGGGGGTATTCCGTGCATTGGCACAATTGCAGCCCGCGATCAACGTGGTGGGGCTGATCCCCGCTTGCGAAAACATGCCCGATGGCGCAGCCATCAAGCCGGGCGATGTGGTGACCAGCATGAGCGGTCAGACCATTGAAATTCTGAACACGGATGCCGAAGGCCGACTGGTGCTGTGCGATGTGCTGACCTATGCCGAGCGCTTTAAGCCTGCGGCTTTGGTAGACATTGCCACGCTGACCGGTGCGTGCGTGATTGCTCTGGGCGGCGTGCGCTCGGGCATGTATGCCAACACCGAAGCTTTGGCGCAATCTCTGCTGAGCGCTGGCGAGAAGACGCAAGACCTCTGCTGGCGCATGCCGCTGGATGACGATTACGCCGAAGGTCTCAAGAGCAACTTTGCGGATATGGGCAACGTTGCCGGGCGCGCCGGTGGTTCGATCACTGCAGCCAAGTTCTTGCAGCGTTTTGTTGGCAACCAGGCTTGGGCGCACTTGGATATCGCCGGTACGGCCTGGAGAGAAGGCGCTGCCAAGGGCGCGACAGGCCGTCCTGTGCCCTTGCTGGTGCAGTTCCTGCTTGATGAATCTGCGCAAGCTGCTACCAAGAAGCCCAAGAAAACTGCCAAGCCAGCCGCCAAGTCTTTGAAGGGCAGTGGCTTGCAGGCCAAGGCGCCTATCAAGGCCCCTCAGGTTGAAGAATGACGACCATGGAGTCTGCCAAGCCGCAAGTGGCATTTCACTTTAATGCCCCTGACAAGCTGGACTATGCCTGCCGCTTTGTGCGTAAAGCATTGCGCCACGATGCGCGGGTGACCTTGGTGGGCCCTATGGAGCATTTGCGCCCCTTGTCTGCCCGCTTGTGGAAACAAGCCGGGCATGACTTTTTGGCACATGCCGTGCAGGGCGACCCGGCCGAGATTTTTGACTTGGCGCCCGTGGTTTTGGTGGAGTCTGCCGCTGAAAGCCCGCACAGCGATGTGCTGGTGAATCTGGGGTTTGCAATGCCGCTGGGGTTTGAGCGCTTCAAACGGGTGGTGGAGGTGGTCGCCAGTTTCGATGAAGCAGATCGTGCCCAGGCCCGCGAGCGCTGGCGCGGCTACCAAGATGCCGGTTATGCGATTGAACGGCATGATTTGGTGCTGCACGGAGGCTAAAGCACATGTCAACCCAGGATCGCCAGCCGCCGCGCTTTGTGCCGACTTTGACTGAAGTGGTGGGTGAAACGGTAAGCGCGCCTGCCGTTTCACACCACGCAGAAGCTTTGCCTTCTACGCAGGCCGTGGAAGACATTCAGGCACGCATCACTGCCAATGCCAATGCCAATGCCGAGGAAGAATATGAGGATTTAATGCCTCTAGCCCCCGTGGATATTGGGCAGGCTGCTATCAACTTGAATGCGCAGGATTGGCAGGATATCTCCCAGCAAGCACTGGCGCGGGTCATGGCCCGTGTCGATGTGGTGCTGGAAGAGCGTTTGCGCTATGCCTTGGCAGATGTGGTGCAGGAGCACACAGCGGCTTTGTACCAGGCCATGCGCCAGGAAGTGGAGCAAGCGGTGCATCTGTCGGTGCAAGAAGCAATAGCGGAAGAGTTGGGCAACGTTCGAACTGGTTAAAGCAACTGGTTACGCACTCGCGCTAAGCATTTGCATAGTAAAAAACCACGGGGCCTTGAGGCCCCGTGGTTTTTTACGCTAGGCCCATCCGTGGGCTGGGCGTTTACGCTTTGCGTTGCTCTTCAGCGATGCAGACAGCAGCGGTAAAGATCACATCGGTCGAAGAGTTCAGGGCAGTTTCTGCAGAATCTTGCAGCACGCCGATGATGAAACCAATCGCCACCACTTGCATGGCAACTTCGTTCGGAATGCTAAACAGCGAGCAGGCCAGCGGAATCAGCAGCAAAGAGCCGCCGGGCACGCCAGAGGCGCCGCAAGCGCAGACAGAAGCTACGACGCACAGCAAGATGGCCGTAGGAATATCCACCGCAATGCCCAGTGTGTAGGCCGCAGACAGTGAAAGCACGCTGATGGTGATGGCAGCGCCGGCCATGTTGATGGTCGCGCCCAGCGGAATGGCGATGCTGTAGGTGTCTTCATCCAGATTCAGGCGCTTGGCAATGGCCATGTTGACCGGAATGTTGGCAGCAGAACTGCGCGTAAAGAACGCCGTGACACCACTTTCGCGCAGGCACATGAGCACGAGCGGGAAGGGGTTGCGGCGAATCTTCCACCACACAATCAGCGGGTTGACCACAAAGGCAACAAACAGCATGGAGCCCATCAGCACCACCAGCAGGTGTACATAGCCTGCCAGTGCTTTGGTGCCCGTGCTGGCAACGGTGGCCGCAACCAGGCCAAAGATACCAATGGGGGCCAGACGGATCACGCCCTGAATGATCAAGGTGATGCCGTTAGAAAAGTCAGCCATGGTCTGGCGCGTGCTCTCAGAACCACGGCGCAACGCAATGCCAATGGCCACCGCCCACACCAGAATGCCGATGTAGTTGGCGTGCATCAGTGCGCTGACAGGGTTATCTACCGCATTCTTCATCAACTGCACGAGCACTTCGCCAATACCGCTGGGTGCGGCCATGCCGGTGGCGGCATCTTTGAAGATGAGGGTAGACGGAAACAGCATGCTGGCCAGCACACCCACAATGGCTGCGCTCAGCGTGCCCACTACATACAGCCACAAGATGGGCTTGAGGTGGGTGGTTTGTCCAGGTCTTTGGTTGCTGATGGCAGCAATGACCAAGACAAAAACCAAAATAGGTGCAACGGCTTTGAGCGCAGAGATGAACAGTGTGCCGAGCAGCTCAATGCGTAGGGCTGCATCTGGCCAGAACAGGCCCAGCGCAATGCCAAGGACGAGTCCAATGACGATTTGCGTAACGATGCTGGTTCGCTTTGACCAGCTCAGCAAAGGTTGGAGGATCATGAGAAAAATTGCACCGGTGACAAAAATGTAAGACGGGGGAGTTTATGTGCTCCTCGACATTCTTTCTTTCAGTTGCTTGCATAACTGTGTGTAATGCAATGGTGCTTGGGGCCTTGGATTTATCTAATTAGGGGCAAGGTCTCTAACAATGTGCCGCCACAAGCGGTCATGTCACTGGATAATTGCTCCCCTATGTCGTCCCCTAAAGTTCTTTTCGGCTTTCATGCCGTCGGCGTGCGCTTGAAAACAGCGCCCCAATCCATCATTGAGATTTATTACGAATCCACGCGCCGTGACGCGCGCATGCGCCAGTTCTTGGAAAGAGCCAAGGAAGCCGGTGCGCGCCTGATCGAAGCCGATGCCATGCGCATCGCCAAGCTCGCAGGCAGCCACGGCCACCAAGGCGTTGCTGCGCGTGTCGATGAAGTCAAAGACACCCGCACGCTCTCCGAATTGCTGGACGATCTGGAAGAGTCTGGCGTCAAGAACCCGCTGCTGCTGGTGCTGGACGGCGTGACCGATCCGCACAACTTGGGCGCTTGCCTGCGCGTGGCGGATGGTGCTGGTGTGCATGCCGTGATTGCCCCCAAGGACCATTCATCGGGCATTAACGCCACGGTGGCCAAGGTGGCCAGCGGTGCGGCTGAAACCGTGCCGTACTTCATGGTGACCAATCTGGCGCGCACGCTCAATGAACTGAAGGAGCGCAATATCTGGATCATTGGCACCAGCGGTGATGCAGACAAAGCCCTCTACCAAATGGATTTCAAGGGCCCAGTGGCTTTGGTGCTGGGTGCCGAAGGCGACGGCATGCGCCAGTTGACCCGCAAGACCTGCGATGCGCTGATCAGCATCCCCATGCAAGGTGCGGTGGAGAGTTTGAACGTGTCGGTGGCCAGCGGCGTGTGCTTGTACGAAGCCGTGCGCCAACGTCAAGCTGTATAAAACCATAGCTATAAGCCCGCGCCATGTCTAGGCTAGAGGCCAAAAACACTGAAAACTTAGACCCGGTGCGGCAATGGCCGCCTATGCCCGCGCCTGTCCGGGCAAACTCAGCCTGATTACGCAAAACGTTGATGGTTTGCACCAGCTGGCAGGCAGCCATGACGCAATTTGTCTGCATGGCGACGTCATGCGCAACCAGTGGCTGGATGTCTGCTGCCCCCAGTGCAATATCCAGCAAGCTTTGGCGCGAGGTGGGGAGCCGCCGCGCTGTGGTGCCTGCGGCAATATGCTGCGCCCAGGCGTAGTCTGGTTTGGTGAGCATTTGCCTGCTGATGCCTTGGCACAAGCTGAACAAGCCGTGAACCGCTGTGAGGTGATGCTGGTAGTGGGCACTTCGGGGGGGGTGTATCCCGCAGCAGGTCTGGTATTTCAGGCCCACCAGCGCGGAGCCAAGGTGGTGGTCGTTAATCCAGCCGCAACGGAGCTGGACATGCTGGCCGACGCCATCGTGCAGCAAAACGCCGCACAGGCCTTGCCCCACCTGCTTCATGCGTCCTGATTTTCAATGCCTGTGTTTGATGGCTAATCACCTGGTTTTGGCTCTTTGGGGCTCTTTGGCTTGATGTCAAAGGCCGCCCCCGCAGCCACTGCTCGCTGATGCTGCATGTGTTCTGTTTGCGCCACTGGCTGATGTACTGCGCAGAGCGTGAATGCTAATGTGTAAGAAGTCGTTGTCGCATCCAATATGCGTTTCGTGTATGACAGATAAGCATTGCTAGCTATTAAAAATATGTTTTTTCTAATTGTGCGGAAACGGTGGAGGTGGATCAGTCCAGTGCTTGTGTGGGCCATGACAGGTCTTGGCAGCTTTGCACAGGCTCAGCCGGCGCCGCCGATATTGCCGACTCTGAGTTTTGGCCAAGCGCTCAGCGCTGTGCACAGCCAATCGCCGCAACTGGCTGCCAGCCACAAAGCCGTGGAAAGCGCCCAGCTACGCCGTGAGGGTATGCAAGGGCTGGGTGGCCCCTCGGTAGCCATCACAGGAATGGCTTATCGCTATTCGGCCAACGCAGATGTGAATCTGGACTCCGCCCGCAATGCGCTGGGCAACGTCTTGGGACAGTTGCCTGCGCAAGTGGTTGGCAGCGTGGGCCAGCTACCGCAATTGCCCAGTAATTACCCATTGCAGCGGCAAAATAGCAATGCCTCGGCCAGTGTGTTGGCCTTGTGGCCGGTGTACATGGGGGGCTTGTCGAGCGCTGTGCGCGAGGGGCTGGATGGAAAAACCCAAGAGGCACAGGCGGATGCGGCCTTGTCGCAAGACCAGGTGCACAGCCTGCTGGTGCAGCGCTATTTCACAGCCCAACTGGCCGAGCGTTCGGCCACCTTGCGCCGTCGGGCACTGGAGGGTGTACGCGCGCACGACAACGCCGCACAGCGCATGCTGCAAGCGGGAGTCATCGCCCAGGTAGAGCGCCTGCAGGCCAGTGCTGCATTAGCAGATGCCCTGCAGCAATCGCACAAGGCTGACAGCGATGCGCGTTTAGCGCGCAGCGCGTTGGCGCACACGGTGCAGGCCGTAACTGACGTGTTGCCCGTCACGCCTTTGTTTGTCAACCAGCAGCCTTTGCTGCCGCTGCATACTTTTCAAACTGCGGCCTTGAACGCGCACCCCGGTTTAAGCAAGGTTGCTGCCAAACGCACACAGGCCCAGGCCTTGCACGACGCCAGTGAGGCCCTGCAAAAGCCGCAGGTGCTGGCTTTTGGCATGCGTGAGGTCAACACCCAAGGCCGGCCTAATTGGGTGGCCGGCATGGCGGTACGCTGGACACTGTGGGACAGCATAGACCGCGACAAACTAGCTGCGGCGGGGCAGCGCACTATCGAGCAGGCTGAACTGACCGACGCACAAGTGCGCAGTGACATTGCCTTATTGGTGGAAAAAAACTGGTTGGCCGTGGAGCAGGCACGTACCAGCTACCAGGCGGGTCAAGCCCAGGAAGACCTGGCGCGCGAATTATTGCGCTTGCGTACCGCAGGCTTGAAAGAGGGCACCAGCACCTCGCTCGATTTGATAGATGCGCAGCTGAACTTGGCCAAGGTACAAACGGAGCGCGCTTCGGCGGCGAACAACTATGTGCAGGCCTTGGCAGCTTTGCTGGAGAGCACCGGCCAGACCGACACCTTTGAGCAATATATGGCCCGTGCGGACATTGTGATCACCCCTGACGCCCCTTGAATATGAATAGCACTTCTTCCAAAAAAACATTGAGGCTCCAGCGCAAAACTGTGCTTTTGACCATGGTGGCCTTGGTACTGCTGCTCTTTATCATCTTGGGCTTCTGGAAAGCTTCGCAACCACCCGCACCGTATTTCCAGGGCCAGATGGAAGCCAAGGAAGTGGATATTGCCCCCAAGCTGGCGGCCCGCATCAGCCAGGTGCATGTGAGGGAAGGTCAAAAAATCCAGCCCGGTGATTTGCTGATTGAAATGGACAGCCCTGAGGTGCAGGCCAAGTTGGCACAGGCGCAAGCAGCCAAAGAAGCAGCCCAAGCGGTGGCTGACAAGGCAGGCAATGGAGCTCGGCCCGAAGAGGTGCAGATGGCGCGCTTGAACTGGGAGCGTGCACAAGCTGCAGCCAATTTGGCGCATACCTCTTACACCCGCGTGCAAAGCTTGTTTGCGCAGGGTCTGGTGTCGGCGCAAAAGCGCGATGAAGCACAGACCAACTGGAAGGCATCTGCAGCCCAGGCCAGTGCTGCTAAAGCTCAGTACGACATGGCGGCACAGGGTGCGCGCAAAGAAGACAAAAGCGCTGCCCAGGCGCAAGTGCGGCAGGTGGACGGCGTGATTGCGGAAGCCAAAGCCGCAGAAGCTGAAACCCAGCTGCGCAGCCCTGTGGGCGGCGAGGTGGCGAATGTGCTGGCCAAAGTTGGCGAGTTGTCACCCCAGGGTGTGGCTGTAGTGACGGTGGTGGATTTGCAAGACCAGTGGGTGGTACTCAATGTGCGCGAAGACCAGATGCAGCGTTTTGCCGTGGGCCAGCGCTTCACCGGCAAGCTGCCTGCACTGGGCAGCCAGAGCGCCGAGTTTGCGGTGTATTACGTGGGCGTGCTTCCAGACTTCGCCACCTGGCGCACCACCCGGGGCAGCCAGGGGTTCGATGCCCGCACCTTTGAAGTACGCGCACGCCCCGCACAGCCCATTGAGGGTGCGCGGCCCGGTATGAGCGTACTGGTGGAAGGCGTTTAAGTGCAGCACTTCACTGCCAGCTTGGTCCGTGAATGGCAGCGCATGCGCGCCAGCCGCTGGGATTGGGCGATGGTCAGTTGGGTACCGTTGCTGACGATGGCCTTCATGTGCTGGATATTTTCGGCTGGCCAACCCTACAAGCTGCCAATTGCGGTGTGGAACCAAGACCACTCCAGCCTTTCGCGGCAGCTGGTACGCATGCTGAATGCCACGCCGGGTCTGGAGGTGGTGCAAGGGGTGCTCAATGCTGCCGAAGCACAAGATGCTCTGCAACGTATGCAGGTCTACGGCGTGGTGCAAATTCCACCCGATATGACACGCGACATAAAACGTGGCGCAGCAGTGACGGTGACTTTGCTGCACAACGCGCAACTTGCCACGGCCTCCAGCTTGCTGCAAAGAGATGTGCAGCAGGTAGTGGGCACCTTGTCTGCAGGCGTTGAGATGCAAGCCCGTGCCAAGCGCGGGGACCCCCAGCAGGTACTGCAAGTGCGTATGGAGCCTGTTGCTACCAAATTGGTGGCCTTGTTCAATGTGTCCGCCAATTACGAACAGTTTTTGGCTGCAGCGTTGATCCCCGCCTTGGTGCATATTTTGGCCATGACCGCGGGCGCGTGGCAGGTGGGCCGTGAAATGCGCGACCGCACGGTCGGTCACTGGCTGCAAAACAGCCAGAACTGGTGGGGCACTTTGTCGGCTTTGCTGGGTAAGCTGGCAATTCCCGCCCTGCTGCTGTGGGGCAGTGGCGTGCTGAGTTTGCTGTATCTGGCACTGCAACGCGGCTGGCATGTGGCCGGCAGCATGGTATGGATTGGCGTCGGGCTGATGTGCTTGGTTGGGGTGAGTCTGGCGCTGGGCTCATTGCTGGCGGCGCTCACCATGTCGTTGCGTACGGCGCTATCAGGAGCAGGGCTATTGTCTGCGCCGGCATTTGCCTTCAGCGGCGTGGGTTTTCCGTTGCTGGCCATGAGTGGCCCGGCACAAGGCTGGGCACTGTCCATGCCGTACACCCATTACGCACGCCTGCAAATTGAACAGTGGCAAATGGGCGCGCCCGCGGCCCAGTCCGTGCCTGTGGTCGTGGGGCTGCTCTTGGCGACCGTGGTGCTTACGGGTGTGGCTACTTTCGGGCTGCAGCGTGCACGGCAGTTGCCCCAGAGTTGGGGTGGGCGCTAAAAATGGCTGCTTTCACACCGTCTTCCAACAGCTTTGTAGGCTTGTGGCTAGACAGCTTGCTGACCTTGCTGCGCGACAAAGGCGCCGTGCTGCTGCTGTTTGGCGCACCTGTGCTGTACGGCTTTTTTTACCCATGGTTTTATCAGCAGCAGGTCGTGCAGCGTGTGCCTGTGGCAGTGGTGGTGCAAGACAACTCGGCATTGGCGCGGCAGGTGCTGCGCTTGGTGCAGGCCAGCCCTCGCATTGATCCGCACCTCGTCACCGGTGACGAAGCCCAAGCCCGAGATGCTGTTTTGCGCGGTGAGGTCATGGGCTATGCCGTGATTCCACGCGACTTTAAACGTGCAGTGCTGCGCAGCGACAAAGTGGTGGTGCCTGTGTATGGCAATGGTGCCTATCCTTTGGTGAGCAAGCAGGTGCAATACGGCTTTGCGGAAGCCGTAGGCACCTTCTCGGCGGGGGTGGAACTCAAACGCTTGCAGGCAGAAGGGCAAAGCTCCATGCAGTCGGCGGCCAGCCGTGCGCCGGTGAGTGTGCAGAACGTGGCGCTGTTCAACCCCACCGAAGGCTACGGCAGTTTTGTGGTGGCGGCCGTGGCTGTTTTGATCCTGCAGCAAACGCTGCTGATGGGCGGTGCGCTCGTGGTTGGTACGTGGCGTGAGCAGGGCGTGGCGCACACGAGCGTCAAGCACTGGCTGGCGCGCATGCTGGCGCTGTGTGTGCCCGGCTGGTTAGCTGGGCTGTTTTACTTTGGCTGGATTTTTGTCTGGCAAGACTATCCGCACGGCGGCAACCCGCTGGGAGCTTTGTTGTTGCTGGCCTGTTTGATTCCCGCCGTAGTGGGTTGTGCCTGCCTGCTGGGCTGGTGGCTGGCTGAGCGCGAACGTGCGTTGCACGTGGTGTTGTTTACCTCGATTCCGTTGGCCTTCATGGGCGGTTTTACCTGGCCGGTGGAGGCTTTGCCCGAGGCGCTGCAGTGGCTGCGCTGGCTCTCACCCAGCACGGCGGGGATTGCGGCCTCCCTGCGCCTGAACCAGATGGGCGCGCCGCTGGCCGCGGCTGCGCAGCCCTTGCTGTGGCTGGCGTTGATGGCCTTGCTGACATGGGCAGCCGTGCTGTTGCTAGCCACCCGTCCCGCGTCACAAGCCCATATCGCACCCAACGAAAAATAGCATTTGATAGCTACTAGCCATTGCCAGCATTGGGTTAGAGGCACTTTTGATGCTACAACGTATCAGCGCTGATAACTACGCAATCGCTGGCTTACCCGCGTCGCAGCACCAAAATATCAATCGAAGACGGCACACCCAAACGCACTGCAAACCCGGGCCACAGGCCAGCGCCATTGCTGACAAACAAGCGCATCGGGCCGACCTCATACAGCCCGCTGACAAAGCCGTCATTGGCTGGGGCTACGATCCACTGGTCCATGCCCATGATGTGACCGCCATGGGTGTGGCCAGCAATTTGCAGATCAATGCCATAGGGCGCATAGCTGCGTGCCATTTTGGGTTGATGGCCTAACAAGATATGGATTTCTGCACCACCGGCTTGGGCTTGCGCTGCCACCGTCTGCACATCTGGCGGCACGCCTTCAGGCACATTGGGGTCGGTGTTTTGTTCGGATAAGCGCCCGTAGGCTGGATCGCCCACGCCAGAAATTGCCAGCTTGTGGCCGCGCACTTCCAGTACGCGGGCTTCATTGGCCAAATAGTTCAGGTTCAGGCTGTTGAACACTTTTGCCCATGCATCGTAGCCGCTGTAGTACTCGTGGTTGCCTGGCGCAGACCACACACCCAGGGGCGCTTGCAGTTGGGCCAAGGGCGCAATATTGCCAGCTTGCGACGGCGCATCGCCGTCAATCAAATCACCGGGCAGCACCACCATATCGGGCTTGGCTGCATTGGTGCGCTCCACCAGGCCTTGAACGTAGGCCGCATTGTTGACAGGGGTTGCGTGGATATCCGCCAGCACCGCGATGCGCAGGCCGTCCAACTTGGCCGGCAAATTGGGCAGGCTGATGGCATGTTCGCGCACTTGCGGCAGTTGCGTGCCTTGGGTTAGACCATAGGCATTAAGTAAGACCAGCAGACCCAGCACTGCACAAGTCCACCCAGGCGTTGTCATGCGCGCAGCGCTGGCTGGGCCACGGGTACAACGCAAGATGACCCACAGCACATCGCGCACCATGGCCCATACCAGACCCATGCCGATGGCTGCAAAGAAACCGCCGCTAATGAGTTGCAGATGCGCAATCAGACTAAAGGGCAGCACGTTTTGCCGCATCGCCAAAATGAGCAGTGCAGGGGCCAGTGCCAGGATGGTGGTCAAACCAAAGCACCACCAAAATACCTGGCGGTGGCTGCGTAACAAGGGGTGCCAGAGCCATAAGCCCAACAAGGGCGCAAACAGTGCAATCAGAAAAACCATGGTGGAGGTAAGGCGCCGAAACAGGCACCGGACAAGAGTAAGAAGGAGGCTGAGCTCAGTAGCAGGCGCAGAGCATAGCAAGGCAGGGCAAAGCCCTTCAGCGCCTGCGTGAGATGTAAGAGGATGCGTACAAGGCGCTGTCTCACAAGCCCATCAGGCATTGGCGGGTTTTCGACAAACGGTACTTCTTCACAATTCAAGGCGTGAATCATTCAACAAATTTGGAGGTCTTATGAAGGCAAAACTTGCCGCTATCGCTGTTAGTGCTCTGACAGCCGCTACCTTGTCAACTTCTGCATTGGCAGGTACTGCCGTCGGTGCGGGCTTGACGTGGACATTTGGTGGCCCCAAGCCTGTAGCTGGGCCCGCGCTGGGCGTCAAAGTGTTCTCAACCGACAAGCAAGACAAGGCTGCGGGTTATCTGGGCCTGGATTACTCCTTTGCTGACCGTGGCATTCGCCCCAACGTAGGCGTGGCCTATCTGGGTAAGCACAATATTTATGTCGGTGCTGACGTTGGCTATTCCTTCGCCCAGCAAGGTCTGAACTTTGGTGCCGGCGTCGGTTACGTCGATACCGACAAAAACTAAATCGCAAGGTATTGCCTGGCACCCCCGCAGAACTGGTAACTGCGGGGATTTTTTTCGTCCATGCGCTGGCTAAACCTGCAGTCGGCGCAGATGCGCAGGTGCTGGGATAATCCTGCCCCTTATGCCCTTGAAGATCACGTTCCCCGAGTCCCTGCCCGTATCTGCCCGCCGTGAAGAAATCATGGAGGCGATGGACAAGCACCAAGTCATCATCGTTTGCGGTGAGACCGGCTCGGGCAAAACCACGCAGCTGCCCAAGATTGCCCTGGCGCTGGGGCGCGGCAAGATCAACCAGGTGCCCGATGCCAACGGCCAGGTGCGCGGCCACCTGATTGGTCACACCCAGCCGCGCCGGATTGCGGCCAGCTCGGTGGCCAAGCGCATTGCCGAAGAGCTGCATTCGCCGCTGGGCGAGCTGGTGGGCTACAAGGTGCGTTTTCAGGACACGCTGCAAAAAAATGCCTCGGTCAAGCTGATGACCGACGGCATCTTGCTGGCCGAAACGCAGACCGACCCGCTGCTCAAAGCCTACGACACGCTGATCATTGACGAGGCGCACGAGCGCAGCCTGAACATTGACTTTTTGCTGGGCTATATCCGCCAGATATTGCCCAAGCGCCCGGATCTGAAGGTGGTGGTGACATCGGCCACGATTGATGCCGAACGTTTTGCCAAACACTTTGAAAGCAAAGACGGCCCGGCGCCGGTGATCATGGTCTCGGGCCGTACCTTTCCGGTGGAGATGCGTTTTCGCCCGTTTGAGGAAAAAAAGGACTACGACCTCAACGACGCCATGGCCGATGCCGTGGACGAACTCTGGAACGGCGGCGCCAAGGGCGGCGACATTCTGATTTTCTTGCCCGGCGAGCGCGAGATCCGCGAAGCGGCCGACCATTTGCGCAAGCACCTGCAAAACCAGCCTGCGCTGCGCAGCGCCGAGGTGCTGCCGCTGTTCTCGCGCCTGTCGCAGGCCGAGCAAGAGCGCATTTTTGACGGCCACACGGGCCGGCGCATTGTGCTGGCCACCAATGTGGCGGAAACCTCGCTCACGGTGCCAGGCATCAGATACGTGATTGATGCAGGCACGGCGCGCGTCAAGCGCTATTCCTTCCGTAGCAAAGTAGAGCAGTTGCTGGTCGAGCCCATCAGCCAGGCAGCGGCCAACCAGCGCGCCGGCCGCTGCGGCCGCGTGGCCAACGGCATCTGTATTCGCCTGTATGACGAGGCCGACTTTGCCAGCCGCGCGCCGTTTACCGACCCCGAAATTCTGCGCAGCTCGCTGGCCGGCGTGATCTTGCGCATGAAGGCGCTGGGCCTGGGCGATGTGGTGAACTTCCCGTTCCTCGAAGCACCTTCGGGCCGTGCGATTGCCGACGGCTACCAACTGCTGGCCGAGCTGGGCGCGGTGGACGAGCGCGGCAATCTGCTGCAAATGGGCAAGGAGCTGTCGCGCCTGCCGCTGGACCCGCGCGTGGGTCGCATGATTGTGGAAGCGCGCGAGCGCGGCGCGCTGGCCGAGGTGTTGATCATTGCCTCGGCGCTGAGCGTGCAAGACGTGCGCGACCGGCCGCTGGAAGCCCAGCAGCAGGCCGACCAGCAGCACGCCAAGTTTGACGATGAAAAGAGCGAGTTCAGCGGCTATCTGCGCCTGTGGAAATGGCTGATGGATGCGCGCGGTGGCAAGGTCGTGGCCAAGACGCGGGCCGAGATGGCCGCGCAAAACAAGCCAGCGGCCAAGCTCACGGCACGCAATCAGGCGTTCTTGCCGGTCAGCCAGCGCGCGAGTGGGGCACAGGTCGAAGGCACGGTGCAAGAGCGTTTGGCGCTGTTCAACCCGTCAGAAGTCGTGGAGGAAGCCACGCACAAGCGCAGCAACCGCCAGTGGGAGCAGCTGCTGCGCCAGAACTTCATCAACATCCGCCGCGTGCGAGAGTGGCGTGACATTCACAGCCAGCTGCTGACGGTGATCAAAGAGCACAAGTGGCTCATCAACAACGAGGCCGCCGGCTATGACGGGGTGCACCTGTCCATGCTGTCCGGCCTGCTGGGCAATATTGGTTACAAGGGCGAGGAAAGCGACGCCTACCTGGGCGCGCGCGGCATCAAGTTCCACCCGCATCCCGGCGCGCACCTGAACAAAAAACCGGGGCGCTGGATTGTGGCGGCCGAGCTGGTGGAAACCTCGCGCCTGTACGGCCGCGGCATTGCGGCGATTGAGCCGCAGTGGCTGGAAGAGGTGGGCGCCCACCTGCTCAAAAAACAATTGCTCGACCCGCACTGGTCCAAAAAACAGGCCGATGTGGTGGCGCAGGAGCGCGCCACGCTGTATGGCCTGGTGGTCTACAACGGCCGCAGCGTGAGCTATGGCCGCGTGGACCCGGACGAGGCACGGCGCATGTTTATTCGCCAGGCGCTGGTCGAAGGCCAGTGGGACACGCAGTGGCATTTCTTGCCCGCCAACCAGAAGATGGTGCGCAAGATCGAAGACCTGGAACACAAGTCGCGCCGCCAGGACGTGCTGGTGGACGACGAGCTGATCTACGCCTTCTACGAACAGCACATTCCCAAGGGCATCTACAGCGGCGCGACGTTTGACAAGTGGTTTCGCACGGCCAGCAAGGGCCAGGCCGAGCTGCTGCGCCTGTCCAAAGACGAGCTGATGCGCCATGAGGCCGCCGGCATCACCACCGACAACTTCCCCAAGCTCATCAAGCTGGGCGGTGTGGACTGCAGCGCTGCGTACCTGCACAGCCCCGGCGATGCGCGCGACGGCGTGACGGTGACGGTGCCGCTGTTTGTGCTCAACCAAGTCAGCGAAGAACGCGCCGAATGGCTGGTGCCCGGCATGCTCAAAGACAAGATTCAGGCGCTGCTCAAAAGCCTGCCGCAGCGCCCGCGCAGCCGCTTTGTGCCGCTGCCTGAAAGCGCGACGCGGCTGGCCGAGCTGTTTACGCAGGCCGGGCGCTGGGAAGAAACTACCAAAAAAGGCGGCCTGATCGATGTGCTGCTCAAGCAGGTGCGCGATGAGACCTCGCTCGACGTCAAGCGCGCCGACTTCAAGCTGGACATGCTCAGCCCGCATTTGTTCATGAACTACCGCGTGATTGACGAGCATGGCCGTCAGCTGGGCCAAAGCCGCAACTTGGGTGCGCTGAAAGCCGAGTGGGGCGCCAAGGCGCGCGGGGCTTTCCAAGCCTTGGCTTCGTTGAAAATTTCAGAAACAGTAGCTAAAGGCCCTAGTGAAACCTTGATTTCAGATAAAAAAGAGTCTGAAAGCAAGCATTCAGTAGGGCATGCCGCTCCTAAAAATCAGAAAACGGACGCAGCACCTGCGCAGCAGGCGGACACCCGCTACAAGGCATGGAGCTTTGGCGAATTGCCGGAGCTGATGGAAATCAAAAAGGGCAACACTACGCTGATTGGTTTTCCGGCCTTTATCGATCACGGTTCGGAGATCGGCATTGAAGTGTTCGACGAGCCCGAAGTGGCCGCCGCCAAGCACCGCATTGGTCTGCGCCGCTTGTTTGCGCTGCAGATCAAGGATGCGCTGAAGTACCTGGAAAAGAACATTCCCGATCTGCAAAAAATGGCGGTGGCCTATATGCCGCTGGGCACGCAGGAAGAGTTACGCCAGCAAATCATTGATGTCGCGATTGACCGTGCTTTCTTGCAAGAGCCGCTGCCTGCCAACGAGGCCGCTTTCAAGCAGCGCGTACAAGATGGCCGGGGCCGCCTGACCTTGATCGCCAACGAAGTGGCGCGCATGGCCGGCGTGATCTTGGTCGAATACGCGGCCGCCGCGCGCAAGATCAAGGACACCAAAAATGCTCCAGAAGCCACGAAGGACGCGGGCGAGCAGCTACAAAAGTTGATGCCCAAGAACTTCATCGCCATCGCCCCGTGGGCGCAGCTGGGTCACTACGCGCGTTATCTCAAGGCCATCACTATTCGCCTGGACAAATACCGCGCTGACCCAGCACGTGATGCCGCCAAGTACAAAGAGCTGCAGCCGCTGGAGCAGCGCTACTGGCGCCTGGTGGCCGAGCGTAAGGGCGCGGTCGATGCGCGCATGCAGGAATACCGCTGGATGCTGGAAGAGCTGCGTGTGAGCTTTTTTGCGCAAGAGCTGCGCACGCCGTACCCGGTGAGCGCCAAGCGCCTGGACAAGATCTGGGCGCAGCTGCAGCAGTAATCAGCCGTAATGCCACGTAGCCACGTAGGCAGCTGATAGACCAAGTCCGGTCCATGGGGTGGATCGGACTTTCTTTTTGAGGAATTTGCATGACCGATATCACCCAAGACCTGCGCATGGTCGCCATTGACAACGACAGCTACGCCCAAGCCCTGGCCGCTGCCAAGGCCTACCGCGTGGGTGATGACCCCGCGGGCTTTGCCTTCACCGGTACCGCCACCTTGATGTTCCAGCGCGAACAAGATGTCTGGGAGCACGATGCTTTCAGCAGCACCCCATTGATTCGACATGTAAACCCGGTGCAAGGCGCTGCCGATGCCGACGTGCAGCAAGAGGACGACTTCTTGCAAGCTGTGGCCAATCAGGTGACTTACCTGCACATCCCTGCAGAGTGCCAAGCTATGCAAGTGGACGATGTCTGGAGTATTGACTGCGAATTTCTGATGTTTCCTGTGCCGCAGCCCGAAGAGGGCGCTACGGCATGGCTGCTGGTGCCCGGCCCTGAAGGCCGCGTCATCTCGGCAAAGCACACCGTGCAGGACTACCAGTTTGCCGAGCTGAAAAATGCGGCCAAGGAATTGGGCCTGTAAGGTTTGATGCAATATGCCGGGGGGAGCGTGCCCGTGTATGCCGTCTACCCACCGAGCCGCCGCTACAGCACCAAAGTGCGGGTTTTTGTGGACTGGGCGCAGCAGGTGTTCTCGGGGTTGAGGGGGCGTGGGCTTGCAAGGACTGATCTTTAGCGCAAAAAGGCAGATGTCGCGATCTTTTTCTTCTGATGTATTGCGGGGCTCGGAGTTATTAACGTAATATTCACTTCGCCAAGGCATTAGGAACCCATACCAATCTTTGCCAGGCGTACGTCAGGCTTAGCTCGGTGTGTGGATGTTGTATCACCTGAATCGTTTTTTAAATGGGTTTGAAAATGAGCGATGCAATTGATACCGACATGGTCGAAGAGACGTTGATAGTTATTGATCAGGCCTGCGCAGAGCTCAAGAAAAGCATCTTAATGCGCGCCACGACGGAAATGGACTGGCAAGCTCGGCATAAGGCTGATGATGTCATCGTTGGTTTTGATGCAGTTAGATATACAGGGCATCGACGCACGAAGGATTTGATGCTTTTAGAGCTAGATCAGCTTTGCCAAAAGTTAGACCAAATGATCAGCTGGTCTTACGTGAATCGCCCTTTTGATGCGGCGGCCTATGAGCAGGTTTTAAGTATTGTCGAACTGGCGCAAGGCGCTATTTACTCTGCTTTAGGAATTCACCGACCTTGCTTCAAGCTCTTTCCGCGTATGGGGTTAAGAACTTAAGAGTCTTATGCTCGGCTGAAGATGAATGAAGTGTTATACCGCTCAGGCAGCTGAGTGTTTTTCAGTGGCTGATTCCCTGTGAGTATGGAAAAAATAAAAAGCCTCTTTGGTTGAAATAGCTTCAATCACAGAGGCTTTTTACGTGGTGCTTATCACTAACTTGAAGGTGCTTTTAAAAGGAAGCAACTTCAGGTGGTTAACCTGCTGGGAGTAGTGAAGCCTGTCGATTGAGAATGCATCAGTTTGTGGCTGCCGCATGCTGCGCAGCTCGAACATGGCCAATAACCAGACGCAATAAATCAGGGGTAATACTCTCGTCAATCTGGTGGCGCATACCCATCAAGGTCTGCATTTGTGCCCCAGAGATAGAGCGTGCAGTAGCAGTTCCACCACTTGGATGAACGATTCGATCTTGATCACCATGAATGACGAGTGTTGGTGTGTCAATGCGGTATAGATGCGCACTTCGGTCCCCTGAGGCAACGATAGCTGCGATCTGGCGCTCATAGCCCTGCTGTGCCTGTACATGGTTGGCGCGTAGCCAAGCTTGCGCTATGTAGTTTCGCCAAGCTAGCTCAATTCCCGGGACTTTGGAATTGCCAATGTGCCGCATGAGATGCACGTAGTCGTTTTGGGCATCTTCCAGCGTTAAGGGGGCTTTGCGAAATAGCATGCGCAGGAGCGTTGAGCCCGCTGCGAACCCTACGCGAGTATTACCGGTCGTAGAGAAAATAGATGTAAGTGACAGCACTTTTTCAGGGTGCTGGGCCGCAAAGTTTTGCGCAATCATGCCGCCCATTGACATACCCAATACATGGGCCTTGGAGATACCCAGCACCTCAAGCAGTTGTGCGACATCATCTGCCATATCAGCAATTTGGTAATGAGCGTTTGGCACCATGCGCATCAACAAACGCCAGCGCGCCGGTGGGGGTGTTTGTGTCAGGTGGGTCGAGCGCCCCATATCCCGGTTGTCGAGCGTGAGTACACGCAAGCCTTCAGCTACCAAGCCTTCAATGAAAGTCATGGGCCATGAAACCAGCTGAAGCCCCAAGCCTGCAATTAACACAATGGTAGGGCGCTCATTCTGTCCGTAGCTGCGATAACAGATGCGCATTCCATTAGGTAGATCCGCAAATTGATCTTCAAGGGGATTGGCAAGGGGAATTTGATGGAGCATGGCGTGAAGGACAAAATTATGATGTCAATGGTCGCGTTTCACTCCGAGGTATTACTGCGGATGCGCCAGTACCGGGCAAAGCGTGGCAGGCCACTGGGATGCATGCCGTTGAAGCGATAGGTGATTGTGCTGCCGATAGGAGGCGGTAGCGCTCGATCCGTATCGCGAAGGCCACTGCCAATTTTGAAGCGCTGACCGTTGGGCATTTGCACTAGTAAAGCGCCGGTCATCCCTTGGTACTTACCTTTGCCAGGTAAATGCTGGACGACCACAGCTTCGGCATCTTCAAAAATTTTGAGCTTGATGAGGTCATCACTACGTCCCGCGCGATAGGAGGTCTTCGTGTTTCGCAACATAAGTCCTTCTGCACCCGCTTTGCTCATAGAGCGAAGCTGCCGCATCAACGCTGCGTGACTATTAACTTGCCATTGCGGCGCAGCTTGTAACCAATTTTGATCAATCCGCTTCACCAACTTCTGAAGTGCTTGCTGGCGCTGCGTAAAAAGTCCTGGGTGAGTGGGCAGGTCAAACACCATATAACGTAGCGCACGCCAGCCAGCTTCATCTTTGGCACCTTGAGATACGGTGGACTGGACTGCGATAAATTGTCCGCGGCCTGCCCATAGTTCTCCGTCCATCGCTTCAGTGGAGAAATTTTTGGTAAACCATGGGGGTGCGTCGATAGGTAAGCCTTGCCGGCTCATAAGTTGCTGCCCTGTCCAATAGGCGCGAATGCCGTCGTATTTTTCGCTGACCAAGTATTGGTTGAGATCTAGCTCGCTGTGGTAGTTAGTCGCTAAGGTGAGGGGTAATGTTTGGGCATGGGCCAATGCCCCGCAACACAACCAAGACAAGCAGCAGAGCAGAAAGTAATGAATGAACTGCTGGCGTGCGTGCCACATCATTTATTCCAACACCTGCTGTACGTCCCGGTTGCGTCCACGTGTTTTGGCTTGATAAAGCAACTGGTCGGTTGCGCCCAGCAGTTGCTCAGAGCTGAAACAATCGCAAGCGCTTTGAGTTTCTAGTTCTTCAGTGAGCGAAAGTGCACGTGCAGCTATACCGTGTAGAGGTGAGCCCCGAAGATCTGCTTCTATCTCTTCCAGGATACCGATGCCTGCATATTCACCACGCTGTATGGCTGGTAATGCGAGATTGACTTTTTCAATTAATGCATCACGCAGGAGTACTTCTAAATCGTTTTGCTGGAAGGCCAATGCTTGTTCTAAGGGATATAAATCTTTATCGGTTTTGCCAAAAACTTCTGATACAGCAAGCTGCAGTTGTCGACGTTTTTCATCGGTTCGGCGTGCAACAGCCAAATAGAACTTGCGTCCTGCTATTTCTTGGCAGGAGATATGTACTTCCAAGTGGTACAAGCTGCCATCTTTTCGGCGATGGCAATTAGGAGTCACTACGTAAGGACCGATTTGTAGAGAGTCCCAAAGCCGGTGAAGCTGTGCTGCATCCAAGGTGACGGAAATTTCCCCCAGTGTTTTCCCCAACAGCTCTTCACGTGTATAGGCAAGATTGCTACATGCAGCTTTGTTGATATCCACGATGACACCCGTTTCATCGTGAAGATAAATTTCGTCGACAAATCCATGAAAGAAAGACCTATACAGCGAGTGGCTGGCCAGCGTGGGTGACGGCTCGACGGGAGGGCTGGACATCACTTCTCCAAAGTAAAGGGCAAGATTAGTAAAGCAGCGTACCTTGCGCAAGGACTTGGGTCTAGAGGATGAACAGTCAGTAGGCTTTTTTAACGCTGAATGATGGCGCAAGCCAAGCGTGCACCTGCATTGCCTGTAGGCTGAGAGGTAAAGTCGTCTGGCTCTGCATGCACGATGAGAGCGCGGCCAGCCACATTGTTGGTGCCATTGCCTAGGCTGATTTGCGCGGTTTCATATTGAACAACTGCCATGCCACTGGCATTTGCGCGCAGACTGGGCAAATCACCTGCATGCTGGAGGTTATGGCCGTGTTTGCCGTGAGGGGTGTTGCCAGGGTTAAAGTGCCCTCCAGCGCTGCTGGCATCGGGGCTGGAGCAGTCACCTGTTTCGTGAATGTGGAAACCATGCTCGGCGTTGGGCTTAAGACCGCTTACTTGTCCAGACAGTTTCACTATGCCGTGCATGTGTTGCACAAAATGCACTTTGCCTGCAACTGCACTGCCTTGCGTGGGTTTGAGTTCTGCAGTTGCGGAAGGGCCGTTGCTGATGCCAGCGCAGCCAGTCAGAGCTGCGGTAGTCAAGCTCAAGAGCAAGAGTCGGTAAGTCATGGCTTTTCCCTTGTGATGATGGGGTTCTGGATATTTCAACTCTTTCACGTCACCACTTTTTTTACCGTACGTCGCGTCTGAGGTTGACGTAGTGATTTATCGATTCCAGTTCAACCGAGGGCTGTGTCCATGAACATCATCAGCACAAAGCCCAGCATCAGGCCGCCTGTCGCAAAAGACTCATGTCCTTTACGGTGCGATTCAGGAATGATTTCGTGACTGATGACAAACAGCATGGCCCCTGCAGCAAAACCTAAGCCCCAAGGCAGGACTCCGATCGAGGTGCTGACCACGGCAGCCCCCAACACAGCGCCAATAGGTTCTACCAGACCGGTCAGCATGGCCAGCAGTACAGCAGTGCTGCGGCGGTAGCCGGCTGCCAATAGCGCGACGGCTACCACCAGGCCTTCTGGAATATCTTGGATGGCAATACCTGTGGCCAAGGCATTACCTCCAATGCCATTGCTGGCGTAGCCGACTCCAATGGCCAAACCTTCGGGGAAATTGTGCAGCGTAATGGCAAAAACAAACAACCATGTGCGTTGCAGTTTGCGTGCCGTATCTAAGTCTGGGCCTTCGCGGCCTTTGATGAAATGCTCATGGGGCAGCAGCCGATCAATGCCCATCATGGCCGCCGCACCTAACAAAACAGACAAACCAATGACTCCGGCTGCAGCAAACTCTGAGTTGCCCCACATCGCTTGTTCGCGTACAGCGGCCATCCCCGGCAAAATCAAGGAAAAAACACAGGCGGCCAGCATGACGCCAGCGCCAAACCCAAACAGCGTATCTTGGGTGCGTTCAGACATGCGCTGCGAGAACATGACTGGCACCGTACCCAAAGCCGTGGTCAAAGCAGCCACCATGCCTCCGCCTAAAGCTTGCAGCACCACAGGCTGTTGTTGGGCATAAGTCCAAAACTGGCTAAACAGGGCGCAGACACCCAACACAGAAATCACAAAACCCACCCACAGACGTATGCTGTGCTTGGTTCCATTGCCGTTTAAATGTCGTGATGTGGGGCGTTCAGTGGCAGAGTCTTTGGGCATAGGCAATGAGATGCGTCGATGAAATGCAGCGTGATAGGGCAGACGCGTAAGTTGTGTCAGCCAATCACTGATTGTTCTTAGATAAGAATTATTCTTATTTTTCAATCTCTGTGTGCACCGGGCTCTTGGGGTTACTGCGGCTAAAGAAAAAGCCCCGCAGGTTTGACACCTAGGGGGCTGGATAGGAGCGCGTTAGCGCTACTTACACTTGGTCTGCGGACAGGCCTGCTGTTTGGCTGAAGCCACCGTCTACATAGGTAATCTCAGCGGTGATGCCCGAGGCCAAATCAGACAGCATGAACGCAGCCACGTTGCCTACGTCTTCAATCGTCACGTTGCGGCGCAGGGGCGATGCATCGGCCACACGGCCCAGCAGCTTGCCAAAGTCCTTGATGCCCGAGGCGGCCAAGGTCTTGATGGGGCCCGCCGAGATGCCGTTGGCGCGGATGGCACGGCCATCTTCGGTGCGGCCCACGGCTTCTGCCAGGTAGCGCACAGACGCTTCCAGCGATGCCTTGGCCAGACCCATGGTGTTGTAGTTGGGGATGGAGCGCAGCGCGCCCAGGTACGACAGCGTCAGCAGCGACGACTTGTCGTTCAAGTAGGGCATCGCGGCCTTGGCCATCGCAGGAAAGCTGTAGGCGCTGATGTCGTGCGCAATCTTGAAGGATTCGCGGTTCAGTCCGTCCAGGAAGTTGCCTGCAATGGCTTCGCGGGGCGCAAAACCGATGGAGTGCACAAAGCCGTCAAACGTGCCCCAGGCATCGCCCAGGCCCTTGAACATGGCGTCGATCTGCGCGTCGTCGCCCACATCGCAATCAAAAATCAGGGTTGAGTTGAACTCAGTCGCGAAATCGGTGATGCGGTCCTTGAAGCGCTCGCCCACATAGCTAAATGCCAGTTCAGCGCCTTGCTCGTGGCAGGCCTTGGCAATGCCGTAGGCGATGGAGCGGTTGGACAGCACGCCAGTGATCAGCAGCTTCTTGCCGGTCAGAAAACCCATTGTTCTTCTCCTTGAGGAAATTCAGTGAAGGCCGGCCGCTAGGGTTTTGCACGCAGCAAATAACCGCAGGGCGGCGGGCCGCAGTGGTGCAGAATTGTCGCATGCGCTTTTGGAAGTTTTGTTTGCTGCTCGCAGGAGCCACTACGTTTGCCCCGTCATGGGCCGACCACGCCTACGCTTTGTGGGGTCAGCCCAAGTACGGGCCGGACTTTGCGCACTTTGGCTATGTCAATCCGGACGCCCCCAAAGGCGGCGAGTTGCGGCTGGTGAGCAATCTGCGCAACTCCACGTTTGACAAATACAACCCTTTCACCGTCAAAGGCAGCGCACCGGCCTATTTGTCGAACCTGATGTTTGACAGCTTGCTGATGGGCAGCATGGATGAAACCGCCTCGGGCTATGGGCTGCTGGCCGAAGAGGTGGCGGTGGCTGCGGACGGCCTGTCTGTCACGTTCAAGCTGCGGCCCCAGGCGCGCTTTCACGATGGCAAGCCGGTGCTGGCGCAGGATGTGAAGCACAGCTACGACACGCTGGTGGGGCCCCATACCTCGCCCGGCTACAAAACCATGCTGGCCGAGGTGGAGGGCTGCGATGTGCTCGACGCGCGCACGGTGCGCTTTCGCTTCAAGGCGGCCAACCGCGAGCTGCCGCTGACGGTGGGCGGCCTGCCCATCTTTAGCCGCGACTGGGGCGCAGGCAAGCCGTTCAACGAGGTGGTGATGGACATCCCCATTGGCAGTGGGGCCTACAAGATTGGCCCCGTGGTCTTTGGTAAAGACATCACCTATGTGCGCGACGACAACTACTGGGCCAAAGACCTGCCTGCGCGCAAAGGCAGCGCAAACTTTGACCGCATTCATATCAAGATTTACCAAGACAACACCGCCAAGCTGGAAGCGCTCAAAGCCGGTGAGTTCGACATGATGCGGTTTTTCAGCGCCGGTGACTGGGCGCGGCGTGTGGATGGGCGCAAGTTCAAGTCCGGAGAGCTGGTCAAGGGTGAGTTCGAGCACAAGCAGCCCACAGGGTTTCAAAGTTATGTGCTCAACATCCGTCGTCCGTTCTTACAGGATGTGCGTGTGCGAGAAGCTTTGGGACTGGCGGTGGACTATGAATGGATGAATCGCCAGATGTTCTACAGCGCTTACCAGCGCGTGAACGGCATCTTTGGCAACACCATGTGCCAGACCACCGGTGAGCCCAGTGCCGCCGAATTGGCGCTGATGCAGCCTTTTGGTAAGGAGTTGCCGCCCGCAGCCTTTGGACCTATGACCGTGCCGCCGCGCACTGACGGCGACAGCAGCCTGCGAGCCAATTTGCGTAAAGCCCAAGGCTTGCTGGCCGCCGCTGGCTGGACGGTGCAGGGCGGGGTGCTGCGCAATAGCCAAGGCCAAGCCATGGTGCTCGAATATATGGACAGCGGTGACGCTGGACAACGTACGGTGGCCCCTTGGCAACGCAATTTGCAAAAGCTCGGTATTCAACTGAATTTCCGTGCAGTGGACTTTGCGTTGTACCAGCAGCGCCTGCAAAAGTTTGACTTTGACATCACCAGCATTGCCTACCAAGGCACGAACAACCCCGGCCAAGAGTTTGCCGATTTGTTTGGCAGCGCAGCGGCGGACCAAGAAGATTCAGGCAACTTCCCCGGTGTGAAAAGCAAGGCCGTGGACGCCTTTATCCAAAAAATGGTGTCTGCCAAGACCGAGCAAGAGCTACTGCCTGCCTGCCATGTGCTGGAGCGCGCGATTGCCCATGGCCACTACTTGATCCCGCAGTGGTCGGCAAATACCCACCGCATGGCCTATAACGCGTGGCGTTTGGAACACCCCCAAGTCATTCCCCCTTACTCCAGCGGTGAAGGTTGGGTTATGGACACGTGGTGGGCACGCAAGCCGCCGTTGACCGCAGCCACGGCCCAGCCAGCCATCAAGCAGGAGGGGAAATAAGCCATGTTTGCCTACATCTTTAAACGTATTTTGTTGATGATCCCCACGCTGCTCGGTGTGCTGCTGCTCACTTTTGTGGTGATTCAGTTCGTGCCCGGTGGTCCGGTAGAACAGTATTTGGCTGAGGCAAAAGCGGGTGCTGGCAGTGGAGCCGAAGGTGGGGGCATGGCCTACCGCGGGGCGCAGGGCGTAGACCCGCAGCGCATTGAGCAGATCAAGGCCTTGTATGGGTTTGACAAACCCGCGCACGAGCGCTTCTTTCAGATGGTGTCCCAGTTTGCCCAGTTTGATCTGGGCACCAGCTTTTTCCAGAATAAGCCCGTGTGGACGCTGATTGTGGAAAAACTGCCCGTGTCCATCAGCCTGGGGCTGTGGACGTTTTTCATCAGCTATCTGGTCGCTGTGCCGTTGGGTGTGGCCAAGGCCGTACGCGCCGGCTCGCGCTTTGATTTGGTGACAACGCTGCTAATTTTGGTGGGCTATGCCATTCCAGGCTTTGTGCTGGGCGTGGCGCTGCTGGTGATTTTTGGTGGTCAGCTGCAATGGTTTCCGCTGCGCGGTCTGACTTCGGGCAACTGGGATGAGTTGTCGCTGATGGGCAAGGTGGTGGACTACCTGTGGCACATCGCGCTGCCGGTCACGGCCATGGTGGCAGGCAGCTTTGCGGTGACTGCCATGCTGACCAAGAACGCCTTCCTCGAAGAAATCCGCAAACAATACGTGCTGACGGCGCGTGCCAAGGGCCTGAGCGAGCGGCAGGTGCTGTGGAAGCACGTCTTTCGCAATGCGCTGATTCCCATCATCACGGGCTTCCCCGCCGCTTTTATCGGCGCATTTTTTGCGGGCTCCTTGCTCATTGAAACCTTGTTCTCGCTCGATGGTCTGGGACTGCTGAGTTATGAAAGCGTGATCCGCCGCGACTACCCCGTGGTGCTGGGCTCCCTCTATCTATTTACCTTGATTGGCTTGGTTACCAAGCTTGTCAGCGACCTGTGCTATGTGTGGGTCGATCCTCGTGTGAAATTTGATTGAAATATGCCGCAAACCCAAGTAACACAAGGACTTGTAGCTACAACAATGGAAGTAACGCCTGTTGCGGTGCCACGTTCGGTATCTCCGGGGCAGCGCGCTTGGCAGCGTTTTAAGCGCAACAAGCTCGGCTACTGGAGCTTGGTGCTGTTTGTGGCGATGGTGGTGGTCAGCCTGTTTGCCGAGGTGGTGAGCAACGACAGACCACTGATCGTGCGTTATGACGGGCAGACTTACTTTCCGCTGCTCAAGAGCTACCCGGAAACCGTGTTTGGCGGAGATTTTCAGACCGCCACTGATTACTTGGATCCCTTTATCCAAGAGCAAATCAACCGAGGCAGCAATTGGGCGCTGTTCCCCCTCAACCGCTACGGCGCCAGCACCATCAATTACTTTGCCGAGTCGCCCAACCCCGCAGCACCGACGCCCGCCAACTGGCTAGGTACGGATGATCGAGGACGTGATTTGCTTGCACAACTGCTCTACGGCTTTCGCGTGAGTGTCCTTTTTGCCTTGGCGCTGACGGCTGTGGGTGTGCTGCTGGGAGTAATTACGGGCGCCCTCCAAGGTTTCTTAGGGGGTAAGACTGATTTGGCTTTTCAGCGCTTTATTGAAATTTGGGGCTCCATGCCTGAGCTGTACTTGCTCATCATCTTCAGTGCTGTGTTCGCGCCCAGCATCAGCTTGCTGCTGGTGCTGCTGAGCCTGTTTGGCTGGATGGGCCTTTCCGACTATGTGCGTGCCGAGTTTTTGCGCAACCGCCAGCTGGACTATGTGAAAGCCGCGCGCGCTTTGGGCGTGCCCAATGGGCAGATCATCTGGCGCCACATTCTGCCCAACAGCCTGACGCCCGTGGTCACGTTTTTGCCGTTTCGCATGAGCGCCGCGATTTTGGCGCTGACCTCTCTGGACTTTTTGGGCCTGGGCGTGCCGCCCGGCACACCCAGCTTGGGGGAGTTGCTGAGCCAAGGCAAAAACAGCATTGATGCATGGTGGATTTCGCTATCTACCTTTGCGGTGTTGGTAACTACATTGCTGCTACTGACCTTTATGGGCGATGCGCTGCGCGATGCACTCGACCCGCGCAAAGCCCAAGTGACCGATGCAGGGGAGAAGGCGTAATGCAGCCAACCAAAGAATTGCAACCCTTGCTTTCCGTATATGACCTGAAAGTGCGCTTTGGCAGCAAGCAAGTCGTCCACGGCGTGAGTTTCGATCTGCACGCCGGCGAAAAGCTAGCGCTCGTCGGTGAGTCCGGCTCGGGCAAAACCATCACTGCTTTGAGTTTGCTGCGCCTGGCCGGTGATGCACATATCAGTGGACAAGCCTTGCTGAACGGACGCAATCTGCTCTCATTGCCAGAGCGGGAGATGCGTGCGGTACGCGGTGGCGATGTAGCGATGATCTTTCAAGAGCCCATGACGGCACTGAACCCGCTCATGAGCGTGGGCACGCAGGTGGCGGAGGTCTTGCAGCTCAAACAAGCGTTGAGTAAGCAGCAGGCCTTCCAGCAGGCGGTGGAGCTGCTGGCCACCACCGGGATTCCCGATCCGGCGCGGCGTGCGCTGAGCTATCCGCACCAGCTCAGCGGCGGCCAGCGCCAACGCGCCATGATTGCCATGGCGCTCGCCTCCAGCCCCCAATTGCTGCTGGCCGACGAGCCGACAACGGCGCTGGATGTCACGCTGCGCATGCAGATTCTGGAGCTGCTCAGCGACCTGCAACGCCAGACCGGCATGGCGATTTTGCTGATCACGCACGACTTGCATCTGGTGCGCCGTTTTGCCGACCGCGCTGCCGTGATGGAGCAGGGCGTGCTGGTGGAGCAAGGGCCCGTCGGCGCATTGTTTGAACATCCCAAACACGCATACACCCACAAGTTGCTCCATAGCCAGCCAGTACGTGAAGTGCGTGAGGTCCATTCGCAGGCCAAGCCGGTGGTGCAAGCCACGCAACTGCGCGTGAGCTATCCCGTACCACTTCCTGGCATTCAAGGATGGTTTCGTAAGGGCGAATTTGTAGCGGTGCAGGGTGCAGATGTCTGTGTGCGCCAAGGGCAGACCCTGGGCATTGTGGGCGAGTCCGGTTCGGGCAAGTCCACACTCGCTCAAGCCATTTTGGGCTTGCTCCCCAGTCAAGGGGAGTTGCAAATTAGCGGCAAGCGCTGGCAGCAACCGGCCCTGCGCAATACCCCTGCTAACCAAGCGTTGCGCCGCGAGGTGCAGGTGGTGTTTCAAGACCCCTTTTCATCGCTTTCACCGCGTATGACGATCGAAGAAATCGTTGGTGAAGGTCTGCGTGTGCATGCTCCGGATATTAGCGAAGCAGGACGGCATGAACAGGTGCTTTCGGTGCTGCTGAGCGTCGGCTTGAGTGAGCAGCAGTTTCCGGGTTTGCTACAGCGCTACCCGCATGAATTCTCCGGGGGCCAGCGTCAGCGTTTGGCCATTGCACGTGCCTTGATTTTGCGACCCAAGATATTGGTGCTCGATGAGCCCACCAGCGCACTTGATGTGACTATTCAAAAGCAGGTGCTGGAATTGTTGCAACGCTTGCAGCGGGAGTTGGACCTGAGTTACGTGCTGATCACGCACGACATGGATGTGATCCGTGCAATGGCGCATGAAGTCATGGTGATGAAAAACGGCGAAGTAGTGGAGCAGGGCGCGGTAGAGGCGGTGCTCAATCAGCCACTCCATTCCTATACGCAGCAGTTGGTGCGCGCGATGCTGTAAGTTAATTTCTTCTTTTGCCGTATCTTTACAAAAGGTTGGGTGATGGTTTGCATACAGCGCCTAGCATAGGAACTGTTAGCAACCACCCACAAAAGGGCATCGGCATGAACAAGAACCAATGGACCGCAGTAGCTACCGCTTTGATAATGGGCAGCGCCTCACTGAACGCCTTTGCGCAGCCCGGCCCTCGGGGGCCACAACAGGGACATGGCCCTGCACCGCATCCGATGCAGCAAAGTCACCCTGCGCATCCGCAAGTTGGGCCAAAACACCAAGCTCCCGCTTATCGCCCCGGCGCACATCCGCAGCGTCCGGGACACCCCCATGGAATGCCGCCCGGACAGGCTAAGCGCATGGGGGCTGGGCCGCAGCACAATTGGGTCAAAGGCAGCCGTGTGCCGCCCCAGTACCGTTCACAGCATTACGTGGTCAATAACTTGCGACACCACGGTCTGAAGCAGCCACCGCGTGGCTATCAATGGGTGCAGTACGGAAGTGATTACATGTTGGTGGCGATTGCCACAGGAGTCATTGCGCAGTTAGTGCTGAGCCATTAGGGTGTGTTCACGTTAATAGTTGACTACGTATGCAGGCGCTGACAATCCAGA
>JADKLW010000149.1_pt1 | contig 38457 bp, 33 predicted proteins | sample 8641881 | NCBI WGS metagenome assembly JADKLW01 (sample SAMN16272185, study PRJNA661076) | feces metagenome | isolation source: fecal sample from diarrhoea affected cattle B | host: Bos taurus | place: South Africa: Lokaleng Village, Mahikeng | collected 2019-09 | reverse complement strand
CTCAAGCAGCGTTTCGAGCACCGCGTGGTCAAGGGCCTCAAGGGCGGCTACATGGGGCCGAAGAATCTCAAGGCCTCGGGCAAGGCTGCCGGTACCAAGAAGAAAAAGGATGACAAGAAGAACGGCGGTGACAAGAAGGCCAAGCCAGCCGGAAAGCCGACCGCCAAGCGACCGAAGAATGCCAAACGCGAAGCCCCGGCGTCGCAGGTGGTCAGCAGTGACGGCATGGCGCCGCTACGACGCAAGAAGCCCGAAGGGCACTAACGGCCAGTTGCTCCCACTGCGGGGCCTGTTCAGCCGTAGGTCGGGTTAGCCGAAGGCGTAACCCGACTGTAGCATCGCTCAGCGTTCCTTGGCTGGCGGGATATCCGCTTCCTTTTCAGCCTGCTCGATGTGCTGCAAACGCCGTTCGTAAGCCTGGCATTCGTCGCCCAGCTCGTCCGCAGTTCGCTTGACTTCCATTTCCCGCAATTGCTCGTTGATCTCGGCGGCGCGCTCCGGATCGCGTTCGGTCAGCTGCTCGACGCGCTCGGCCAGTTGCGCCGCCTTGTCATTGATCTGGTCCGGGGTGCATTCGGCCAATACCGGCTGGCTTGCCAGCAGGGCGGCTGCGAGGGGAATCATCAGGTATTTCATGGCTGCGCTCCGTTAACGGCTTGTACGGTGGATCATCGCAGCAGTGCTTTGGTTCAAGCCTTCTGGCTATCGAACCATGCCCACCTGAATGGGGTCCCTATAACAAAGCCGCACGCTTTGAAGCGGCGACAAGCACGGGAGAATGTTCATGACCTACGATTGGAACCTGATGCTGCGCCTGCTGCGTGAAGTGCAGAAACCCGGCAACGAATCCTTCACGCCACGTCAGTACGCAGAAGAGCACGCCGTCGCGCTGGAAGATGACAGCCAGCCAATGCCCAACCTCGATTCGCTAAAGGCCGATGCCCAGAACTACGAGAGTCTGCTGTTCGAAGGGGGGTTCATTGTTTCACGACCCGAAGAGCAGGGCGGTAACGGTGAGAATTTCATTCTGACAGAGCGCGGTCAGCGACTGCTGGATATCCTCGAAGAGGGTAATGCCGATATCGGGCTGCGCGAGCGTCTGGACGAAAAGGGCCAGGCCGCTCTGGTACCGGAAATATTCGATGAACTGGCCCGTTAACAGGCCGTTGTAAAACTAAACCGGCAATTGCGGGTGTGCCTTGCCGGTTTTTCATATCCAGCGACACTGATGAGTGCTCGCTTCATTTGTTTCGTGATTTGCGGCAGTCGCTTGCATTAGCGCTGTCGTTTTTGTTCGAGGCTCTCTCCGGTCAGTTCCAGCGCCTTGCGCATGTCCAGCGGGGCCCAACGTCGGTGTCAGATCGTCTGGTTCCTTGGCAGCACTTGCAGGGCTTGAATTCAGGATGAGCAACAGGCTGCTCATACAGGCGCGTTGCAGCCTGGTCATGGGCGTCGTTGCAGGTAATGCACGCTGAAGAGCTGCCGCGGGTCGGTCCATTGCCCGCTGGACTCGAATCCGGCGCTACCGGCCAATTCGGTGAAACTGCCCAGGCTGTATTTGTAGGAGTTCTCGGTGTGCAGGCTCTCACCGGCTTCAAAGTGAAACTTCCGACCTTCGAGGGTGACAGTCTGCGCCACACGGCTGACCAGATGCATTTCGATGCGTGACTGGTCTTCGTTGAAAAAGGCCCGATGAACGAAGCGTGACGGGTCGATATCGCTGTCCAGCTCCCGGTGGATACGCTGCAGCAGATTGAGGTTGAACGCTGCCGTGACTTGGGCGCGGTCATTGTAGGCGGCTTCCAGTGTGGCCTTGTCCTTGACCAGATCGACACCGATCAGCACGCCGCTGCCGGGTGGAAGGATGTCATGCAAATGGCCGAGCAGACGGCGTGCCTGCTGCGGGGTGAAATTGCCGATGCTGGAGCCGGGAAAGAACACCAGCGGGTGTTCCAGGGCAAAATCTTCGGGCAATTGCAGCGACTCCGAGAAGTCGCTGCAGGCGGCATGCACATCGAGCCACGGGTAATCGGTAGCCAGTCGGCGGGTGCTGCTCAGCAGAAAATCTTCGGAAATATCAATGCCCAGGTAGCTGGCCGGTCGAAGTCCTTCGAGCAGCAGGCGAACCTTGCGGCTGGCGCCGCTGCCCAGTTCGATCAGGTTGCTTTGCGGCCCGGCTATCTCACGGATGTCTTCGGCGGCATCGGCGAGAATGCGTTCCTCGGTGCGGGTCAGGTAATACTCCGGTTGTAGGCATATCTGCTCGAACAGCTCCGAACCGCGTCGATCATAGAAAAACTTGGGCGAGATATGCTTGGGCGAAGCCGCGAAGCCCGCCAATGCCTCGTCACGCAGGGAACTGTCCCCAGGTGGTTGGATGCTGTCATGCAGCTGTACTGCCAATGCCATCTTACGGCTCCCTGGCCAGGCGTAGCCCGGCGAACTGCCAGCGCATAGCCGGCTGGAAGAAATTGCGGTAGGTGGCGCGAATATGGTGTTGGGGCGTGGCGCAGCAGCCACCGCGCAGGACCATCTGCCCGGACATGAACTTGCCGTTGTACTCCCCCAGGCTGCCGTCCAGTGAGCGGAAGCCGGGGTAGGGCCGGTAGGCGCTGGCGGTCCATTCCCAGGCATCGCCGAACATCTGTCTCAGTCCTTCTGCGGGCGAAGCGGCCACCGGCTGCAGGTGATCGCTTTCAAGAAAGTTACCCTGCCGGGGCTGCTCACTGGCGGCCACTTCCCATTCGGCTTCGGTGGGCAGGCGCGCGCCGGCCCAGCGGGCGTAGGCATCCGCCTCGTAGAAGCTGATGTGGCAGACCGGCGCATCGAGGTCCAGCGCACGCAGGCCGCCGAGCGTCATCTCGTGCCAGGCATCATCCAGGCGTTGCCAGTACAGCGGTGAATCCCAGCCGTGCTGGCGAATGTGCCCCCAGCCGTCCGATAACCAGAACTCGCTGCGCGCATAGCCGCCATCAGTCATAAAGGACAGATATTCGCGGTTGCTGATCAGCCGGTCGGCCAGTTGGAAGTCCTCGATGAACTGTCGATGCCGTGGTGTTTCACAATCGAAGGCGAAGCCTGAACCGGCGTGGCCGATGGACTGTATGCCGCTGGTGTAGTCGTGCCAGCGCAGGGGAGTGTTGAGCGGTGTTGGCGCCGGCTTCAGGTTGTTTCGGTAGACCGGCTGCAGCGGGTTTTGCGCAAGAATGTGCTTGATGTCCATCAGCAGCAGTTCCTGGTGTTGCTGCTCATGCTGCAGACCCAGTTCGACCCGGTGCTGGATTTCCTCTGCATGCTGGTGTGGCGGATCGGCCAGCAATTCGCCCATGGCCTGATCGATGTGCTGCCGGAAGCGATAGACATCCGCCACGCCGGGCCGGGAAATCAGCCCCCGACTGGCGCGGGGGAAAGGCCTGCCGTGTGTTTCGTAATAGGAATTGAACAGGTGGTCGTAGGCCGGATCGAGAGGCCGGTAGCCGGTCAGGAAGGGCTTGAGCAGGAAGGCTTCGAAGAACCAGCTGACATGCGCCAGATGCCACTTCGGCGGGCTGACGTCTGGCATGCTCTGGATGATGTAATCCTCGATCTGCAAGGGTGTACAGATTGCTTCGCTGGCTGCGCGCACCTGGATGAAGCGCCGCAGCGGGGACTCCGCTTTGTCAGGGAGCGGTTGTTCTGTTGGCTGTTCTGCCAGGTTGCCCATGGATATCCCCCTCGTTGTCATGGGACGGGCGGCGTATTTCCTGCGGGTGCGTCGGCCCGCACAAGGCCTGGGTCGTCCCGGTTCGAGCTTTGCAGCCTGCGATCAATAGTTGGGTGGTGTCTCGGGGATGCCGGTATCGTCTGCGAGAACCGGCATGGTCCAGGGTTCGAGCCGCTGGGCCTTGTCCTCGACGTCCAGGCGCGCATGCTCGATCACGCTACCCAGCCGTTGGGCATGGCTGTACTCCTCACGCGATACGGCGGGTACGCGCAGCACTTCACCGCCGCTGCCGTCCATCACGGTAAAGCCGAAGCTGTCGTCGTCCGGGTTGGCGCTGGTCACGCAGCCGCACGGCAGGAAGGCTTCGGAGACGAGCTGCATCGCATCATCGAGGGTCAGGGCTTGGTCGCTCATGGCGTTCTCCATCATCAGACTGTGTGATGTGGACCGCTCAAACGTGAGGCCGTTTCCTTAGCGGTAAAGGAAGGGAGCAGGAAGGGGGTGCCCCGGCGCTGGGCCGGGGCTTTGGCGGGGCGGAATCAGCCGGCGACCAGTACGCGGATAGCTTCCAGGCGCAGGGCAGCTTTTTCCAGCATGGCGAGGCCGTCTTCGCGCTGCTTGCGCAGAGCCTCGATCTCGCTGTCACGCACGCTCGGGTTGATCGCTTGCAAGGCGGTGAGGCGCGCCAGTTCCTCGTCCAGGCTGGCCTGCAGCCGACGCTGGGCAACAGCGACGCGTTCAGCATGGCGCGGGGCGATTTTCGCTTCGGCACTGCTGATTTGCGTCGCCAGCACATCGCGCTGGGCCTGGATGAATTTGTTGGCGCTGGCCCGCGGCACGCTCTCCAGCTGGTCGTTAAGTGTTTCGAAGGCCACCTTGGCCGCCAGGTCGTTGCCGTTGGCGTCGAGCAGACAACGCAGCGCCAATGTCGGAAGGAAGCGGTTGAGCTGCAGCGCGCGCGGCGCCACCACTTCGCTGACGAACAACAGCTCCAGCAATACGGTACCGGGCTTGAGTGCCTTGTTTCTGATCAGCGCCACGGCGGTATTGCCCATGGAGCCGGACAGCACCAGATCCATGCCGCCCTGCACCATGGGGTGCTCCCAGGTGAGGAACTGCATGTCTTCGCGGGCCAGTGCCTGTTCGCGGTCGTAGGTGATGGTCACCGCTTCGTCGTCGCCGAGCGGGAAGCTGGCGTCCAGCATCTTCTCGCTGGGGCGAAGGATCAGTGCGTTCTCGGAGTGGTCCTCGCTGTCGATGCCGAACGCGTCGAACAACTCTTCCATGTAGATCGGCAGGGCGAACTGATCGTCCTGCTCCTCGATGGCCTCGACCAGCGCAGCACCCTGGTCACCGCCGGCGGAATTGAGTTCCAGCAGGCGGTCGCGACCGGCATGCAGTTCGGTTTCCAGGCGTTCGCGTTCGATGCGGGCTTCGTCGATCAGCTTGCTGAAGGCTTCGTCATCACCTTCTTCAAGCTGGCTCAGCAGACGCGTACCAAACTGGTGCTGCAGCGCATTGCCGGTAGGGCAGGTGTTGAGGAAAGCGTTCAATGCCTCGTGGTACCACTTGAACAGGCGTTCCTGCGGGCTGGTTTCCAGATAGGGCACATGCAGCTGGATGACATGCGCCTGACCAATGCGGTCGAGACGGCCGATGCGCTGTTCGAGCAGGTCCGGGTGCGTCGGCAGGTCGAACAGGACAAGGTGATGGGCGAACTGAAAGTTGCGGCCTTCGCTGCCGATTTCCGAACAGATCAACACCTGCGCGCCGAACTCCTCATCGGCGAAGTAGGCAGCGGCGCGGTCACGTTCGAGGATGCTCATGCCTTCATGGAACACTGTAGCCGGAATGCCGGAGCGCACGCGCAGGGCGTCTTCCAGGTCCAGCGCGGTCTCGGCGTGGGCACAGATGACCAGTACCTTGAATTTCTTCAGCATTTTCAGCGTATCGATCAACCACTCGACACGCGGATCGAAAGTCCACCAGCGGTGCTGTGCCTCGGGTTCGTCCTGCTGACTCTGGAAGGCGACTTCCGGATACAGCTCGGCATGCTCGCCCAGGGGCAGCTCCAGATATTCAGCCGGGCAGGGCAGCGGATAGGGATGCAGCTGGCGCTCAGGGAAACCACGCACGGCGGCGCGGGTATTGCGGAACAGCAGACGCCCGGTGCCGTGGCGGTCGAGCAGTTCGCGGATCAGCCGGCTGCTGGCCTCGACATCGCCATCGGTGGCGGCGGCGAGCAGGGCTTCGCCTTCGGCGCCAAGGAAGTCATGAATGGTCTGATGTGCCTGTTGCGACAACCTGCCCTCGTCGAGCAGTTCCTGCACAGCCTCGGCGACCGGCTGGTAACTGGCGCTTTCAGCGCGGAAGGCCTCCAGGTCGTGGAAACGGTTGGGGTCGAGCAGGCGCAAGCGTGCGAAATGGCTTTCCTGACCCAACTGTTCGGGCGTTGCGGTCAGCAGCAGCACGCCGGGAATCACCTCGGCCAGCTGTTCGACCAGTCTGTATTCGGGGCTGGCGTTTTCCGGGTGCCAGACCAGATGGTGCGCTTCGTCCACCACCAGCAGGTCCCAGCCGGCGGCGAAAGCGGCGTCCTGGGCGCGTTCGTCCTCCTTCAGCCACTCCAGCGAAACCAGCGCGAGCTGGGTGTCCTCGAAGGGGTTGCTGGCATCGCTCTCGATGAAGCGTTCGTCATCGAACAATGCGACTTCCAGGTTGAAGCGGCGGCGCATTTCCACCAGCCATTGATGCTGGAGGTTTTCCGGCACCAGGATCAGTACGCGCCGGGCGCGACCCGACAGCAGCTGGCGGTGGATCACCAGGCCGGCTTCGATGGTCTTGCCCAGGCCAACCTCATCGGCCAGCAACACGCGCGGCGCGATGCGGTCGGCGACTTCGCGGGCGATGTGCAGCTGATGCGCGATGGGTTGCGCACGCACGCCGCCCAGCCCCCACAGCGAGGAGGTCAGTTGTTTGCTCTGGTTTTCCAGGGTGTGGTAGCGCAGCTTGAACCAGTTCAGCGGGTCGATCTGTCCGGCGAACAGGCGATCACTGGCCAGGCGGAACTGGATGAAGTTGGACAGCTGGGTTTCCGGCAGTGTGCGGGCTTCGTTCTGCGCGGTCAGGCCGTGATAGATCAGCAGCCCGTCGACGTCGTCGACCTCGCGCACGGTCATCTTCCAGCCTTCGAAATGGGTGACTTCATCGCCGGGTACAAAGCGCACGCGGGTCAGCGGGGCACTGCGCGCCGCATATTGGCGGGTCTCGCCGGTTGCCGGGTAAAGCACGGTAAGCATCCGTCCGTCGAGTGTCAGGATGGTTCCCAGGCCGAGTTCCGCTTCGCTGTCGCTGATCCAGCGTTGCCCCGGTAGATACTGCTGCGCCATGCTGCCTCCCGCTGTGAAAAAAGCGCGCTATGGTAACGGAACGCTGCCGTCAGAGCGACGACAGATGCCTGCGGAATCATCTCAAGGGACGGTTTTCGTTTCGCTGCGGTGATGATGAAACGGGAGCAGGCCCCAAGCCAGTGTAGCCTTGCTATTAAAGTCGTCGGCGGTTCAGTCGATCAACCGGTACAGGTTATATTCAGCCGTGGGTCGGTCATGCTGAATGGAGAGCGAAAATGCTGCCAGTCATTCCAGCCGGAGTCGTTCAGGTCAATGCGCAGCAGGACGTGGTAAAGCCGCGCCCTGATATCGCGCCTGTCTCGCCTGTCGAGCCAAGCGCCAATGAAAGTTCGGTAGAACTGGATCGTCGCCATCCTCAGGAAGCCGAGCAGATGCTGCGTGACGAGCAGCGCAGGCGTCAGCGTCGCGGCTATACGGCAGAGGAGCTGGCCGAAGGCGAAACCGCTGAAGAGGATCAGGAGGCGCTGGACGAACTGCCACGCCAGGGTCTCTGGGTTGATGTCGAGGTTTAACCCAATAGTGTGAGCGCACCTGTAGCGCAGGGCCCATTTTGCGGGCTGCCTGTCATCCAACTTTTACCGGACCATCCACGAGCCAGCCTTATGAGCAGTGAAGTAAAGCTGATCGACTTCAGCGCAGAACGCGAAAAGCGCATCCACGACATCAAAGACAAGCGCCTTGACGAGATGCGCCAGGCTTTCGAGCAGGCGTTGCCCCTGGGAAAGTCGAAGAAGAAGACCAAAGGCAAGCCTAAGAAGCGTTCGTAGTAACGCTGAGGCCCGACTTGCAACACCCTCCCATACCCCCTGTTTTCTTGATCCAGGTCATCTTGCGTGACGCCTGGTTTCCAAGGCTTCGCGCCTATTGACATCGGTCAATTTTTTATCCGGCCAGCGGAGTAACTTGCAGCCATCAGACAGCACAACGGTTTGGAGGAAGGTAATCATGTTCGTCGATGATGTGGTGCTCGCTGGGGTTGTCACAGTCGGCCTGATGGTCGTCTTCCTCGGGGGTTTCGGATATTTCATCTGGCGGGATGCGCAAAAGAAGCGCTGATCCAGCTGGTGTAAAGGGCACGCAAGGCATTTGGGCGACTTAGGTCGCCCCTTTTTTTTGTCTGATTTTTGGCAATGCCAGAAAGTTTTGCATCAGACGATATGGGGGGGCGCGGGCAAAGCTTCGCGGCTGAAGTCGCTTCCACCAGAGAGGTGCACTGCCATGCCCTGCAGGGATTTCGTGGGGGCGATCTCAGCCGCGAATGGCTGCAGACGGGCGATCAGCCGAAGCTGATCGGCGGCAGTTCCTTCAGCTCAACGCTTTGCGCGCGACGTGGCGCCAGTACTTCCGCCACGCCTTCAACCACCTGCTCGTCGTTCTGATTGAACACGTTGGTGGCGATGCGAACACGGTTTTTCGGCAACTTTTCAAGAATTTCCAGGCGTACGGTGAGGGTGTCGCCGAGCTTTACCGGGCGGGTAAAGGTCATGGTCTGGCCCAGGTAGATGGTGCCCGGCCCCGGCAGGGTGCAGGCCACTGCAGCGCTGATCAGTGCGCCGCTGAACATGCCGTGGGCGATACGCTCCTTGAACGGGGTGCCGGCGGCGTATTCCGCGTCGAGGTGCACCGGGTTACGGTCGCCCGACATGGCCGCGAACAGCTGAATGTCCCGCTCTTCCACGGATTTTTCGTATTGCGCAGTCTGGCCGACTTCCAGCGCGGCGTAAGGCGTGTTGCTGATGGTGGTCATCAAGTTTCCTCGGAGGTAGGACCGGATCGCAGCTGGCCGCAGCCTGTCGGTCCGATATGAAGAGCTGCGCAATCTGCTGTGCAGCTGCCGTGCTTGCGCTGCGGCTGCATTCTAGAGGCATGTTGCAAGCTTGTCCTCAAGACCTGTCATGCGGACTGTGTGTGAACCCGTGCATGGCTGCGGCGGGTGGCTGAACGTAGCGTCGGCCGTGATGCAAGATTCATGTTGGTGATTTACCCCTCGTTAGCCTGTCGTGCCGTGCCGCTGAGCTGCTAAGTTGGGTCTAGTCCACTTTCAGGTAAAAGAGGCCAATAACAAATGCAACCTGACTTCTGGAATGACAAACGCCCCGCTGGAGTGCCCAACGAGGTGGATATGGGCGGATTTTGCTCGGTGATTGAGGTATTTGAGAGCTCCTGCAAGACCCATGCGAACCGTCCGGCATTCAGCAATATGGGCGTGACGCTGACCTACGCCGATCTGGAGCGCCACTCGGCAGCTTTTGCGGCCTGGCTGCAGCAGCATACGAGCCTGCAGCCAGGTGACCGCATCGCGGTGCAGATGCCCAACCTGTTGCAATACCCGATTGCCGTTTTTGGCGCCCTGCGTGCAGGGTTGATCGTGGTTAATACCAACCCGCTGTACACCGCCCGCGAGATGCGCCATCAGTTCCGGGATTCTGGTGTGCGGGGGCTTGTTTACCTCAACACCTTCGGCAAGCTGGTGCAGGAGGTGCTGCCGGATACCGATATCGAGTATCTGATCGAGGCGCGAATCGGTGACATGCTGCCGACCGTCAAGGGCCTGCTGGTCAATGCCGCCGTCAAGCATCTGAAGAAGATGGTGCCCGAGTTCAGTCTGCCGCAGGCCGTGTCGTTCAGGCAGGTTCTGCGCGAAGGTGCGCGCCACCGACCAACTCCGGTAACACTCGGCCTGGACGATATCGCCGTGCTGCAATATACCGGCGGCACCACTGGTGCGGCCAAGGGTGCGATGCTTACCCACGGCAACCTGGTGGGTAACATGCAACAGGTGCGTGCCGTCATGCAGCAGCTTGACGAGCAGGGTCAGACCGTCGTCAAGGAAGGTGCTGAAATCATGATCGCGCCGTTGCCGCTCTATCACATCTATGCCTTCACGGTTAACTGCATGTGCATGATGGTGACGGGCAACCACAATGTGCTCATCACCAATCCGCGCGATATAGACGGCTTCGTCAAGGAGTTGCAGCGCTGGCAGTTCACCGCATTTCTCGGCCTCAACACCCTGTTTGTGGCGCTGATGGCCCACCGTGATTTCAGCAGGATCGACTTTTCCCGGTTGAAGACCACCAATTCCGGTGGCACGGCGCTGGTCTCTGCGGTGGCCGAGCGCTGGCAGAGCATCACCGGCTGCCAGGTGCTCGAAGGTTACGGGCTTACGGAAACCTCGCCGGTGGCCTGCGCCAACCCCTACGGCGGCATGGCGTGTCTTGGCACGGTCGGCCTGCCGGTGCCAGGCACGCTGCTCAAGGTGATTGATGACGACGGCAACGAGCTGCCCCTCGGTTCACGGGGGGAGTTGTGCGTTATGGGGCCTCAGGTGATGAAGGGCTACTGGCAGCGTCCGGAGGCCACCGCAGAAGTACTCGACGGTGAAGGCTGGCTGAAGACAGGTGATATCGCGGTGATCGGCGAGGACGGTTTTGTGCGTATTGTCGACCGCAAGAAGGACCTCATCATTGTCTCGGGTTTCAACGTCTATCCCAATGAGGTCGAAGATGTGGCCATGGCGCATGCCAAGGTTGCGGCCTGTGCGGCGATTGGCGTTCCGGATGAAAAGACCGGCGAGGCGGTCAGGCTGTTCGTGGTGCCCAGCGACAGCAGCCTCACGGTGGAAGAGTTGCAAGCCTGGTGCCGGGAAAACCTGACGGGCTACAAGGTGCCGCGGCAGCTGGTTTTTCGGGACTCACTGCCGATGACACCCGTGGGTAAAATCCTTCGCAGGGAGCTGCGAGACCAAGCTTGAGGCCCGGTTTAGACGAAGCCGGTCATTCATAATGTGAGTGACCGGCTTCTTGTTATTAGTCACTTTATGCCTTTTTTCTCTGTTTCGGACGCTGTTCGGCCAGTTTTAAAGCTGATAACCTCGGTCCACTTTTCAGCCGTTTAGCGGCGCGAAATTAACAAATCACAACAAAATAGCTGCCATGCGCAGCAGGCTGTCGCTTAGGAGTGGGTCATGACCGATAACTTCTGGAAGGATAAATATCCTGTCGGAGTCGAAAGCGAAATCAATCCCGACGAGTACCAGAACATCCAGGCTGTGCTAAAGCAGTCCTGCGAGCGTTTCGCGGACAAGCCGGCATTCAGCAATCTCGGCAAGACCCTGACCTACGGTGAGTTGTATAAGTTGTCCGGTGACTTTGCCGCCTACCTGCAGCAGAACACCGACCTTCAGCCCGGCGACCGCATCGCCGTGCAGCTGCCAAACCTGATTCAGTACCCCATCGTGGTGTTCGGGGCGATGCGCGCCGGGCTCATTGTGGTCAATACCAATCCGCTGTACACCGCGCGGGAAATGGAGCACCAGTTCAACGATGCGGGCGCGAAGGCGCTGGTGTGTCTGGCCAACATGGCGCATCTGGCCGAGGAAGTGCTGCCCAAGACCGGCGTCAAGCACGTGATCATCACCGAAGTGGCCGACATGCTGCCGCCGCTCAAGCGGATGCTGATCAACGCAGTGGTCAAGCATGTGAAGAAGATGGTGCCGGCATACAGCCTGCCGAAGGCGGTCAAGCTCAACGATGCCCTGGCACTGGGTCGCGGGAAGGCCGTGCGTGAGGCTTCACCGAGCAGTGATGAAATCGCCGTGCTGCAATACACCGGCGGCACCACCGGCATCGCCAAGGGGGCAATGCTGACCCACCGCAACATCGTCGCCAACATGCTGCAGTGCAAGGCGCTGATGGGCTCGAACCTCGATGACGGCAGCGAGGTGCTGATTGCGCCGCTGCCGCTTTACCACATCTACGCATTCACCTTTCATTGCATGGCAATGATGCTGATCGGTAATCACAATATTCTGATCACTAACCCGCGCGACCTGCCGGCGATGATCAAGGACCTGTCCAAGTACCGTTTCACCGGTTTCGTCGGTCTTAATACCTTGTTCGTGGCGCTGTGTAACAACCAGGAATTCCGCAAGCTTGATTTCTCCGCACTCAAGGTCACCCTCTCGGGCGGCATGGCGCTGCAGCTGGCCGCCGCCGAGCGCTGGAAGCAGGTCACTGGCTGCTCCATCTGCGAAGGCTACGGCCTGACCGAAACCAGCCCGGTGGCCTCGGTCAACCCGATCGAGCACATCCAGATCGGCACCATCGGCATTCCGGCTCCTTCTACACTCTTCAAGGTCATCAACGACGACGGACAGGACTTGCCTCAGGGCGAGATTGGCGAGCTGTGCATCAAGGGCCCGCAGGTGATGAAGGGTTACTGGCAGCGGCAGGAAGCCACCGACGAGGTGATCGATGCTGAAGGCTGGTTCAAGACCGGCGATATTGGCGTGATCCAGGAAGACGGCTATATCCGTATCGTCGACCGCAAGAAGGACATGATCCTGGTTTCCGGCTTCAACGTGTATCCCAATGAACTGGAAGACGTCCTCGCAACCCTCCCGGGAGTGTTGCAGTGCGCTGCCATTGGCATACCGGACGAGAAGTCCGGCGAGGCGATCAAGGTGTTCATCGTGGTCAAACCTGGCGAGAGCCTGACCAGGGAGCAGGTGATGCAGCACATGCATGACAACCTGACCGGCTACAAGCGACCCAAGACCGTCGAGTTTCGCGACAGCCTGCCAACCACCAATGTCGGCAAGATTCTGCGGCGCGAACTCCGTGACGAGGAGCTACGCAAGCTCGGCAAAAAGTGATATCCGCATCCCTTTGACAGGGCCTCGCTTCGGCGGGGCCTTTTCATGTCCGCACCTGCAGCAGTTGTATTTACGAGCCCTTCTTTTTTTGACGCCTTTTAATTGGCATAATGGCCGGTCGCTTTTCCATACTATTAATAGGGTTTTACGAAATGCTCGGGAGCTTACGTCTGCGCGGGAAACTGCTGCTGTTGGGACTGGTGCCGATGCTCCTGCTGGCGATACTGCTCAGCGGAATAGCTATCTATGAATTACGCGAGCTGGCGGATCAGCAGGAGGCGCAAAGCCGTATCAGCCTGATCGAGGATCGCCGGGCAGAGTTGAAGAACTACGTCGAAGTGGCGCGCAATGCCATCGGTGCAATCTATGCGCGCTCGGGCGATGGCGATATGTCGGCGCGTGCCGAGGCGGTGGAGATTCTGGAGAAGCTCTCCTATGGCGTAGACGGGTATTTCTGGGGCTATGACGACCAATCCCGCCGGGTATTGCAAGGCGATACGCGCGAGCGGATCGGAGAAAGCTTCCACGACTACCGTGATCCCAATGGCATCTACGCCATCCGCGATCTGGTCAAGGCTGGCCAGGACGGCAGGCATTACGTTGATTACAGCTTCGTTCTGGGGAGCGACAGCAGCGTGCTGGTGCCCAAGGTCGGCTATGCCGAATACCTGCCGAAATGGAAACTGGCATTCGGCACCTCGGTCAATCTCGATGGCGTTGAGCGGGACGTACAGGCTGCACGCGAGGCGTTTCAGCAACGCATCGACGCCATGATCGCCATCATGCTGGGTTCGGTCGTTGCGCTGCTGGCGGTTGCAGCGGTATTGGCGGTCGTAATGAGCAACAGCATTTTGCGTCCGCTGTTGCTGGTCAAACGCAATCTCGATGAAATGGCCGCCGGGGATGGGGATCTGACCCAGCGCTTGCCGGTCACCAGCCAGGATGAGCTGGGTGAACTGGCGGTATCCTTCAACCGTTTCGTGGAGAAAATTCACGCCCTGGTGCAGCAGGTCGCCGGTACCACCACGCAGCTTGCCGGACTGGTGGGTGCCGTCGCCGAGCAGGCCCATCGTTCCGAGCAGGCCATGGAAAGCCAGCGGCATGAGACCGATCAGGTCGCTACTGCCATCAATGAGATGTCTGCTGCTGCCAACGAAGTCGCCATGAGTGCGCAGCGTGCCGCCGAGGCCGCGCGCGAGACCGATCAGCAGGGGCTTGCGGCCAAGCGCGTGGTCGATTGCAGCATCCAGCAGATCCATGAGCTGGTTGACGAGCTGCGTGGCAGTGGTGACTCACTGGCCGGCCTGCAGAAAGATGTGCAGGGGATTGTCGGGGTGCTGGACGTGATTCGCGCCATTGCCGACCAGACCAACCTGCTGGCGCTCAACGCAGCCATCGAGGCGGCACGCGCAGGAGAGGCCGGGCGTGGTTTTGCTGTGGTGGCTGATGAGGTTCGCGCATTGGCCAGTCGCACCCAGCAGAGCACCGGTGAAATACAGAGCATGATCGATCGTCTGCAGAGTGCCACCAGTCACAGCGTGGCGACCATGCTGCGCACGGGTGAAAAGGGCGAGGCCAGCCAGGCCCAGGCCAATCAGGCCGGCGAGTCGCTGGACGCCATTGCTGCTCTGATCGGCACCATCAATTCGATGAACGCCCAGATCGCCAGCGCCGCCGAGGAGCAGACCGCCGTGGCCGAGGAAATCAACCGCAGCGTGCACCACATTGCCGATGCCGTGGACGGCGTTGCCAGGGACGCCGCCGAGGGCGCTCACACCTCCCGTGAACTCAATGGCCTCGCCGAAAGTCTGCAGCGCGTGGTGGGCCAGTTCCGCATCTGATCCACCTCGCCGGGGCCGAACGGTCGGCCCCGGTAGAGCGCTAAATCTGCGACAATCGCGGCCTTCACGAACTGTCCACGGCTGTCCATGCTCGACGCAACCCCCGCCTTCGATACCCTGCTTAAGAACCTCGACCAGACTTTCAGCGCCGACCGCGATCGCCTGCGCCGTCAGCTGCACGAACTGAGAAAGAAACCGGACGAGGCCAAACTGGCGCAGTGGCTTGAACGCGTCCAGGCCTCGGTAGCCAGGGTCGAGGCGCGGCGGCAAAGCGTGCCGGCCATCCGCTACGACGATGCACTGCCCATCGCCGCCAAGCGCGACGAGATCAAGGCCGCGCTGGAAAAGCATCAGGTGCTGGTGATTGCCGGCGAAACCGGCTCGGGCAAGACCACTCAGCTGCCGAAGATATGTCTGGAAATCGGTCGCGGCGTACACGGGCTGATCGGTCATACCCAGCCGCGCCGGCTGGCCGCGCGCAGCGTCGCTACGCGCGTTGCCGAGGAGATCGGCACACCGCTGGGCGAGCTGGTCGGCTATCAGGTGCGCTTCGAGGATCAGAGCACCGAGAGCACCCTGATCAAGCTGATGACCGACGGCATCCTGTTGGCCGAGACCCAGCACGACCGCTTTCTGGAAAAGTACGACACCCTCATCGTCGACGAGGCCCACGAGCGCTCGCTGAACATCGATTTTCTGCTGGGTTTCCTCAAGACGCTGCTGCCGCGCCGGCCTGACCTGAAGGTGATCATCACCTCGGCGACCATCGATCTGGAGCGCTTCTCTAAGCATTTCAGCGGGGCCGGCCTTCCGGATGCACCGATCATCGAAGTCTCCGGCCGTACCTACCCGGTGGACACCTGGTACCGCCCGCTGGCTGCCGAGACCGACGAGGACGGCAACCGCATCGAGGACGACCTGACCGTCGACCAGGGCATCCTCGCCGCGCTGGACGAGATCGAGGCTCACGAGAAGAGCATCGGCAAGCGCCCCGGCGATGTGCTGGTGTTCCTCCCCGGTGAGCGCGAGATCCGCGACGCCGCCGAGATGCTGCGCAAGGCCAACCTGCGCTTCACCGAGGTGCTGCCGCTGTATGCGCGGCTGACACCGGGGGAGCAGCAGAAGATCTTCAAGCCCGCCGCGGGCCGCAAGATTGTGCTGGCCACCAACGTCGCGGAAACCTCGCTGACCGTGCCAGGCATCCGCTACGTGATCGACTCCGGCACCGCGCGCATCAGCCGCTACAGCTACCGCGCCAAGGTGCAGCGCTTGCCTATCGAGGCGGTGTCCCAGGCCAGCGCCAACCAGCGCAAGGGGCGTTGCGGACGGGTCGAGCCGGGCATCTGCATTCGTCTGTACAGCGAGGAGGATTTTCTTTCCCGCCCCGAATTCACCGACCCCGAGATCCTGCGCACCAACCTTGCGGCGGTGATCCTGCAGATGCTCCATCTGCGCCTGGGTGATATTCAGGATTTCCCCTTCATCGAGCCGCCGGATGGCAAGGCCATCAGCGACGGCTTCAACCTGCTGCAGGAGCTTTCGGCAGTCAACCGCGAGAACCTGCTGACGCCGCTGGGCCGCCAGTTGGCGCGCCTGCCGATCGATCCGCGTCTCGGTCGAATGCTGCTCGAAGGTGCTGTGCAGGGCAGCCTCGCCGAGGTGCTGATCGTTGCCAGCGCACTGTCGGTGCAGGATGTGCGCGAGCGACCGGCTGATCGCCAGCAGGCTGCCGACCAGGCTCATGCCCAGTGGAAAGACCCGGATTCGGACTTCGCCGCGCTGATCAATCTCTGGCGCGGCTTTGAGGAAAAGCGTCAGGAACTGGGCTCTGGCGCGTTGCGTACCTGGTGCCGCAAGAACTTTCTCAACTACCTGCGTCTGCGCGAGTGGCGCGACGCCCATCGTCAGCTGACCCTGATCGCCCGCGAGCTCAAGCTTGGCGCGGGCAGGTCGGTGGATGACTCCGGCCAACCAGCGCACGCCGACAAGGTACGTAGGGTGGAAGACGGCAAAGCCTCTTCCACGCGTCCCTCCAGGGCCGACTCCCAACCGGTCCCCACCAAGGACACCAAGGTCAACGTCATCCTCCGCCAGCAGGCCGAAGCCAGCGAAGCGGCGCAGAAGGCCAAGGGCTACGCTGCGGTGCACAAGGCGATCCTCTCGGGCCTGCTCAGTCAGATCGGCAACAAGACCGAGGAGGGGGACTTCCTCGGTGCCCGCCAGCGGCGTTTCTGGGTGCATCCCTCCAGCGTGATCGGGCGCAAGAAGCCCAACTGGCTGATGGCCGCCGAGCTGGTGGAAACCACCAAGCTCTTCGCGCGCATGGTTGCCAGGATCGAGCCTGACTGGATCGAGCCGCTGGCCGGCCATCTGATCAAGAAAAACCACTTCGAGCCGCACTGGGAGAAGAAGCGCGGTCAGGTGGTGGCCTACGAGCAGGTCACGCTCTTTGGGATGATCGTCGTTGGCCGTCGACCCGTGCATTACGGCCCCATCGATCCGCCCGCAGCACGCGAGCTGTTCATCCGTGAAGGACTGGTGCGTGGCGAGATGCATAGCCGCGCCAAGGCACTGACCGCCAACCGTGAGTTGCTCGAACTGTTCGACGAGCTGGAGGCCAAGGCGCGCCGTCGCGACATCATCGCCGACGAAGATACCCTGTTCGCCTATTACGACGCGCGCCTGCCGGCGGACATCTACCAGACCGCGAGCTTCGAGAACTGGTACAAGCGCGAGAGCGCGAAGAACGCGCAACTGCTGGTCATGCGCGACGAAGATGTACTGGCACGCGACGCCAGCGAGATCACTGCCGCGCAGTATCCGGATCACCTGCGTATCGGCGAACTGCAGTTGCCGCTGGAATACCACTTTGAACCCAACCACCCGCGAGATGGCGTGACCCTGCGCGTACCGGCGCCGCTGTTGCCGCAGCTGCGCAACGAGCGCCTCGACTGGCTGGTGCCCGGCCTGCTGCAAACCAAAGCCGTGGCCCTGGTGCGCAACCTGCCCAAGGCGCTGCGCAAGAACTTCGTGCCGGTGCCGGACTTCGTCGGCGCGGCGCTTGCCAAGATCAGCTTCGGCGAAGGTTCGCTGCCCGAGGCGCTGGGGCGTGAGCTGCTGCGCATGACCGGTGCTCGGGTCTCGGACGACGCTTGGGCAGAGGCGGCTGCCGGTCTGGAAAACCACCTGAAGATGAATATCGAAGTGGTCGACGCCCGCGGCAAGTTCCTCGGTGAAGGCCGCGATCTGGCTGAATTGACCGCACGTTTCGCCGAAGCCAGCCAGGCTGCCCTGGCGCCGCCGCAGCAGAAGGCCGAGCAGAAACCGGTCGAAGCCAAGGGCTTTGCCCAGGTCGCGGAAAAGGCCCAGGCGAAGATGGCCGGGCTGTCGATGACGGTGTACCCGGCGTTGGTGGAAGAGGCCGGGGTGGTCAAGGAAGGGCGCTTCCCGACCCAGGCCGAGGCCGAGTGGCAACACCGTCGTGCGCTGCAACGGCTGTTGCTGCAACAACTGGCAGAGCCCGCCAAGTACCTGCGTAGCAAGCTGCCAGGGCTCACAGACCTGGGCCTGCTCTATCGCGACATGGGCAAGGTCGATGCCTTGGTTGAGGATATTCTGCTGGCCAGCCTGGACAGCTGCATCCTCGACGGCGAAGCGCCGCTGCCACGTGATGGCGCAGCGCTGGCTTCGCTGGCGGAGAAAAAGCGCGGCGAGTGGGCCGCCCACGCCGAGCGTCTGGCGCGCCTTACACTGGACATCCTCAAGCTCTGGCACAGTCTGCAGAAGCGCTTCAAGGGCAAGATCGACCTGGCCCAGGCGGTGGCGCTCAACGACATCAAGGCGCAGCTGGGCAACCTGGTCTACCCCGGTTTCGTCCGCGAAACGCCCGCCGAGTGGCTCAAGGAATACCCGCGCTATCTGAAGGCCATCGAGCAGCGCTTCGAGAAGATCGGCGCGCAGCTGCAACGTGATCGCGTGTGGTCCGGCGAGCTGGCAGGCTACCAGGAGCACTATCAGGCGCGTCTGAAAAAGCATTTGCAGGAAGGCAAGCGCGATTCTGAACTCAGCCTTTACCGCTGGATGCTCGAGGAATACCGCGTTTCGCTTTGGGCCCAGCAGCTAGGAACCCGACTGCCGGTGTCCGACAAGCGCTTGAGCAAACAGTGGAGTCAGGTTCAGCCATAGGCTCCATCAAGCCTGTGCAACCCCTGAGTCCAGGACATAGAGTCACACCGGAGCCAGCACTTTCTTGGAGGCTTGGCTGGCAAATAATTCGGCTCTACGGCTGAGCAATTCAGAAGATATTGTGAATCAGGGGCTTGAATGCAAAGCCGTAACAGTCTGCCGGGCGTGGCCAGTTCGCTCGGGGCGTCGGTGCTGTTCGCCACGCTGTACTACTACACCTCTCTTCTCGAGCCGCTTGGCGGCCAGCAGATTTACGGCTGGCGCATCCTGCTCACCGCGCCTTGCCTGGCGTTGTTGCTGCTCGGTTTCGCGCGCTGGGGCGAGGTTCGCCAGATTCTGGCGCGCTTGTCGGAAGAGCCACGGCTGTTGCTGGTATTGCCGCTGTCCTCGGCGTTGGTCGGGGTGCAGCTCTGGCTGTTCATGTGGGCGCCGATCAATGGCCACGGGCTGGACGTCTCCCTCGGCTATTTCCTCCTGCCGTTGACCCTGGTGCTGACCGGGCGGCTGCTCTTTGGTGAGGCAATCAGCCGCCTGCAAGGACTAGCCTGCCTACTCGCGGCGATTGGCGTCGGCAACGAGTTGCTGCTGGCCTCGTCCCTGTCCTGGCCGGTACTGGCGGTTGCCCTCGGCTATCCCTGCTACTTTGCCTTGCGCCGCTGGACCGGTACCGCCAACCTCGGCGGCCTGTTGCTCGATCTCGGCATCAGCCTGCCGGTCGCCGCCACCTTTGCCCTGGCCGATGGCGACACCCTGCAGCATGTTGTCGAAAGCCCACGGCTGCTTCTGCTGATCTTCGGGCTGGGCGCACTCAGTGCCGTCGCGCTGGCGTTGATGATCATCGCCGGCAAACGCCTGGAAATGGCGCTGTTCGGTCTGCTCAGCTATGTCGAACCGGTGCTGCTGGTGGCGGTGGCCATCCTGCTGGGCGAGCGTATCGCGCGTGAGCAATGGCTGACTTACGGTGCGATCTGGCTGGCTATTCTGGTTCTGGTCTTCGAGGGCGTGCGCGCGTTGCGCAAGCAGCGGATCTAGCAAGTGCTGTGCGCAAACTGCCGGCCGTGATCACTGTGACCGAGTCAGACATGCGTGTGCAGCAGCCTGGACGCAACCGCTCATCGCCTGGATCGGTCTTCACCAACACCGCAGCCCGCACGGCTGCGCATTGATAGCTAAATGCTATCAATGTATTGGGATATTCAATCTCTTGGTGCCGTTCTGGCCGTTAGAATCCTGGCGCTATTCTCTTGGCAGTAGCTCCCGCGCGGAGCCTAGAAGAAGGTATGTATCGGATTTTCGGCTGTATCACGGAGCTGCATCACCCCGGGTTCGTGATCATGGCTGCGCTGTTGTGCGTCATGGGTGCGGGTATCACCCTGCGGCTGTTCCGTCGTGCGCAGGAAACACAGGGCTTCCAGCAGCTTGGGTGGTGCGCGCTCAGTGCCGGCACGGTAGGTTCGACGATCTGGTCGACCCATTTCATCGCCATGCTCGGCTATCGCCCCAACGTTCCCATCGAGCTGGATCCGGGGTTGACCTCGCTTTCATTGCTGGTCGCCATGCTGGGCGCTTCGGCGGGCCTGATGCTGGCGATATTGCCGCGCTGGAGGCTGGCGCCGGCCATCGGCGGAGCGGTCTGCGGTCTGGGTATCTCGGCGATGCACTACCTTGGCATGCTGGCCTACCGTGTGCAGGGGCTGGTCAGTTGGGAGAGCGGCTACATTTTCGCCTCGATACTGCTGGCAACCGGCCTCAGTGCGCTGGCGTTCCAGCTGGCCCACAAAAACCGAAAACCCGGATGGCACCGTCCGCCGGCGCTGTTCCTGTCGCTTGCCATCGTCTCGCTGCATTTCACCGGGATGGCCGGCTTCGGTGTGTCGCCGGTGTTGCTGGAGCATGCCGTGACCAATCCACCTGCCATGCAGGCGCTGGCCTTCGTGGTGGCTGGTGTGACGCTGCTGATCTTCGGCGCTAGTCTGGCGAGCTACCTGATCGACGGCAGTGTCAGGCTGGAGTCGCTTGTGCGGTTGCAGTACATGGCCATGAATGACGCGCTGACCGGACTGCCCAACCGCGAAAGCTTCAACCGCCATCTGGAGCAGGCACTGAATCAGGCGCGAAAGACCGACGAGGAGGTGGGGCTGTTGTTCATCGACCTGGATGGTTTCAAGGCGGTAAACGATCTGCATGGTCACATGGCCGGCGATCAGGTCTTGCAGCAGCTCGGCCAGCGCTTCAAAGCCCTGGGGAACGATCAGGTCTATCCCGTGCGTCTGTCCGGTGACGAGTTTGCGGTGGTGCTGCGGCTGCAGGAGGGCAAGGAGGGGCTGCACGCCTTCGTCGAGCGACTGCAGGCAGTGATTAACGAACCCATGCTGACCCCGTTCGGCTTGTTCCGTCTGGACGCCTGTATAGGCGGCGCCATCTATCCGCAGGATGCGAGTACCAGGGAAAGCCTGCTCAGCAATGCTGACCTGGCCATGTATCGCGCCAAGGGAGAGCTGGGCAGGCAGGTGTGCTTCTACGAGCCGAAGATGGATGAGCGGGTTCGTCTGCGCAAGGCCCTGGCCAGAGACTTGCGTGTCGCCCTCGAACAGGATCAGTTGCAGTTGCATTATCAATTGCAGACTGACCTTGCCAGCGGGCACATTCACGGTTACGAGGCTTTGCTGCGCTGGGAGCACCCCACGCAGGGCACCATTCCACCGGCCGAGTTCATCCCGCTTGCCGAATGCGATACGACGATTCTGGCGCTCGGCGAATGGGTGCTGCGCAAGGCCTGCAGCGATGCGGCCTCCTGGGCGGAGCCCTACAGCGTCGCCATCAATGTGTCACCCATGCAGTTTATCCACGACGACCTTGTGAATCTGGTGCAACGGGTCCTCAGCGATACCGGGCTGGCGCCGGCACGGCTGGAGCTGGAATTGACCGAATCGAGCATCTTTGCCGACCGTGACAAGGCACTGGACGTGCTCACGCGCCTCAAGCGAATGGGTGTCAGCATTGCTCTGGATGACTTCGGCACCGGCTATTCATCGCTGGATATCCTGCGCTCATTTCCGTTCGACAAGATCAAGACGGACCGCTCTTTCATGCCGTCCATCGAGGAAAATCCGCAGGCACGGGCAATCATTTCCGCCGTGCTGGCGCTGGGGCACAGCCTGAATATTCCAGTGCTGGCCGAGGGGATCGAAACCTCGGGCCAGCTCGAATTGTTGCGCGGCATGGGTTGTGCAGCCGTGCAGGGATTCTATCTGGGCAGGCCAACGTCCCTGGCCGCTCTGGTTGAGGCGGGCCAGATCAGGTTATTGAGGGCAGCACAACCGGCCTGAAGCACAGCGCTGCCGGTTGGTGGGAGTCGCTTGAGCAGGGGCCGGCATGCTGCTCCTGCATGGCTGATCCAAACCAGGTCGATGGGGCTTGGTGCGAGTCGCTACTTCTTCAGTAGACGCAGACCGTTGAACACCACCAGCAGGCTGACGCCCATGTCTGCAAAAACCGCCATCCACATGGTGGCCTGCCCCGTCAGGGTAATGGCGAGAAACAGTGCCTTGATCCCCAACGCCAGCACGATGTTCTGTCTGAGAATGGCTGCAGTTTGCTGGGAGAGCCGGATAAAGGCCGGAATCTTTCGCAGATCGTCATCCATCAAGGCGACATCCGCCGTTTCGATGGCTGTGTCCGTTCCGGCAGCCGCCATGGCGAAACCGATTTCGGACTTCGCCAGCGCCGGCGCATCATTGATGCCATCGCCGACCATCCCCACCATGTGCCCGCGCGCTTGCAGGCTTTCAATGACTTTCAACTTGTCGATCGGAAGAAGATTGCCGCGTGCCTCGTCGATGCCTACCTGCGTTGCTATCGCTTCTGCGGTGTGAGGGTTGTCGCCGGTCAGCATCATGGTCTTCACACCAAGCGCGTGAAGCGCTTCGATTGCCTGGCGGCTCGTAGCTTTCACGGTGTCGGCAACCGCAAACATGGCAATCGCATGCTGCGGGTTGCTCAGCACCACTACCGTTTTGCCCTGGCGTTCGAGTTGTTCCAGTTTCACTTCCAGTTCTGCTGAGCAGAGGCCAAGTTCCTCCACCAGCCGGTGGTTGCCCAGTTGGTAATGGATCCCTTCGATGGTGCCCCGTACCCCTCGGCCCGGCAGGGCTTCAAGCGCTTCAACCTCGAAAAACCTCAGTCCCTGCTGCGCTGCCTGCCTGGCTATCGCCTGCGATACGGGGTGATCGGAACGACTGGCCAGGCTCGCCGCCAGTGCGCGGCAGTGCTCCGGGTTCTGTTCAGCCAAGGCAATGAAATCGGTTTGTACCGGCTTGCCGTGAGTGATGGTTCCAGTCTTGTCGAGTGCCAGAAAGCTGAGTTTTCTGCCCATTTCCAGGTAGACGCCGCCCTTGATCAGGATGCCTTTTCGGGCAGCCGCAGCCAGGCCGCTGACAATGGTGACGGGCGTCGAGATAACCAGGGCGCAGGGGCAGGCGACGACCAGCAGTACAAGCGCGCGATAGATCCAGTCGTACCAGGGCTCGGCCATGAACAGTGGCGGCACGCAGGCAATGGCCAGCGCGAGCAGAAAAACGACGGGGGTGTAAACCTTGGCAAACTGATCGACGAAGCGTTGGGTCGGCGCGCGCGCGCCCTGAGCCTCTTCTACAGCATGAATGATGCGGGCCAGCGTGGTGTTGGCTGCGACAGCCACGACCCGGTATTCCAGAGAGCCGGTTTCGTTGATGGTTCCGGCAAAAACCGGGTCGCCGATGCCTTTGTCCACAGGCAGGCTTTCCCCGGTGATCGGCGCCTGGTTGATACTGGAACTGCCCGATGCGACCTCTCCATCGAGGCCGATTCGCTCCCCCGGACGTACCCTGACCAGCGCACCCAGGGCAATGGTTTCAATGTCCACCTCAAGCCATGAACCGTCGGCCTGCTGCACCGTGGCGCGTTCCGGTGTCAGTTCCATCAGGCCTCGGATGGCATGGCGAGCCCGGTCCAGGGACTTCGCCTCGATCAACTCGGCGACGGAGAAGAGGAACATGACCATCGCCGCTTCTGGCCATTGCCCAATCAGCACCGCGCCGGTAACCGCAATGCTCATCAGCGCGTTGATGTTCAGATTACGGTTCTTCAGGGCAATCCAGCCCCTTTTATAAGTCGCCAGGCCGCACAGCAGAATGGCGAACAGCGCCATGCCGGCCACCACCCACTCGGGCGCCAGCTCAGCGAAGTGCAGCACCTCGGCCGATACTGCCGCCACGCCCGATACCGCCAACGGCCACCAGGCTTTCTTGCGAGGGGGAGCGCCTGTCTTTTCATCCGCCGCAGTCGAGCCCTCGACCACTGGCGTGAAACCCAGGTCGCGGATCGCCGCCAGCGCTATCGGCAATGCGTCTGCTGTATGGCGAACAGTCAATACCCGCTGAAGCAGGTTGAACTCCAGTTCACTGATACCGGGCAGGGAGGACAGCTTGTGGCGAATCAGCTTTTCTTCCGTCGGGCAGTCCATCTGCTCGATTCTGATTCGCGCTTGCCCTTCGGCAGTCAGCGGTTCCGTCCGCCTACCCGGAGACAAAACTGCCGCCTCGCTGGTGGCAGTCGCCTCTTTTGGCGCTATCCCAGGTTTGTGTTCACCACCGCAGCATCCGGCCATGAGTGAGTCCTCGACAATCTAATACGCAGAGTGAACACCCTGACGCAGTGACAGGGTCAAGCGCTTTGTGGGCACTGCAGAAAAACGTGAAGGTGTGAACAGGCGTGTGAGCGCGGTGAGGCGCATGGGTTTTTACTCGGCCAGGGGGCGAGTAGTGGTCTGTGCCCGAACGGATCAGGGCGTTTCGACCTGTAGCAAAACCCCATCCTTGCCTAAGTGCAGTCGCAGGAAGTCGTACGCCAGGAACAGTTGTCCCGGGTAATGCTCGGCTGCTTCCTGGCGTACGTCTTCGATGGAATGGCCGCGTGGCTGGCCCTGCTGATAGCGTGCGCTGAAGTGCGTCAGCAGCAGATTGGGTACGCCGGCTTGCCGGGCAAAGCCTGCTACCCGGGCGGCGGTGCTGTGCCCGAAGGTGTTGCCGTTGGTGCTGGCGACGGCCTCGGTATAGGTTGCTTCGTGGATCAGGACGTGGGCCGCCTGACAGGCGTCAGCGAGCAGTTCGGGACGGTCGTTGTCGCCGCCCACCACGATGCGCCGGGGCCGGCGGGTGAAGTTCAGGTAGTCGTCGCTGCGTAGCGTGCGACCTTCACATTCAACATCGACACCGCGAGCCAACTGGCCCCACAGCGGACCACGCGGAATGCCATCACGCTCCAATCGGTCGATATTCAGGCGCGGGTCGGGGCGCGCCTCGGTGAAGCGATAGCCGTAGCAGGGTACGCGGTGCGAAAGGGCAATGGCCTCGACGCGGATGTTCGGGCTGCACCATTCGCCCAGGCTTTCGACGGCCCGGAAGATCAGCTCGTAACCCAGCCAGCTCTGGCTCATCTGCAGCGTTGCGCGTATCCATGCCTCGATGCCTTCCGGCGCGATGATCTCAAGCGGCGCCTTGCGGCCCATCATGCCGGCGCTGGCGAGCAGGCCGGGCAGGCCGAAACAGTGATCACCATGTACATGGGTGATGAAAATCGCGCGCAGTCGGTGCAAGGACAGGGGCGTGCGCAGCAGACGATGCTGGGTGCCTTCGCCGCAGTCGATCAGGTACCAGTCCTTGCCGGTGTCCTCCAGCAGCGCCAGTCCGCTGACGTTGCGGGCTCTGGTCGGGGTGCCGGACGAGGTGCCGAGAAATAGCAGGTCCACAGGTTTGCTCCGGATGTCGTTCTGGCGCCAGTATGGCGCACGGCATTCGGCGCTGAACATGCACCTGCTGTGCTGATGAAGCGTTTCAGGGCTGCTCGCAATTGACCATCCAGGACACGCCAAAGCGGTCGGTGAGCATGCCGAAGCGTTCGGCCCAGAAAGTCTTTTCCAGTGGCATCACGATCTGCCCACCCTCGGACAGTGCATTGAAAAGGCGCTCGCCCTCGGCTACGCCTTCTGGATGCAGGCTGATCGAACAGCCCTTGATGCCTTCATAAGGCGCGCCGCCGCAGAACTCGCCGGGCAGTGTGTCCGAGGCCATCAGGCAGTAATCGGCCAGGGTCAGGCAGGCGTGCATGATGCGGTCCTGATATTCGGCGGGAAACTGCTCGGCGTCCGGTGCCTGGCTGAAAGTCATCAGCTCCAGCGTGCCGCCCAGCACCTGCTGGTAGAACGTGAAGGCTTCGCGAGCCTGGCTGTCGAAGGTGAGGTAGATGGAAATCTTCATTGGGTTGTCCTCGTGCCGGTGATGTGCAGCAATTTTTTTCCGGGTGGAAAAAGGCTAGATGAAGAATCACCGCAGGCACTGTTCGCTGGTCGGATGGCGGGTGGAACATCATCGGCAATTTCGGACTCTGTCGAAATTCGTCCTAACCCTATAATGGTTCGGCCCACTGCAATCCCACGGAGCCTTCAATGAGCCTCACCACGGCCTACGACCCGCAGAACATTTTCGCCACCATCATTCGGGGCGATGCCCCGTGCTACAGGCTCTATGAGGATGACGATGTGCTCGCCTTCCTTGACCTGTTTCCGCAGTCCGCCGGCCACACCCTGGTGATTCCCAAGCGTTCGGCAGCCTGCAACTTGCTCGATGTGGACACCGAGGCCCTGTGCAAGGTGATGAAGGTGGTGCAGCGACTCACTCGCGTGATCGTTGACGAGCTGCAGCCGGATGGTGTGCAGGTGGCACAGTTCAACGGCGCCCCGGCGGGGCAGACGGTGTTTCACCTCCACGTGCATATCGTCCCGCGTTATGCAGGGCAGGGCCTGGGCGTGCATGCCGCGAAGGAGGCGGACCATGCCGAGCTGGAGAAGCTGCAGCAGCGGCTGGTGCAGCGTATTGCCGCCTCGGTCTGAGCGAGGCCGGCGTTTCATGGCGAACGCCAGACAGATTCTCGCAGTCGTCGGGTTATCTGGCATTCTCGACGCTGTCATATTGCCGCGTACCGGATGCCCGGTGCGCTTCATTGCCAAGGAATCGCCATGCGTCTGATCGTAGCTCTGACCTCTCTGCTGTCACTGACAGCCTGTTCTTCCTGGCAGCCTGACCCGGAGGATATCAAGCCGATCCCCGAGGATCGGGTACTGGCCTACCAGCAGCCATTGGAAAATGCCGGTGAGGTGGTGGTGACGCGGGACTTCGGTCTTCGGGGTGGCGGCTGTTATATCGCCGTGTTGATCGACCGTGAGCTGGCAGCGCGGATTCATGTGGGCGAGGTGGTGCGCTTCCAGGTGCCGAGCGGGGCGCGGATTGTCAGCATCAGCACTGATCCACTGGATGACACCCTGTGCGGCAAGCTCAGCCTGCGCCGCGAAAAACTGGCGCAGGTGGTGGCAGGACAGACGCTGGAGTATCGCGTGATCGTCGATAACCAGATCGGTTTCGATATCGTTGCCGAAGAGCCCTGAGCAGTCTGCGTTCTACTTGATCACCGCTCTTGCGGTTTTCAGATAATCGGCCCCGTATGACTCAACATCTTCTGCATTGCGGGCTTCCGAGGCGATATGGATTTCTTCCAGCGTGTCGGCAAGCCCGTCCATTTCTTCGTTGATCATCGCCAGCGCGGCCTGGAGCGTATAGGTGAGCTCGTGGATTTCCATCATTCGCTCGGAGGTCAGCTCTTGAGCGAGTGACTGGTCGAGCCGCTTGTTGTATTCGGAGAAGTGAGTGACCGCTTCGGCCAGGGTGGCGGGTGGCTCGGCTTCGGCAAAGGTATGGCTGGCGATGGTGGCGGCCAGTGCCAGGGCAGCGCTCTGGATAAGTAGTTTCACGACGGTCCCCATGCTGGAAAATGACGGGCGCGAAGGTATCACCTCCCCATCCGGACGCTGTGGCGCAGCGCACAGTCTGGGCTGCGCCATTGGTCGCAGATAGCTTTGTAGGCAATCGCGCTCAGCCCTCGGAGTCGGCCCCGTACAGGCGCTTGTTCCAGTCTTCCACGCTGTGTTGGTTCAACCGCCGTTCGACCAGTTTTTGCCAGGAGGGCACCAGCGGCAATTCGCTCAGTTCGAGCAGGGCGGTCTGATCCAGCGTGCGCTGGTAAAGCACTTCCAGTACCCGGCTCAGCGGCCAGCGCGGGAAGGGCCGGTGTTCGAGGTTCAGCATCTGCCCGGCTTCCAGCTCGCCAGGTTCCAGCACCCGGTAGTACCAGCCGGTCATCCCGGTTTGCTGCACGCGCAGGGCCATGTCGGGGATGCCGAAGCGGTCGTTGAGTTTCCAGCAGGGCTGTCGCGTCTGGACGACTTCCAGCAGCGTTTCACCGCAACGCAGTACATCTCCCAGGCACAGATCCGCTTCGCTCAGTCCGCAGGTGCTGATGTTCTCGCCGAAAGCGCCGGGCTGTTCCAGCAGTAGCAGGGCGCCCAGCTGTTCCTGCCAGCGGCGGTAATGCTCGTAGGGGTAATGGTGCACGGCCTTGTAAAGGCCGCCATGTACCTTGCGGTCGCCCTGCTCGTCACCCTCCAGGCCTTCGGGGCCGACCTGCACCGGGCCTTCGAGCGGCTGCTTGGCAATGGCGCTGTGGCTGCCGGGACGGGTATAGGGTACGGCCTTGCCGGCGAGAAGCCGGTTGATTCTTGCCAGTTGCATATCGATCCGCCAGGTGACTGGGCCAGTGTCGGATTATGCCTGATCTGTGTGCGGCTGCTCTGCTGCGACCATCGCAGCAGCGAAGAAGCACCAAAGTATCATTCGTGCCGGCCCGGAGGATTCGTAACCTGCCGGCATGATGCCTTTATCGTCGTACCTCGCCCGTACCCTCGCAGATTCCCTGAACGCTTTGCTGCGTCTTTCCTATCGTGCCGCGCGGTTGCTGCTGATGGGGTCTGCCTTGTTCGTCAGCGCAGCCATCGCCGCGCCGGGCGAGAAGGGGGCTTTGCCGATCCTGACGCTGAGCGTCCTGCAGTTTGGTACTGCGCATTGGGAACTCGACCATCTCAAGCGTCACCGGCTTGACCAGGCCAACGGTTTCGAGTTGAAGGTGCGGCTGGTGGCTGACCTGCCGGCCTCGCGTCTGGCGGTTTCCAGCGGCAGCGTTGATGGCGCGGTGAGTGATCTGCTCTGGGCACAGGCGCGCTACGAGGCTGGAACGGGTTATCGCTATGTGCCGTTTTCGTCGCAGATCGGTGAAGTGCTGGTCACCGAGGGCAGTGATGTCCGTACTCTGGCCGACCTGCGCGGCAAGCGTATAGGTGTCGCCGGTGGCCCGGATGGGCTCGGCTTGCTGCTGCTGCAGCGGGCCGCCGCCGGGCAGGGAATCGACCTGGCGGACGAGGTACACGTGCAGTACGCTGCGCCACCGCTGCTGAGTCAGGCGCTGCGCCGCGGGCAGGCGGATGCGCTGCTGACCTTCTGGCAGTTTTCGGCACGGATGCGCGGCGAAGGCGGTGTGCGTACGGCATTTGCTCTGGCGGATCTGTTGCATGAACTGGAGCTGGAGCCGAATCTGCCCGTGCTTGGCTATCTGTTTCCCGAGGCCTGGGCGGCACGCAATGAAACCTTACTGACAGGCTTCGCGCGAGCATTGCACCAGACCAAGGCCCAACTGGCGCAGGAACCCGCCCACTGGGAGGCCATCCGCCCTCTGATGCGCGCCAACGACGACGCGGTTTTCGCCGCGTTGCGCGATAGTTTTGTCGAGGGTATCGCGCCGCCATTGAACGAAGCGCGCATCGCCCACCTGCACCAGTTGCTGAGGCTTGCCGGCGCGGCTCCGGCGAGGCTGATGCCTGCTGAACTTTTCCAGGTCGAACGGTGACTTCCACACGCTGGGCCTACTGGGTTGCGCTGCCACTGGCCGTAGTGGTGTGGGCGTTTATTGCATTGATCGCTCAGACCTCATTGCTGCCGACACCGCTGGCGGTGCTGGACGCCTTCTGGCTGGCGCTGCAAAGCGGCGAACTGACCCATCACCTGGGCGTAACCCTGCGCCGGGTGATCTTCAGCTTTGTGCTGGCGATGCTGCTGGGCACACTGATCGGCATCTGGATGGGCCGTTCGCGGCTGGCCAATGCGCTGCTGGACCCGTTACTGGTGCTGTTTCTCAATCTGCCGGCGCTGGTGACCATCATCCTGCTCTATGTCTGGTTCGGCCTGGTGGAGGCAGCGGCGGTGCTGGCGGTGGTGATCAACAAGGTGCCGAACGTCGCGGTGACCCTGCGTGAAGGCGCGCGCAGCCTCGATCCGAAGCTGGAGCAGATGGCGCGGGTGTATGGCTTCAGTCGCTGGCAACGGCTGGCAGATGTCTGGCTTGCGCAGCTGTTTCCCTATCTGATGGCCGCGACACGTGGCGGACTGGCGCTGATCTGGAAGATCGTGTTGGTGGTTGAGTTGCTGGGACGCTCGGACGGGATCGGTTTCCAGCTGCACATGGCCTTCCAGATATTCGATGTGGCGAGCATCCTGGCCTACAGCCTCGCCTTTATTGCGGTGGTGCAGCTGATTGAGCTGGTGCTTCTGCAACCGCTGGAGCGGCGTTCGTCGGCCTGGCGTGCGGCGGGCGGTTCGCATGCTTGAACTGTATGTGGATGGGCCGGTGGTGGGGCATCCGGTCATCGGCAGGGTCGTTGCGACCGTGGCCGAAGGCGACCGCATCTGTCTGCTGGGGCCTTCCGGCGCGGGCAAGACCACCTTGCTCAACGCCATTGCCGGGCTGGACAGTCGACTGAGTCCGATGATTCAGGCGCACGACGGGCTGCGTATCGGCTACCTGTTTCAGGAACATCGTTTGCTGCCCTGGCGTACGTTGCGGCAGAACCTGGCGCTGGTCGGCGCGGAGCCTGCGGATATCGAGCGACTGCTTGGCGAGGTGGGGCTTGCCGGGGCGGGTGACCGCCTGCCGGACCAGCTTTCGCTGGGCATGGCGCGCCGAGCGGCACTGGCGCGTTGCCTGGCAGTCAAGCCGCAACTGCTGTTGCTGGACGAACCCTTCGCCTCGCTGGACCCGGACCGTGCTTGCGAACTGCGCGCACTGATCGCCCGGCTGCTCGATACTCATCCAGGCATGGCGATGATCTGCGTGACCCACGAGGCCCGCGATGCGGACGAGCTGGCCAACCGCCTGTGGTACCTGGATGGCGCGCCGGCCGTGTTGCAATGCGACCAGCCCCTGACGGGCGATGCCAGCGCCAGCCAGCTCAGTGAACGGATGCGTCTGCTCAGCACCTGAGGTCAGCCGGTGGCCAACTGGGTCAGGGCATGCAGCGCCAGCCCGACCAGCCCGCCGACCAGCGTGCCGTTGATACGAATGTATTGCAGGTCCTTGCCGACGCTCTGCTCCATCTGCTCGACCAGTTCCCGGCTTTCCCAGTTTTCCACGCGCTGTGCGATATAGGCGCCAATCTGCCCGCGGTAGCGTTCGAGCATGGCTGGCGCCGTGGCCAGCAGGCGTTCATTGATCCAGTTGCGCATGGAGGGGTCGCTCGCCAGCGCTTCGCCGAGGCCTTGCGTGAGCCTGACGATACGCCGGCCAATTCGCGATTCGGGGCTGGCCAGATCGGCCTGCAGCCACTCGGTCAGTTCTTTCCAGAGTGACTGGATATAGGTGGTAGTGGCTGGATGTTCGAGGAGCTGGGCGACGATACGCTCGACTTCCAGTCGATAGCCTGGATCGTGCCTGAGACGTTCGATATAGCCTGCCAGATGCTCGTCGAAGCGCTCGCGCAGGGGATGCAGCGGGTCGCTGGCGACTTCGGCGATCAGTGCCGAGATGCCGTCGACGAACTTGTTCGCCGACCAGCCGCCTACGGCTTTGCCCAGACCCAGATAGCGCAGGGTGCGGACCTCGGCGGTGATGGCATTGGCCACCAGGGTGCGGGTGTCCTCGTCTTGCAGCAGGGCATCGAGCCGGATCAGTGCTTCATCGAGCATGGCCTGGTGTTTGCCCTGATGCGTGAGGACTTCCAGTATCTGGCCACAGAGCGGCGCCAGGTCCACCTTGCGCACGCGATCGGTCAGCCTGGCCTGAACGAAGCTGCGCACGCGCTCATCCTGCAGCGAGTCGGCGCCGAAGCGTGCCATTCCGACAAGCTGGCGTCCGACCGCTTCGGCGTTGTCCGGGTGGCGCAACCAGTTGGCCAGGCGGCCACCCAAATCCAGTGCCTGCAGCTTGCTCAGCACCAGTGGCGTGGCAAGAAAGTGCGTGGTGATGAAGGTCGACAGGCTTTGGCCGATGCGTGCCTTGCTGCGCGGGATGATTGCCGTGTGCGGAATCGGCAGGCCCAGTGGCCGGCGGAACAGGGCGGTGACGGCGAACCAGTCGGCAATGGCGCCGATCATGGCCGCCTCCGCGAAAGAGGCCAGATAGCCCCAGGCCGCATGGCGCGGCTCCATGGCGGTGGCCAGCACATAGAGCAGGGCGGCGAGCAGCAGCAGGCAGCCGGCGACCAGCTTCATGCGAGCCACCGGCGACTGCCAGCGGTGTTGCAGAGGGCTCATGCGATTCCTCTTGGTGGGGCGGGCCTGGCCGCTGCTTATTCGTCGTCCTCGTCTTCCTCGCGTAGCAGTACGTAGGTGTCATCCTCCCCACGCTCGCAGACGTAATACATGGCGACGTTGCCGTCCTTGTCGGTGACGGCGGCGTAGTCGTCTGCCTCGACGGTGAAGTAGCCCTTGGAGTCGGCGTCGGCTTCGCTGGCGAACAGGGCGGTGAAAAAGGCTTCCGGCGGCATGCCGTCGAAGTAGTCGGCGCGCTCCTTGGCGTCCCACTCGATCGGTGGCTCGAAGGTGCCGGTGATGACGATGCGTGCATCACCCATGTCTTGCTCTTCGCCGTCCGGATCAGTTGCGTGTGCGCGGTAGATGGTGCAGTTCAGCGCGTCCGGGTGGGTCAGAATGGTGTCGCGCGAAAGGGAAGTGTGTGCAGACATGAAGCAACTCCGGTCACAGGTGGGAATGACGGCAGTGTGGTGGAGTCGGCCAGCCCCTGCAATCGACATGAGCGATTGGTTTCGACATTCATGGCCCGCCGCAGCGAGCACCCTCCCGCTGACAGTTTTCATCAAGGCTCATGGCGTGTACGGAAAAGGCTGCCGCTCGCTTTTTCGAGCAGCTGTTGGTGGCTGCTTCCGTTGGTCGCAGCACCATTACATGGGCCCAGCGCCTGTGTTTTCAGGGTCTTGATGGGTGCTGGCGCAGTGATATCACGGTCATGGCGCATTCCTTGATTATGGTCAGGGACGCACCTGCGGTCGTGGCCGATTCTGCAAGCACGCGGAAACCCTGATGCGGGTCCACACTGAAGTGCGTGCGTGTTCCGGCCTCCTGTGCGCAATACCGAACGGCTTCGTGCGAACGTCACGAATCGTCTTGGAATACACCTCATGAAAATGCTCTTTTCACCAGCCGAAGGACTGATGAATCGTCTGTCCTATCCGGTCAAATTCAGCCTGCTCGGCCTGTTGGCGCTTGTTTCCTTTGCCAGCCTGATTCTGACGCTGGCCGGGCAACTCAATGGCACCATCGAGCGCTCACAGAATGAACTGGTTGCCACGGCTTTGGCGCGTCCCCTGCTGAAGACGGTGGAGTATGTGCAGCAGCATCGCGGGCTGTCCTCGATGCTGCTCGGTGGCGACACCGAAGTTGCGGCCCGGCGACGCGAGCGCGAAGCCAACGTTGACGAAGCGTTGCGCCAATTGGAGCGTACGCTGGCGGCGGACAGACGCGAGCTGCAGCAATGGCGGGCAATCAACAGCGCCTGGGATGCCATCAAGCGCAATGGCTTGAATGCGTCACAGGCCGAAAATGCCACCGCCCACACGGCGCTGATCGCAGAGCTGCTGCGCTTCCAGCGAACACTGTCGGACACCTATGCCCTGACGTTCGACCCGGAGGCGGAAACCTTCTATCTGATGACCACGGCGCTCAACGATCTGCCGTTTGCGCTGGAGCGCTTCGGGCGTCTGCGTGCACGGGGCGCAGGCGCTTTGGCCCAGGGCGAGGTGGATGACGCAGGGCGCATTGCGATCATTGTTCTCGCCGAGGAGATCAAGGCCGCCATGGGCGGCATGCGTGAAAATCTCGACAAGGTGATCGCGCTACGGCCAGAACTCTCGGGCGATCTTCAACGGGCGTTCGAGTCTTTGGGGGCCAAGCACCGTGAAGTCAGCCAGGTGGTGGAGCAGATCACCTTGCATGATGATCTGCACAGTACGTCTTCAGCACAATTTTTCGAGATGACCACTGCGGCCATCAGCATTGGTTATGCGCAGATGTACGACGTGTTGTTGCCTGCCCTGGATGCGCTGCTGAATCAGCGTATCGAAGGTGCGCAACAGGTCCTGTACCTGAATATCGCTGCGCTGGTTACCGTGCTGGGGTTGATCGGCTATCTGTCGGTGGGTGCTTATCTGTCGGTGATGAACAGCATTCGCAGCTTGCGTCAGGGCAGTCAGCGGCTTGCCTCGGGCGACCTGACCGCACGCATCGATCTGGCCGCGCGCGACGAGTTGCGTTTTGTCGCCGGCAGCTTCAATGAGATGGCCGAGGCGATGCGCAGCCTGATTGGCAGCATCAAGGACAATTCCGATCATGTCGCCGATTCGGCGCGCAATCTGGTGGCTTCGTCCGGGCAGATTCATGTGGCTTCGCAATGCCAGAGCGATGCGGCATCAAGCATGGCTGCCGCAGTGGAGCAGATGACCGTCGGTATCGAGCATATCGCCCGTAATGCCAGCGAGGCGGACAGTCTGGCCAAGCACTCCGGTGATCTGTCGCGCCAGGGTGGCGACATCGTCGCCTCGGTGGTTGCCGAGATCAGCGAGATCGCTCGTTCGGTCGAGAGTTCGGCGCGAACCGTCGAAGAGCTGGGTGAGCGTTCGGGCCAGGTTTCGGCGATTGTCGGTGTGATTGGTGACATCGCCGCCCAGACCAACCTGCTGGCGCTCAATGCGGCCATTGAGGCGGCGCGGGCCGGCGAGCAGGGGCGCGGCTTTGCGGTGGTTGCCGACGAAGTACGCAAGCTGGCCGAACGCACGGCCAATTCGACCAAGGAAATCACCGAGATGGTTGCGTCGATCCAGCATGGCACCCAGGACGCTGTGGCAGGCATGGAGCAGGGCGTGGCGCGCGTGCATGAAGGCGTTCAGCGTGCCCAGCATGCCGGTGAGGCCATGGGCGGTATTCGTGAGGCGGCCAATCAGGTGCTGGCCACGGTGGCGGAGATTTCCCATGCGTTGCGCGAGCAGAGCACGGCCTCGGCGGAAATCGCCAAGCAGGTCACCATGATTGCGCGCATGGCCGAGGAGAACGGCAGTGCAGTGGGCAGCAACCACCAGACGGCCAATCGTCTGGGTGAGCTGGCCGACACGCTGTTGAACAACGTCAGCCGCTTCAAGGCGTAGGTCGGGTCACGCTTCACCGACCCGACGTGCGGAGGCAAGGGTATGCCGCGGGGGGTCGGGTGCGGCTCGGGCCGTCGTATTACGCCTTCGGCTAATTCGACCTACAAACGGGGCGTGTCCGCATGTGGATCAACGGTTATTGAGGCTGCTCAGCAGGGCCTGGGTGTCGGTCGCGCCCATCAAGGCTGCAGCGGCCAGGGGCGTGGCGCCGTTGACGTCGGTGGCGTGCGGGTTTGCGCCCTGCTCGATCAGGTATTCGACGATCCCGGTCCGGTTGAACATCGCGGCCATCATCAGCGCGGTCTTGCCGTCGGCTGAAGCGCCTTCGACATCGGCGCCGCGCTCGACCAGCAGCTTCACCATGTCCAGATCACCCTTGAACGCTGCGCCGGCCAATGGCGTCTGGCCCTTGTTGTTGCGCAGTTGCGGATCGGCACCCCGTTCCAGCAGCAGGCGCGTGGCCTCGAAGTGGCCGTGGTAGCTGGTCAGCATCAGCAGGCTATCGCCGTTGTGGTTGCGGATATTGACAGGCAGGCCTTGGTCAATGAGATCACCCAGGCGTTCGGCATCACCGGCGCGGGCGCTGGCGAACACCTGTTCGGCGAATGCCAGGGTGGCGTCATCCAGTTCAGGTGCGGGATTGGGTTGGTCCGTCATGGCTTTCCTCGATGCTGTCGATGGTCCGGTGTCGGACGATGCGGGCATTGTGCCAAAGAGGCACCGATCTGCCCGCATGAGCCTGTCTATACGACCGATAGCGGCGCTGAATGGCCTGTGGGGACGAGTCGGTCTGTGGCAGTATTTGCCGCCTTTCTTGCAATCGGTCAGTCGTAATGAAACCCGAAGACCTGGAGCTGCTGGTGACCCGAACGATGCCTTACGGCAAGTACAAGGGACGGCTGATTGCCGATCTGCCGGGCAACTACCTCAACTGGTTCGCCAGGGTGGGCTTTCCGCCGGGGGAAATCGGCCAGTTGCTGGCGCTGATGCAGGAAATCGACCACAACGGCCTGTCGAAACTGCTCGATCCGCTCAGGCGGCGCCACAATCGGTAAAGTCGAATTTATCGACCCTACGAGCCGTTGGCCGGTGCAGCATAAATACCGACTTCCACTGCCAGCGCCATCACTCTCTCCACATCGCAGCTGTAAACCAGCACCGCCTGCAGTTCATCGTCCAGCGGTTCGCTGAAATTCACCAGCACATAGCCACCTTTCTCGGGGTAAAGCGCGCCGAGTTGGGTCTGGATGCGGTTGAGCGCCTTCAGTGGCTCGGTCTTCGCCAGTTGCTTGGGTTGCAGCACAAAGCTGACGCCCGCGCCGAACGAAGCCACGATCTGGGTGAACAGCGCCTGGTAATCGTCTGCCTGGAACAGCACGGTATCCGGCAGGCTGCCGACAATCACCCACTCGCCCAGCGGGATGGGGAACTCATCGTCGTAGTTGATATCCGGATTGGCCTGAAGAAAACCGGCGGGGTCGGCATAGGCCTGGGCGGCTTCGTCAGCGATACGGGAAATCTCTTGGTCATCCATGCAGCCCGAGCTGATGAGCGTGATCAGTTCGACGAGTGAGTCTTTCATGAAGGGTTCCAGCGGGTGAGGTGGGTACACAAGGATATCCCAGGGCCGTGCAGACGGGTGGCAGGGCCGTCAAAGGGAGCTATCTTTCAGAAGGTGGACGCATCGCTTTTCATGCTTCACGTTCAGACCAGTCGGTCACGCACAAATGTATGGAAAGGCTTAATTCCGAGGCCGGAAATAGGCGCAACGTTACGGAATCTTTCGGCTTTTCATGCACAATAGCCAGCACCACATGCGCCGGACTTCAGGGTTTTTAGCGGATTTTCACAACGCCCGCTGGTGCACACATTTCGATCAAGCCCCCATTCGAGAGGAACGGCAGTGCATAACGTCGTCATCAGCGGTACCGGTCTTTATACCCCTACCCACAGCATTTCCAACGACGAGCTGGTGGAGTCATTCAACGCCTGCGCGCGCCGTTTCAATGCCGAGCACGCTGCGGCCATCGAGGCGGGTGATGTCCAGCCGATGCCCGAGTCCAGTTCGGCCTTCATCGAGAAGGCGTCCGGTATCAAGAGCCGTTTTGTCACCGACAAGGCCGGCATTCTCGACCCTGAACGAATGACTCCGCGCATTCCCGAGCGCAGCAATGATGAATGGTCGATCCTTTGCGAGATGTCGGTGAAAGCCGCCGAAGAAGCGCTGGCTCGCGCAGGCAAGACCGCAGCCGATATCGACGGCGTGATCGTCGCCTGCTCCAACCTGCAGCGCGCCTATCCGGCGGTTGCCATCGAAGTGCAGGCTGCACTGGGCATCAAGGGTTTCGGCTTCGACATGAACGTGGCCTGTTCTTCGGCCACCTTCGGCATCCAGAACGCCTCCAACGCGGTGCAACTGGGTCAGGCGCGGGCAGTGCTGATGGTCAACCCGGAAATCTGTACCGGGCACATGAATTTCCGCGACCGCGACAGCCATTTCATCTTTGGTGATGCCTGCACCGCGGTAATCATCGAGCGCGCCGATCTGGCGACCTCTGCGCATCAGTGGGACATCGTCAGCACCAGGCTGGTGACCGAGTTCTCCAACAACATCCGCAACAACTTCGGCTTCCTCAACCGCACCGACGAAGAGCACATGAGCGATCCGGACAAGCTGTTCGTGCAGGAAGGCCGCAAGGTATTCAAGGAGGTCTGTCCCATGGTGGCCGAGCTGATCGGCGAACACTTGCAGCAGAGCGGCATTGAGGTCGAGGCGGTCAAGCGCTTCTGGCTGCACCAGGCCAACCTCAACATGAACCATCTGATCGTGCGCAAGCTGCTGGGTCGCGATGCCAGCCCGGAAGAGGCGCCAGTGATCCTCGACACCTACGCCAACACCAGCTCCGCCGGCTCGGTGATCGCCTTTCACAAGCATCAGGATGACCTGCCGGCTGGCAGCATCGGCGTGCTCAGCTCCTTCGGTGCGGGTTATTCCATCGGCAGCGTAATTCTGCGCAAGCGCTGATGAGTTGAATTCAGGGCGGATTTTATTTCCGCCCTGGATTTCGCGAAAAGTTCCCTAAACTTCTAATTGTCATATTGCAGACAACCTTCTGTCATATAGGGTTTCCATAATCGCCTCCGTCGAAACAGACGACGTCATGTCATTCGCAGGACGACGTTTCATAAACGAAGGAGCTTTTCCCGATGAAGAAGAAGTTGATTGCGATTGCTGTTGGTGCTGCGATGGCGGT
>JADKLW010000092.1_pt1 | contig 38490 bp, 39 predicted proteins | sample 8641881 | NCBI WGS metagenome assembly JADKLW01 (sample SAMN16272185, study PRJNA661076) | feces metagenome | isolation source: fecal sample from diarrhoea affected cattle B | host: Bos taurus | place: South Africa: Lokaleng Village, Mahikeng | collected 2019-09 | reverse complement strand
GACCAAGGTCGAGTCAAGCGTGTGTACATCCAGGGCCAGGACGACTCGCGCATCTCACCGGAAGACTTCGACAAATGGTACGTGCGCAACGCCCTTGGCGAGATGGTGCCGTTCTCCGCCTTTGCCACTGGCGAGTGGGTGTTCGGTTCACCCAAGCTGGAGCGCTACGGCGGTATCTCCTCCATGGAAATCCTCGGTGAGCCGGCACCCGGCTACAGCACCGGCGACGCCATGGTCGCCATTGCCGGGATCATGCAGCAACTACCGCCGGGTATCGGGCTGAGCTACACCGGCCTGTCCTATGAAGAAATCCAGACCGGCGACCAGGCGCCCATGCTCTACGCGCTGACCGTGTTGATCGTGTTCCTCTGCCTGGCCGCTCTTTACGAGAGCTGGTCGGTGCCGGCCTCGGTGATGCTGGTGGTGCCGCTGGGCATTCTCGGCGCGGTACTTGCCACGCTGATGCGTGAACTGAATGCCGATGTGTACTTCCAGATTGGTCTGATGACCACGGTCGGCCTGTCGGCCAAGAACGCCATCCTTATCGTCGAATTCGCCAAGGATCTGTACGAGAAGGAAGGCATGCCCCTGGTCGATGCCGCGATCCACGCCGCCAGGCTGCGTCTGCGCCCCATCGTCATGACATCCCTGGCGTTCACCTGCGGCGTACTGCCGATGGCTCTGGCCAGTGGCGCCGGCGCCGGCAGTCAGCATTCGGTAGCCACCGGCGTGGTCGGCGGAATGATTACCGCCACCGTGCTTGCCGTATTCTTCGTGCCGCTGTTCTACGTGGTGGTGGTCAAGCTGTTTGAAGGCCGCAAGAAAGCCGACGAAGGAGAAAGCGCATGAAACTCAAGTATCTGACCGTCGCGATGACGCTGGCGCTGTCCGGCTGCAGCCTGATCCCCAATTACCAGAGCCCTGACATGCCCGTGCAGGCGCAGTGGCCAGAAGGTGCAGCCTATGATCAGGGCGTGTCGGCGAGCACTACCGCCACCGAGCTGGGCTGGCGGCAGTTCTTCGTTGATCCGACCCTGCAGCGCCTGATCGATCTCTCGCTGGAAAACAACCGCGACTTGCGCCAGGCGGCGCTCAACGTCGAGGCCTATCGCGCGCAGTATCGCATCAGCCGTTCCGATCTGTTCCCCAGCATCGGCGTCGACGGCAGCGGCCAGCGTCAACGTCTGCCGGCCGATCTGTCGAACACCGGCGAGGCGGATATCGCCAGCCAGTACGGCGTGACGCTCGGCGTCAGTGCCTACGAGCTGGACTTCTTCGGTCGCCTGCGCAGCCTTGAAGAAAGCGCACTGGCTCGTTATCTGGCCACCGAAGAGGCGCAACGCAGCGTGCAGATCGGACTGGTCAGCGAGGTTGCCATGGCCTACCTGACCTGGCGCACCGACCAGGGCCTGCTGGAGCTGACCCGCGGCACGCTCTATAGCTACGGCAAGAGCCTGAGCCTGGTGCAGGCTGCTCACGACGTGGGCACGGCGTCGGCGCTGGATGTGCGCCAGGCGCGCAGTCTGGTGGAGCAGGCACGCGTGCAGTTCGCCCGCTATTCGCGCCAGGTCGCGCAGGATGCCAACCTGCTGCGCCTGCTGCTTGGCACCGATTTGCCAGCCAATCTATCGGGGGGCTTTGGCTTCACCAATGTCTTCGCCGAACTGCCGGTAGGCATGCCAGCCGACCTGCTACTGCGCCGACCCGACATCCGCGCGGCCGAATATCGCCTGCAGGCAGCCAATGCGAACATCGGTGCAGCGCGTGCAGCGTTCTTCCCGAGCATCCGCCTTACGGCTGCCGCCGGCACCCTGAGCGGTGAACTGGATGGATTGTTCGAAGGTGGCTCGGGCACCTGGAGCTTCATGCCGCAAATCAACATTCCGATCTTCACTGCCGGCCGGCTCAAAGCCAACCTCAACTACGCCGAGGTGCAGAAGGACATCAACATCGCCGAGTACGAACAGACCATCCAGAGCGCATTTCGCGAAGTCGCCGATGGCCTGGCCGCACGCGGCACGTTCGAAGAGCAGCTACAAGCCCAGACCGATCTGACCAGGACCACCCAGGAATACCTGGAGCTGGCACAGCAGCGCTATCACGAAGGCGTGGACAACTACCTCGCCGTACTCGATGCGCAACGCGAGCTGTTCTCTGCACAGCAGCAGTTGCTCAGCGATCAACTGCTGCAACTCAACAGTGAGGTGCAGCTATTCAAGGCGCTCGGCGGTGGCTGGACGGAGAACATCGCGCTCGGCAACGAAACCCCGCAATAACTCGGCGGACCGGCTTTACGGCCGGTCCTGCAACACTCGTTCTGATTGCGTTGAAAAAGGAGAAAAGCATGAACAATCGCTTCGCACTGCCGTTGGCACTTGCCCTTCTGACCGGCACAGCTACCGCCAGCGCCGCCGAGTTTTCCGGCGCACTGGGCGTGACCGGCCAGGGTGACATGAGCTACCGCGCCGGCTTGGCATTCGACTGGGACAAGACCTGGCTAAACAGCGACACCGGGCATCTGACCGGCTACTGGGATGCTGCCTACACCTATTGGGAAGGCGGTGACGATTATGCCGGCGCACACTCGCTGTCCTTCGCTCCGGTTTTCGTCTATGAGTTCAACGGCTTCAGGTACACACCCTTCGTTGAAGGCGGTGTCGGTGTTGCCTTCTTCTCCAAGACCGATGTCGGTGAACAGCAGTTGGGTTCCTCGTTCAACTTCGAAAACCGCATCGGCGCCGGCCTGAAGCTGCCGCACGAGCAGAAAGTCGGCATCCGCGCCATGCATTACTCCAACGCCGGCATCAAGCAGCCCAATGACGGCATCGAGTCCTACTCACTGTTCTACAGTCGCCAGTTCTAAAAGATGGCAGTTGTTGGCGATGCGCAATGCTCGCCAACAGCTTCAGTGGCAATCCAGGGTATCGGCCAGCACATAGGCCTGAAAAGCCACCTCATCGATCCAGAACTGGATCAAGTCCTCCAGCCTCCCCTTCTCCTGCCACTGCGCCAGCAGCCCGTCGATACGGAGCTGCAACTGCACATCCGGTGCAGTGATACGCCACGCCTGCTCACCCTCGGGCAGCCCCGGCAGCAGGCTGTTGTAACGACGCCATTCGGGCAGCACTGATAGCTCGGTGAGCAGGCGCTGATCGTCAACAACCGCGCGGCACTCGCCCAGCTTGAGCCCGATCAGGGCATGGGCCGTGCTGGGGTATTCACGCAACTGTGCACCGAAGCGCTGCACGACAAGCTGCGCATAGGGACTGGCCGCACTCAGGCAGACCGGCTGGTTGCGTAGTTGCTGCCAGTCGGCGACACCCCCTTCGCTGGCCGTCAGTGCGGCAGGTAGCGCCTGATAGTAGCGTGGGCCGGTGCCTGCCGGCCCCAATTGCAGATCGGCGCTGCCGGGCTGGGGCGTGACGGCGATCGCCTGCCCCAGCGCCCCGCCCAGAGCTTCCAGCAAGGCCGGCTCGAAGCTGTCTGTTTCAGTGCTCGACAGCACGCGGTACTCGGGCACTGCCGCGTACAACGGCTGAGCAGCTGTCAGGCCCGGCCTCAGCAGGGCCGGCAACAGGACCAGAAGCAGTAGTACGCGCACGGCAGCAACCTCAGACGTATTGGTAACGCAGCATCCGTTGCTTGAATTTTTCCAGTACCACCTGATCGATCAAGGTGGCGAGGATGGCGATCACCAGGATATTCATCATCACGCCGCTCATGTCGGCGATTTCGCCCGAGTACGCCAGCGAACGCCCCAGTCCCTGGCCAAAGCCGATCAGCATCTCTGCCGAAATCAGCGCACGCCAGGCGTTGCCGAACGCCAGCTGGGCGCCCGTGATCAACTCCGGCATCACCGCTGGCAGGTAGACCCGACGCAGCAGTTGCCAGCGCGAAGCACCCATCACCCGTGCTGCCGCGACATGCACCGGCTGCACGCTTTCGGTGGCGTTCATCACTGACAGCGCCATAGGGAAGAACGCGGCGAGCGCCACCACCACGATGATCGGCAGGTTGCCGAAGCCCATGACGATCAGGAACAGTGGCACCCAGGCAATCGACGGAATTGACTGCAGGATGACGATGGCCGAGCGCAGGATCTCGCGGAAGAAAAACAGCACACCCCCGACCAGACCGAAGCCAATGCCGAACAGCAATGCAAAACTGTAGCCACTGCCAAGGCGGCTCATGCTGCCGTACAGGCCTTCGCGAAATTCCGGTTCCTGCACTGTGCTGAATAGCCGCTCAAGCACCGTGGGAATCCCCGGCATCAGGAACGATGGCAGGCTCCAGGCCGCGGCTTGCCAGATCAACAGGATGAACAGGATCGCCAATGCCACGGCGAGGTACTTCTTCGGGCCGGTTAGGCGACGTGGCTGACTCATGGCTGTCCGACCTCCGTCTTGATGCCCAGCAACCTCAGAATCTCGGTTCGCTCAGCGGCAAACGCGGTGAGATCGTGGCTCTTTTCGCAATGGGTGAAATTGAATGTCTTCAACACCTTGGCCGGACGTGCGCTGAATACCAGCACGTGGTCCGCGAGGTAGAGCGCCTCATCGACATCGTGAGTGACCAGCAGAACGGTTGGCTGATGCTCCTTGATCAATTCCAGCAATACATCCTGCAGAGCCATGCGAGTCAGCGCATCCAGCGCGCCGAAGGGCTCATCGAGCAACAACACCTCGGGTTTGGCGATAAAGGCTCGTGCCAGCGCCGTGCGCTGACGCATGCCGCCCGAAACCTGGTGCGGATAGTAATGTTCGAAACCATCCAGACTCACCCGCGCCAGCCATGCCGCGGCCTGCTCGAAGGCGCTGGCCTTGGCCACACCCTGAAGTTCCAGCGCCATGGCGACGTTGCCTTGCAGGCTCAGCCACGGATAGAGCGCATGCTCCTGGAACACCAGCGTGCGCCGGGGACTCGGGCCGGGAATCTTCTCGCCATCGGCCAGCACACGGCCAGCCGTGGGGTTTTCGAGTCCGGCCACCAAATGCAGCAGGGTCGACTTGCCGCACCCAGAGGGACCCACCAACGCCACCAGCTCGCCTTGTGCGAACTCGCCGTTGAAGCCCTTGATGACCTCAAGTTGCCCGAACTGCTTGTCTACTTCTTCAAATCTGAGCTGCATGAAAAACCTGAAAGTACTTCGCCGGCATCAGCCGGCAGAATGAAAGCTGCCCGGCACCTGGCCGGGCAGTGAGGACGTGCTGTGTTTAGAGCTCGCGGGCTTCCTGCCAAGACAGGTCGAGAATGGCGGACGTATCGAACGGCTTGCCGTCGCGGGTTTTCAGCGACCCCAGTTCCTGCAGAATATCGGCCAGCTCCTGAATGCGCGCCAGATCGGCCTCATCCAGTTTGGCGGTGAAATCCTGAGTGGCAATGGCTTCCTCGATCACCACTTCACGCGGCAGCTCGCCGCGCTCCAGCGTCTTGAGCGTTGGTTCAGCGATGAAATAGCTGGCAATCAGCTTGGCCGCTTCGGCTGGCTGGTTCTCCAGCAATTCGATGGCTTCGCGCTGCGCATCGAGCGACTTCCACACGTCATCCTTGCGCTTGGCCAGGGTTTCCCCGGAGGTGATCACAACCATGCAGGGGAACGGCCAGACCTCGCCGATCTCGTAGATCTGCTTGACCGGCGCCACCAGCTGGGCAATGCGGTCATAGGGCTCGAACAGGAAAGCCGCATCAACGCGCCCCGAAACCAGTGACTGCACCGCAACCGCGGGGCTGACACCCATGATGTTCACGTCTTTGGGCGTCAGCCCGGCCGCCTTCAGCGTGACACCGCGCAATACTGCATCGGCAGTGCTGCCCTCGCGCTGCGAAGCCAGACGGTGCCCCTTGAGCCCGGCTACATCTTCGATACCGGTTTCGTTGCGCACCAGGATCGAGTGATAGCCTTGCTGCGCACCGCTTACCACCTTTAGATCGGCACCCTTGGAGGCCCAGGCAACTGCGTTGGTGAAGCCCAGGACACCGGTGTCCAGCTGACCACCGACGATGGCCTTGATCAGGTCGGTGCCGGAGCTGAATTCGACCAGCTCGACATCCAGGCCATGCTTCTTGTACAGCTGCGCCTCGTGGGCAACCATCGCCTGGGCATCGTCCATGACGCGAATGTAGCCGACCTTGAATTTTTCCTGAGCCTGCGCAAATGCGCTCATTAGCAAAAGAGCGGGAACCAGCCAGTGTCTTGCCTTCATTCTTCGACCTCACGCAGTGCACTTGCGGGATATAACCAAAAGAAAGGCTATTATTCTTTAAGGTTATATATCTTGATTGGCTTAGAACTTTACACGATCTACTGCCCCGCTCGCACCTCTTGAGTGGCCATATGCACCCATGCGCGCGTTATAAGCGGAATTCGTTTGTAGAGTCTTAGCGCCTCATGACCGATCTACAGACTGATGGTCTTGCGCCCGGCCAGCGCGTGAGCGAGGGTTCCGCCGTCCACCAGGTCCAGTTCGCCACCCAGCGGAACACCATGCGCGATGCGGCTGAGAGTAAGCCCCTTGGGGATCAACAGCTGTGCGATGTAATGGGCGGTGGCCTCGCCTTCCACGGTCGGGTTGGTGGCCAGAATCACTTCGCTGAAACTGCCTGCGGCGACACGCGTCAGCAACTCGGGAATGCCAATGGCCTCCGGCCCGAGGCCATCGAGAGGAGACAGGTGTCCCTTGAGCACGAAATAGCGCCCGCGAAAGCCCGTTTGCTCGACCGCGAAGACATCCACAGGGCTTTGCACGATGCACAGCAGACTATCGTCCCGACGCGGATCGGCGCACTGCGCGCACAGCGCCTCTTCACTGAGGGTGCGGCACTGCTGGCAGTAAGCGACATTTTCCATCGCCCGCGTCAACGCCTGGGCCAGACGCAAACCACCGCTGCGATCACGCTCAAGCATCTGCAGGGCCATGCGCTGCGCCGTTTTCTGCCCGACGCCGGGGAGAATGCGCAACGCATCGATGAGTTGGCGAATCAGGGGGCTGAAGCTCATAAGTAAGTGTCGCTATTGGAAAGGGCAGCATGGAGCAAGGGCCGTTCAGGCGGCGTGCTGGGCAAAGCGCGAGAAGGCGTGGGCACCGGAGTTTACTGCGCGTAGATAAGGATGCCCGCGCCGTCGAGCAACGCAGTCATGTGCGTTGTATGGGCGCCCGGTTTAAAAAGGCATCTTGAAGCCAGGCGGCAGCTGCATACCAGCAGTCATACCGGACATCTTCTCCTGACTGTTCGACTCGATCTTGCGCACCGCATCATTCACGGCAGCGGCAATCAAATCTTCGAGGATGTCCTTGTCTTCCTGCATCAGGCTGTCATCGAGGCTGACGCGCTTGACGTCATGACGACCGTTCATCACCACGCTGACCAGGCCAGCGCCCGATTGGCCGGTCACTTCGGCGTTCGCCAGTTCTTCCTGCATTTTCTGCATCTTTTCCTGCATCTGCTGTGCCTGCTTCATCAGGCCGGCCATGCCACCTTTCATCATGGGGATTTCCTCGGGTCGATCAGGGTTGTTCCAGGGGTTCGATGGTGCCTTCGCGGATCACTGCCGCAAACTGCTGAATCAGTTGTTGGACCAGCGGATCGCTTTGAATCGATTGCTCGGCGGCCTGCTGCCGCTGCGTACGATACCGGGCCGCCGCCTGGGCCGGGGTTTCCTGTTGTGGTGTCTGGAGTTCGATCACCAACTTCAGCGGCCTGCCATGATACTGATCGAGCGCATCGTTCAGCCGCCGTTGCTGCGTTGCGTTGAACAGGGCGCTCTGCGCCGGGTCCAGGTGCATCAGCCAGCGATCATCCTCGACCGAAATCAGCGTGCAATTGGACGCGATACTGCCGGTCAGACCCGACAAGCCAAGCTTGAGATAAATACTCTGCCACTCCGCTGCCAGGCCCGTGGCCGGCTCCATGGCAAGTGCAGGCTCGACAACAGCCGGAGCCGGTTCCAGCGCATCCAGGTTGTGCAGATAGGCTTCGGCCTGGGTTTCAGCCTGGAAATAATCCTCATCGCTCAGCGGCGGCTCGTCATCGTCAGAATCCTCGTGCAGAACCGGAGCAGCGACGGGATCAGGCGACCCGGCAACCGCCTCCTCCGGCACGCTGGTGACGGGCGGCTCGCTAATGGGCGGCGCCGGACGCTCTTCCCAGGGCAGATCGATTGGCGGTGTTGCAGGTGCAGGTTGTGTCGCCGCTTTCTCGGCGACAGGTACAGGCGCAGGCGCTGCGGGCTGAGGCGGCTCACTGACCGCATCAGGGGCTGATTGCGCCAAAACGCCAGGCTCAAGGCCAACTATGGGTGGCGCGGCTGCAATGACGGCAGGCGCCACGGGCGCGGTCGCAAGCGTCGTGGCGGCCACCGGCGCCACCTGGGAATCAGTCGTGGCCGGACTGACTCCCGCATTCTTTAAGGGTGTTCGCGGCGCGCTTTCACTTCCTGCCGGGCGAAACGCCAGCATGCGCAGCAGGACCATCTCGAAGCCACTGCGCGGGTCCGGTGCCAGCGGCAGATCACGCCGACCGATCAGCCCCATCTGGTAGTAGAACTGTACGTCTTCAGCAGGCAGCGCCTGAGCCAGAGCAAGCACCCGCTCACGATCACCCTGACCGTTGTCCACGGCCTCCGGCAGCGCCTGGGCGATAGCCACGCGGTGCAGCACATTGAGTATTTCGGCCAGCACGCCGCCCCAGTCAGGGCCTTGCTCGGCCAGGTGCCGAACCGCTTCCAGCAGCGCCCGGGCATCGCCTTCCAGCAGCGCCTGCAGCACACCGTAGACCTGACCGTGATCCAGTGTACCGAGCATGCTGCGAACATCTTCGGCCAGCACCTTGCCTTCGCCGAATGCAATCGCCTGGTCGGTCAGGCTCATGGCATCGCGCATGGAACCATCGGCGGCACGCCCGAGCAGCCAGAGTGCGTCTTCCTCGAACGGTACATTTTCCGCACCCAGCACGTGGGTCAGATGCTCCACCACCCGCTCCGGCGGCATGTTCTTCAGCGAGAACTGCAGGCAGCGTGACAGGATGGTTACGGGCAGCTTCTGCGGATCAGTGGTGGCCAGCAGGAACTTGACATGCGGCGGCGGCTCTTCGAGCGTTTTCAGCAGCGCGTTGAAGGAATGCGACGAAAGCATGTGCACTTCGTCGATCAGGTAGACCTTGAAGCGGCCCCGACTGGGCGCGTACTGAACGTTATCCAGCAGTTCGCGCGTGTCTTCGACCTTGGTGCGGCTTGCAGCATCGACTTCGATCAGATCGACAAAGCGCCCCTCATCGATCTCGCGACATACCGAACACTCGCCACAGGGCGTCGAGCTGACGCCGGTTTCGCAGTTCAGGCACTTGGCGATGATTCGCGCGATGGTGGTCTTGCCGACGCCGCGCGTACCGGTGAAGAGATAGGCATGGTGCAGGCGCTGGCTGTCCAGCGCATTGATCAGAGCCTTGAGCACATGCGTCTGCCCGACCATTTCGCGGAACGAGCGCGGACGCCATTTACGGGCCAGGACCTGATAACTCATAACACCATCGCGGGATAAAACAGAGGACGGACAATGCTAGCGGAGCAAGCCGCAAATTGCATCCGGCCTGTCATCCAGCCTACCGGCGTTGCTGCCCCTATTGCCGCAATCGTGCCCCCAGTGCCCGCACGACCTGTTCCAGCGAAGCCTGGCCCGCTACATCCATCTCCAGCCCATCGATTTCACGGCGTGGCGGATAGTCCTTGCGCAACTGATCGAAACCCATCCGGCGCTGTTCATCATCACCGCCGAGAGTTCGTCGAAAGGCCGCGTCGTCACGGCGTGGGTCGTACACGGCTCGGCAGACAGTTGCCAGCAACTCATCAGCGCTGGCCGTATCGGCAAAAGAGAGACCGCGCAAGGGTGCACTTGGCATCAGCGCGGCCAATTCAAGCTTCGGCACCAGCCCTTTGCTGGCGCAGAACGCCTGATAAATCTGTGCGGTGCCACGGAGCTTGCCGTCCAGGCTGTAGCCGGCAATATGCGGCGTCGCGATCCAGCACAGCTCGGCCAGCTCGACGTTCACCTGCGGCTCGTCTTCCCAGACATCCAGCACGGCCTGGATGTCCTGGCGCTGCGCCAGCTGGTTGCGCAGCGCCGTATTGTCCACCACCGCGCCACGGCTGGCATTGATCAGCCAACTGCCGGCGCGCAGACGTTCGAGGCGAGCCTGATCGAGCAAATGAAAGGTGGCATGCGCGCCACCGAGGATCAGCGGCGTGTGCAGGCTGATAACGTCACAGGTTTCAATGATTTCATCGAGACTGACGAAGCCGCAGGCTTCCCGCGTCTGACGTGGCGGATCACAGACCTTCACTTCCCAGCCCAGACCCCGCAAGACGTCCACCAGACGCCCGCCAACCTCACCTGCTCCGACCACGCCATAGCATCGACTGCTCAGGTCGACACCCTCGCCTTCGGCCAGCGCCAGCAGGCTACCGAGCACATAGTCCACCACACCACGGGCGTTGCAGCCCGGCGCGCTGGCCCATGCGATCCCGGCTTCCGCAAAATAATCCAGGTCCAGATGATCGGTGCCGATCGTACAGGTGCCCACGAAGCGTACCTGACTGCCTTCCAGCAATTCGCGATCAACCCGGGTCACCGAACGCACCAGCAGTACGTCCGCCTGCTCCAGTGCTGCCCGGTTGATACGACGCCCCGGCATGCGATGGATATCGCCGAACTCGGCGAAGAAGGCATCGACCAGTGGGATATTTTCGTCTGCAAGAATGCGCATGCGCTGCTCCATGTCTGATACGCCCATTCTAGACCGCCGCAGCACCTCTGTGCCTTCCGGGGGCGCTTCGCTCGGCGTAGACTACGCGTCTTTCTGTATACAACCCGGACTGCCCGAGATGCCTGCTGAGCCAAGACTCAGACGGGTGCGCATCGAATTGCGCGCCCTCTTCGCCATCGCCCTGCCCATGATGATCGGGCAACTGGCCAATACCGCCATGGGCTTCGTCGACACCATGATGGCCGGGCGCGTCAGTCCGCGCGATCTGGCTGCTGTCGCCCTGGGTAATTCGATCTGGGTACCGATGTTCCTGCTGACCAGTGGTGTAATTCTGGCGACCACGCCGAATGTGGCGAAACGCTTCGGCGCCGGCGAAGACGCCCAGATAGGCCCGGTGGTGCGCCAGGCATTGTGGATGGGGTTGGGGATCGGCAGCCTGTCTGCCGTACTGATGTGGAATGCCGAGCCGCTGCTGCACCTTCTGCAAGTCGAAACGGGCCTGATCGACCCTACCATGCGCTACCTGCGTGCCGTGGCCTGCGGTTTTCCGACGATGGCGCTTTATCTGGTGCTGCGCTGCTACAGCGATGGCCTGGGGCACAGCCGACCGAGCATGGTGATCGGCCTGCTCGGCTTGCTGCTGAACATTCCGCTGAACTACATCTTCATCTACGGCAAACTGGGCGTGCCGGCCATGGGTGGTGTCGGTTGCGGCTGGGCCACGGCGCTGGTGATGTTGTTCATGTGCCTGGCCATGCTGTTCTGGGTGCGCCGCGCCCCGTACTACCAGCCAAGCCGGCTGTTCGAGCGTTTCGACAGACCGTCCTGGCCGGAGCTCAGCCACTTGTTGTCGGTCGGCATTCCCATCGGCATTGCAGTATTTGCCGAGGCCAGCATATTTTCAGTCATCGCCCTGCTGATCGGCGCGCTCGGTGCGACCGTGGTCGCCGGCCATCAGATCGCCCTCAACTTCACTTCGCTGATCTTCATGATTCCGCTGTCGCTGGGCATGGCGATCACAGTGCGCATCGGTCAGGCGCTGGGCCGCAATGCCCCGCGCGATGCGCGTTTCGTGGCGGGTCTGGGGATCGTCACCGGGCTGCTCTTTGCCTGTTTTTCAGCCACGCTCATGCTGCTGTTCAGCGAACAAATCGCGCGCATCTACACCACCGATCCGGCAGTCATCGGAGTGGCGGCCGGGCTGTTCATATATGCCGCGCTGTTCCAGTTTTCCGATGTTGTTCAGGTGACTGCAGCCGGTGCCCTGCGCGGTTATCAGGACACCCGCATGACGATGATTTTCACCCTGTTCGCCTATTGGGGAATCGGCCTGCCGCTGGGTTACACCCTGGGGCTGACCGATACCTTTGGCGCGGCCAGCGGGCCGGCAGGCCTCTGGCAGGGGCTGATTGCCGGTCTGAGTTGCGCGGCGCTGCTGTTGAGCATTCGCCTGGTGCGCAGCGCACGCAAGGAGATTCGCCGCCTGCCTAAAAGGCCGTAGAAAAACGTAGTCGAGGCAGGCAAGACAAGGCAAAAACAGGCGAGGACGCGGAGTTTAGTAGTCTAAATGAGCAGTCCGAGCCTGTTTTTAACGCCGTATTGCCAACGCAGATAGTTTTTCAACGGCCTGTTAAACCTCAAGCGCCAGCAACGCAGCACTGAGCAACAGAAAGCCGCTGAACAGCAGGCGCAGCAGGCGCTCCGGCAGCGCGTGCGCCAGCTTCACGCCCAGACTGATGCTGAGCAGCCCGCCGATGGCCAGCGGCACTCCGAGCGCCCAGTCAACCTGCCCGTGCAGTGCATACGTCACCAGCGTCACCCCCGTACTGGGTGCCGCCAGAGACAATGACAAGCCTTGCGCAATGACCTGAGAAGTGCCGAATACTGAAGTGAGCACTGGCGTGGCCAGCACCGCGCCGCCCACTCCGAACAATCCCCCCAGGGCGCCGGCGCCGGCGCCCAGAGCACCCAGCCAGGGCCAGGGATGACGCAGCTCGGTAGCGCCAACCTGTGGCTTGAGGAAGACACGCAGCAAGGTATAGAGGGCCAGGACCAGCAGGAAGCCGACGAAAGCGATGCGCATGCGTCCGGCATCCAGCGATACCGCCAGTGCTGCACCGGCGATGGCGAAACAGAAACTGGAAACGCCCAACGCCGCCGCATGGCGGATATCGATGCGGTTGCGCTGGTGATAGCGCCAGATCGCCAACAGCACATTGGGCACGACCATGACCAGAGCCGTTCCTTGCGCCAGTTGCTGGTCCAGACCGAAGAGTACGCCCAGTACCGGAATCGCAATCAGCCCACCACCGATGCCGAACAGCCCACCCAACGCCCCCAGCATCAGACCCAGTGCAATATTCAACGCGCTGCCAAGCAGATCCATTGATCACTTTCCAGATATAAAAAAGCGATGCTATAGCGCCCGAACTATTCCGGATACGCATAGCCATGCACAATGGTTATGCGATTTTCACAAAGCCGGCCAAACAAGCATGCAATCAGACCCGCTCTCCGAACAGTTCAGGTTGTTTCTCGATACTCTCGACACCGGCAGCTTTTCTGCCGCCGGCCGTCTGCATGGCCTGACGCCCTCCACTGTCGCCCGGCGTATTGATGCACTGGAGAACAGCCTGGGCTGCCAGCTGGTCAGCCGCAGCACCCACGCCATAAAGCCCACCACGGCAGGCCAGGTGTTCGCCGAGCGAGCCAGGCGCATCGTGCAGGAACTGCAACTGGTTCGGGCCGAGGTCACTTCGCTGCAAAATGCACCGCGCGGTCGCATTCGGATAGACGCCCCTGCCCCCTTTGGTCGTCGGCATCTGGCGCCGGCGCTGGCGGAATTTCTTCAGATCTATCCCGAGGTGGATATCCAGCTGCGCCTGATCGACAGCTTCGTCGATCTGCGCGGTGAGCACCTGGGCGAAGTCGATCTGGTGCTGCGCATCGGCCCGCTGGCCGATACCCGCCTGGTTGCCACACCGCTGGCCCCGATGGTGCGGGTTGTTTGTGCAAGTCCCGACTACCTGGCGCGACGTGGCGTACCGCTGAACGTCAGCGAATTGCCAACGCATGACGGCCTGGACTGGGATGCACTGGCGCCGCCTCACGCGTGGCGCTTCGAACATGACGGCAAGCGGCAATTGCTGCGCCCCCGCCGCATGCGGATGATCGCCAACAACGCCGAAGCCTTGCTTAGCGGTACGCTGGCAGGCTTGGGCATTGCACATCTACCGACCTGGCTGATTGGTGATCATCTGTTGCGAGGCGATTTATTGCCGCTGTTTTGCGAACACGGATTGCCCCCACCCGAGCCCAGCGGCATCTATGCCCTGCGCCTGACAAGGGAAGGCGATTCGCGCAGCCGTTTACTGCTGGAGTTTTTGAAGAGCCGCTTCGGCCCGGTCCCGCCGTGGGACCAGGCCCTGCAAAGCGGACTTGGTGTAGGTTGAAGCTCCAGGGCCGCCGGGAAGGTTGACGAGGCACTGTTAATGCCTCGCAGGGAGTTCGCAACGGCCCTGGCTGTCAGACTGTGCAGCCAGATAACTCCTGGGTCACGCCCCAGCCATCGACCACACCACCCAAAGGCTCGACAAGATCCTCCAGATCCTGCTCGAAATCACCGATGCCGTCGAATGTGGCGTACATGACCTTGCTCACCTGAAGATTCCAGGCGCCATCATCACGGGGAAAGACTTGTGTGTTCACGCATTCGCCACGAAAGTTGCTGGCGGCTGCGCATGCCTGCTCACGGTCGGGAAATACCGCATAAAACTCGATAGGGTGAACGCGGGCGAAATCGAAACCGCCTTCCTTCATCCTCAAGAGCACGTTACTGCTGACATCCTCATGGAAGGTGGTACTCATGATTAACCTCCTCTCACTCAGACGGCGCTTACAAACTGCTGCGCTGGACCCTCTTGCCGTGCCTGATCTTCGCGCACTGACCTTGTAAACGCCCTCTATGGATGAACGGCTTTTTCAGAATGAATAAGCCTTGTGGTCGAGCCTCGTTGCAGAAATGGAATGGAATAAAACGAGTGTCACGAATGGCATGTTCAGCCAAGGTCGGGAACGCTTTGACCCTGTCGACGACATCGAACATAGGGCATCTGGATCACAGCCGCAATGACTTGGGCGCATCACAAAGAGCGAGCGCCCTTGCACACACCACGAAATCAGTCGTTACTGGCTTTGCCGATGGCCTGCAAAACATACTGAGGCAGCGCAAAGGCGGCGAGATGGACATGTGGATTGTAGTAGCGCGTCACAACCCCGCTGCCGGCAAAGCGCTGCGAAAGTGTTTCCAGCGGTTGCCGACGACTGGCTGAATCACAAGCGCCCCAGGCAAAGGACATCGCTCCCCCGCTGCAGGTGGGTACCGCAGCCTGGTAGAAGTGCCAGTCGGCAAACAGGCCATTCATGCTCCTGGCCGCAGCCTGCACCTTGGCGAGTTGCATGAACGGAGTGCCAGCGCGCGCAACCAGAATCCCGCCATCACCCAAGCGGCGGCGGCAGGCCTGATAGAAGTCCCCGGAAATCTCTTCGGCAGTACCTGCATGGGTGCGCTCGCAGATAATCACGTCAAACGTTTCTTCACAGGCGTTGATGAAATGCAGCCCGTCATCGATCAGCAGATTCAGGCGAGCATCGTTGAAAGCCCCCCTGGCATGCTCCGGCAGAAAGGTCTTGCAGGCCTCCAGCATGGCGCCATCAGCCTCGACCATGGTGATGCTTTCGACATCGCGATGCCTGGCGACCTCACGCACGATCCCGCCATCGGCCCCGCCAATAATCAGCACCCGCCGGACCAAACCATGGGCAAGGATCGGCAGGTGCGTGAGCATTTCGTTAGCAATGAACTCATCCGCCTCGGTAGTCTGGATCACCCCATCAAGCGCCATGACACGCCCCATTCGAGCATTCTCGAAAATAACCAGATGCTGATGCCCGGTGCGCACGTCATGCAGCATCCGGTCGATGGTAAAGCGCTGGCCGTATCCCTCGTAGAGAGCTTCCTGATAATCACTCATGGGTATCTCCCGTGATGGATGATGTGGCAGAAGGCGCACAGCATCTCAGCGCCTTCGCCTGGAGGAAAGCATCGAACTCTACTTTAGTCTAATAACAGGCAAACCAGCCCTGCACCTGGCTAGAGCCTGACCTTGGCGAAACGGCTGACCGCGACGATCCACATGACCAGGCCAACCACCGGCAGAAGCGCGATCACCAGGCTCCAGATGACCTTGCGCCCGTACTCGATACGGCTGAACCAGACATGAAGAATCGCCAGCAGATCCGCAATAAGCACTGCGACGGCCAGCAAGGGTGTCAGCTCATCCATTGATCAGCGCCTCGGACTCATGTCGTCGGGGCGGTTGCCGCGCGGCCCCATGATGGCCCATAGAATCAGGCCAAGCACCGGCAGGATCAGGATGAGCAAGACCCAGAGCACCTTCTTCCCGGTTGCCGCATCGCTTCGCACCACACTGACGATGGCCCAGATATCCAGTAGCAGAATGATCAGACCGAAAATACCGCCGAAGGCATCTGTCATGGGTGATTCCTCATTACGATGGGTTCGCAATTTGGATGCCTGGCAAGCGTGAGGGTTCAGGCTTGCCTGCGGCAGCGGACTGCACGGACAACCGTCGTAAAGATCCGCACCCTGTCCCGGAGATGCCTGCGACCCGTGCGGGAGAAAAGCGGGAGGCCTATTTCCAATGGCTGTTCGCTGCCGCGACGGTCTGGAAGTGGATGGCAACCACTTCAGAAGCGTGCATCAATGCCTCACCGTTCTGCGCGTATTTCGCACGCTCGCGAAACAGCACTTCTTTGTCTGGCTGGGTACTTTTGACACCCATTCTGGAAAGTTTGACCGCCAGCTCGAAACCTTCCTGCGGTGTTTCGGTAATCAGGCTCGGCAACCAGCGCTCAGGCGCCTTGTCCTGAGCCTGAAGTGAAAGGGGCAAGCCCAGAACAAGAACAGCGATGCCAATTGCAGTTGTGCATTTGATAGCCATTGTTTCTCCAATTTCCCAGTCGGGGGTAAGCGGCTTTCGTGGTCGCGGACTGCCAGCATCTGCTGAAGTCGAAGCATTAATGACCCATTGCGAAAGCGTGCTCAATACACCTTTGGAGCAACAACCCTGGTTCAATCGTCCAGGCGCGGAAAGCGGCTCGCAATATCGTCGCCGGTATACTGCGGGACACGGTCTTGTGGGTTATTGAACAGGCAAATGGCGATCAGGTGCGGACGTTCGCCCTTATCGAACCAATGACGAACGCCCGCAGGTATCAGGATCAGGTCACCTTTCTCGCACAGTACGGCATAGACCTTGTCCTCAACATGCAGGTTGAACAGCCCGTATCCGGCAACGAAAAGATGCACCTGATCGCCAGGCAGGACGCACTCTTCCAGCTCTTGCACGTGCGGCTCGGTCAGCCTGGATTGGTCGCGGGTCAGACTGAGCACATCCATGCCGGCATAACCGCGCTCGTTCATCAGCCGGTCGATCTGCGATTGATAAGCGGCGATCAACGCTTCATCACTGGCATTCGGAGCAATGACGCTACTGGCCTGCCAGCGCTCCAGATGCACACCTGCTTCGGCCAGCGTGACGGCGATGTCCTCGTGATGCGTGAGCACCTTGAAGGGCTGTTCGGGCGTGCTTTGGTGATAGACGCTGAGGATGCTCATGGTCGCTGTCTCCGGGCCGGGCGTTAAGTGACCCGGCGTCTGATCGATGATTCGGCAGCAAAGTCGTAGCCGCTGGCAGTCATGCCCGACTCCCCTGCACAGGGATGGCAATGATAACGGCTGCAGCCAGAGCCGCCAGACTGGCGATGGCGAAAGCCCAGCCAGGTCCCAGACTGCTCCAGCTGTAGCCTGAATACAGCGCCCCCAGCGCACCGCCGATACCGGCCAACGTCGCATATAGGGCCTGACCCTGCCCCTGCTGGCGGTGGCCGAAACTGCGCTGGACAAAATGCACCGCAGCGGCGTGGAAACTGCCAAAGGTGGCCGCATGCATCAACTGCGCGAGCAGCAGCACGACAAGGTGGTCGGCCAGCGTACCCAGCAACAGCCAGCGCAACGCCGCCAGCAGGAAGCTTGCCACCAGCACCTGCCGCAGGGAGAAGCGCTTGAGCAACGTCGCCATCATCAAGAACAGCAGAATCTCGGCAACGACCCCCAACGCCCAAAGCAGGCCGATGGTGCCTCGGTCGTAGCCGAGCGCTTCCAGATGAATGCTGAAAAAAGTGTAGTAAGGCCCGTGACTAACCTGCATCAGGCCAACGCACACATAGAACGCCAGCACGCCGGGGCGGCACAGTTGTCGCATGAAACCGCCCTGCCCGCTCGTATCAGGCCGCGGTTCCGGCTGCGCATTGGGCACCCATACACTGCTGAGGACAATACCCGCCATGACCACAATGATCGCCACCGGATAGACATCCAGACTGAGTCGCTCGAACAGCATGCCCAGCCCCACCACCGCAACGATGAAGCCGATGCTGCCCCACAGCCGAACCTGGCTGTAGCGCGCCGCCTGTTCGCGCAAATGCGCCAAGGTAATCACCTCGAACTGCGGCAGCACCGCATGCCAGAAGAATGCATGCAAGGCCATCACCAGCACCAGCCAGGCGTAGCTTTTGTCAAAAAAGATCAGACCGAACGACAGCAGTGTGCAGAGTGCACCGATACGCACGATGGCCAGGCGCTGACCCGTCACATCACCCAGCCAGCCCCAGAGGTTCGGCGCCAGGCAGCGCATCAGCATGGGAATCGCTACCAGCTCACCGATGCGCTCTGCGGAAAAGCCGAGATGGGCGAAATACAACCCGAAAAACGGCGCCGTCGCCCCGAGCAGCGAGAAATAGAAGAAATAAAAGCCGGAAAGACGCCAGTACGGAAGAGAAACACTCATAAACGGCAAGCTTCAAGCCACAAGCAGAAACACAGCGTCGTCCACATGCAGCTTGAAGCCCGGGGCTTGCAGATCAAAGCTGACCCAGCACCGGGGTCGTCACTCGTACATCTGCATTCTGGCCGCGATGGCGCAGAAGGTGGTCCAGTAGCACGATAGCCATCATCGCTTCGGCGATGGGCGTGGCACGGATACCGACGCAGGGATCATGGCGGCCCTTGGTAATGATCTCCACCGGATAGCCCTGGGTATCGATGGAGCGACCCGGCGTGGTGATGCTCGACGTGGGCTTGAGCGCCAGGTGGGCAACGATCGGCTGGCCGGAAGAAATCCCGCCGAGGATGCCGCCAGCCTGGTTGGACAGAAAGCCTTCCGGCGTCAGCTCGTCACGATGCTCGGTGCCGCGCTGGGCAACGCTGGCGAAACCGGCGCCGATTTCCACGCCCTTGACCGCATTGATGCTCATCAGCGCATGGGCCAGCTCGGCGTCCAGACGGTCGAAAACCGGCTCACCCAGACCCGGAGGCACACCCTCGGCCACCACGGTGATCTTCGCCCCCACCGAATCCTGATCGCGGCGCAGCTGATCCATGTAGGCTTCCAGCTCGGGCACCTTGTCCGGATCAGGGCTGAAGAAAGCATTCTGTTCCACCGAATCCCAGCCCTTGAAGGGAATCTCGATAGGTCCGAGCTGGCTCATGTAGCCCCGCACCTGAATGCCCAGCGTTGCCAGGTACTTCTTGGCGATGGCACCAGCAGCCACGCGCATGGCGGTTTCACGCGCCGAGCTGCGCCCACCGCCGCGGTAATCGCGAACGCCGTATTTGTGGTGATAGCTGTAATCGGCATGAGCCGGGCGGAACTGTTCCTTGATTGCCGAATAGTCCTTGGACTTCTGATCGGTATTGCGGATCAGCAAGCCAATCGAACAACCCGTGGTGCGGCCCTCGAAAACCCCGGAAAGGATTTCGACTTCATCGGCTTCCTGGCGCTGGGTCGTGTGGCGACTGGTGCCCGGCTTGCGCCGGTCGAGGTCACGCTGCAGATCTTCCAGAGACAGCTCAAGCCCGGGCGGACAGCCGTCGACGATGGCGACCAGCGCCGGCCCATGACTCTCGCCAGCGGTGGTGACGGTAAACAGCTTGCCGTATGTGTTGCCGGACATGCAGGTGCTCCGCAATCGACCTGAACAAAGGGCGCAAAGTATACCCGAGCTGCTGCGGATTTCGTCCAATGCCGCGCCACTGGCGAATGCCATGGCACATCGCTACCCTCCAGTTGACCGATTAGCCGCCGATATGGTCGTTAGCCATCGTCAAGCAAGGCCCACGGACACCCCATGACCGACAGCACAACCGCACCGAACGATAGCGACGCTCAGGTGCCCGCTTCTCCCTCACCGCATCCCTGGGCCGAGCTGGCTCCGGACCGCTTTCGCCTGCTGCGTCTGGCACCATTGCTGACCGACAGTGACAGCGGTGCGCGTCCGCTGCGTTTTGTCGAACTGGGGCAGGTCGAGCGGCACTCACGGAAGCAGAGTCTGCTCAGACTCTCCATACGACTCCCAGGCCAGGTGCTCTCGGCAAAGTACAACGTGCTGGAAGTCTGGGCTGACCATGAGACCAAGGAGCTGCACTTCGGCCCGGAATCGGGCCTGCATCTGGAGCCGGTCAATCGCGGTCTTGGACGTTTTCTGCTGGCGCAATGCGCGCTTTGGGCGCAGAAACGCTGGTCACACTACCTGGTCAAAGAGGGCGTCCTGCCCGCCGGAGATGTCGCCACTGACGACATGCGTCTACGGCGGGATCGTTGCCTGCAGAGCCAGGGGCTTGACGTCACCTACCCCGACTCACAGCAGCTTAAGGCACTCTACAGCGTGCCACGCGTCAGCACGCTGCGCCCTGACTGGAACGCCGAGAAGGTACAGATCATCGAGCTGACCGATGCCGCCGCCATGCTCGAACAGGCTGACCGCAACCTGCTCGAACAGGAAATCAAGATTCGCGACATTCAGGAGCGGCTCAACAGGTTTCGTCGCGAAGACGGCACGCTGCGCTTCACCATTGCCTGTCTGATTGCCTTCTCCCTGTTTCAGGCGGGTCTGCTGATCTGGATCGCGACCCGCTGAAAATCAAGCCCTACCCCTTGAGCCGCTCGCGAAACAGCGGCTGATACTCACGGCATTGACTGGCCGCCAGTAGAAACACCCCATGCCCGCCTTCGGCGAATTCCAGCCAGGTGAAATCCACCTCCGGGTAAAGCGCAGTGACGTGCACCTGGCTGTTGCCCACTTCGACGATCAGGCTGCCGTTATCGGTCAGATGGTCCGCCGCCTCGGCCAGCATTCGTCGCACCAGATCCAGACCATCATTGCCGCAGGCAAGCCCCAACGCAGGTTCGTGGTGATATTCCTCGGGCATATCGGCAAAGTCTTCCGCATCCACATAGGGCGGATTGGAGACAATCAGATCAAAGCGCTGCCCAGGCAAGCCGTCGAAACCATCACTCTGCACGGTATAGACGCGCTCATCCAGGCCATGATGTTCGATGTTGCGATTGGCCACCTCAAGCGCCTCGAAAGAAATATCCGCCAGCACCACTTCGGCCTCGAGAAACTCATACGCACAGGCGATGCCGATGCAGCCCGAGCCGGTACACATATCCAGAATCCGGGTCGGGGTCTGCGCCAGCCAGGGCTCGAAGCGCCGTTCGATCAGCTCACCGATGGGTGAGCGCGGAATCAGCACGCGCTCATCGACGATGAATGGCAGGCCACAAAACCAGGTCTGCCCAAGCAGGTAGGCCGTCGGCACGCGCTCCTCGATACGACGACGCAGCAGGCTCTGAAGGTGTTCACGCTCGTCATCCTCAAGACGGCAATCGAGGTAGCTGTCGGCAATTTCCCAAGGCAGATGGAGCGCACCCAGTACCAGCTGACGCGCCTCGTCCCAGGCGTTATCAGTACCATGACCATGGAACAGCTGTTCAGCATGAAAATGGCTGACGGCCCAGCGTATGTAATCGCGTAGCGTACGCAATCGGGAAGACGAAGCGGTCACGTCGATATCTCCGGTCAAAAGTGCGAAAGTCTAGCCGATAGCACGCAAGGTTTCTCAGCCTTCTGCGGTCCTTGATGCTGGCATCTCGACCGACGTTGACGCTCCTGCAAGCGAATCGCGGGTTTCGACGGTTCACATATCGCTCATCTGGGGCCACAATCAGCCCCCTTCACACTTCAAGGAGTCAGTCATGTCCAAGCCACAGACCTTGCTACAGCTCAGTGGCCGCAGCTATGCACCGGCGACTCTGGCTAACGCGACGCTTCTGGTCATCGACGCCCAGGAAGAATATCGCAGCGGGGCAATGGCCCTGCCGAACCTGGCCCCGGCGCTTGAGGAAATTACACGTTTGTTAGCGCTTGCCCGCCAAACCGGCACGCCTGTCGTGCATGTCCACCACCTGGGCATCTCTGGAGGTTTATTCGACCCCCAGGGCCTGCGTGGCCAGATCATGCCCGAAGCAGCCCCCCTGGCCGGCGAAGCCGTGATAGGCAAAACACTGCCCAATGCCTTTGCCGGTACGCAGTTGCATGAGCTGCTGCAGCAGCATGGCCGTCTCGACCTTGTCGTCTGCGGATTCATGACCCATTCGAGCGTGAGCACAACTGTCCGCGCCGCCAAGGATTACGGTTATCGCTGCACCCTGGTCGACAAGGCCTGCGCCACCCGCGACCTGCCGATGGGCGATGGCTCAATCGATGCCGAACAGGTGCACCGCATGGAAATGACCATCCTCGCTGACAATTTCGCCGTCTGCGTGGCAGATGCCGGAGCGCTAACCTGAGTCAAGCCCGAACTCCATACCTGACAGGCAAGGAACCTGGACGTGCTTCCTCGGTCACAGCCCTGCCCCTGAGAGGTAATCGGAATGAAGCTGAGCAATGACTTCGATGCGCGCCGCCTCCGGCCCCGCGAACCACGAAGATGGCGCACACGCTTCGGCATGTTTTTTGGCCTGCTGTTGATCGCTCTCGGCATTCTTCTGACGCTCGCGGGTGCGGCTTCCCTGCTCGGTGGCCGTCAAGCCATCGACAGCATGACGCTAGATTCCGAAGCTGCGATCATCTCGCTTCTGCTGGGACTGGCTCTGGTCTGGACTGGCCTGCTCATCAGACGTCGAGTACGTCGCCGCCTCCACGGCCAGAGCGGCCTCAGCCTGTCGCCCCACCTCGGGAAAAAACGCTGATCGCCCTTCTTTTGCACTTACCAAAGCCACCCGCCGAATCGTAAGTGCCACACAGCCAACCCCTGGGATAAAATCGCCTGCAAATGCGGAGGCAGCATGCAAGAAGACGATTTTTCCCTGTTCAGAACTGCAGTTCGCGGCGTCAAGCCAATCGAACACGACCGCGCCGACACCGGTAAACCGCGCAGCAACAAAACCCAAATCGCTACCCGCCGCGCAAACGCCATCATCAGCAACGACGAAACCCGTATTGATGGGCTGTCCGATCAGTTCGTCATCGACGTAACCGCTGAAGATGAACTCTACTGGGCGCGCGACGGTGTGCAGGACAGTCAGATGCGCAAGCTCAAGGCTGGCCAGATCCCCTTCGAGGGCAGCCTCGACCTGCATGGTTTGAGCGTGGAGAAGGCGCGCGAGCTGCTCTGGGATTTCCTCGCTGAGGCCTGCAAGTTCGAAATCCGCTGCGTCCGCGTCACCCACGGCAAGGCCGCACGCGTCGACGGCAGACGACCCCTTATCAAAAGCCATGTGAACACCTGGCTGCGCCAGCACCCCCAGGTACTCGGTTTCACCTCATGCCTGCCCCGCCATGGCGGCACCGGTGCGATCTACCTGATACTCAAGCGAACCATGCTCGACGGACGGGACGAGTGAACACTTCATACTTCAAGTGAAGGAGGCTCACACTTCTTCTTGCCGTATGTAGTGTGCAACCTGCAGCTGGTTTTTCCCCTTGCCAGCGAGACGGGTGCGTCCTACCCTTCGCGCTTGCGCTCACATGAAGCCCACAGGTAGCTCAATGTCACTGGAACAACATTACACCGCAATCCTTGGCCAGCTCGGCGAGGACGTCAACCGCGAGGGCCTGCTCGATACGCCCAAGCGCGCCGCCAAAGCCATGCAGTATCTGTGCAAGGGCTACCAGCAAACGCTGGAGGAAGTCACCAACAATGCACTGTTCAGCTCCGACAACAGCGAAATGGTGCTGGTAAAGAACATCGAGTTGTACTCGCTGTGCGAACACCACATGCTGCCGTTCATTGGCAAGGCGCATGTCGCCTACCTGCCCAACGGCAAGGTACTCGGCCTGTCCAAGGTTGCACGGATCGTCGACATGTATGCGCGACGCCTGCAGATTCAGGAAAACCTCACCCGCGAGATCGCCGAGGCCATCCAGCAGGTGACCGGTGCCTGGGGTGTCGCCGTGGTGATCGAAGCACAGCACATGTGCATGATGATGCGCGGTGTGGAGAAGCAGAACTCCTCGATGGTCACTTCGGTGATGCTCGGCCAGTTCCGCGAAAACCCCGCCACCCGCAGCGAGTTTCTGGGCCTCGTCAAATAGACAAAGAACCGAAGCATGCTGGGTGGATCAGGCTTTGTCGATCCGCCCAGCCGGGCCGAAGATGAATGTAAAAGCGGTATCCATCCCGACCCTGACGATATTTTTCACTGGCTAATCGAACATGCCAACATGCCGAGGGTGACTCGCGACACGCTGCAACCAGGCTCGGATTGCCGGGTATCCCTCCAGCTCGAAGCCCCCCTCCTCTGCGACGTGCGTGTAGGCATACAGCGCCACATCCGCAATTGAATAGCTTCCTCCGACCAGATATGGCGTGCGTAGCAGCTGCTGCTCCATCACGTTGAGTGCGTGATAGCCATCGTAACGCTTGGCCTCGTACTCCTCGCGGCGCTCTTCCGGCATGCCGAGATATACCTTGATATAACGGGCCACCGCCAGAAACGGCTCATGACTGTATTGCTCAAAGAACTGCCACTGAAGCACTTGGGTGCGCAAGCGTGCATCGCTCGGCAGAAACTCGCTGCCCTCGGCAAGAAAATTCAGTATGGCATTCGACTCCCACAGACAGGAACCATCTTCCAGCTGCAGAACAGGGATCTTGCCGTTGGGATTGAGCTTCAGGAACGCCTCTTCACGCGTTTCACCGCGCAGGATATTGACCGGCACCCATTCGTACGGCAGCCCAAGCAGATGCAGCATGAGTTTGACCTTGTAGCAATTGCCGGAACGATAATCGCCATAAACCTTATACATCTCGCCACCCCTCTCGATTGATGCCCTACCGAAACCCTGCTTCGGCAGTATCCGCCTGATCCGGTGCGCTCAGAAAAGCCATTGCCGTACCAGATGCAGAGACGAAAGAAACAAGTCAAACTACTTGACCGAAATTACGCCCAGACTGATAGATACGTCAATATGCATGACCTAAAAAAAAGCGGTGTTCAGCGCCAGATCATGGAACGCTTCTTCCTCGGCTATCAGGCATTCACTGCCAAGCCCGACGAGATGCTGGCAAGACGCGGATTATCTCGGGTCCACCACCGCATCCTGTTCTTCATCGCCAGCTATCCGGACCTGAGCATCAAGCAACTGCTCGGCTATCTTGGCGTCAGCAAACAGGCTCTGAATATCCCGCTGCGTCAACTTATCGAAATGGGTCTGGTGGAAAGCCTGACTGCCGAAGATGACAAGCGCAAACGCATGCTGCGGTTCAGTACAGAGGGAGCAAAACTCGAACAGGCTTTGCGGCGCGAGCAGGTACGCCTGCTCGAACGTGCCTTCAATGAGACGGGAGAAGACGCCGTAACAGGCTGGCTGGCTGTCAACCAGGCGCTGGCAGGCAGCGCCAACCGTCACTGAAGGTCCGGGTAACGACAAGCGCAGAGCTGCAGAAATCACGGGAACAAAAAAGGGCGACCGAAGTCGCCCTTTTTAACGATGGAGTCAGAACTTAGTTCTGGTTTTCCATCTGCGCGCGGATCAGATCACCAATGGTGGTCGGGCCGGCGGAAGGTTCTACGTCCTGCTTGGTACGCAGTTCCTTCATCGCGTCTTTCTCGTCTTCAACGTCTTTCGACTTGATGGACAGGCTGATGACGCGGCTCTTGCGGTCGATGCTGATGATCTTGGCTTCGACTTCTTCGCCTTCTTTCAGCACGTTGCGCGCATCTTCAACGCGGTCACGGCTGATTTCGGAGGCTTTCAGGGTCGCTTCGATATCGTTGCCCAGATCGATGATGGCGCCTTTGGCGTCAACTTCTTTCACGGTGCCACGAACGATGCTGCCCTTGTCATTGACGGCGGCGTAGTTGGAGAACGGATCGTCTTCCAGCTGCTTGATGCCCAGGGAGATGCGCTCACGCTCCGGATCGACCGACAGGATGACGGTGTCCAGCTCGTCGCCTTTCTTGAAGCGGCGAACGGCTTCTTCACCAACTTCGTTCCAGGAGATGTCGGACAGGTGAACCAGGCCGTCGATGCCACCGTCCAGACCAATGAAGATACCGAAATCGGTGATCGACTTGATGGTGCCGGAGATGCGGTCGCCCTTGTTGAACTGACCCGAGAAGTCTTCCCATGGGTTGGTCTTGCACTGCTTGATACCCAGGGAAATACGACGACGCTCTTCGTCGATGTCCAGAACCATGACTTCCACTTCGTCGCCGACCTGTACGACCTTCGACGGGTGAATGTTCTTGTTGGTCCAGTCCATTTCGGAAACGTGCACCAGGCCTTCAACGCCCTCTTCCAGCTCGGCGAAGCAGCCGTAATCGGTCAGGTTGGTGACCTTGGCAACAACGCGAGTGTTCTCTGGGTAACGAGCCTTGATAGCAACCCATGGGTCTTCGCCCAGTTGCTTCAGACCCAGGGAGACGCGGTTGCGCTCGCGGTCGAACTTCAGCACTTTGACGTCGATCTCGTCGCCAACGTTGACGATCTCGGAAGGATGCTTGATGCGCTTCCAGGCCATGTCGGTGATGTGCAGCAGGCCGTCGACGCCACCCAGATCCACGAACGCGCCGTAGTCGGTGAGGTTCTTGACGATACCCTTGACCTGCTGGCCTTCCTGCAGCGATTCCAGCAGAGCTTCACGCTCAGCGCTGTTTTCAGCTTCCAGGACGCTACGACGGGAAACGACAACGTTGTTGCGCTTCTGGTCCAGCTTGATGACCTTGAACTCGAGTTCTTTGCCTTCCAGGTGAGTGGTATCACGCACCGGACGGACATCGACCAAGGAACCTGGCAGGAACGCACGGATGCCGTTAACGTCGACAGTGAAGCCGCCCTTAACCTTACCGTTGATAACGCCCTTGACCACTTCCTCAGCTGCGAAAGCCGCTTCCAGAACAATCCAGCACTCGGCACGCTTGGCTTTTTCGCGGGACAGCTTGGTTTCACCGAAGCCATCTTCAACCGCGTCCAGCGCAACGTGAACTTCGTCACCCACGCTGATGGTCAGCTCGCCCTGCTCGTTGTAGAACTGCTCGACCGGGATGACGCCCTCGGATTTCAGACCGGCATGGACAGTGACCCAGTCACCATCGATGTCGACCACGATGCCGGTGATGATGGCGCCCGGCTGCATGTCGAGGGATTTCAGGCTTTCTTCAAAAAGTTCTGCAAAGCTTTCGCTCATGTTTATTCCTGCTGTTTTCGGACGAGAATCCGCCCAATCTCCACGCCCCAGATAACGTGGGTTCATTCATATAAAAAAAGGCCTGCGGGACTGGATCTGGTCTCCCACATGCCTCCTTGTTAACGGTCCTGATTCAGGCCGCTGAGTCGCCTTTCGGCGCCCGTTCATCAGGCAAAATCGTGTTTCTCGACTTCGCTCAGAATCTGTCCCAATACCTGCTCGATGGACAATGCAGTGGAATCCAGCTGTATGGCATCGTCTGCCGGCTTCAGCGGAGCCACTGTACGTTGGGTATCACGCTCATCACGTGCCCGTATCTCGTCGAGAAGACTCGCGAGGTTAACATCATCCCCCTTAGCCTTCAACTGCAGGTAGCGTCTACGAGCCCTTTCCTCGGCGCTGGCCGTAAGGAATATTTTCAGCGTAGCATCGGGAAAAACCACTGTTCCCATGTCCCGACCATCGGCAACCAGCCCCGGTGCTTCGCGAAAAGCCTTCTGCCGCTGTAGCAGGGCTTCACGCACCACCGGCAGGGCTGCAACCTGTGAGGCCCCAGCGCCGACAACCTCGTTGCGGATGGCCTCGGTAACATCTTCGCCTTCGAGCACAATGCGCATACCGTGCCCTGCCTTCGCTGCACCGAACTGCACATCCAGATGGGCGGCCAGCGCCTTGAGGGCTTCTTCGTTGGTCAAGTCGACGCCGTGGTTGCGGGCAGCGAAGGCGAGCAAACGATACAGGGCGCCAGAATCAAGAAAGTTCCAGCCCAGCTTGCCGGCGAGCAACGCCGCAATGGTGCCCTTGCCGGAGCCGCTAGGGCCGTCGATGGTAATGACCGGAATCTGTCGGATCATGAAGCCTCCTCCACGGAAACACGCATACCAGCCCGCTCGGCCAACGCCAGGAAATTGGGGAACGAGGTCGCGACATTGGCGCAATCATGAATGCGGATCGGCGCACCGGCGCGCAGTGCTGCGACGCTGAAAGACATGGCGATACGATGATCGCCGTGGGCCCAGACTTCTCCACCGTCTATCGGGCCGCCTTCGATCAGGATGCCGTCGGGCGTTGGTTCGGCCTTGACGCCCAACGTCTGTAGCCCGTCCGCCATGACCTGAATACGATCCGACTCCTTGACCCGCAGTTCCTCGGCACCACGCAGTAAAGTGCGACCTTCGGCGCAAGCGGCGGCGATAAAGAGCACCGGGAATTCGTCGATGGCCAGCGGCACCAGCGCTTCGGGAATTTCGATGCCCTTGAGTTGCGCGGCCCGCACACGAATGTCGGCCACCGGCTCACCGCCTACCTCACGCTGATTGGACAGTTCAATGTTGGCGCCCATCAGCTTGAGGATATCGATCACGCCGGTGCGCGTCGGGTTGATACCCACGTGCTCCAGGGTCACATCCGAACCTTCTGCAATACTGGCTGCGACCATGAAGAAAGCGGCGGACGAGATATCAGCCGGCACTTCGATCTGTGTGGTGCTCAGTGTGTGGCCCGGCTCGACAGTTGCAGTGCTGCCCTTAACCAGAACCGGATAACCGAAGCCCTGCAGCATCCGCTCGGTATGGTCACGGGTGGGTGCAGGCTCTGTCACCGAGGTCTGGCCTTCGGCATAGAGACCGGCGAGTAGCAGGCAGGATTTGACCTGGGCACTGGCCATGGGCATGTCGTAGTGCATGCCGGACAACTTCTGGCCGCCACGAATGGTCAGCGGAGGACGCCCCTCGGCAGCAGTTTCAATCACCGCGCCCATTTGGCGCAGGGGGCTGGCAACGCGATTCATCGGTCGCTTGGAGAGCGAGGCGTCGCCGGTCAACGTGGTATCGAATGACTGAGCAGCGAGCAAACCGGCCAGCAGACGCATCGAGGTGCCGGAGTTGCCCAGGTAGATCGGACCGGGCGGCGCCTGCAGGCCATGCAGGCCGACGCCATGCACAGTCACGCGGCCCTGGTGCGGCCCTTCGATGACCACACCCATGTCGCGAAACGCCTGGATGGTAGCCAGTGCGTCTTCGCCTTCGAGAAAACCCTCGACCTCGGTGGTGCCTTCGGCCAGCGAGCCGAGCATGATCGAGCGGTGGGAAATGGATTTGTCGCCTGGTACACGCAACTGGCCAGTCAGGCTGCCGCCAGGGTTGGCGAGGAAGATCAGGTCATTGGAATGCATAACGTCCACATAGGCTCTGCGAGCCAGTATTTTGCTGAAATGTTCCCGGGCAGCCCTGGCGCGCGTGAATACGCCCAGCAGTGTATGCCCGTCTCCTTCATCGACCGCGGCGCGCAGGGCGTCGAGGTCGGTACGAAAATCATCCAGGGTGGCCAGCACTGCTTCACGATTGGCCAGAAAGATGTCGTGCCACATCACCGGATCGCTGCCCGCTATGCGGGTGAAATCGCGGAAACCGCCGGCAGCATAGCGAAAGATTTCCAGATTCTCATGACGCTTGGCCAGCGAATCCACCAGCCCGAAAGCCAGCAGGTGCGGCAGATGACTGGTGGCCGCAAGCACCTCGTCATGATGGGCGACGTCCATATGCTCGACATCGGCACCCAGCGCACTCCACAGTCGGTCGACCAGCGCAAGTGCTTGCGGATCGGTACCGGCTACCGGCGTCAGGATCACCTTGTGCCGCTGGAACAGTGAAGCATCTGCAGCGGTGATGCCACTGCGCTCGGAACCCGCGATGGGATGACCAGGTACGAAGCGCGCCGGCATGGTGCCGAACACTCGCGTCGCGCAACGCACCAGATTGCCCTTGGCGCTGCCGACATCGGTAAGCACCGCATCCCCCAGTTCCAGTTGCGACAGCTGTTCCAGCAATTTTTCCATCGCCAGGATCGGTGCGGCCAGCTGAATCACACTGGCATCACGACATGCTTCTTCCAGCGTCTCGGTGCAACGATCGACCACGCCCAGCTCTACAGCCAGCTGCCGACTGTCGGCATTGGGATCGAAGCCCACCACTTCATTGCACAGCCCCTGCTCACGCAAACCCTTGGCGAATGAGCCGCCAATCAGGCCGAGACCGATCACCACCAAGCGTTCTACGCGAGGTGCCTGCTGTTGCTCTCTGATGCTTTGGATCACTGATCGAGCACTACGCGCAGAGCCTCTAGAAAGCGGGTGTTTTCCTGTTCGGTGCCGATGGAAACCCGCAGGAAAGTCGGCATGTCATAACCGGCAATGGGGCGAACGATCACACCTTCACGCAGCAGGCCTGTGTTGATCGGTGCGGCATCGCGGCCCAGATCAACCGCCAGAAAATTACCCCGTGAAGGAATCCATTTCAGGCCGAGCTCGCGCAAGCCACTTTCCAGCTGCAGCATCCCGGCGCGGTTTAGCCGCCGTCCTTCGGACAGATACTGCTCATCATCCAGCGCCACACAAGCCGCCACCAGGGCAAGGCTGTTGACGTTGAACGGCTGGCGAACCCGATTGAGCACATCGGCAATCTGTGGCGAAGACGCGCAGTAGCCGACCCGCAGACCGGCCAGACCGTAGGCCTTGCACAGCGTGCGTGAGACCAGCAGATTGGGATAACGATCCAGATAATTCAGGCCGTTGGGCAGCTCGCCTTCCTCGGCAAACTCGATATAGGCTTCGTCCAGCACCACCAGCACGTGTTCCGGAACGCGGTCCAGAAAAGCCTCCAATGCCTGCCGTCCAACCCAGGTACCGGTGGGGTTGTTCGGGTTGGCAATGAAGATCACTCCGGTCTGCTCGTCAATGGCTGCAAGCATGCCGCTCAGGTCATAACCGTAATCAATGGCCGGCACCACCCGGCTCTCGGCCCCTACCGCCTGGGTACAGATCGGATAAGCGGCAAAGGCATGGGCGCTGAACACCGCATTGCGACCCGGCGCCAGCCAGCAGCGTGCAACGAGATCGATGATATCGTTGGAGCCGTTGCCCAAGGTGATCTGCTCGGGCTTGAGGCCGAAACGCTCAGCCAGTTTCGCCTTGAGCTGAAAGCCGCTGCCATCGGGATAACGGCTCAGTTCGGGCAACTCGGCGGCAATCGCCTCCAGCACGCGGGGATTGGGACCCAGCGGATTCTCGTTACTGGCCAGTTTGACGATCTTCGCAGGATCGATGCCCAGCTCACGCGCCAGCTCATCAATCGGCTTGCCGGTGACGTAGGGGGACAGTTTCTGAACGCCCGGCACGGCCAGGGCAAGGAAATCACGGGACATAGCTACAAGCCTCAAGCTTCAAGCCGCAAGCAAAAACCCTCATCAAAATTTGGGGCTTTCAGCTTGCGGCTGCTTTTAAAGTACCGCCTTGGGATACGAGCCCAGCACTTTCAGCGCCACGGCTTCGTGGCCGATCTTTTCCAGCACATCCTTGATCAGCGGGTCCTGGTGGTGGCCAATGCAGTCGATAAAGAACACGTAGGTCCACTTGCCACTGCGAGAAGGCCGGGTCTCAATCCGCGTCAGGTCGATGCCGTTGGCATGGAACGGCATCAGCAGCTCGTGCAGCGCTCCCGGCTTGTTGCGCATGGAGACGATGATCGAAGTCTTGTCGTCGCCGGTCGGAGGCACTTCCTGGCTGCCAATGATGAAGAAGCGCGTGGAGTTGTCCGGGCGATCCTCGATCTTCTCGGCAAGGCGGGTCAGCCCATAGAGCTGCGCCGCCATGTCGCCGGCGATGGCCGCCGAGTTCCATTCGCTTTTGACCCGCCGGGCGGCGTCGGCATTGCTCGATACCGCTACGCGCTCGACATTCGGGTAATGCGCATCGAGCCACTTGCGGCACTGGGCCAGCGATTGCGCATGGGAATAGATGCGGGTGATACGGTCGGTCTTGGTCGTCTCCCCCACTAACAGATGATGGTGGATACGCAACTCGACTTCGCCACAGATGACGATGTCGTGTTCGAGGAAACTGTCCAGCGTGTGGTTGACCGCGCCCTCGGTGGAGTTCTCCACCGGCACCACGCCGAAATTCACCGCACCGGCCACCACTTCGCGGAAGACCTCATCGATGGCTGCCATGGGCTTGCTGACGACCGAGTGGCCGAAATGCTTGAGCGCTGCCGCCTGCGAGAAGGTGCCTTCCGGGCCGAGGTAGGCAACCCGCAGCGGCTGCTCCAGGGCCAGGCAGGAAGACATGATTTCGCGGAACAGGCGCGCCACTTCCTCATTGTCCAGCGGCCCCTTGTTCAGCTCCATGATGTGCTTGAGCACCCAGGCTTCACGCTCGGGCCGGTAGAATACCGCCTCCTCGCCTTCGGCCAGTGACGCGGTTTTGACCCGCGCCACTTCCTGGGCGCAACGCGCGCGCTCGCTGATCAGGTCAAGAATTCTCTCATCCAGATTGTCGATGCGTACGCGCAGAGCCTTGAGCTGGTCGGCATCACTCATCAGCCGTGCTCCTTCTCGAATTCCGCCATATAGGCCACCAGCGCTTCGACGGCATCCAAACCCACGGCGTTGTATATGGAGGCACGCATGCCACCGACCGAACGATGGCCTTTCAGGTTGAGCAGGCCGCGTGCATCGGCACCGGTCAGGAAGGCCTTGTCCAGACGCTCATCGGCCAGACGGAACGGTACGTTCATCCAGGAACGTGCGTTCTCGGAGATCGGGTTGGAATAAAAGTCGCTGGCGTCGATGACTCCGTAAAGGAGCTCCTTCTTGGCCCGGTTGCGCTGCTCCATGGCCTCGACACCGCCCTGCTCCTTGAGCCACTCGAAGACCAGCCCCGACAAATACCAGGAGAACGTCGCCGGCGTGTTGTACATCGAGCCGTTGTCGGCTGCGATCTTGTAATCAAGCATGGTCGGGCAGGTGGAGCGGGCCTCGCCGAGCAGATCCTCACGGACAATCACCACCACCAGACCGGACGGACCGATGTTCTTCTGAGCACCGGCGTAGATCAGGCCGAACCGCGAAACATCGATGGGGCGCGAAAGAATGTCGGAAGACATGTCCACCACCAGCGGCGTATCGCCCAGCTCCGGTACCCAATCGAATTGCAGTCCGCCGATGGTTTCGTTGCTGGCGTAATGCAGGTAGGCGGCGTTGTCGCTCAGTTGCCACTCGTTCTGTCCGGGAATGGCAAAGTAGTCGTAAGCCTTGGCGCTGGCGGCCAGGTTGACGTTACCGAAGCGACGCGCTTCTTCGATGCTCTTGCGCGACCAGATGCCGGTGTCGACGTAATCGGCAATGCCATCCTCAGGCAGCAGATTCAGCGGAATTTCGGCGAACTGCTGGCTCGCGCCACCCTGGAGGAACAGCACCTTATAGTTCGATGGAATGGCCAGCAGATCGCGCAGGTCCTGTTCGGCCTTCTCGGCTATCGCGACATAAGCATCACTGCGATGACTCATCTCCATCACCGACAGACCACGACCCTGCCAGTCCAGCAGTTCAGCCTGGGCGCGTTGCAGCACCGCTTCGGGCAGCGCGGCCGGGCCGGCGCAGAAGTTAAAGGCGCGTTTGCTCATCTTCGTTCTCTCAAAAACGGTCGATACCATGTTCGCTCGGCCCGCCGCCTGAATGCCAAGGGCCGGCGCTTGCAATACTTTCTGTGCTGGAGTGCAAGGCGAGGCCCGGAGGCCTCGCATTCTGATCGGATCAGTTCTCGTCGTCGGTCGGCCCTACATCGGGGGGCACATCGCCACCACCACCAAGCAGTTCGTCTTCACCGGGTTCGATACTGACGACAGGCATTTCCTTTTCCAGCGACTCGTCATCCAGGCTGGCCTCGATGTCTTCAAGCACCTCCTCTTCGGAAGGCTCCTGAACACGCTCAAGACTGACCAGATGCTCATTCTTGGCCAGCTTGATCAGCGTCACACCCTGGGTATTTCGACCCAGCGATGACACTTCATCGACGCGGGTGCGCACCAGCGTGCCCTGGTCGGAAATCAGCATGATTTCCTCGCCAGACTGTACCTGCACCGCGCCGACCAGCGGCCCGTTGCGCTCGCTGGTGACCATGGCGATCACGCCCTGACCACCACGACCACGGCGCGGGAATTCGTCGATCACCGTGCGCTTGCCGTAGCCGTTGAGGCTGGCGGTGAGAATCTGCGCGTCGGGCTCCGGGATCAGCATGGAGATCAAGCGCTGACCTTCCGGCAAGCGCATGCCACGCACACCGCGTGCGGTACGGCCCATGGTGCGCACGTGTTTTTCCTTGAAGCGGATGACCTTGCCGCCATCGGAGAACAGCATGACTTCACGGGCACCATCGGTAATCGCTGCGGCAATCAGGGTGTCGCCTTCTTCCAGACCGAGCGCGATCAGTCCGACGCTGCGCGGACGACTGAACTGCGACAGCGGCGTCTTTTTCACGGTGCCCTTAGCGGTCGCCATGAAGATATAGGTGCCAGTCGGCTCGTCCACCGACTCGTCGGCCTCCTCGCCATCAAGGGACTCTTCCGCCTCTTCACTCTCGCTGATGATTTCCGCATCTTCGACATCCTCGTCCTCGTGCAGCTGCTGACGCGCCGCCTCGATGTCGATCTGCAGCATCGCGGTGATGCTTTCGCCGTCATCGAGCGGCAGCAGATTCACCAGCGGACGACCGCGCGAAGTACGCGAGGCCTCGGGGATTTCGTAGGTCTTGAGCCAGTAGACCTTGCCCTTGCTGGAAAACAGCAACAGCGTGGCGTGGCTGTTGGCGACCAACAGATGCTCAACGTAATCCTCTTCCTTGACACCGGTTGCCGCCTTGCCGCGACCACCCCGACGTTGCGCCTGATAGGCCGCCAGAGGTTGTGACTTGGCGTAGCCACCGTGGGAAATCGTGACAACACGCTCTTCTTCGGTGATCAGGTCAGCCAGCGTCAGATCCAGGCGCGCTTCGAGAATCTCGGTGCGACGCGCATCGCCGAACTCGGCCTTGACACTTTCCAGCTCCTCGCAGATGACTTCCATCAGGCGCACGGGGTTGGTCAGGATACGAATCAGCTCACCGATCTGGGTCAGGATTTCCTGATACTCGCTCAGCAGCTTCTCGTGCTCCAGACCGGTCAGGCGATGCAGGCGCAGATCGAGAATGGCCTGGGCCTGATCCGGCGACAGATGGTAGCGGCCGTCGCGCAATCCATACTGCGGATCAAGGTCCTCTGGACGGCAGGTATCGGCACCCGTACGTTCAACCATCGCCTCAACCGCGCTGGACTCCCAAGCCGTGGCGATCAGCGCGTCCTTGGCGTCAGCCGGTGTCGGCGAGGCCTTGATCAGGGCGATAACCGGGTCAATGTTGGACAGTGCAACCGCCTGACCTTCAAGGATATGGCCGCGCTCACGCGCCTTGCGAAGCTCGAACACCGTGCGCCGGGTGACCACTTCACGGCGGTGACGAACGAAGGCTTCCAGCAGCTCCTTGAGGTTCAGCGTACGCGGCTGGCCATCGACCAGCGCCACCACGTTGATGCCAAACACGCTCTGCAGCTGGGTCTGGGCATAAAGATTGTTGAGGATGACTTCCGGCACTTCGCCGCGGCGCAGTTCGATAACGACACGCATGCCGTCCTTGTCGGACTCATCGCGCAGCTCGGTGATGCCCTCGAGCTTCTTCTCTTTCACCAGCTCGGCGATCTTCTCGATCAGCCGCGCCTTGTTCAACTGATACGGCAGTTCGGTGATGACAATTTGCTGGCGACCACCCACCTTGTCGATATCTTCGATGGTTGAGCGGGCGCGCATATAGATGCGGCCACGACCGGTGCGGTACGCCTCGATGACACCCGCACGGCCATTGATGATGCCTGCGGTAGGGAAATCCGGACCGGGAATATAGGCCATCAACTCGTCGATGGTGATATCCGGATTGGCAATCAGCGCCAGGCAACCATCGATGACTTCACCCAGGTTGTGCGGCGGAATGTTGGTTGCCATGCCCACTGCGATACCGCTGGAACCGTTGACCAGCAGGTTCGGGATCTTGGTCGGCATGACCGCCGGAATCTGCTCGGTGCCGTCGTAGTTCGGCACCCAGTCCACGGTTTCCTTGTGCAGGTCGGCCAGCAGCTCGTGAGCCAGCTTGGCCATGCGCACTTCGGTGTAACGCATGGCTGCGGCGCTGTCGCCGTCGACCGAACCAAAGTTACCCTGGCCATCGACCAGCAGGTAGCGCAGCGAGAACGGCTGAGCCATCCGCACGATGGTGTCATACACCGCCGAGTCGCCGTGAGGGTGATACTTACCGATCACGTCACCGACCACACGGGCCGATTTCTTGTACGGCTTGTTCCAGTCGTTACCCAGCTCGCTCATGGCAAAAAGCACACGGCGGTGCACGGGCTTCAAGCCGTCTCGTGCATCCGGCAGCGCCCGTCCGACAATTACGCTCATGGCGTAGTCGAGGTAGGACTGCTTGAGTTCGTCTTCGATATTGACCGGGAGGATTTCTTTGGCCAGTTCGCCCATGGAAGCCTGGTTCCTTATAGTCAGCAGGGTCCTGCGATTAAGCGCGGAATGTTATCACAAGGTGGCAAGCCGCTGGAGACTGGAGACCTTGCGAAGAAAGTCCCACCAATGCTCGTCGTAAAGCCTTCCAGCTGCTTGCCTGTCTTCTTGCCTGCTAATGCAGCCGCTTACGACTCATCAACGCCTCGATCTTCGCCGCATTGGGACGTTCGACGATGCCTTTTTCAGTCACGATCACATCGATCAGATCGGCTGGCGTCACGTCGAAGGCTGGGTTGAACGCCTCGACATCCGCAGCGAAACGCTGGCCGTTGAGCGTCAGCAACTCACTGCCGACCTGCTCATCAATAACAATGTCCTCGCCGCTTTCCAGCGCCAGGTCGATGACCATGCTCGGCGCCACCACCATAAAGCGCGTCCCGTGATGCATGGCGAGAACGGACAGCTGATAGGTTCCGATTCTGCCGAGGATGTCGCCATTGGCAGCGATCCGCTCCGCCCGGACAATGACCCAGGTGATGCCGCGGGTCTTCATCAGATGTGCCGCGCAGGAATCGACATTCAACGTCACCGGCACACCCTCGGCGTCCAGCTCCCAGGCCGCCAAACGGGCACCCTGCAGGCCTGGCCTGGTTTCATCGACATAGACACGCTCGACCAGCCCTTCCAGATGCGCGGCACGAATCACGCCAAGCGCCGTGCCGAACCCACCCGTGCTCAACGCACCGCTGCTGCAATGGGTCAGCAGGTTCTGCAGGTTGCCCTGGTGGCTGCGGATATATTCGACACCCAATTGAGCCATGCCAAGGTTGATTTCACGATCACTGGCCAGTATGGATGCTGCTTGCTCCTCGGCGACGGCATAAGGATCTTCGCCGGGCTTGAGGCGTTCCAGTCGCTCGCGCATCCGACTCAGCGCACCACTGGGACCGACCGCCGCCGGGCACACAGCAGCCAACATCTGGAAATCCTCTTCCAGCGCCGCACGCCAATCGCTGCTTTCGGCAAGCCGCGCGCGCAAGCCCAGAACCAGCCCATAGGCGGCACTGATTCCAATTGCCGCCACACCACGCACCACGCCCTCATCAATGGCGGCTGCAACAGCTGCTGCGCAATCACAGTGGCGCCACACCTCGGCCAGCGGCAACCGACGCTGATCGATCAGGCTCAACTGCGCGTCACGCCATTCGATGGCTTTCACCTTTTCGGCGCTCAGCAAACGCTCGCGCATGACCAGACTTCTTTTCAAAATGGCGTCCTGACGATCGGGAGTGGAAGCGGCCAGCCGCCTGGAATATGCGAACCGCACAGAAAAGCCCGACCATTTGCGAGCCGGGCTTGTGCATTTCGAGAAATGAGGACGCGTGACTCGAGATTCACACGCCAGACAGGCGGCGAATCCTAATCGACTGATTTTCCGGGCACAAGGAAAGCCAGCATTAAGCAGCCACCGCAGCACTGCCAAAGGCGAACCGCACCTGGTCAGGATAAACCGGCGAGTGCTCCCGAGCCGCTAACGGTCCGAGTGATAGACCCAACACGAATCGAACCCGGTAAACTCATCCTCACCTTTTACCTCTACGACATCGGATCGCAACGCCCGAATGACCGCACTCGCTAACACCATGGCAGCCCGCGATGCCGGAGCCCCCATGCCACAAGCCTCACAGCCGGCAATCCCGCGCCCTGAGCTGAGCCGCCGCTTCAGCGTCGCGCCCATG
>JADKLW010000148.1_pt1 | contig 38528 bp, 36 predicted proteins | sample 8641881 | NCBI WGS metagenome assembly JADKLW01 (sample SAMN16272185, study PRJNA661076) | feces metagenome | isolation source: fecal sample from diarrhoea affected cattle B | host: Bos taurus | place: South Africa: Lokaleng Village, Mahikeng | collected 2019-09 | reverse complement strand
TCTCGCCGTCGATCCAGACCGCGACCGCGCGGGTTCGTCCCGACGACGCCGGGGTCGCGTCGGCGGCGACGACCGCGATGCACCAGCTCGGGGCGGCGGTCGGGACGGCGCTGCTGTCGACGATCGTGGCCGCCGTCACCGCCCGTCAGCTCGAGCCGTACGGCGGGGCCGAGGTCGGGCCCGCCGTGCTCGCCGCCGCCGACCTGCGGGGCTTCACCGTCGCGTTCTGGATCGCGTCCGCCGTCTTCGTGGTCGGGGCGGCGATCGTCTGGTCGCTGATCCGCCCCACCACGGTCCAACGATCAGGAGGACATGCCGGTGAGCTGCCCGCCCGTGACGTTGAGGACCTGGCCGTGTACGAAGTCGGACCACGGTGAGCAGAGGAAGAGCACCCCGCCCGCCGCTTCCTCGGGGGTACCGAAGCGGCCGAGCGGGATCGACGCGCTGACCTGCTCGCGGACCGCGGTCGGCACGCCGAGCTCGTGCGCCGCGCCGTCGACGACCACGACCTCGGCGTCCGCCGCGTCGCTCGTCAGGCGGGTGTCGACGAACCCGAAGGCGACGGCGTTGACGTTGATCCGCAGCGCGCCCCACTCGCGCGCCAGCGTCTTCGTGACGCCGACGATCCCGGCCTTGCCCGCGGCGTAGTTGGCCTGCCCGGGATTGCCCATCACGCCCGACGTCGACGAGACGTTGACGACCTTGCGGAAGACCTCGCGGCCGGCGGCCGCGTCGCGCTTGGCCGGCTCGCGGAGATGGGGCGCGGCGGCCCGGAGGATCCGGAAGGGGGCGACCAGGTGGATGTCGAGCATCGCCTGGAACTGGCGGTCGCCCATCTTGTGCGCCATGCCGTCCCAGGTATAGCCGGCGTTGTTGACCACGACGTCGAGGCGGTCGTGCCAGCCGGCCGCCTCGGCGACGACCCGCTCGGGTACGCCGTCGGCCGTCAGGTCACCCGTCACCACGCGGATGTCGCCCGGCGTGGCCTCGGCTGCCGCGTGGGCGGCGTCGGCGTCGAGGTCGCACAGCACCACCGATGCTCCGTGGGACGCGAGGCCCCGTACGACTTCGAGGCCGATGCCCCGTGCGCCGCCGGTCACCAGCGCGACCCGGCCGTCGAGGAATCCGGGCTCCAGCGTTACGGTCATGAACCGCTCCAATCTCCATAATTCGGACGTATGTTTGGTAGTGTAACGGCGTCCTCGACGTTCGCCGACGGCACGTCGAACCGAGACGGGAGAAGCTGTGAACGCTGCTGAGCGGTACGACGAAGGCCTCGACCCGACGAGCACCCCGTCGGAGGGCGGCGGCGTGGCGCGGGAGCTCGCCGCGTGGGCGGCCACGCTGCGTCCGACCGACGCCGACCTCGAGCTCGCTCGGCGGGCGCTGGTCGACACCGTCGCGGTCGCCGTCGCGGCGACCGGCGATCCGCTGCTCGAGGTCGCCGCGCCGCTCGGCGCCGGCGGGCGGCTCGCCGTGGCGGCGCACGTGCGCGACTACGACGACCTGCACCTGCCCTCGACCAGTCACATCAGCGCGGTCTGCGTGCCGGCGACCCTGGCGGCCGGCGGCGACGCCCGCGCCTACCTGGCCGCCGCCGGCATGATGGCGCGGCTGGGGTCGCGGCTCGGCTGGCGGCACTACGACCGCGGGTGGCACGCGACGTGCACCGCGGGCGCCCCGGCCGCCGCCGTAGCGGGCGGGATCGCCGCCGGCCTCGACGCCGAGGGCCTGGCCCGCGCGATGGCGCTGGCGGCGCCGGCGGCCGGCGGCAACCACCGCGCGTTCGGCACCCACGCCAAGTCGCTGCAGGTCGGCTTCGCCGTCGACGCGGGCCTGCGGGCCGCCGAGCTGGCCGCGGCCGGGGCGACGGCCGACCCGGCCGCCGTCGACGCGTGGCTCGAGCTGGTCGGCGGCGCGCCGGACGCGTGGTACGTCCCGGAGCCGGCGTCTCCGGCGATCCCCGGTGGCCTGGCGATCAAGCTCCACCCGTGCTGCTACGCCCTGCAGCGCCCGATCGCGGCGGTTCGCGAAGCCGTCGCGCAGCACGGACCGATCGATCCGGCGACCGTCTCGTCGATCACCGTCACGGCGCCCGAGGGCACCCTCCGTCCGTTGATCCACGATCGCCCGGGCTCGGGGCTCGAGGGCAAGTTCAGCGTCGAGTACGCGGTGGCCGCCGCGATCCTCGACGACTTCCCCGGGTTCGCCTCGTTCACCGACGAGGGGGTGCTGCGTCCCGAGGCCCAGGCGTTGCTGCGGCGGGTCGACGTGCGCACGGTGCCGGGCGACGGCGATCTGCTGATCGGGACGGTCGGCGTGCAGCTCCGGACCACCACCGGCGCGGCGCTGACCGCCGTGATCGGCACGCCGCCCGGCGCCCCGCGCCGTCCCCCGACCGACGCCGAGCTCGCCGCGAAGATCGCGGGCTGCGCCGGCTCGGCCGCAGCCGACGTCGCGGCGTTGACCTGGGACGCGGGGCCGGCGCTCGTGCCGGATCTGCTCCGGCCGCGCGTCGCAGCCTAGGGTCCCGAAGGGTCGGTCTTCACGCGGCGGGCGCCCGATCGGCGCCCGCCGTCGCGTCAGGCCGCCGGGGCCGCGAGGCGCTCGGTGACGAGCTTCCGCAGGTTCTCGAGGCGGAGCTTGCCGGTGGCGGTCATCTCCAGCTCCGCCTCGGCGAAGAACAGCACGTGCCGCGGGATCTTGTAGCCGGCGAGCTCGCCGCGCAGACGGACCCGCACGTCGTCCGCCAGCAGCTCGGCGCCGTCCTTGAGCACCACGCAGGCGACGACGACCTCGCCGTAGTCGGGATCGGGGGCGCCGATCGCCGCGGCGATCTTGATCTCGGGGAGCGCGTAGAGCGCGGCCTCGACCTCGGCCGGCGAGACGTTGGCCGAGTTGGTGCGGATCAGGTGCGCCATCCGTCCGGTCCAGTGCAGGTACCCGTCCTCGTCGAGGTGGCCGGCATCGCCGGTCCGGTAGTAGCCGTCGGCGTCGAGGTAGGTCTCGGGGAACCGCTTGTTGTAGCCCTTCATCAGCGTCGTGCCCTTGAGCGCGATCTCGCCGCGCTCGCCGACGGGCAGGTCCGCGCCGGTCTCGGGGTCGACGATCTTGATCAGCGTGCCCGGCAGCGCGCGGCCGTGGGTGGTGCGGCGCAGCTCGACCGGGGAGTCCCAGGGGATCGAGGCCGCCAGCGTCAGCGTCTCGGTCAGGCCGAGCGAGGCGCCGCCGAAGACGGCGTCGTCGGGCATCCCGAGGTGGTCGGCGAGCCGGCCGCGCGGCAGGACCCGCAACGACGAGAGGTCGGCCGGGTGCTCGTCGAGGGCGTCGAGCATCTCGTCGAGCTGCAGGGGGGTGGCCAGGGCGAACGTGGCCCGGTGCCGCTCGACCAGGTCCAGCGCCTCGGTCCGCTCGAACCGCTCCTGCAGCACCAGCGGCGCCCCGGCCGCGAGGCTCGCCCCGAGCAGCCAGGCGATCCCGGCGCTCCAGAACAGCGGGAAGCTGCCCCAGACGACGTCGTCCGCGGTCATCGTGAACTGGCCGGGCAGGCGGTCGAACTGGATCGCGATGCTGCGATGGCCGTGGATCACGCCCTTCGCGGCGCCCGACGTGCCGGACGTGTGGATGATCAGCGCGTCGTCGGTCGGGTGGATCTCGCGCTGCAGCGCGTCGACGTAGCCCGCGGGCAGCGTGGGGGCGCGGTCGAGCGCGTCGTTCCACGAGAGCAGCCGGCCCGCGCTGCGGTCGCTGCCGAGGTGGATCACGTGACGCAGGTACGGCAGGCCGACGTCGAACGGATCGGCGTCGGACGACGTCAACGTCGGGACCTCGTCGAGCAGGTCGTCGAGGAACGCATTGCGCAGCATCCGGTCCTGCAGGACGAGGATCGCCACGTCGGCCTGGCGCAGCAGCTCGTGCCGTTGCTTCGCCGGCTCGTAGGTGCTGATCGGCACCGCCACGGCGCCGATCCCCATCGCGGCGAACGTCGCCACGACCCATTCGGGGCGCATCCCCATCAGCACGCCGACGCGGGTGCCCTTGCCGGCGCCGAGGCCCAGCAGGGCGGCCTGCATCCGGTCGATCTCGTCGGCGAGACGGCGGAACGACCACGTCTCGCCCTCGAAAACGAGTGCCGGGCGGTCGGGCGACCGTTCGCAGACGCGCCGGATGAACGCGGGAACCGTCAGTCCGGGGTCGAGATGGTCGGGCTCGGTCCCCGCGGTCGCGGGGGTGCCCGTGGGGGTCTCAGTGCTCATCATCGATCAGTGCCGCCATTCGTTCGCCGATCATCACCGCGGTCGCGGCCGGGCCGCGACGGACGCGCGGGACGATCGAGATGTCCACCACGCGAAGCCCGGCGACGCCGTGCACCCGGCAGCGTTGGTCGACGACCGCGTCGGGATCCGACGCGGGGCCCATCGCCACGCTGTTGACGGTGTGCAGGGCGGTGCCGAGGTTCGCGCGGATCCAGTTGTGAAGCGCCTCGTCGGACGCCAGGTCGCGGTCGGTCGGAGCCACCCTGCGGACCTTCAGCGCACGGAACTCCGGCGACCGCAGGATCTCGACCGCCGTGCGCACGTTGGCCGCGAGCCGCGGCAGGTCCGTCGGGTCCGACAGGTAGTTGAGGGCGATCCGCGGCGGCTCGGCCGGGTCGGCTGAGGCGAGCGAGATCGTGCCCGTGCTGTTCTCCGCGTCGAGGCTGCAGAGCAGCATCAGGTTGTCCTGCATCCGCGCCTGGGCGATCACCACGCGCAGCGGGATCCGTCGGAGCGCGCGCAGCGTCTCGCGGGGCCGCTTGAGGTACGACGGCAGCCGGTTGCGCCGCCCCGTCGTCCCGGACACCGCCTGGATCATCTGGCCGAACGACGCGGCGCCACACGTGATCTGCAGGTCCCCGTCGATCTCCGATCCCGGGGCGGTGTGGTTGAGGCAGGTCTGGAACGTCATGAAGTCGTCCGGCAGCGGCTCGCCGTCGTCCTTGACGCGGAAGTGGACCGTCACGGACGGGTGGTCGCGGACGTTGCGACCGACGCCGGGGAGGTCGCGGACCACGTCGATGCCGTGGCGGCGGAGCTCGTCGGCCGGGCCGATCCCCGAGAGCATCAGCAGGTGGGGGCTCTTGATCCCGCCGGCGCAGAGGATCACCTCGTCGCCGCGGTAGGTGACGCGCTCGCCGGCGCGCTGGGCTTCGACGCCGACCGCCCGCGTGCCCTCGAACAGCACCCGGCGGACCTCGGTGTCGCCCTGGACCGTCAGGTTCTCGCGGTCGCGGGCGGGGGTCAGGTAGGCGACGGCGGTGTTGACGCGCACGCCGTCGACGCAGTTGCGGGGGATCGGACCGACGCCGTTCCGGCCCGGCGCGTTCTTGTCCGGGTCGTCGGGGTGGCCGAGCGCGCGACAGCTCACTGTGAACGCGCGCGAGACGGGGCGGAGCTGATCGGGGCGGGGGCGGACGACCGGCATCGGGCCGTCCTGGCCGTGGACCTCGTCGGCGATGTCGGCGTCCCGTTCGCACTTGCGGAAGAACGGCAGCACCTGGTCCCACGACCACAGGTCGTTCCCGTTGGCGGCCCAGGCGTCGAAGTCGGCCGGCCGTCCGCGGATGAAGTACGTGCCGTTGATCGCGCTCGATCCGCCCACGACCTTGCCGCGGGCCAGCGGGTACGTCCGCCCCGGGGCCAGCTCGCCGACGAAGTTCCAGCTCCTCGGATGGCCGGGGAAGCTCGCCGCCATCGACCGCGCCTGGCGCAGCTCCGGCGGGAACTCGTCCAGGGTCCGATGGTCCGGACCGGCCTCGAGCAGCAGCACGCGGCGAGACGGATTCTCCGACAGGCGGGCGGCCAGCACCGAGCCGGTCGAGCCGGCGCCGACGACGATCGTGTCGTAGTGCTCGGTCTCCGTCATGCTCGGAGGGGACCCGCGGGGGTCGTCGGCTGACTGCGCGGGGACGTGCGTCCCGGCGTTCCGTCCTTCACGTCTCTTCTCCCTGGTCCGAAACTGATCTATCGATCGGATGACCGGTAGAAATATTTCGATGGACGTCAAACTATGGAGGCGGACGCCGGCTGTCAAGAACCCGTCCGTCGCGCGGGGGCTCGACGGCCAATCAAACGCTTGACAGGCAAACGATTCGACTGTTTGATGAATCTCGAACTTTGAACGGTTCGCGGGAGCCACCCACCCGGGAACCGGTTCCGAACGCCAGAGAGGATTCCATGGCCACCACCGCTGCTCACCCGATCGGGAGCTTGCCCCCCGTCGGCGAGGTGCCCGAGAAGATGCTCGCCCAGGTCGTCCGCCAGGACCGGCTGGGCGAACCGCGCGACGCGTTCCAGATCGAAGAGGTCGACACGCCGTCGATCGCCGCGGATCAGGTGCTCGTCGCGGTCATGGCCGCCGGCATCAACTACAACAACGTCTGGGCCGCCCGCGGCATTCCGGTCGACATCATCGCCCAGCGCCAGAAGGCCGGCTCGACCGAGGACTTCCACGTCGGCGGTAGCGACGCCTCCGGGATCGTCTACGCGGTCGGCGCCGACGTCGACAACGTCGCGGTCGGCGACGAGGTCGTGATCCACCCCGGCATGTGGGACGCGGGCGATCCGTGGGTCACCGCCGGTCGCGACCCGATGATCGCGCCGAGCGCCAAGATCTGGGGCTACGACGGTCCGAACTACGGTGCCTTCGGCCAGTTCGCGGTCGTCCAGGGCCACCAGTGCATGTCCAAGGCCGACCATCTGACGTGGGAGGAAGCCGCCGCGCCGACGCTCGTCGGCACCACCGCCTACCGGATGCTCTTCGGCTGGGAGGGCAACACGGTCCAGAAGGACGACGTCGTGCTGATCTGGGGCGGATCCGGCGGCCTCGGGACCCAGGCGATCCAGCTCGTCAAGCACGCGGGCGGGATCCCGGTCGCGGTGGTCTCCGACGCCGAGCGGGGCGAGTACTGCGTGTCGCTCGGCGCGGCCGGCTACATCGACCGCACCGAGTTCGACCACTGGGGCGTGCCGCCGCACTGGCAGGACGGTCCCGGCCAGAAGCAGTGGATGGCCGGCGCCCGCGCCTTCGGCAAGAAGATCTGGGAGATCGTCGGCGAGCGCCGCAGCCCGGCGATCGTCTTCGAGCACCCGGGCGAGGACACCGTCCCGACGTCGATCTTCGTCTGCGACGGCGGTGGCATGGTCGTCGTCTGCGCCGGGACCACCGGCTACAGCGCGACCGTCGACCTGCGCTACCACTGGGTCCGCCAGAAGCGCCTGCAGGGCTCGCACGGCACGAACGACGCGCAGGCCAACGGCTACAACGAGCTGGTGCGCCAGGGCGTCATCGACCCGTGCATGACGCGTGTGCTGGGGTTCGACGAGATCGGCCGGGCGCACCAGGAGATGGACGAGGGCAAGCAGGGCTTCGGCTGCACGTCGATCCTCGTCGGCGCCTCCGAGCCGGGGCTCGGCAAGCGGTCCTGACCGGCGCGCGGGCGGCCGGGATCGCCGGTCCGGCCGCCCCGAGGGGTCGGCCGGACCACGCGCCACCTCGGACGTCGTCTCAGTAGATGACCATGCCGGGGTCGCGCTCGACGTCGAGCGCCATCCGGCCCCAGTGGGAGTAGTTGTTGTCGGGGCCGATGCCCTGATGGCTGGCCATGAAGTGGATGTCCCGCCACGCCCGGCCGAGCGGACTGGTCGCCCCGAACGCCGAGGTCCCGGCCAGAGCCATGATCCGGTCGATCGCGCCGACGCAGAGCTGCGCAGCGTGCGAGTAGTCGCGCAGCGACCGGGCCCGCTCCTCGAGGTCGGGAGGCGTCCCGCGCTCGGCCACCGCGATGCAGCGGCGCAGCAGCAGCTCCGCGGCGTCGACGTCGCTCGCCAGCTCACCGAGGCTGCGCTGGTTGCGTGGCTTGTCCGCGTAGCGGCTGCCGTCCGGACCGCGGCGCCCGGCGATCAGCGCCCGGAACTCCTCGACGGCGCCCTGCGCGGCGCCGAGGATCGCGATCGAGAACCCGAGCGGTCCGTGTGACGCGATCGGCAGGCGGTAGATCGGGTTGTCCGACGGGCGGGGCCCGGGAGGATCGCCGGAGACGATGTCGCGCACCCGCAGCACGCGGTGGTGCGGCACGAACACGCCCTGCGTCTCGATCACGTTGCTGCCGGTGCCGCGCATCCCGATCGTGTCCCAGGTGTCCAGCACCGCGTAGTCCTCGGCGGGCATCAGGAACCAACACCACTCCGGCGTGCCCTGCTCGTCGGGGACCATCCCGCCGATGAACGACCAGGCGCTGTGCAACACGCCGCTCGCGAACGGCGAGTGGCCGGACAGCAGGAAGCCGCCGTCGGTCGGCTCGATCGCGCACGTCGGCGGCAGCGCCCCGGCGACGGCGAAGTCGACCCCGCCGCCCCACATCTCCTCCTGGCCGGCCAGCGGGAAGTACGTCAGGTAGTGCGGGTTGTGGATCAGCAGGCTCGCGCACCAGCCGTGGGACGCGTCCGCGCGGGCGATCTCGCGGGCGATCTCGAACCAGGTCTCGAGGCCGAGCTCGTAGCCGCCGAAGCGGCGCGGCACGAGCACCCGGGCGAACCCGGCGTCGAGCATCGCCTCGACGGACTCGCGGGGGATCGCGCGGTCGCGCTCCCCGTTCTCCGCGGCGTCGCGGAAGGTCACGGCGAGCTCGCGGGCCCGGGCGATCAGCCCCTCCGCGGTGACGTTCTCGGGATCCGGCGGCGCCGTCCGCCGGGCCGGGCGGTCGTCTCGGCGGTGGATCAGGCGCTTGGGGGCCCTTTCGGGCGTCATCGATGTCACGGTTGGGTCTCCGGGAGTGGGGTTGGAGAGGAGGTCGCGCGACGGGCGAGGCGGCGCGTGGGACCCTCGCGGTCGGTCCGGGGGACGAACGCCCCCGGACCGACGGCGGGGGCCGACCTACAGCCGCGCGACGGCAGCACGGCTCTCGGTGACGACGTCCATGTTGCCGTCGCGCCAGACGTTCTGGACGTCGCGGTCGGCCACGCGCCATCCCGCGTCGGTGCGGACGACGCGGTCGACGTAGTAGCCGCCGCCTCGTAGGTGCTCGCCGCCGGGGAAGTCGGCGATCTTCATCGTGACCGTGACGTACGAGCGGAAGATCACGTCGTCCCCGTCCGCGACGATCCACGGGTTGGCGATCAGGTGCTGGGTGCCGTCGTGCGACGCGTGGAACGCCTCGACGTAGCGGGCGAGCGCGGCGACGCCCCGGACGGGCGCGGCCAGCGGGTAGCGGACGACGGCGTCGTCGGTGAAGGCCTGCGGCAGCAGGTCGAACTGCTTCTGGTCGATCGCCCAGGCGTAGATGCTCTGCAGCTCGATGATCTCGAGCCGGTCGGCAGCGGTCAGAACGGTCATGCGGACTCCTCGGGGAGGGGGTGGATGAACACGGTGCGAAGGGGGATACGGCGAACGGGTCTCGTCGGGGGTCATCGTGCGAACGGCCGCAGCAACGTCACGAACGTGCGGAAGATGTCGATCACCGCGCCGTCGCCCTCGGCCACGGAACGGATCAGCGCGCCGTCGGCGACGGCGCGGCCCAGCAGCGCGACGGCCTCGACGAGTCGCAGCCCGTCCGCGTCGCCGTCGGGCGCGAGCAGCGGGCGGAGCGATTCCTCCCAGCTCCGCAGCGCGCGCTCGCGCATCTCGGCGACGACCCGGCGGACCTGCTCGTCGCCGTCCTCCTGCAGCGTCAGGGTCAGCAGCAGCTTGAGCGACTCCGGCTCCTCCTCGACGACCTGCGCGATCCGCTCGGTGATCTGGTCGAAGCGCTCGATCGGCGAGCCCTCGAAGTCCGAGGGCTTCGGGACCTTGGCGAGCAGTTCCTGGACGCCCTGCTCGACGACGGCGGCGAGCACGCCTTCCTTGCTGCCGAAGTGCCAGTAGACCGACCCGGGCGAGAGGCCCGAGTGCTTGCAGAGCTGCGAGACGGTCATCCCGGTGTAGCCGCGGGTCGCGAGGAGCGTCCTGGCCGCCGCGAGCGCTTCCCGCCGCGAACGCTCGCCCTGCTGCTGGTGCGGGGTGGGTCGTACCCGGGGACCCATGTCCGGCATGGTCAGGCGAGCACGTCCGCGAGGACCTCGGCGAGCAGGTCGAGCTGCTCGATCTCCGGCGAGCAGGGATTGAGGATCAGCTCGTCACAGCCGCGCTCCCGGAATGCGTCGACGGTCTCGCGGATGCTGTCGGCGCCGATCGCCGTGCTCCCGACGAGCCGGTCGACGACCTCCTGCCCGTTGTTTGCGTAGTAGCGGCCGAGCTCGGCTCGGGCGACCTCCGTGGCGTCCGGGCCGAGCGCGAAGTAGTGGGGCTTGACCTTGCGCGGGCGGTCCGTCCTTCCGGCGGCGCGCCACGCCTCGTCGACGGCCGCGGCCGGCTCCTCGAAGGCCTCCGGCGTCCCGCCCGCGCCCATCATCCAACCGTCCCCGAAGCGTGCCGCACGACGGTACGCCACGTCGGAGTAGCCGCCGATGATGATCTCCGGACCGCCGGGACGGGCGGGAGTCGGCCCGATCTCCCCGGCCATCCCCTCGGCCTGGCCGGCCCAGATCGCCTTGATCTCGGTGAGCTGGTCGTTGAGCCGCTTGCCGCGCTTCTCGGTCGGGATCCCGCTCGCGATGAAGTCGTCGGGACGCCCGCCCAGGCCGATCCCGAGGACGAACCGTCCGCCGGAGATGCGGTCGAGCGTCGCGGCCTGCTTCGCCAGCAGCGCGTTGTTGAGGAACAGCGGGCCGACCAGGATTCCCGTGGTCAACCGGATGCGCTCCGTGACCGCCGCGGCCGCCGTCAGCGTGATCAGGTCGTCGAAGCTGTCGTACGCGAGTCGCCCGACGGTCCCGAGCGCGCTGAAGCCGGCGGCCTCCGCCCGGCGAGCCCACTCGATCATCGCCGGTCCGTCGGCGCCGAGCACGGTGTTCGGCAGTCCGATTCCAATCTCCATCAGCAACGCTCCCTGTTCTGGTGTCCGGGCCCGCGGCCTCCCCGGAGGACGTCGCGCGGGGCCAGCGGACCGTCGGCGCTCTTGAACGCTCGTTCCAGTCACGCTAGCCCGAACGTCGTCATAAAGCAAACGGACGGTCGATTGCAGGGCAATCTCGGGGCAGCCGTTCGGCGACCGGTTGCCCGGGCGACGCGAACCTCTCACCCGGAAAAAACCCAACAACCGTTTGACTGGTAATGTCTTCGACAACGCCCTATGAGCTCGTCGCAGACGCCATTCCCAGAGCCGACGTCCTCCGCCTCGGAGTCCCGAGTCGCGCTGGTGACCGGCGCCACCGGGGGACTCGGCCGGGCCTGCTCCGCCGCCCTCGCCGCTCGCGGCGACCACGTCGTCGTCGTCGACCTCGACGGTGAGGCCGCCGACCGGGTCGCGGCCGAGCTGCAAGGCGCCGGTGGATCGGCCCAGGGGATCGGCGCGGACGTCACGTCCCGCACGGACGTCGAGCGGGTGATCGCGCAGGTCGTCGAGCGGCACGGCCGGATCGACGTGCTCGTCAACCTGGCCGGAATCATCCGCAACCAGACGCTGCCGAAGGTCACCGACGAGGACTTCGACGCGCTGATGGGCGTGCACGTCAAGGGCACGCTCAACACCATGCGCGCCGCCGTCCCGCTGATGCGCGAAGCGGGCTACGGACGGATCGTCAACACCAGCTCGATCGCCCTCAACGGCGCGATCGCCGGCGTCAGCTACGGCGCCGCCAAGGGCGCGATCGTCGGCATGACGCGGTCCGCCGCGATGGAGTCGGCGAAGCACGGGATCACGATCAACTGCGTCGCGCCGGGACTCGTCAACGCCGGCGTCTTCCTGACGGTTCCCGAGGACTACCAGCAGGAGCAGATCGCCAAGATCCCCGCGAAGCGGACCGGCGAGCCGTCCGAGATCGCCGCCTGCGTCGCGTTCCTGACCTCGCCGGACGCGAGCTACGTGACCGGCCAGACCCTGACCATCTGCGGAGGGCTGTCCCTTGGCTTTTGAAGTTCGTCTCGAGCGCCGCGGCGCGCACGTCGGCGTGATCACGATCGACAATCCGCCGGTCAACGCGCTCCACCCCGACGTCTCCGACGCGATCCACGCGCACGTCGCGAAGCTCGGCGACGACCCCGACCTGCGCGTCCTGATCATCACGGGCGCCGGGCGCCACTTCATGGCCGGCGGCGACATCGCGTTCATCCAGTCGCTCGACCCGTACCGCGCGGAGCGCTACGTGCTCGGCGTCCAGAAGATGCAGGACGCGCTCGGGCTGCTGCCGCAGCCGGTGATCGCGGCGCTCAACGGCACCGCGCTCGGCGGCGGCTGCGAGCTGGCGATGGCCTGTGACATCCGGATCGCGGACGAGCAGGCGATCCTCGGCCAGCCCGAGGTCCAGCTCGGCCTGATCCCGGGCGCCGGCGGCACGCAGAACCTGCCGCGGCTCGTGTCGATCGGCACCGCCAAGCAGCTCCTCTTCACCGGCGACCGGATCGACGCCGCGGAGGCGCACCGGATCGGCCTGGTCGATCAGGTCGTGCCGGCCGGCACGGCGCTCGACGAGGCGCTCGCGGTGGCCGAGCGGATCGCCGCCAACGCGCCGGCCGCCGTCGCGGCGGTCAAGCGCGCGGTCAACGTCGGTCTGCAGTGCGGCAGCGTCGACGGCCACCGCGTCGAGGCGTCGCTGTTCGGGCCGCTGGTGACCACGAAGGACTTCGCGGAGGGCACCTCCGCCTTCTTCGACAAGCGCCCCGCCAACTTCCAGCGCACGTGAGGAGCAGCATGAAAATCGGCGTCGTTCATGTCAACACCGAGGAGGCCTCCGGGCCCTACACGGAGCTGATCACCGCCAACCTCGAGCGGGCCAAGCGCGACGGCACGGAGATCGAGCACCGCTACGTGCGGCACCTCCGCCGCGCGACGGACACGGCCCTGGCCTACCCCACCCTGCTCAACAAGGTCGACGTGATCAACGAGATGCTCGAGCTCGAGCGCTCCGGCTGTGACGCGGTGATGGTCGCCTGCTCCGGCGACCCGGGCGTCTCCGAGGCCCGCTCGCTGCTGAAGATCCCGGTGGTCGGTCCGATGGAGGCGGCCTTCGGCATCGCGCTCGGCTACGGCTGGAAGTTCGGCATCGTGACCGTCGCCGACCCGACGTGGTCCGCGCACATGGACCAGGTCGTCCACAACCACGGCCTGACCGCGCGCTACGCCGGCCAGCGGGTGCTCGAGACGCCGACGGCGAAGATCTTCACCGAGGGCTTCGAGCGGCCCGAGATCGTCCGCGACGACATCGCCGCCCGCGCGCTCGAGATGGTCCAGGGCGGCGCCGAGGCGATCCTGATCGGCAGCGCCGGCCTGAGCACCTTCGCGTCGCACTTCGGGATCTCCAAGATCGACGAGCCGCTGACCCCGATCTTCGACGTGATCTCGCTCGGCTTCAAGGTCGCCGAGCTGCGCGCCGACATCCAGCACGGCATGGGCGTGCCCGAGGTCGGCCGCGGCGGCTGGTACTCGACCTACGACGAACGCAACCGCCAGCGCGTCCACCGGCTGTTCGGCTGGGTCGACGAGCCGGCGACGGACAAGGAGTAGCGGCGCATGCTGGCCAAGGACACCGTCGCGATCGTCACCGGCGGAGCCTCCGGGCTCGGCGAGGGCACCGTGCGGATGCTCGCCGAGGCGGGCGGCCGCGCCGCGATCCTCGACCTGCCGGGCTCGGCGGGCGCCGAGATCGCCGAGGAGCTGGGCGACGACGTCGCCTTCCTGCCGGTCGACGTGTCGAACACCGACCAGGTCCGGGCGGCGGTCGACGGCGCCCGCGAGCGATTCGGGCGGATCGACGCCGCGATCTGCTGCGCCGGGATCAGCCCGGCCGGCCGGACCGTCAACCGGAAGGGCGAGATGTTCTCGCTGGACGTCTTCCGCAAGACGATCGAGGTCAACCTGATCGGCCTCTACGACGTGGTCCGCAACGCGGCCCGTCACATGGCCGACAACGAGCCCGGCGTCGACGGCGAGCGTGGCGTGATCGTCAACGTCGCCTCGATCGCCGCGATGGAAGGTCAAGCGGGCCAGACGGCCTACACGGCGTCGAAGGGCGGCATCGCCGCGCTGACGTTGCCGCTGGCCCGCGACCTCGCCCCGCTCGGGATCCGCGTGCTCTCGATCGCCCCGGGGATCATGGACACCGCGATGGTCGCCGGCCTCGACGACGAGCGTCGCGAGAAGCTGATCGACCTCAACCTCTTCCCGAAGCGGCTCGGCCGCCCGGACGACTTCGCGTCGCTCGTGCGCACCTTCCTCGAGACCACGATGTTCAACGGCGAGGTCGTGCGGCTCGACGCCGCGACGAGGCTCGGCTGAGCGATGCGCCGGCAGATCTTCGAGCCCGAGCACGACGAGTTCCGGGCGTCCGTCCGCGCGTTCCTGACCCAGGAGGCGCTGCCCCACGTCGAGGCGTGGGAGGCGGCCGGGATGGTCGACCGCGGCTTCTGGAAGAAGGCCGCGGCCCAGGGCCTGGTCGGGTTCGAGGCGCCGGTCGAACTGGGCGGCGCCGGGATCGACGACTTCCGCTTCAACGCGGTGATCGACGAGGAGATGAACTACCTCGCGATCCCCGGCGACGGCTTCACGATGGAGAACGACATCATCGCGCCGTACCTGGTCGAGCACGCGACCGACGAGCAGCGTGAGCGGTGGTTGCCGGGCTTCACGTCCGGGGACGTCGTGGTCGCGATCGCGATGTCCGAGCCCGGAGCGGGATCCGACCTGCGCGGGATCCAGGCCACGGCGCGTCGCGAGGGCGACGAGTACGTGATCAACGGCTCGAAGACCTTCGTCACGAGCGGGATCCAGGCCGACCTGATCATCGTCGCGGCGCGGACCGGCGAGGACGGCGCGCTGAGCCTGCTGCTCATCGACGCGCAGACCGAAGGCTTCCAGCGCGGACGCAAGCTGGACAAGATCGGGCGCAAGGCGCAGGACACCGCGGAGCTGTTCTTCGACGACGTGCGGGTGCCCGTGGGGAACCTGCTCGGCGTCGAGGGTCGCGGGCTCGACCTGCTGAAGACCAACCTCGCGCGCGAGCGGCTGTCGATGGCGGTCTCGGCGATCGCGGCGTCGGAGCACGCCTTCGAGCTGACGCTGGCGCACTGCCGCGAGCGGCAGACCTTCGGCAAGCCGATCGGGCGCCACCAGGCGGTCCGGTTCGTGCTGGCGGACATGCGGATGGAGCTCGACGCCACCCGCGCGTACATCGACCGCTGCATCATGGGCCAGGTCGAAGGCGAGCTGAGCGGCCACGAGGCCGCCGGCGCCAAGGCGTGGGCCACCGATCTGCAGTTCTCGGTGCTCGACCGCTGCCTGCAGCTCCACGGGGGCTACGGCTACATGGAGGAGTACCCGATCGCGCGCCTCTGGCGCGACGGCCGGGTCCAGCGGATCTACGGCGGCACCAGCGAGATCATGCGCGACATCGTCGGCCGCGCACTCGAAATCTGAGCAACACCACCACCACTGAGGGAACAGGCATGCGGAAGCTCGAAGGACGCGACGTCGTGATCGTGGAGGCCCTGCGCACCCCGGTCGGGCGCGGGCACAAGGAGAAGGGCTACTACAAGGACGTGCACCCGAACGAGTTGCTCGGGTACGCCTACAAGGCGCTCTTCGCCAGCACCGGGGTCGATCCGATCGACGTCGACGACGTGATCGTGGGCTGCGTCCAGCAGCTCGGCGTGCAGTCGTACAACATCGGCCGCAACGCCTGGCTGCAGGCCGGCTTGCCGATCGAGGTCCCGGCGACCACCGTCGACCGCCAGTGCGGCTCGGCCCAGCAGGGCATCAACTTCGCCGCGACCCAGATCGCCAGCGGCGTCAGCGACATCGCGATCGGCGCGGGCGTCGAGCACATGGGCATGATCCCGTTCACCGCGGGCGACGAGGCCCAGCGGCAGTTCGGCACGCCGTGGCCCGAGGAGTTCATGGAGGTGCACCAGATCGTCGGCCAGGGCCTCGGCGCCGAGCTGCTGGCCGACCACTACGGCGTCTCGCGCGAGGTCTGCGACGAGCTCGCGCTGCGCTCGCACCAGCTCGCCGACCAGGCCACGCGGGAGGGCCGCTTCGAGCGGGAGATGATCCCGGTCGAGATCGACGGTCAGCGGATCACGACCGATCAGGGGATCCGTCCCGACACCACGCTCGAGAAGCTCTCGTCGCTGCGCACGGTCTTCAAGGAGAACGGCAAGATCACGGCCGGCAACTCGTCGCAGATCTCCGACGGCGCGGCCGCCGTGCTGCTGATGACCTTCGACGAGGCTCAGCGCCGCGGCCTCAAGCCGCGCGCCCGGGTCGTCGACCAGGTCACCGTCGGCTGCGATCCGATCAAGGTGCTCGAGGGTCCGCTCCCGGCCACGCACAAGATCCTCAAGCGCAACGACCTGAAGTTCGGCGACATCGACCTGTTCGAGGTCAACGAGGCGTTCGCCCCGGTCGTCGCGGCCTGGGCCAACGAGTTCGACGCCGACATGGACAAGGTCAACGTCAACGGCGGCGCGATGGCCCTGGGGCACCCGGTCGGCTCGACCGGCGCCCGCCTGACCGCCACGCTGATCAGCGAGCTCGAGCGGGCCGATAAGGAGCTGGGCTTCCTCACGATGTGCTGTGGCGGCGGCATCGGCACCGGCACGCTGTTCGAGCGGCTCTAGGCCGGGAGGACGACGTGACGCGACGACGCGCAGCGCTGATCACCGGCGGGTCCAGCGGGATCGGCCTGGCGATCGCCGAGATGCTCGGCGAGGAGGGCTACGCGCTGACCGTCGCCGCCCGCCGGCCCGACAAGCTGTCCGCCGCGGCGGATGGCCTGCGGGCCAAGGGCTTCGCGGTGCGGGAGCACGCCGGGAACCTGGGCGACGAGGCCGAGATCGAGGCCGTCGTCGCGGCGCACCGGAAGGCCTACGGGCGGCTCGACGTCCTGGTCAACAACGCCGGGGTCGGCATCGGCGGCGGCATCGACGACCTGGTGACGAAGAAGCTCGACCTGCAGATCGGGATCAACCTGCGGGCGATCGTGTTGTTCTACCGCGCCGCGATGCCGATGCTGCGCGCGGCGGGGGCGGAGCACCGCAACGCGCTCGTGGTCAACACGTCGTCGATCACGGGCAAGGGCGGACAGCCGATGCTCGGGGTCTACTCGGCGACCAAGCACGGGGTCGTCGGCTTCACCGAGGCGATGAACAAGGAGCTCGCGGACGCGGGCATCAAGAGCACGGCGCTCTGTCCCGCCTTCGTCGACACGCCGATGATGGAGCACGTCGAGGGCGCGGCTCCGGCCGAGGAGCTGATCACCACGGCGGACGTCGCCGAGTCGGTCCGCTTCCTGGTCCGGACGTCCCCCGGCTGCGTGGTGCCCGAGATCCAGTTCGTCGCGCCGGGCGGCGGCGACCTGCTCCCGGACGCGGGAACCGCCCACTAGGGCAGCGGCCGTTCGTGAGGACGGCGGCGCCATTCGAGGAGGAGACAGCATGCCGAAGATCACCTACATCAGCGTCGACGGGGACGAGCAGACCGTCGAGGCGACGGACGGAATCAGCCTGATGCAGACCGCCCTCGACGAGGGCATCGACGCGATCGTCGGCAACTGCGGCGGCGAGATGATGTGCGCGACCTGCCACGTCTACGTCGACGAGGCGTGGACCGAGAAGGTCGGCCCCCCGAGCGAGGACGAGTCGGAGATGCTCGAGGACACCGCGTCGCCGCGCAAGCCGAACAGCCGGCTGTCGTGCCAGATCAAGGCCAGCGACGAGCTCGACGGCATCGTGGTGCACACGCCGGAGGAGCAGTACTGATGACGGTGGCGCCGCGTCCGTCGCGCGCCGTCCGGTGACGCGATGAGCGGCGGCGCCCTGATCGTCGGCGCGGGGCAGGCGGGCTTCCAGGTCGCCTGCTCGCTGCGGCAGGCCGGCTACGACGGCGCGGTCACGGTGCTCGGCGACGAGCGCCACGCGCCCTACGGTCGCCCGGCGCTCTCCAAGGAGCGGCTGAAGCCCGAGTCCGAGCTGCAGTACCTGCGGCCGGAGTCGTTCTTCGCCGCGCAGCGGATCGACCTGCGGATCGGCACGTCGGCGGTCCGGGTGGATGCGGCGGGTCGTCGTCTGCACCTGGAGTCGGGGGAAGTCCTGGACTACGACCAGCTCGTGCTGGCCACCGGCGCGACGCCGCGGCGGCTCCCGGTCCCCGGCGGCGACCTCGCGGGTATCGCGCCGTTGCGCACCGCCGAGGACGCGGAGCGGCTGGAGCAGCGGCTCGGCGCGACCGCGCGACTGGTTGTCGTCGGCGGGGGGTTCGTCGGCCTGGAGGTCGCGGCGTCCGCCCGCGCGCGGGGCATCGCGGTCCACGTGCTCGAGGCCCAGGACCGACTCCTGGCCCGGGCGCTCTCGGCGCCGATGTCCGCGCATCTGCTGGACGTGCACGAGCAGGCCGGAGTGGTGGTCTCGCGCCGCTCCGTGGTCGAGCGCTTCGTCGACGACGGGGCGGGGGCGGTGTCCGGCGTGGTGCTCGCGGACGGCGCCACGGTCGCCGCGGACACGGTGGTCGTCGGGATCGGCGTCGTGCCGAACACGCTGCTCGCGCAGACGGCGGGCCTCGCCGTCGACGACGGCATCGTGGTCGACCGGTCGCTGCGCACCGCCGACCCGGCGATCTGGGCGATCGGCGACTGCGCGCGGTTCCCCACGGTGGACGGCGCCCTGGTGCGGATCGAGTCGGTGCAGAACGCCACCGACCAGGCCCGCGCGGCGGCCGCGTCGATCGTCGCCGGGGCCGGGACCTACGACGCCGTTCCGTGGTTCTGGAGCGTGCAGCACGAGCAGCGGCTGCAGATCGCGGGGCTCTCGACGGGCCACGACCGGGCCGTCTCGCGCGTGGCCAACGACGGCCTGTCGGTCTTCTGCTTCCGCGGCGACGAGTTGCTCGCCGTCGAGTCGGTCGGACGGCCGAAGGACCACATGGCTGCCCGCAAGCTGCTCGCCGCCGGCGTCCGCGTCGACCACGGCCAGGCCGCGGACCCGGACTTCGATCTGAAGACGCTCGTGCCCTGAGCGCCGGGCGCCCTCCGGCCGGCGCGACCCGCGAAGGACTCCCGGTCCGCGGCGACGGCTACGGAGCCGCCAGCCGGGCGCGGTCGAGGAACGGGGCCGTCGCGGCGTACTGCCGGCGGGCGTTCTCGGCGACGCCGAGGCTCGCGAGCGCGTCCGAGAAGATCTCGCAGGCGACCATCGGCGCGGCACCGATCTCGTCGAGCACGCGGAGCACGCCGGCGATGTCGATGTCTCCGTCCCCCGGCAGCAGGCGGCCACCGAGCGTCTCCACGACCAGGTCGTCGGGGACGGCGTTCGGGGCGTCACTGAGCTGGAGCAGGTGGATCCGCTCGGGCGGGACCCGCCGCAGGGCGTCGAGGTCGGGGCCGGCGGGCGAGCGGAACCAGTGCCAGGTGTCGATCACCAGGCCGAGGTTGTCGCGGTCGGTGGCCTCGAGCAGGCGGACGGCCCCGGGCACGTCGTGGATGCCTGTCCACGGGAGGAACTCGAAGTTGATCGCCAGTCCGCGGTCGGCCGCCAGGTCGCAGAGCTCGGCGAGTCGCGCGCCTGCCTCGCTCAGGGGCGGAAGCTCGCTGGCGAGCGAGATCACGTTGATCGACTCGGCCCCGGTGCGGGCCGAGAGGTCGAGCATCCGGGCGTACCACGCGACGCTCTCGCGGTGGTCCCGCGCGCCGAGCAGGTCGACGTCGATCACCTCGGAGGTGCGGATCGGCAGGCTGCCTTCGAGCGCGCCGAAGAAGCCGTCGACGTCGGCGTCGGTCGGCAGCCCCCACTTCGGATGTCCGGTGCAGACGGCGACGGCGGAGAACCCGGCGTCCGCGGCGGCGTCGATCCGCTCGCGTGTCTCGGCGGCGATCAGCGGGTCGAGCGCGGGGAACAGCGGCGGGACGGCGAGGATCAGCGGCGTCTCGCCGTGCGTCGTATCGGCGTTCACGACGCCACCTGCTTCGGGGTCGGTGATCCATGGGTGGTCTGCCAGTGCGCCATCACGTCGGTCAGCGCCGGGAACCGCAGCGTCGGCGCCTGATCGAGCACGGCGTCGAAGTGGGCGCCGACGGACTCGGCGGAGAATCCCGATCCGCCGTCGACGTAGCCCTCGCCCTCGACCGTGGCGATCCGCGCGATCCGCGGGCCGCCGACCGCGAGGATCTCGCCGGTGACCGTGCAGCGCTCGTCGACGAGCCAGGCCAGCGCCTCCGCGACGTGGTCGGTCCGGAACGTCTCGGCGTACCAGCGCCGGAAGTCGTCGGTCGGCTCGGCCTCCTGGGTGTTCGCCACCGGCGACAGCACGTTGACCGTCACGCCGTGGTCGGCGCCCTCGACGGCGAGCGTCCGTCCGAGCCCGATCAGCGCGGCCTTCGCGGCGGCGTAGTGCGCGAACCCGGGCGACCCGGAGAGCGCGATCGGCGAGGCGCAGAGGACCACGCGGCCGTACCCGGCTGCGGTCAGGTGCGGCCACGCCGCCGCGGTCACGTCCCAGGCCGTCGCGAAGTTCTGGCGGAGCACGGCGTCGCGGGCGCTCGCGTCGGTCCCCGCGAACCCGTCGGCCGGTCCCTCGATCCCCCCGGCGTTGTTGACCAGGACGTCGATCCGTCCGTACGCCTCGACGGTCGCCGCGACGGCCCGCTCGGCGGCGCCCGGCGCCTCGAGGTCGCCGACGCAGGCGATCGCCTGGCCGCCGCTCGCGAGGATCTCGGCGACCACGCGCTCCGCGGGCTCGCCGGAGCGGTTGTTGACGGCGACCAGCGCGCCGCGAGCGGCGAGGGCGCGCGCGTACGCCCGGCCCAGGCCGCGGCCGGCGCCGGTCACGAGGGCGACCCGCCCCTCCAGGGAACGTCTCGAGCTCATCGTCCTACCTCTCTGCCCGCGCGACCGGGCGGTCACCGAGCCTCGTGCGGCGGAGCGGAGGCTCCGCTCCTAGGCGATCAGCCTATGCTGGACCGACCGCGGCCGTCAAGCGGCGCGGGGGCAGATCGGGTGGGTGATCCCGCGCCCCCGAACCCTGGACCGCCCCTAGCTGGCAGACTGACGACGATTCCGAGGCGAGGCCACCGATGACACCGACGACCGACAGCAAGGGCGAGCGACCGATGCGCCGCGACGCCGCCCGCAACCGGGAGCGGCTGCTCGACGCGGCGGCCGAGGTCTTCGCGGAGAGCGGGCTGCAGGGGACCGTGGAGGACGTGGCGCGGGTGGCCGGCGTCGGCATGGGCACGCTCTACCGGCGGTTCCCGACGAAGGAGGCGCTGATCGACGCGCTGGTCTCCGCGATCCTCGACGACATCCTGCGGGATGCGCGCGTCGCGCGGGACGCCGCCGACGGCCAGGGGCTGCGGGACTTCCTCGTCGCGGTCGGCGAGCGCCAGGCGCACCGGCACGGCCAGCTCCCGCGGATCTGGGGCGCGGAGCGGCACGCCGAGCCGACGCGCAAGATCCAGGCCGAGATCGCCGCTCTGCTGGCCGACGCGCAGGAGCACGGGCGGGTCCGGGCCGACGCCGTGCCGGCGGACATCTTCGCCGCGATCTGGTCGCTGCGCGGGGTCACCGAGTCGACCCGCGGCGTCGCCCCCGACGCGTGGCGACGGCACCTCGAGATCCTGCTCGCCGGCCTCGAGCCGTCGCACGCGCCGCTCACGTACGAGCCGCTGGCGCGCGACGTGGTCGAGCGCCTGCCGGCGCGCTAGGCGGAGCTCCCGGGGCTCGTTCCCCGAACCGCCGGTCGGCGCCGCCCCGGTCGTGGTGGCCGCTCGCGGGTCGATTTTCAGACGGTCGGTTGGTAGGGTGCGCGTGCCGACTTCGAATGGACGTCCGCTTCGGCCGGGGCGTCCGGAGGATCCTCATGTGCTTCGAGCGCGACGCATCGCCCCCTGACGTCCCTGCGGACCGGCGCCTTCCGACGGTCGCGGGCGGCGCCGCCGCGGAGCGTCTGACGCTCGTCGCCGAGGACGGGACCCACAGCGCCGCGGCGCTCGCCACGACGACGCGCTCGCAGGGGGCCGGCGTGATCGTGCTTCCCGACGTGCGCGGCCTGTACCGGTTCTACGTCGAGCTGGCCGAGCGATTCGCGTCCGCGGGTCATCACGCGATCGCGATCGACTACTTCGGACGCACGGCCGGGACGGCGGAGCGCACCGACGACTTCGAGTGGATGCCGCACCTGGTCCAGACCGGCCCGGCGACGATCCAGCTCGACGTCGCGGTCGCGGCGGCGACGCTGCGGGAACGGACCGGGGTCGAGCGGGTCGCGGTCGTCGGCTTCTGCTTCGGCGGCACCCACGCCTTCGTCGCCGCCACCGCGCCGGACCTGCAGATCGACCGGGCGATCGGGTTCTACGGCACGCTCAGCAACTCGCGCACCAACGCGCCGTTCATGCCGTCGGCGCTCGATCACGCGCCCCGCACCCGCCGGCCGGTGCTGGCGCTGTTCGGCGGCGACGACCCGCTGATCCCGACCGAGGACGTCGCGGCGTTCGAGGGTGGCCTGCGGGCCTCCGGCGTCGCGCACGAGGCCGTCAGCTATCCCGGGGCGCCGCATTCGTTCTTCGACCGAGCCGCGGACCGGCACCGCGAGGCGTCCGCCGACGCCTGGAACCGCGTGCTCGATGACCTGGCGGACGTGTCCGCCGTACCAGACAAGGGAGTGAACGGATGAGCGAGCGAGAGCTGGATGTCGTCGTCGTGGGCTCGGGGGGAGCCGGCCTGATCGCCGCCCTCACCGCCCACGAGCAGGGCGCGCGGGTGGTCGTCGTCGAGGCCGAGTCGGTGGTCGGCGGAGCGTCGCGACTCTCGGCCGGCATGCTGATGGGCGCCGACACGGCGGTCCAGCGGGCCGCGGGGCTCGAGGACGATCGGGACGGCCTGTACCACGAGTACATGTTCGCCAACCAGTTCCTGCTCAAGCCGGGGATCGTGCGGCGGATGGCGCACGAGAGCGGCCCGGGCATCGACTGGCTGGCCGAGCTCGGCGTGCGGTTCTTCCCCGACATCATGCAGGGCGGCGGCGAGCGCACGCCGCGGAGCCACGTGCCGCAGGGCGGCGAGGTGGTCGGCGGGCAGCACATCGTCGACGTGCTGCAGCAGGCCTGTCGCGAGCGCGGCATCGAGATCGTGCTCGGCAACCGGGTCGACCGGCTGCTCGAGCGGGACGGCGCCGTGATCGGCGTCGGCATCGGCGACGACGAGTACGAGGCCGGAGCGGTCGTGCTCGCGACCGGCGGGTTCGGCGCGAACGAGGAGCTGATCGTCCGGCACCTGCCGAGCATGGCCAAGTACCGCGACGACCTGATCTACATCGGTCCCGACAGCTCGCAGGGCGATGGCCTCGCCCTCGCCGCGGAGGTCGGCGCCAACCTGGTCGGCGAGGACGTCTACCAGCCGCTGCTGACGCCGCGGATCGACAGCAAGGAGTTCGACGCCTACCTGCCCGCCTGGGTGATGCTGGTCGGCCCGCACGGCCGCCGCTTCTGCGACGAGACGGCGCCCTACGGCCAGACGTACGGCGTGGTCCAGGCGACCGCCGACGTGGTCTACGGGATCTTCGACGCGCGGACGATGGCCGAGAACGACACGCCCGCGCTCCAGACCTTCAAGCCGGAGTTCCCGCCGGGCAACCCGATGCCGCCCCACATCTACTCGGCCGACGGGCTCCAGCGGCTGCTCGACAACGGCAGCGTGGTGCAGGCCGACACGATCGAGCAGCTTGCCGGAAAGCTCGGCCTGCCGGCCGACGCCGTGGCCGGCTCGGTCGCGCGCTACAACGCGTTCGCCGACGAGGGCGACGACCGCGACTACCGCAAGCCGGAGAAGTTCCTGCGGCCAGTTCGCGAGGCCCCGTTCTACGGCATGCCGATCCGGCCGTCGACGATGGGCTTCACGAGCTTCGGCGTCGAGATCGACGACGAGGGACGCGTGATGGATCCGTGCGCCGCGCCGGTCGACGGCCTGTTCGCCGCCGGCGAGTGCACCGGCGGCGTGCTCGGAACGCGGTACCTGGGCAGCGGCAACATGTGGGCGAGCTGCATCGTCTTCGGGCGCCGGGCCGGCGAGGCCGCCGCGCGTCGCGCCCTCGATCGCGACGCCTCCGTCGCGGGTTGACCGGTTCGCCGGACATGTCCACCGATACGAGAGACGAACCGATGAGCCCGAGCGAGACCGCGGCCCTGCGCCGCCTGCTGGACGAGGCGGAGATCCGGGCGGTGATCGTCCGCTTCGGGCGGGCGGCCGACCGCAACGACGCCGACCTGATCCGGTCGTGCTACCACCCGGACGCGACCGACGCCCACGGCCACTACAACGGCGACCTCGACGGGTTCGTCGCCTACTGCGGGCAGTTCACGGGGGCGGTGACGTCGCTGACCCACTTCCTCGGGCAGTCGATGATCGAGCTGGACGGCGACGCGGCGTGGGCCGAGACCTACTGCCTGTGCCTGATCCGGATGCCCGGGGAGGACGGGGCCCCGGTCGACCGGCTGGCGAACATCCGCTACGTCGACCTGTTCGAGCGGCGGGACGGCGAGTGGCGGATCGCGCGCCGCAAGGTCGTCCACCACCCAGGTCGCGTCGACCCCGTCGGGATCGACGCGACCTTCGCCCCCGAGGCGATGCTCGGGCGGATGGATCGGGAGGACCCGTCGTACGACCGCCGTCCCGAGTCGTTCCTGCCGTGACCCGTCCGGTCCGCCCGTCCCGGGGGAGGGGCGGGCGGACCGCGCGGTGGCCATCCGCGGCCCCGGCGGGCCGGCGCATCCGCGAGGCGCGGCTCCGGATGCGGTTGACGGCAGCGCGCCGCCCGGCTAGCGTCCCGTCAAACGACCGTCTGAATTACGTCGGTCGGAACGCGACAGAGGAGCAAGCGAGATGTCCGAGGTTTCCGTCGAGGATCGGGTGCTGATCCGCGAGCTGTACGACACCTTCTACTTCGCCCTGAACGACGGGGATCCCGACACGATCTTCGCGTCGTTCGCGCCCGGGGGGATCATCACGCGCTACGACGGCGAGGCCGACGGCCCCGAGTTCGGCGCGGCGACCGGCCTCAAGTGGGCGGCGGACCCGGTGGGCTCGACCTACCAGCATCACGTGACCAACGTGGTCGTCAAGCCGGACCCGGACGGGCGCGAGGACTTCCGCGCGGTGCGGATGTACTTCCTGGTGACCGGCGTCTGGGAGCCGCCGCACGTGATCGTGCGGTGGAGCTGCGAGGCCAACGACATCGTCCAGTTCGTCGACGGGCGCTGGGTCTTCTCGGAGCGCTCGATCACGCTCAACCACGACGCGACCGGCACCCACTGGGACAACGAGCCGCCGCACCCCGACCGGTCCGAGGCGGTCGCGCTGAGCGAGGCCCGCGCGGCGTGAGCGCGAGCGCGTCGGGCTCTGTCGAGTCGTTCGGCGGAGCCCGACGCGCAGGCCGGGGCCGCGGCGCAACCCTCCGGTAGGCGGGGCCGCCTCGGCCCCGCCTACCGGGGTGGCTAGACCAGCGTCTCGGGGTCCAGGTACGTGGCCGCGGCGTAGAGCGCTTCCTGGTCGATCTCGCCGGCCTCGTTGCGCGGGGTCCACTGCAGCTCGAAGATCAGGCCGGTCTGGAGCGTGCCGGTGGCCACGATGTCGGTCAGGAAGAACGCCTGGCTCTGCGGCCCGACCGACCCGAAGTCGCCCGGGTTGAACGGCGCGATCTTCACGCGGCCCTTGAGCAGCGGGTTGGTCTCGATCTCGCGCTGGGCGCTCTCGAGCCGCTTGTCCCACTCCTCGCGGGTCCGCAGCGCGACGCCGAAGTGGAAGTTGTAGTGCGGGTGCTTGCCGCGGACCTCGTTGTAGTGGTCCAGGGCCGCGACCGTGTCGGGGTCGTTGGCGATCGCCTTGGCGAGCGCGTCCTCGAACTTCTGCTGCGCGGGAATCGGCTCGCTCACGTACATCACGTTGTCGAGCCCGTTGGAGTTCTCCGGGTTGGGCTCGACGACCAGCCACGGCCCGAAGTCCTTGACCTCGAAGCCCAGCAGCTCGAAGAACGCCCGCGCGGCCTCGCGCTCGCCCGGCTTGTGGATCATCTCGACGTGGTTGATGAACGGATGCTGCGACATGATGCGTTCCTCCCCGGTTCCGCGGCGTGTGTCGACCGCGGAGCCTCTGACGGTGTCTGTGAGCCTCGATCGGGCTAGCCTCTACCAAACGGCCGTTTTGGACTATAGAACGGTTCGCGTCGTCCGTGCGAGAACTTCTTCCGCGGGCACAGCCGTGGCGCGGTGGCGATCCTCAGGAGATCGCGCGCGTCGGCAGTGGGACCCCGACCGCTGCGCGCGCCGCAGGCGCATGACGGTGGCGATCGGACGTCGGGAAGAAGGTGCCGGACGGCCTTTCGATCGCCCGGCCCGGCCGATTCTAGGTTTGCATCGCGCCGCCGAGATCGCGCCGGTGTACAAACCGAGCGGACCGCGCTTGGACACCCACGCGGACGATAGGCACCCGGTCCGCCAGTATGGACGGGTGCGTCCGTCCGCTCGTTCCGCCGTTCCGCCCTTCGCGGTGATGGAGATCATCGACGCGGTCCAGCGGCGGCGGGACTCCGGGTCCGAGGTCTTCTCGCTCTGCGCGGGGGAGCCGGGCGGCGGCGCGCCGACCGACGTGCGCGAGCGGGCGGCGGCGCTGCTGACCGCAAGCGAGCCGCTGGGCTACACGTCGTCGCTCGGCCTGCCCGCGCTGCGGCGCGCGATCGCCGGCCACTACGGCCGCTGGTACGACCTCGACGTCGATCCGGAGCGCGTGGCGATCACCACCGGATCGTCCGGGGCGTTCGTGCTGGCCTTCCTGGCCGCGTTCGAGCACGGCGACCGGGTCGCGCTGGCGCGGCCCGGCTACCCGGCCTACCGCAACATCCTCCGCGCGCTCGGCTGCGAGGTGGTCGAGATCGCCTGCGGACCGGACGAGCGCTACCAGCCGACCCCGGCCCTGCTCGACGCGGCGGTCGCCGAGCACGGACCGCTCGCGGGCCTGGTGCTGGCGTCGCCGGCCAACCCGACCGGCACGATGGTCGACGCCGACGAGCTGGAGGCGCTCAGCGGCTGGTGCGCCGACAACGGCACGCATCTTGTCAGCGACGAGATCTACCACGGGGTCACGGCGGGCACCCGCGAGCAGGCCTGCGCCTGGTCGTTCGGCGACGACGCCACGATCGTCTCGTCGTTCTCGAAGTACTGGGGGATGACCGGTTGGCGGCTCGGCTGGGCGCTGCTGCCCGAGGGTTTGGTCGGCGCGGTCGACGCGCTCGCCGGCAATCTGGCGCTCTGCCCGCCGACGCTGGCGCAGCACGCGGCGATCGCGGCGTTCACGGAGCGCTCGTACGCCGAGGCCGACGCGGCCGCCGCGGTCTACCGCGAGCACCGCAGGTTGCTGCTCGACCGGCTGCCCACGCTGGGCTGGGGGATGACCGCCCCGGCCGACGGCGCGTTCTACCTCTACGCCGACGTCACCGAGCGGATCCGCGCCGCGGGCGAGCCGGACAGCGCCGCCTGGTGCCGCCGCCTGCTCGCCGAGACTGGCGTGGCCCTGACCCCCGGCGCCGACTTCGACGCGGTCGACGGCACCCACTGGGCCCGCCTCTCCTATGCGGCCGACAGCGCGGTGCTGCGCGAGGCGCTGGACCGATTGGCGGGGTGGCGGGTGTAACCCCCACGATTGGTATCTCGATCTCGCTTCGCCGGCCAGGTACCACTAGCGGTGCCTGTGGCCCCCCAAATCGTCCTCTCGACTCCGAACCACGGCCGAGACGACGATGGTGGGGCCTATCCTGACGTCCGACTTCTGATCCAGGCGACGACATCGTCGTGGGACGCGTTCCCCGAAGCCACGCGCTCGACCATCCCGGCGTCGGTCTCGACATCTGGGGCACTCCAGGTGTACCCGTTGGCATCGAGGAATCGTGCGGTGATCAAGAACGCGGCGCGCTTGTTGCCGTCGGGCAGCGGATGGTTCTTGGCGAGGTGGATCAGGAGGACCGCGGCCTGATCAACGACGTCCGGGTAGGCAGCGACGCCGCCGAACTCGGCGAACGGTGCGTGCAGCGCGGACTCGGCCAGGTCGATCCTCGGAAGTCGGAGAACCGTCGAGGCGTCGGCCCCCAGGAGGAACGCCGCGATGTCGGCATAGTCGTCGAGCGTCGGAGTCCAACGCGCTGACTCGGTCATCCGTCAGCGCGCGAGGCGATCGAACGTCGCGTGGTGTCGTTCAGTGAACCGTGCGGCGAACTCGCGATTCTCGCCGCTCCGCGCGTCTCGCTCGGCATCCGCGATGCGTGCGCCGAGCTGTCGCACGCCATCCGCGTCCAACTCGTAGCGGGCGCGCAGATCCTCGGTCACCTGGCGGACGAACTCGTCGGTGATCACGCGGGAACCCATACGGCGAGTCTAGCTTCACGGGAGGGGACTGTCGATGAACCCACCCACCTACGCGACCACCGGTAGCGTCGTAAGCTGCCGCCATGGCGAGCGAGCCGCGGACCCGCGACGACTACGTCCACTTTCGGTCGATCGGGACGCGGTGGGCCGACAACGACATCTACGGGCACGTCAACAACGTCGAGTACTACGCGTTCTTCGACACCGTGATCAACGCCTGGCTGATCGACGAGGGTGGGCTCGACATCCACCGCGGCACCACGATCGGGCTCTGCGCGGAGTCGCACTGCAGCTACCACGCCTCGGTCGCCTTCCCCGAGACGGTCGACGCCGGGCTGCGGGTCGGCAAGCTCGGGCGGTCGAGCGTCCGCTACGAGATCGGGCTGTTCCGCGCGGGCCAGGACGAGCCGATCGCCACCGGCTGGTTCGTCCACGTCTTCGTCGACCGCGAGACGCGCAGCTCGACCCCGATCGAGGGGCGATTGCGGGATGCGCTGCAGCGACTGCTCGTCGCGTCGCCGGAGGTCACGTCGTGAAGGTCCGCTCCGCCGTCCTGCGCACCGCCGCCGCCGCGCGTCCCTACGACGACAGCCAGCCACTCCGCTGGGAGACCCTCGAGCTGGCCGAGCCCGGTCCCGGCGAGGTCCGGGTCAAGGTCCGTGCGGCGGGCCTCTGCCACTCCGACCTGTCGACGATCAACGGCTCGCGGCTGCGGCCGACGCCGATGGCGATCGGGCACGAGGCGGCGGGCGAGATCGTCGCGCTCGGGCCCGGCGTGACCGACCGGCGGATCGGCGAGCCCGTGGTGCTGACCTTCGTGCCGACCTGCGGGTCGTGCGAGTTCTGCGCCGAGGGTCGCCCGGCGCTCTGCGGGCCCGGCGCCGCGGCGAACGGCGCGGGCGAGCTCCTGGCGGGGGGCCGGCGGTTGCGGACCACGACCGGCGCCCCCGGCGAGCGTCACGGCAGCCCCGCGGCGAACGCCGACCCCGGACCGCCCGAGGAGGTCCACCACCACCTCGGCGTGTCGGCGTTCAGCGAGCACGTCGTGGTGTCGACCCGCTCCGTGGTCCCGATCGACCCCGAGCTGCCCTGGGAGATCGCGGCGCTGTTCGGTTGCGCGGTGCTGACCGGCGTCGGCGCGGTCGTCAACGCCGCGAGGGTCACGCCGGGCGAGAGCGTGGCGATCTTCGGACTCGGCGGCGTCGGCCTGGCCGCGCTGCTGGGAGCGGTCGCCGCGGGCGCGCAGCCGATCGTCGCCGTGGACCGCGTGCCGGAGAAGCTGGCCCTGGCCCGCGAGCTTGGGGCGACGACGGTGATCGCGGCCGACGAGGGGGTCGACGTGGCCACGGCGATCCGCGACGCGACCGGCGGTGGGGTGCACCACGCGATCGAGACGGTGGGCAGCGCGGCGGTGCTGGCCCAGGCCTACGCCGCTACGCGCCGGGCGGGGCAGACGACGACCGTCGGACTGCCCGACCCGAGCGCCCAGCTCCAGATCCCGGCGGTCACGATCACCGCCGAGGAGCGCACGATCCGCGGATCGTACCTGGGGTCGTGCGTCCCACAGCGCGACATCCCGCGGTTCGTGGCGCTGTACCGCGCCGGTCGCCTGCCGGTCGACCGGCTGCTCAGCCACCGCTTGGCGCCCGACCAGATCAACGCCGGTTTCGAGCGGCTCGCCGCCGGCGAGGGCGTGCGGCAGGTCGTGGTCTTCCCGGAGACGACGTCGTAGAACCTACCGCCGCGGCAGCGCTTCCCAGCTCGAGCGCAGCGGGTAGGTGCTGTTGGGCGACTTCACGTACACCTTGTAGTTGCGGCGGTTCTTCGCTCCGCCGGTCGCGTTGCGGAGCGTGATGACGTTGGTGCCCTTCTTCGCGCACCGGCTGACCCAACGGACGATCTTCGGCGTGCGGCCGTTGCCGCGCCGCATCCGCACGTCGACGGTGATCGGCACCGCGCGGCGCATGTGGACGTAGATCTTCATCCCGCGTTTGCCACGCGCCTTGATGTACACGCTGTAAAGCGGGCTGTTGCCCTTCCGGCCGCTCTTCGCGCCCGGGCAGGTCCGGGCGGCGCGGTCCGCCTGCTTCTTGCCGCTCGTGTCCGGCTGGGGCTTCGGAGAGGGCGGCACGGTCGAGCCTCCGCCGCCGGTCCCCGGGCTGGTGGGGGTCGACGAGCCTCCGCCCGGAGGGGTCGGCGTCGAACCGCCCGCGCATCCGGCCACGGCGTCGAGCGGGTCGGCCTTGACCGTGCCGCGGTAGCCGGCTTCGCAGCGGATCGTCTGGGGGCAGCCGTCGGCGGCCTGGAGCTCGCCGAGCCCCTTGCCGAGCAGCACCGTGACCGGGATCGTCGCGCAGACCCCGGACCCGCCGCTTGCGGGGGTGTTGAACATCACGAACGAGCGGTCGCCCACGTCCTGCGCGGCGCGAATCACGACGTCGCGGAACTGGCGCATGTCGCAACGCCACGACGCGTACGGGGCCGGGCCGCCGACCCCGGGCTCCCGTGACGGCAGGCAGCCGTCGGGCGTGCCCGCCGGCAGCGGAGCCAGGTGGTCGACGAGCCACAGGCAGGGGTCGGAAGCGGGGAACTGTGGCGTGCTGCCGGCGGGACCCAACTCGCAACGCAGGTTCGGCAGGACGTTGATCTGGTCGCTCGATCCCCGCAGCGACCAGTCGAGGGAGGGGAGGGCCCCGGGGTTCGCCGTCGCGGTCAACGCGGCCGCCGGCCCGGCGCCCGACGCGCCGGCCGGGGCGATGCCGAGCAGGGAGCCGGACGCGAGCAGGGTCGCGGCGAAGGTCGCCAGGGCTAGTCGGCGGAGCACGTGGGCATGGTACGCGACGGACGCGGTCTGCCGATTCGGCGGCGCCCAGACCCTGGGGCGGACGGCGCCACGTCCGCCGTTGCGTGACGCCAAGAGCACGCCTCGTAGACCCCTGGTGATTTCAGTCTTACCTCAGTCAGGAGGCAATGTGCGCGACCGGGTCTCGGTCTGGCCGTCGCGTGGGATCCCAGAAACCGCCTCAAGAACGGGCTTTGACGCAAGGTGTACTGCGTGCGTGTTCTCGTCCGTGTCCCTCAATGGAGTTTTTGATTCTCCTATCGGTTGACAACTGTACCGTTCGCGCTCTACGGTTGCGCTTCATCCGGTTCGCACACAACGCGTGACTCGTCGGCGGATGAGTACTGCGCAGGACCACGGATCAACCAGGGAGAAGCACGTGGAGACCAGGAGAGAACCGCCTCTACGGAGGGCTGGACGTTCGATGCGTACGCCGCGACGCCGATGGCTGGCGACGGGAGCCAGCGTGCTGATGGCGGGCGCCCTGGCTGCCGCCCATGCGGGCCCAGCGTCCGCCGCGGTGCCGGTCGACCCTCGGCCGACCCCGGCCGCGCCGCCGACCGACCGCGTGCTGGAAATGGTCTCCCCGGTCGACAAGGGCGGCCAGCCGATCGACCACGTGCTGCAGGTCGCCGACAGCGAGGACGGCGGCGTGATCATGCAGTCGCTGGGCCCGTTCGCGGACGTCCAGAACAACCCGGGGCCCACCTTCTACCGCGCGCGACGCGGCGCCACCGGCTGGGAGACGCTCGGGATGCAGCCGCGGCCGAACGCCGACCAGATCCCCTCGTCGCTGAATACCCCGAGCTTCGTCGCGGCGGACGCGCGGCTCGACGCGTTGATCGAGATCACGAACTACCCGTTCGTACCGGGCGCGTTCCGTCCCGGCGGTGACGCCGCGAACGTCTACCGCGTCGGGCCGCACGGCGCGGTCGACTGGCTGTCCGGGGAGGTGCTGGCTCCCAACGGTGAGCTCCGCGACGCCGACACCGCGGCGATCTCGCAGGACGGGCAGCGCCTGCTGCTGATGGGGTCGAGCGGCAACAACCAGCGGCGGCTCTACGTGCGCGATGGCGACCGGACCGTCGAGATTGGGTTCGGCCCGGGCAACGCGCCGTTGCCCGGCGCCCGGCCGGCGGGGGAGGCCAACCGCCCGTTGCGAGCGGAGACGGCGATGAGCGACGACGGCCAGACCGTCGCGTTCAACCCCACCAACGCCACCGGGAGCGCGCAGACGCCGCTGTACCTGCGGCGCGACGCGCTGCGCCCGAACGCGAGCACCGTGGTCGTCAACCGCTCGCGACGGACCGGGGATCCGGCCGGCACCGTGTGCGCCAGCGCGGATCGATTCTTCGGCATGACGCGGGACGGCGGCGAGATCCTGCTGGCCTGCGGCTCGCCGCTCACGGACGACGCTCCCGCCACGGGGAGCGGGGTGTACCGCTACGACGTCGCCACCGACCAACTGGAGTATCAGGGAACGGTTCCCGGCACCATGACCGAGCTGGGCGTCGCCCCCGACCTCGGTCGGATCTACTTCCTGGTGACCAGCTCGGGGACGAACAGCCTGCTGGTCTTCGAGGACGGTCAAGTGCGCGAGATCGCGACGGACGTCGGCAGCGTCAACGTCGGCAACGGCACCGCGGCGCTCTCGCCCGACGGTGAGCGGTTCGCGTTCAAGAGCGCCACCGGGGTCGACGGCAGCTACGGCGGCCAGCAGATGTACGTCTACGATGCCACGAAGGGCACGGACGGCACGCTGACCTGCGTCTCGTGCCGGCCGGGCGCGTCGTCCGGCGGCACGGCGACCTTCGGTACGCGCGACACCGCTTCCCCGGCGCCCGCCAACAGCGCGCGGACCAGCAGCTTCTCCGCCGACGGCCGGTTCTACTTCATGAGCACCGCCGCGTTGACCCCGGAGGCGCCCGAGGGGCCGGCCAGTGTCTACGAGTTCCACGAGGGACAGGTTCGGCTGATGGCGGCCGGAACGGACGAGGGCGACGCCCGCTTCGTCGGTGTCTCGCCGCAGGGCACCGACGTCTTCGTGATCACCCGGCAGTCGCTGCTGCCGCAGGACGACGACGCCCCGGTGCCGGACCTCTACACGTTGCGTCGGGGTGGCGGGTTCCCGCCCGACCCGGTCTGCGTGGACTGCACGCCGCCGGCTCCGGTGGACCTCGGTGGCGAGCGGCCGGGGATCGTGCCCGGCAGCCTGCTGCCCGTTCCGCCGACCCGCGGGCCCGTGCCACCGCCAGCGCCGCCGAAGGGGCCGTCGACCCCGAAGCCGAAGGTCGTCAGCCGTCGTGGGACGGGCTCGACCGTTCGGGTCCGGGTCCGGACGAAGGTCGCCGGTGAGCTGCGGATCAGCGGCTCGGGCGTGCGGCGGGCGCACCGGCGGGTCAAGCGCGCCGGCACGTACACGGTCAAGGTCCGGCTGAGCACGCTCGGTCGGCGGAAGGTCGAGCGTCGGGGGCGGCTGCGCCTGAACCTGCGGGTGCGCCTGACGCCGGAGCGCGGCGATGCGCGCAGCGTGAGAACGAAGTTGACGGTCAAGCGGACGACGAAGAAGGGCTCCTGATGCGCGCCACCACCACATCCCGATTCGGCCGTTGGCGCTGGCTGCTGGCGGCGCTGGCGACCGTCGGCGTCGCGGCCCCGGCATCCGCCGGCGCGGCGGAGTTCGGCTTCCTCCCCGGCTCGACCGCGGTCGAGCTGTTGGACGGCGACGGTGATCCGCAGTCGCAGGCGGGATCGCATCCCGACCTGCGGGTGGCGTTCCAGGTCGCCCCCTCGGACCCCGACGTCAACGGGAACTTCGTTCCCTCCGAGTCGCTGAAGGATGTCGAGGTCAAGATCCCGCCGGGCATCATCGGGAACCTCAACGCCACCCCGATCTGCCACGGCACGGCGCGGGACACGACCACCTGTCCGCTCGACACCGCCGTCGGCGAAGCGAACCTGCTTCTGGCGCAGACGCCGATGCCGTCTCCGGGCGGGCTGCCGCTCCCGCCGATGCTGGTGCACCGGCTGCCGGCGCCCAAGGGCGTCGCCGCCCGACTCGGCTTCTGGATCATCAACATCTCGGTCGTGATCGACGTGCGGGTCACCCCGGACGGTGGCTACCGGCTCGTGTCGAACGTCGACGGCGTCTCGACCGCATCGATGATCTGGGGTCAGTCGATGACGCTCTGGGGCGTGCCGGCCGACCACAACGGTCCGGCCACCGCGGGCGCCCCCGGCGCGCGGTTCACGGCGATGGGCCGCTGGTACAACGGCCCCGTGGTCGGTCCGCGGCTGCCGTTCATGTGGGCCCCGACCCGTTGCGGCGTCCCGCTCGACGCGTCGATCGCGATCAGCTCGTGGCAGCAGCCCGAGCGCACGGTGACGGAGAGCACGCGGGTCAGCGACGGTCTGACCGGTTGCGAGCAGTTGCCGTTCGCTCCGAAGTTGAGCGTCAAGCCGGATTCGTCGGTGGCGGGTCAGCCGTCGGGCTACGCGATCGATCTGGAGCTTCCGCAGCAGGAGGGTCCGGACGATCTGGCGACGTCGCAGTTGCAGGATGCGACGGTGGCGTTGCCGGAGGGCGTGGCGATCTCGCCGGGTCGGGCGCGTGGTCTGGACGTCTGCACCGACGAGCAGCTCGGTGAGGGCCAGGCCGGTGCGGAGTCGTGTCCGTCGGCGAGCCGGATCGGCGAGCTGCGGATCGACTCTCCGCTGCTTCCCGATCCGCTGACCGGCACGGTCTACATGGGCCAGCAGCGCTCGCAGGACCCGGCGTCCGGCGAGATGTACCGGATGTTCATGGTCGCGCACGACCCCGAGTCGGGCGTGCGGATCAAGCTGCGCGGGCAGGTCAAGGCCGACCCGCGGACCGGTCAGTTGACGACGACGTTCGCCGACAACCCGGAGTTGCCGTTCTCGAAGCTGTCGCTGCGGTTGGACGGCGGCGAGCGCGCGGCGCTGGTCAACCCGACGACCTGCGGCGAGCAGACCGCGAGCCTCGCGGCGAACGCCTGGGCGGGCGCGTCGACGACGGACACGTCGACCTTCGTGATCGACCAGGGGTGTGGCGTGGGCGTGGGCTTCAGCCCCCGCCTGTCGGCCGGCACCCTCAATCCGCTCGCGCGGCAGTTCTCGCCGTTCGCGATGACCGTGGAGCGCGGCGACCGTGACCAGGACCTCTCGCGGATCGGGCTGGAGTTGCCGTCCGGACTGCTGGGGGCGCTGGGGAGCGTTCCGCTGTGCGGAGACGCGCAGGCCGCGGCCGGCGCGTGCCACGCGTCGACCCGGGTCGGGTCGGTGACGGTGACGGCGGGCACGGGAGCAGCTCCGTACGCGCTCGACGGCCAGGTGTTCGTCGGCGGTCCGTACCGTGGCGCGCCGTTCAGCCTGGCGTTCGTGGTGCCGGCCAAGGCCGGGCCGTTCGACCTGGGCACCGTGGTGGTGCGCGCACCGCTGCGGGTGGATGCCAACGCGGGCCGGGCGGCGGTGATGTCGGACCCGTTGCCGACGATCGTCGGCGGGGTGCCGTTGCATCTTCAGCGGGTGCAGGTCGCCCTGGACCGCCCGAGGTTCATGTTCAACGCGACGAGCTGCCAGCCGATGCGGGTGACCGGTGCGCTGATCAGCAACGTCGGGGCGGCCGCGCACCCCTCGGTGCACTACCAGGCCCAGGGGTGCGACCGGGTGCCGTTGCGGCCGAAGCTGAAGATGGAGATCACCGGCGGTTCGAAGGAGCTGGGGAAGAAGGGCGCGCCCGGCATCGAGGCGGAGCTGACCCAGGAGTTCGGCGAGTCGGGCCTGCGGCAGGTCAAGGTGACGTTGCCGCCGAGCCTGGCGCTGAACACCAACAACTCCAACGAGGAGGGAGCGCTGTGCGAGCCGGCCCAGGCGGCGGCGCGTGCCTGCCCGGAGAGCAGCCGGATCGGGTGGGCGGAGGCGGAGACGCCGGCGTTGCACGAGCCGCTGAAGGGCCCGGTCTACTTCGTGCGCGGTGAGCGCACGGTGAACGGGCGGACGGTGGCGACGCTGCCGGGGCTGTACGTCAAGCTCGACGGGCAGGGCGTGCCGCTGGACCTGCGGGCGACGTCGTCGGTGACGTCGAAGAGCCCGCAGCTGCTGGAGGCGACGTTCAGCGACATCCCGGACGCGCCGATCAAGCGGTTCCGACTCAGCCTGAAGTCGGGCAAGGGCTCGGTGCTGCAGACGGCCAACGGCGTCTGCCCGCAGCGCAAGACCACCCGCGTGTCCTACGAGGGACACACCGGCGGCGAGCACGTCGCGCAGTTCAAGGCGACCGCTCCGGGCTGCGACTTCGGCATCGACAGCGTGACCGACACCCGGGGTCGGGTCAGCGTCCGCGTGACCGGGATCGGCGCCGGCGAGGTGCGGTTGAGCGGGCGGCGGCTGGTGAACGCCAAGCGCACGATCCGCGCGTCGGACACCGCGAGGATCACGGCCCGGCTGACGCGGTCGAGCATTCGGTCGCTTGACCGGGGCTCGTCGGTCAAGCTGAAGCTGCGCGTCCAGTACGACCCGAAGGACAGCGACGGCAAGACCGAGCGGGTCACCAAGACGGTGACCCTCGAGGGCACCCGCTGAGCTGATGTCCGCCGTTTCGACCACCGTTCCGCGTACCGGTATCCCCCACCGGGAGGAGTCCCTCGCCGTGACCGTCGAGCGGATGCTCGAGCAGCTCGCGCTGCTGATCGAGGAGCAGGTCGAGACGGCCGACGGGTGGGCCGACCGGGTGGTGACGGTGATCGCGGTCGTCATGGCCGCGGTCGAGTCCGATCCGCAGCGCGCGTGGCGGTGCCTGGTCGATCCGGTCGACGACCGCCGCCGGGTCGGTGACGCCCGCCGCGCCCTGCGGGACCGGTTGGCGGCGACGATCGAGCACGGGGCTCCCGAGGCCGGCGACGATCGGTCCCCGGGGTCGTGGGCGAGCGTCGGCGTCGGTCGTCTGTGGGAGCTGGCGGTTCAGCGCCTGACGACGGGCGACGACGGCGTGGGCATCGACGACGTCGCGGGATCGGTCGCGTTCGTGCTGCTCGCCCCGCGGCTCGGGGCCGCCGAGGCGCGGCGACGGGTGCTCTCCGGCCCGAGGCCGTCGCAGCTCGACGTGCGCTGGCCCCACGGCTAGCGTCCGCTACTGTTCGGCCGCGATGCGGCTGGGCCTCCACCGACCGGGACCGCGCGCCGTGCTCGGCGTGCTCGCCGCGGTGGTCGTGCTCGTCGGCGCGGCGCTGCTCTCGCCGGCGGTCGCGCTGCTGCTGGCCCCGGCGTTGGTGCTGCTGGCCACGCTCGCCGCCGGGGTGTTCCCCGGCGAGGAGACGCTGGCCCGGGTCCGCGCCCGCCGGATGCGGTCCCGGCCGGTCCGAGGACCGGCGCGGATCGCGGGGCCGGCCCTCGCCGACATCGTTCGTCCGGTGGGCATCACGCTCGCCTACGCGCTGGCCGTCCGGCCGCCGCCCGCAGTGGTCTAGAGCTCGCTTCTCGCTCGGTCCGTCGACGCCGTTCGGCGTTCGGACTCGTGGTCCGTCGATGCCTCCGCGCGTCCGGACCGTCAGATCACTGCGTCCCAAGGACCATCATGTCCCGCTTCATCGCTCCGGTCGCGCTCTGCGTCGCGACCACCCTGCTGCTGACCGCCTGCGGCTCCGACGACGACACGTCGAACGTCGAGGCGTCCGGAACCACGGCCCTGCCGGCCCGGACGACGACCCACGCCGCGCCCGACGCGACCGGCGACTCCGCCACGACCGGCGACCACGAGAACCACGACCACGACGGGGCCCACGCCGACGGAACGAACCATGCCCCCGGTGACGGACCGGGCCACGGTGGTCACGGCGAGATGTCGTCGGTCAAGCTCGGGACCAAGACCACCGGCCACGTCCGCGTCGAGGTCGCCGCGATGACGGAGGCGGTCGAGTTCACCGTCTCCGAGGGCGGCAAGCAGCGCAAGCATCCGCCGGCGCCGGGCGACAACGCCCACGTGATGGTGCTGGTCTCCGACGCCGAGAGCCGCGATCGGCTGCCCGACGCCGCCGTCACCGCGCAGATCACGGGTCCCGGCGGCGCCGCGGTCCACAACGGCCCGCTCTATCCGATGATCGGGATGGGCGTCGGACTGCACTACGGCGACAACATGAAGCTGGCCCGGAGCGGCAGCTACCGGGCGACGATCGTCGTCGGTCCGCCGCAGGTCGGTCGGCACCCCG